>OGCL01003210.1_pt1 | contig 9953 bp, 10 predicted proteins | sample 1570041 | NCBI WGS metagenome assembly OGCL01 (sample SAMN06266162, study PRJEB24511) | hot springs metagenome | isolation source: Hot spring water | place: South Africa: Limpopo | collected 2015-06-22 | reverse complement strand
AAAACGCGATGACGGGGATCGGGTGCAACAACTACGTCACCCCCGAACGCGTCGGCGCGATCATCGCCGGCCTCATGCAGCGTGGCGGCAATTTCATCCGCAACGGTTCGGGCGCGCTCATGCTCGCCTATGTCGCGGCCGGTCGCCTGGTCGGCTATTACGAGCCCCACATGCGCGCCTGGGATTGCATGGCAGGCTTCTGCCTTGTGCGGGAAGCCGGCGGCAAGAACCTTCATTTCCCCGCAACAGGCGAGGATTTCCTAAAGGGGCATCCGGTGCTGGCGGCGAACCTTTCCTGCTACGAGGAACTGCTGGACCTGCATCTGAGCAACCTCTGAGGCTGCGGCGCCCGCGATGCGCCCGGAAAGGCGGAAGGGAGGCGTATCGCCCACGCCGTCCCAACCTCCCTCCGGAACGTCAACTTCACGGCTTTCCCGCCGAACGCGGTGGGTTCGTATGTCAGAGACGCCCGCCGGTGACTTCAATCACCTCACCCGTGTCGCGCATCTTGCAGGTCATGTATTGGCGGCCGACCGCGGCCTCAATCAACCATTCATGTTTGCCTGGAGACTGGGCCTTGGTGAAGTGCACATGATGGGTGCCGACTGCGAAGTTCTGGGCGACGATCTGGGCGCAGCCTTGATAGGCCATGGGTGGCGCCTTGGCTGCACTTGCCTGCTGCCGGTGGGCCATTGAGTTCTCGCGCTCCCGGTCGCCGGCCTGATAGCCCTCGGCGTAGCCGCGGGTGCGATTGCCCTCCCAATAGGGATAGCCGTGCACGCCATCGCGGTAACCGCGCTCGAATTCCGCCATTTCCTCGCCGTCTGCGGGTTCATAACCCTCTTGATAATGGTGCTTGTTGTGCGCCAGGGCCGCGATGCCGAGCAGGGCAATCGCTGCCGCAGCGGCCGCCGCCTTGTCTTTGTCGCTCATGCCCGCCTCAACGGGTTGAACGCCAATTTGCAGTCCCAGTGCCGCTGCCGCGAACAATGCGATGATCCGCTTCATATGCCTCTCCTTTGCCCTGATTTATCAGTTGGTCCTGCTTGTCTCGGAACTCACCATGCCTTGACGCGCCGATCCGGCGGGAGCCACTCCCTGTCGCCTTCCTTGATGTCGAAGGCTTCGTAGAATGCATCAACGTGTTTCAAGGCTGCGGTCGCGCGGTAGAAGCCCGGCGGATGGGCATTGCTCATGAACACGCTGCGGATCGCCTGGTCGGTCACTTTGACAGCCCAGAACTGGGCCCAGGAAATGAAACAACGCTGCTCCGGCGTCAGCCCGTCGATGCTGATGTTCTCCTGAGGATGCTCCTTGAGATAGTCTTTCAGAGCTTCCAGGGCGAAGTTGATGCCGCCGACATCGGCCATGTTTTCGCCAACGCTCAAGGCGCCGTTCAGCTTCAGACCGGGCAGGACCTCGTAAGCGCTTGCCTGCTCGACAAGCTTTGCGGCTTCCTTTTCGAAAGCCGTCCGATCCTCAGGTTTCCACCAGTCTTTCAGGTTGCCGCTTGCATCGTAGAGGCGTCCCCGGCTGTCGAAGCCATGGGTCATTTCGTGCCCGAGCACCGCGCCCAAGCGGCAGAAATAGGTGGCGGCGTCCTTGTCGATCTCGAAGGCCGCCGGCTGCAGCATCGCGGCGGGCACCTCAAAGCCATTGGTCTGCATATTGTACCCGGCATTGATGATCACCGGCAGTGTCGTGCGCGAATCCGAGAAGGCTTCGTTCACCACGGGTTTCCCGAGCTTGGCATAAGACCGAGCGGCATCGAAGGCCGTCAGCCGCATGATGTTGCCGATGAGGTCATTCGGGCGGATATCCACGGCGGAATAGTCGATCCACTCTTCCGGATAGCCGATCTTGTAGGAGAGCTTTTCCAGCTTTTCGAGCGCTGCCTTCTTCGTCTCCGGCGCCAGCCAGTCGCTGTTCTGCATCCGGTTCTGGAAGGTCCGGTGGATGCGCTCCACCATGTCGGTGGCCTTGGCCTTTGTCTCGTCTGAGAAGTGGCGCTCGATGTAGAGACGGGACACCGGATGGCCGAGATTGGATTGCAGGCTCGCCTGGACCAGCTCTTCTCGCGGCGGCAGCTTATCTATGCCGTAGACGATCCTGTTCCATTCCCTCGCGCTGTCATCGAAGCGCGTGCCGAGATAGGGCTTGAACTTGGCGATCACTTTGACCTTCAGGTAATCCCTGATGTCTGAAAGCGGTCTCTCCGCGAGAGCCTTGGCAAGAGCCGGAAGGTAACGCGGTTCCGTCAGTACCAGGGTTTCCGGCACCGGGACATCCAGGGCGGCTAGCATTCTCGACAGATCAAGGGCCGGAATCTGGGCCTGCACCTCTGCAAAGGGCATGGGGTTATAGCCGAGGATCGGGTTCATCGCATCGACCGGGGAGAGCATTGCGCCATGCAGTTCTCGTTCCAGATCAGCGACCATGGCCACGACCGCCTCGGCGCGCTCCGGCTCGTACCCCGCCGTTTCAAGCACGGTTCTCAGGTTGGCTCTCAGGGCGAGGTCGAGTTCCGAACCAGCAGGAGCATCGTAGAGGTTCTCCTGGCTAAAGATCAGCGACCCCTTGACGATGAACAGCACCAGTTTCGTGGTATCGACCTGATCGGAGGACGGAACGATACCGGTCAGCGCGAGCTCTCCGGCGATGGTGACATAGTGTCCAAGATAGGTGGCGAGATCGTCGAGACTGGCGATAGCATCGATGCGGGACAGTTCCGGCTCGATGGGCTTGACCCCCAGTCTGTCAAGCGTGGCGACATCCATGTAGGAATTGTAGAAATCGCCGACCTGCTGAAGCGGACTTCCCTTTTCAGCCGTTGCAGATTTCTCTCCGGCTTCCGCCACGAGGTTCTTCATCTGGGCAGTTAGCCGCCGTCCCATGAAGTCGAAGGTGTCGATGCTGATCCGATCAGCCGGACGTTCGACACGGTCCAGCCATCCGCCGACCGCGTAGCGATAGAAGTCGGTGCCAGGATCTGCCGACAAATCCATGTTGGTGACGGAGAAAGACAACTCGTCGGGGCCGATCTCCGGCACCGGAACCTTCTCGGCAGCCTGTGCGGTGATCGAGGCTGACAAACAGAGGAGGACAAGCGGCGTCAGGCGTTTCATGAATATCCTCTTTCCTGGAAAGACGGTCTCAAGCGCAGTCCATCGGCAACAGGCATGACGACTTCAATTCCGTGCCGGAACGACGCGGCGCTTTCGCGGATACCGATCTCAGAGAAAGCCCTCGTTCGTCATCGACATGACATTGGCAACGACCCCGCTGCTGGAGACGAGGCAACGCCAGGGTGCGCGCGTCGGCCCAACGCCGACCGTGACCTCAGAATTGGCTTCCGAGAAGATCATTTCTATGATCTGCACGTCGCCATTGTTGGTCGTGTTGGAGACGGCTGCCAGGCAGGCACTACGCGCCGCCGGTGGAACGCTTTCGTCCATTAGCGGCTGGGCCGCCGCAACCGGCGAGGATTGCGTCGTTCCGTCCGAGGTGCAGCCTGAGAGGACTGCGGCTGTTATGCAGATCACGCTGGTGGTCGCCCCGAACTTCAACATGCCTTTTTCCCCCGTATGTTTGTGTCTGCCTTCATCGTGCGCGAACAGCTCAATTGCTTGCCTCAATCAGAAACCGGCCGGCCGCCCAGCCGGAGGCGCTGCCATCGGGGCGAGAGACACGGCACCAGCGTGTCTGACCGGTCATGCGGCATCCGCCGTTGCGCAGGATCTCGCCGTTGACAACCCGGGTGACGATCGGGCTTTGCGCCGAGGGCCGCGTTCTGATGTTGAGCGCATCGCCCGGTGAGATGCCGGCCACCTGAAAGAAGTCGGGGCCGCCCGAAAGACCGTCGGCAAAATCCGGCTGGGGCGGGGCGATCGGTCGGCCGCCGGTCACTTCGATGCGAAGCGTAAACCGCGCCTGTTCGTTGCGGCGCGCGGCATTCCGCATCAGGTAGACCTGGACGACGTAGTCGCCGCTGTCGGGAACGATGATGTCGGCGAAATCGCCTGAGATCGAGCCGTTGAACAGCGCTTCGCCGCCGCCGGGGCCGAGGATGTTGAAGTAGTTGCTGCCGTTGGAACTGTCCATCGTGACGGCGAGACGCTGGCCACCCCGGACGTTGACCCGGTAATTTGCGCCTTCATAGCCGCGGACTGTGCCGCGGATGACCGTCGAGCTCTGGCCGCGGCCGAATTCGACGCGGACATTCCGCTCCTGCGCCACCGCCGTTTGTGGCACCGCTTCGGCGACGACGAGAAGCGCCGCCGCAATCACTCCGCCCAAGAACGCACGCCACCGACGCATCGGACATCTCCCGTTGGGAAGGCTTAGAATGGCTGCCTTGCAACCTTCCGATGTCTTCAGACTGGCATGCTGAAAGCCTGCGAACCAGTGAATTAAATTAGTCTAATATGAAAAACTCTCATGGTTGCACCAGCTTCAGGATCTCCTTTTGCGCGCATCGCTGGGATTTCCCGAGCTCCAGCCTGAACCAGCGCATCAACGCGTCCAGAGCAGGCTCAGTGCGGCGGCTCTCCTTGATGCAGAGGTGGTAGTCCTCGTGTGTCGGGAGCTTCGCCTGATCGAGAAGTATCAGGCGTCCTGCATCCAGTTCGGGCTGTGCGAGGAAGTCCGGAACGAGGGCCGCGCCGAGATCCCGGCGCACCATGTCGAGCGCGATGACGTAATGCGAGGCAAATAGCCATCGGCAGTCGAGCGGCAGGAGATCGGCCCGGCCGGTAGATCGTGCATAGGCCTGCCAGTCGCTTCCAATCTTGCCGGGCTGCAATTCCGTGGTGATGTAGCGGAAGCTCTTTTTTCGAGCCGCAACAGAAGAAGATACGACCGGAACGAGATTTTCGGGCCATAGCAGTTGTGCGTGGTAACCACGATCCCTCGGCAATGTCGTCACGAAGGCATCGCCCGAGGCATCGGAGAGCTCCGGATCCTGCGCATACATCAGGATCTGCAGATCGATATCCGGATAGGCCTGATAGAAGGACTGAAGCCGCGGCACGAGCCAGGCCTGGGCGAAACTGCTGCAGATCGCAAGCCGCACCCGATCGCGCGTCCCGCCGATGGCCTCGGCCAGCGAGCGGTCGATTTCGGCAAAGGCCGGCTGCAGCCTTCGCGCGAGGTCACGTCCGGCATCCGTCAATGCTATGCCCCGGCCGTTCTTCTGTATCAGCCGTTCTCCGACGATCTCTCCGAGCAGCCGCAACTGATGACTGACGGCACTTTGGGTAACGCCGAGTTCTTCCGCCGCCGCCGCCACGGACAGATGGCGGGATACCGTTTCGAACGTGTGCAAGGCCCTGAGATTATGCCTGAAATCCATCGCGTGATCCTTGAGGCGGCAACAAGCTCTAAGTCCGGCGCCCTCTGTCCCGCGGCAAGCAAGAGTGGATGCGCCTGAAATCAACGTTTCATGAGGATTTTTTAAAATTCAAGAGAGAAACTCATTGGACACCCGGGGTCGGCCCTGAAATGCTCTCTCTCGTCCAAATTGTGAATGAGAGATCGACCATGAGGAAGACAGACGAAGTCCGGCGCCTTTTTGTGAAAGGGATGCCGGCTCTCGCGCTTCTCGGCAGTCCCGTCGCACTCATGGCCGGGGAAGTGATGAAGGAGGTCGCGGCCCTGAAGCCGGGCGAATTCACCTGGCATCCCGAGCGGCAGCGAACGGGCCCGGTCGCGATCGTCGTCTCCCTGCCGGAGCAGCGCGTTCACGTCTACCGCAACGGCATCCGCATCGCCGTTTCCACCTGCTCGACCGGAAAGCCGGGCCATGAAACACCAACCGGCGTCTTCGTGGTCTTGCAGAAAGACAAGCACCACAAATCCAGCACCTATGACGATGCGCCGATGCCGAATATGAACCGGCTCACCTGGTCCGGTATCGCGCTTCATGCCGGTAATCTCCCGGGCTATCCGGCCTCGCATGGCTGCGTTCGGTTGCCCATGGCCTTCTCCGAACGCCTCTTCGATATCACCCATCTTGGCACGCCGGTGATCATCTCGGGCGCTGCCACCGACCCCTATGACATGACGCATCCGGGCATGGTGCTCGGCGCCTATACGGCGCGGGAGTTTGAAGGCGCTGTCGCAGCATTACACGGCAAGGAGCGCCCCACCGACTGGACGGACCTGAGCAAGCAGCCGGTGGTTTCGGTGATCATGTCAACCTATGACGGACGTGCCCTCTTGGTGGAGAATTCGGAGATCCGCGCGGAGGGCCAGATCAGCGTCAGCGGCAGGGACAAGCTGGGCAGCCATGTCTTCCTGCTGGACAGTCTCGATCAGGCCGCTCAAGGCATGCGCTGGATTGCATTCGCGAACTCGGAAGAAGATGCGGGCGCGGTCAGCACCGCCGCTAAAGTTATCTCCCGCATCTCGGCCGACCCGCCTTTCGTCGCCACCATGCAAAAGGTCCTGCATCCCGGCGCCATCCTCATTCTAACCGACGCCCCACTCGCCCCGGATAGCCGCACGGGCGAGGATTTCGTGATCATGAGTTGATTGGGGCCGCCGGTGGGCTGAAGGTTGATGCCGGCGCGAACCACCATGTCGAACTGGTGGCGACAGGAACGACGGAAGTGACGGTCTACCTGTTCGATGCTGCCGACCAGCCCGTCTCGGCAACCGGTCACACAGGCAATGCAATCCTTCTGATAGATGGCGCTGTTCGCCGGTTTTCGCTGTCTGCTGCAGATGGCAACCGACTCACGGGAACTTCGCCTGTTCCGGTCAATCCGGGTGTCAAGGGTGCGGTCCAGGTGATCACCCCTGACGGTTCTACCGCGCAAGGGAAGTTCTGATATTGGAAGCGCGCGAGGGAGAGTGGTAGGATCCTTGACTTTCGGCAAAGATGACACGCCATCGCCGTGTCAAGATCAGGCCATCAATTGTCTGGAGCCCTGCTGGGTATCTCCCTTCATTCTTTGGCGGGCCAACTGAACGTCGCAGGAGAGAGTATGAGACGCAGAGAATTTCTGGCTGCGGCCGCCACGGTGGCTCTGACACCCGCCACGGGCTTCGCCGCAGTGCCATCGGTCATCCTGCATAAGGATCCCAATTGTGGCTGTTGCTCGTCATGGGGCGATGCTTTCAGCAAGGTGGGTTTCTCGGTTCGTACTGTCGAGGAACCGGACATGGATCAGGTCAAGGAACGCCTCAAGGTGCCGCCGTCCGTTCGAGCCTGCCACACTGCAGAGCTCGACGGCTATTTCATCGAGGGCCATGTTCCGATTGACGCCGTGAGAAGGCTGCTCGATGAACGACCGCCCCTGGCGGGGCTCGCAGTCGCAGGAATGCCATTGGGGTCGCTCGGCATGGGTGGTTCGCCGGAGCCATACGACGTCATGGCTATCCCGCGCGATGGCGGTGACATGTATGTCTATCTGTCATTCAAGCCGGACTGAAAGGAACTGCTGCTTTTGCAGTCTACAGTCCAAAGGACTTGAGGATAGGGCAGGGGCCGCTTTTGTCGGATGAGCATTCAGAAACCAGGCGCTCCAGCGCATCGCGGGTCCGATTGAGTTCGGCGACCCGCGTCTCCAGCGCGATCAGCCGCGCCTTGGCCACCTCGCGTGCCCGCTCCCTGTCGTCCCCGGCATCGAGTTCGAGCAATTCCCCTATCTCCTCCAGCGTAAATCCAGCGGTCTGGGCCTGACGGATAAACTGCAGCCGCCTCAGATCCTCAGCGCCGTAACGCCTGCCACCCTCAAGACGCTTGGGAGTCTTGAGGAGACCCTTGCGCTGGTAGAACCTGACGGTCTCCACGCCGACGCCACCGGCTGATGCGAATTTTCCAATTGTCATGTCCATGGGCTTGACTCCGTACCATGGTACGGAACGTATGGTCTTGCCAACTGTTTCACAAGCCAAAGGAGACGTGAAATGTTGGACAGAACCAGCCCAATGAACACAGCGAAGAAGGCCGCTCTCTACCGGATGGTAACTGCGGAGCATATCTGCCCGTACGGCCTGAAAGCCAAGGATCTGCTCAAGCGATCAGGCTACGAGGTCGAAGACCATCATCTGAAGACGCGCGCGGAAACGGACGAGTTCAAGCAGGAGCATGGCGTCCAGACAACGCCTCAGGTTTTCATCGGCGGAAAGCGTATCGGCGGATATGACGATCTGCGGCGGCACTTCGGAAAGTCGGTTGCAGATCCCAAGGCGACGACCTACCGGCCTGTCATCGTGCTGTTTGTCTTGACTGCCCTGATGGCAATGGCAGCAAGCTACGCCGTTTTCGACACGCCTTTCACCATCAGGGCAGCCGAATGGTTCATCGCTTTCTCGATGGTCGTTCTGGCCTTGCTCAAGCTTCAGAATGTCGAAACCTTTGCGACGATGTTCCTGAACTATGACCTCCTCGCGAAGCGGTGGGTGCCATACAGCTACATCTACCCCTACGCGGAAGGACTTGCAGGCGTTCTGATGGTGGCAGGCGTTGCGAACTGGCTGTCCGTTCCCGTGGCTCTGTTCATTGGTGGCATTGGCGCAGCCTCGGTCTTCAAGGCCGTTTACATCGACAAGCGTGAGCTGAAATGCGCCTGCGTCGGGGGATCGAGCAATGTGCCGCTCGGGTTCATCTCCCTCACAGAGAACTTGATGATGATTGCAATGGCTGTCTGGATGGCCCTGGCATCATCTGGATTGATGCCTGCTCATCAGATGTAACTGCACCACGCACTGTTCCGCTAGGTAGCCGGAGAGGATGTCTCCGGCTTTCCATGCATGCCATGACGTAGACGCCCTCAATCAGGCCCGAAAGTCACCCCCATGCCGATTTCGGCTTGGGGCTTACCTTTGGGCATCAGTTTTGGGCATCAGGTCGCCGATGACGCCAAAACGGGATCCGGCACGACGAAAAAACATGAGAATCAAGGCTTTTTGGGAGAATTGGCTGGGGAACCTGGATTCTCACATGATTTCAACGGCTTAGAAAAATAGCCTTTGATTTCCCTATGTTTTCCTGCCGTGAGCGACCGTGGATGCCATCTTTGTGCCCTGGCTTCGGGCCGACGTCAACATGGCGGGAGAGCGGCAATTATTTCCGCTCGGAATGTATCGTAAGAGGTTACAAGCTCGGTCTCAAACGCCGCGACGCACAGCGTCTTTGCTAGCCAAGAGTTTGCCGTTGAGCGTCTGAGGGATCACGGCAAGTCAACGTACTCGATCTTGACCCACGTGCCCGATACTGCCGATCGTGCCGCCGCATGCACGGTGCGCTCTATTTCGAGGCCACGCTCGAAGTCGATGACATCGGCATTATGTTCGCCGGAGATCGCCCTGAGCAACTCATGGCATTCGATCACCTTGAGTTCGTTGAACCCCAAACCATGACCTGGGGCAGGGATAAACTGGCGATAGGGCACATGAGGCGGCGCCGCGAGTATCGTGCGATAGCCCTGAAGGTCAGTAGGATCTTCAGTCGAATAGATCTGCAGTTCGTTCATCCGCTCCTGATCGTAGAGGATGGATCCCTTGGAGCCAAAGATTTGCAGCGCAATTCGACCTTTCCTGCCCCAGGCTGAACGGTTGACCATCAGCACACCCGAAGCGCCCAGCTCAGTCCTAAACAGAGCCTGGGCGATGTCGTGGTTCTCGACATTGCGACGACCACCATCATTGGCCGGCCTGTCTGGATAGGGTTTGGCCATGTCGGCGACGACGGAGGTGATGCGTCCATGGAGGACGGCCAGCAGCGAAAGCGGATGAACTGCAAAGTCATCGAGTGCGCCATATCCAGATCTCTTTTCGCTCTTCCAGTAGAACGGCTCGGCCGGATCGGCCATGTAATCTTCATCCATCTCGAGCCGGATGTGATTGACGTCGCCGATCCTGCCTTCAGCAATCAATTTGCGCGCATGCCGGATCATGGGGTTCTGAATGTAATTGTATCCGAGGATCGCCGTCTTGCCTGAGCGTCT
>OGCL01003209.1_pt1 | contig 9959 bp, 8 predicted proteins | sample 1570041 | NCBI WGS metagenome assembly OGCL01 (sample SAMN06266162, study PRJEB24511) | hot springs metagenome | isolation source: Hot spring water | place: South Africa: Limpopo | collected 2015-06-22 | reverse complement strand
CCATTGGCAAGGGCGGTTACAGCGGCTGTAGCGCCAGTAGTGATCAAAAATTGACGGCGAGTGAATTTAGACATATCTTTTCTCCTTCTGCTTGAATGTTCTATAAAGTTAAATAGGTTAGAGTGAATCAGGCGATCGCTACCATTGGTTCTGCATCAGGAGGTGCAGGTGCAGAGCGGGGGCGGGCAGAGAAATTCTCGATAAGTATCTTTTGCAGAACTTCCAACAGGTCTTCACAGGCGATCGCCTTTTGCACGCAGGTGCCCAGTTGGGCTGACTTGCCCACTTTGCCCCCCATGTACAAATCCACTCCATCTACCACCTGTCCGTTTTTCCGTGCCTTTGTGCCCATCAAGCCAATATCCGCTACTTGGGGCTGACCGCAGGAATTGGGGCAACCAGTCCAGTGAATGCGCACGGGGCGGGGGAGTTCTAACAGCGTATCTAGTTGGCGTGCTAACTCTAAGGCTCTTTGTTTGGTTTCAATGATGGCAAAGTTACAGAATTGCGCTCCCGTACAGGACACTACCGCTCGTTCGAGGGGTGGGGGATTGATGGAAAATTTTTGGAGTAGAGGTTCGTTTAAGAACTCTTCTAACTTGCTATCAGGAATGTGGGGAATGATAGCATTTTGTTCCACAGTGAAGCGGACTTCCCCCTGCCCATAGACCTCAGCAAGACGGGCAAACTCCAATAAATCCATAGCTTGCAGTCTGCCTACGGGAACATTCATACCCACATAGTTCCATCCCTCCTGCTGTTGTTTGTAAACGCCGATGTGATCGCGCTTCTCCCAGTCAATCAAATCCTCTTCTGTAGCACTGAGTAAAGGGAAGGAAAGTTTTTGCTGTACTGCTTCGCGAAATTTGGGCAAACCCCATTCATCAATTAGCCACATGAGGCGAGATTTTTGCCGATTTTCCCGCAAGCCATGATCCCGAAAGATTTCTAGCACTGCTCTGGAAAGTTCCAAAACTTGGCGATCAGGAGTAACCCACGCATCCAAGGGAATGGCAGAGGCGCATCTTTTGGCAGAAAAGAAGCCTCCCACCAGCACATTGAAGCCTAAAATACCTTCACGGTAGGCGGGCACAAAAGCCAGATCGTTGATTTCCGCATGGACGGAATTATCTCTGCCTCCTTCGATGGCGATATTGAACTTGCGGGGCAGATTGGTAAACTCAGGGTTGCCCTGCCCATTGTTGGTGAGCATTGCCTGTAGGTCAGCTAAAAGGGGACGGGTATCGATCAGTTCGTTACTGTCTAAACCTGCCACTGGTGAGCCTGTGAGGTTGCGCACATTGTCCATACCCGACTGTACTGAGGTCAAACCGCAGGATTTTAATTTGCAGAGAATCTCTGGTAAATCCTCAATCAGAATGCCCCTGAGTTGAATGTTCTGTCTGGTGGTGATGTCGGCACTGCCCTCTTCTCCATAGCGATCGACGATTTCTCCTAATGTTCTTAACTGTGGTGAGGTGGCAATGCCATTGGGCAGACGCAGACGCATCATGAATCTGCCAGGGGTAACGGGGCGAAAGAATATCCCCAACCACTTCAGTCTGACTTCTAGATCGTCTTTGGGAATTTGCTCCCAGCCCATTTGGGCAAACTGGGTGATTTCCTCTTTGACCTTGAGTCCGTCTTTTTCCTGCTTGATTTTCTCGAATTTGTTGCTCATGCTTACTTCCCGTGGCTTAGAAAAACGGGTGTTGATTGAACCGTGAGCCTAATCTTGTCCTGAAAGAATGTGGCAATTTGTAAATCTAGCTACTTTTTGTCAGAGGAAATGCAAGTAGTGCATAAACTCCATGAAAAAAGTGAATATCAATGCGATCGCGAATCACACACCTATAATTGACGGTAATACTTCACGCGAAAAAGCACATGGCGATCGCTACGGAATTAGTTAAAAAAGCCACATTATCAGAATTTCTGGCACTGCCTGAGACTGAGCCTGCCAGTGAATTTATCGATGGTCAAATTACCCAAAAACCCATGCCCAAACTGCCCCACAGCACCTTACAGTCAGAAATGGTTACTTTGATCAACCGTATGGCAAAGCCCGCTAAGTCTGCCTATGCCTTTCCCGAATTGCGCTGTACTTTCGCTGATGTCTCGATCGTCCCAGATATTGCGGTGTTGCGTTGGCAAAATATCCCCTTGCAAGCTGATGGCAGTGTGGCTGAGGAGTTTAGTGCTGTTCCCGACTGGCTAATCGAGATCGTGTCCCCTGGGCAGTCGCCTCTGTCTGTAATGAACAAAATTGGCATAGCCATAACCCACGGCGCAGAACTAGGCTGGCTGGTTATCCCCTCCAGAAGAAGTATCTTAGTGTACACAGGCGATGATATCCCTGAGATGAAACAGGGCAATGCTCCCTTACCCGTGCTGGATGTGCTGTCTGACTGGCAGATCACCGCAGAAGCAATCTTCCAACTGCTACTGCTGGCTTGAGCGGACAGTCCAAACTCAGTCTAGTTCTTTATGAGGGGGAAATTCATGGCTTCACGCTGTTGTAGGTAAGTTTTTGCCACCATGCGTGCCAAATTACGAATTCTGCCGATGTAGCGTGTGCGCTCTGTAACGGCAATCACGCCCCTAGCATCTAATAGGTTGAAGGTATGGGAGCATTTCAGGACATAGTCAAAGGCAGGCAGAACCAGTTCCCGCTCTATTAGGCGGCTGGCTTCCTGTTCGTACTGACTGAACAGGGTAAACAGCAGTTCTGAGTCTAGGTCTTTTTTGCCGAAATTATAGAAACTGTGCTCAACTTCCCCTTGGTGATGCACTTGTCCATAACTAATTCCTGCTTTCCAAGTGATGTTAAATACTGAGTCCACCCCTTGCAGATACATGGTGAGGCGCTCTAGTCCATAGGTAATTTCTGCGGAAACAGGACGGCAATCCAAGCCTCCTACCTGCTGAAAGTAGGTGAACTGGGTAACTTCCATGCCGTCTAGCCACACCTCCCAGCCCACACCCCAAGCGCCCAGAGTGGGTGATTCCCAGTCATCTTCCACAAAGCGAATGTCGTGGTCAGCGGGATCGATACCCAACATTTTGAGGCTGTTGAGATACTGCTCTAGCACATCATTAGGGGATGGCTTCAGCAAAACTTGAAACTGATAGTAGTGTTGCAGGCGGTTGGGGTTTTCCCCAAATCTGCCATCGGTAGGGCGGCGGCACGGCTCCACATAGGCGACTGACCACGGCTCAGGACCGATCGCCCTTAAAAAGGTATGCGGACTCATCGTCCCTGCCCCCTTTTCGGTGTCGTAGGGCTGAAGGATCAGACAGTGGCGATCGCTCCAGTAATTTTGCAGAGCTAGAATAACCGACTGAAAGTCCACTATTCTTCCTCGTCGGTGAAGCCAAAATCTTCAGGGGTAGCTGTGGTTTCTGCCTCTTCCAAGCCCATGCTAAATTCCTCGTATTCAGGTTCTTCCACTTCTGCTTCACCGCGGCGTCCTTCAATAATGGCATCCGCCAGCTTGCTCAGGATTAATTTCACTGAACGGATGGCATCATCGTTGGCGGGGATCGGCACATCCACCACATCGGGATCGCAGTTGGTGTCCAGCAAAGCCACAATGGGGATGTTTAGCTTTTGACATTCCTGCACGGCGTTATACTCGCGCTTTTGATCTACCAAGATGGCGATGTCTGGTGGGCGGCGCATGGTTTTGATGCCTCCCAAGTATTTTTGCAGTTTTTCCATTTCCCGACGCAGATTGGCGGCTTCTTTTTTGGGCAGACGATCCAAAGCTCCGCTTTCGTGGCGTCTCTCTAGCTCTTTGAGCCGATCCACACGGGCTTTGATGGTTACCCAGTTGGTGAGCATCCCGCCTAACCAGCGCTGGTTGATGTAATAGCTCTGACAGCGTAGAGCCTCCTGTGCCACAATGCCTGCGGCTTGGCGTTTTGTGCCAATAAATAGTACCTTTTTACCCTGCTCGGAGGCTTGCCTGAGATAGGCATATGCCTCTTCCATGCACTGAGCGGTCTGGACAAGGTCAATGATGTGAACGCCGTTGCGCTCGGTGAAAATATAGGGTTCCATTTTGGGATTCCAGCGACGGGTCTGGTGTCCAAAATGTACCCCCGACTCTAGCAGTTGTGCTAAAGAAACGACGGGCATGATATTCTCCTTTGTTCGGGTTGAGCCTAGCACTTGGTAGGGTTCGATAGAACACCCGAAGCACCAAGTGGGTGGGATGAAAAAATTAGCTTTTCTAGTGTAGCGCAAAATTACTGATCCCCTGTGTTAGACTGCTGTTAATTCCTCAAAATTGCCTATCTAGTGTCTGTTGCCGAGAAAACTGTCATTGTTATTGGTGCGGGAATAGCGGGTCTGGTATGCGCCGATCAGTTACACCAATTGGGATATGAGGTAACTGTTTTAGAAAAGTCGGCAGGGGTGGGGGGCAGGTTGGCAACCCGCAGAGTCCAAGGAACTTGGGTGGATCATGGGGCACAGTATTTTAAGGTGCGGCATCAACAGTTTGCTCGCTTTACCAATCAACTGCTAGATAGCGGCATTATCGAGCCGTGGACAACTCCCATCTATCACCTGAAGTCTGGCAAGCTATACCCGCCGCCCCTCGAGGATTGCGAAACTCGCTACATCTGTCCGCTGGGTATGACGGCGATCGCCAAGTTTTTGGCAGTGCGCCTGCAACAACAACAAAAAATTCTGCACAATGTGCGGATCACGGCGGCGGCTGTGAGTGGCAATAGATGGCAATTAAGGAGCGATCGCCATGAAGTGTTTAGCGCCACTGCGGTGGTTTCCACTGTTCCTGCGCCGCAGTTTTTGCCAATTTTCAGCACTGCCCTCGCCCTCAATCCCAGCCTGATCGACACTGTGGCATCGGTGCGGTTTGTACCTAGCTTGGCGGTCATGGCGGGCTATCCCAGCGATCAACTAGTTCCTGATAGCTGGTATGCCGTGCAGGCGGAAGATGATCCAGTTTTGAGTTGGGTGTGTCTAAACAGCCAGAAGTCTGGCACTACCGAAACGGCTCCCGTGTTTGTGTTTCATAGCAGTAGCGACTATGCCCAAAAATCCCTTGAAGAGAACAACTTAGAAATTGCTGGTAAGCCGATCCTAGAGCAACTGGGCAAGCTGTTTGCCAAATGGTTGGAAGCCCCTGCATGGTGGCAGGTACATCGTTGGCGTTATGCTCTGGTCTCTGAACCTTTGAGTATGGCTTGCTTGATCGCTGATAAGCCTCTGCCTTTGGTGTGTGCGGGGGATTGGTGCGGGGGGCATAACCTAGAATCAGCCTATCTGTCTGGGTTGTCAGCGGCGGATGCGGTGGTAGATTTGCTCAGCGGTTAGGTATTTTGGCTCAACCAAGCGATCGCCGACTTCAGCCATACTTCCAGATCAGCTTGTTGCTGTTTGGGTACGCTCACCGCCAGTAAGGCTTGATTGATTTCTTTACTGCTATAGCCCAATGCCAAAAGGGTCATTTCTACATCTTCTTTGAGATGACTAGGCAGTATAGGAGCGGCAGTGCTATCCCAATCCTGTGCTGTGTGCCACTCTGCCAATTTGGATTTAAGTTCTAATGCCAGCCGTTCGGCAGTTTTACTGCCCACGCCCTGCGCCATACAGAGGAGTCGAGTATTGCTGGTAACAATTGCGCGCACTAGGTCTGGTAGCCCCAAAGCATTCAGCAGGGACATGGCTGACTGACTGCCAATCCCCGACACAGCAATTAACTGGCGAAACATATCCCGCTCGGCGATGGTAGCAAAGCCATACAGGGTTAGGGCATCTTCGCGTACTTGCAGGTGGGTGTATAGCTCTAGGCTCTGCCCCACTATCAGTCCACTAGCTAGTTTTTGAGCGACCAAGACTTCGTAGCCTAGACCTTGCAGGCTAATAATTAGGGAGCGGACAGGGGACTGTTTGGGGGAACTGGGGGGTGGTGCCAAAAATACTAAGCTACCTTGCAAGTAGCCAATCATCGGCGGCGCAGAGGCGGAAATTGGGGTAGCTTGACGGCGGCAAGGGATTCTAAACCGCGTTTTTGATTGATGGGTACAGGGGCAGTTGGCTCACTGATCGGCGGGACAGTGGCTACCTCCTTGACCGCCCAAGACTCAATCACGGGGCTTTCATTGGCAGGCAATGGCACTAGCTGATCTTTGTCATTATCTTTGTCATTGTCCTTGTTTGCTTGACAGCGCTTCAGGGCACTGCGGAACTGGGCACTGCGTTCCTGTTCACTTTTGAGGCGGTCTTGATATTCGACTAGCTGTTGTTCCAATTCAGACACCCGCAGTTGTAGCACCCTAGCCAATTCTTGATGTTGGCTGATCAGGGTCTGATATAGGGCAAGCTGTTCTTGCAACTCCAGAATTATGGCTTGGGCTTGCAGGTAGAGTTGATGATAAACAGCCAAGCTCTCAGACGACTGCTCAAGTTTATCGCCATGCGTAGGTGCAATATCTGACATCATAGGTCTGACTTGGATTAGATTGTGATCATGCCGCAATACTAACCCAAATCTGTAAATTTGCGATCGCTATTTTGTCAATTTTGGGCACAAATTAATTTTTATTAATTTTGAGAGTCTCCATCTGCTAATGTTGGCGGTGTGGAAAGAGGGCATTTCCCTGATCTTTTTAGGAAAGTTTTCAGCTGTTGATGTTTCCGCCGCAAAACCATCACTCTTTTGAGACTCTCAACACTAGTTGCAAGCGATGGGCAATTTTCTGTGAAGCACCTGCTGATCCCATGCGCTCTTGGGCATTTTTGACTAACATTTGGAAATAATCTCCATCTGCCAGAATGCGCTGAATTACCTCGGCTGTTTGGGCGGGTTTGTCTATTAGGTTGACGCCAATTCCCAGTAGATGGGACTGCTCTACGGCAAATTTGCGGGTGAACTGGGGTCCATCACCAGGAATAGTAATTACGGGTTTGCCCAAACCTACCATTTGTTCTGTAGCCGTGCCTGCCATCGCCAGTGCCAACTGACTATTCTGCAGACAATCGGCAAAGCGATCGCTCACTAACTTTAACTGGGCTTGGGGTTGATTAAAGGTATTGCTGTCGGAGCGTACCCAGCCTTTTGCCACTAGATATTTTGCTAGGATTTCTATGTCTAGGCTGGGGGCGATCGCCGCCAAAAAATGCACCGGTTCGGGTAGAACCCGCAGAGCTACTTGAGCGCAGATCAACAAGGTCTGCCAGTTGTGATATGCCTCAGGAGCACGGGAACCTGGGAGAAGGGCGATCGCCCACCGATTAGCGCCAATGCCAAAAAAATCTGCACCCGTACCCTCCAACCCGTCCATCATCGGGTTACCCCAATACTCCACCACCAAGCCATGTTTGCTAAAGTTAGCGTTCAAATGGTCGGCAGTAAGCTGATCCCGTACCAGATTGAGGACACATCTGCGCTGTGCCATCAGCCAGCGTTCCCACGGATAAAACAGCGATCCCCCAAAAGGTACAGCTACATGGCGCAGTTTCCCTTGGCGATCGCGCCAGTAATACTCCGATTTTGCGGTTGCCATAAAGGCATATTTGGCACCAGCCAGCCACGCCAGTGCCAGTGGTACAATATCCCCCACCGCCAACACCAAGCCGTCAGAGTTTGCCCGCACCCAATTTCGCAGAATTTGCCATTGCCGCCAAGTCAAAGCCAACAGACCACCCCGCACATCCCGCCACAACTCATAGGCGGACAGGCGGGAAAAACCACCCGAAGGCAATGCCTGTTGCCTTTCAGCTACTAGGGGAATCGCCAACTGGCTATAACTAAAGCCACTGCCTACCATCGGCAAAGCCGTCGTCTCTAACCCCAATTGGATTAGCTCATGGGCGATGAAGGCACCGATGCGATCCTCGCCATGACCGTTACTGAGGCAAAGCACTTTCACCGCCAGAAATCCCAACCTGCCACTGCTTAGTTTAATTAGTTTAAGCCTATCCCTGCCCGATGGCGAGAGCGAAAGTCCAGTTCTTGCAAAGCTAAAAGAAACCGTTTCTGCTGGACTGTATCCACTTGCAAGAAGCCAGTACGGCAAAATACCCGATCCTGCTCGATGTCAATCCCTTGCAGTGCCCTCAACCCCAAATGCAGAATGGGGCTGTGCCAGATTCCTAGACGGTCTTGCAGTTGCGCCAGCGTGGCAGTGCGCCCCGTGCGTTGCAAGTATTTTGCCACACCCAAGAGGGTCTGCCATGTGACTGGGGGATCAATAGAAATGGGGTCGGGTAGATTGACCGCAGGAGTTGGCGGAGCTTCCTGTTCTGATACTATGGCGGATGAGGTACTCGCAGTTGCGCCAGCACTGAGGTAAAACTCCTCAAGACGCACTTCATAGCGATTTTTGTAGGAATCATAGACAAATTCCAGCAACACATCACAGGGCTGATCGGGCAGTTCGTGCGGTTCGTGTCCCCACCAGACACCAGGAATCGCGCCTGACTGATCTTGAAGCGTGAACTCAGTTTTAGTGAACCTCACTTTTTGCTTGTTGCCGTCCGTGATCTCCACCCGCCGCCTATTGGCGAACTGGGCTTGGCGCACCATGATCTTGGGACTGGGATTGCCCATGCCGTACGGCTCTAGCAACTTCAATTCTTGGAACAGGGCTTTGTTCAGATCAGCTACCTGCACCACCAGATCGATGGGGAGGCGGGGTTGCAGGTCGAGGTGTCCGTACTGACTCCAGAACTTTTGGTTGATGGCGGAGATGAATATGTCCAAGTTTTCTGCTAGCAATGACAATCCGCCCGCATAAGGGTGTCCGCCCATGCCCAACAATAGGTGTTCCTGCCCCTGCATCAATTCGTAGAGGTCGATATTGCCGTAGGAACGGGCACTGCCCCGCACTATGCCATCGCTGATCTGACACACAATCACGGGACGGCAAAAATCCCGCACTGCCGAGGAGGCGGCTAAGCCCAAAATGCCCACTGACCATTCGGGATCGGCGACCACTATTACCCCTGTGGTGGACAGATCGAGCTGGCTGATTCTAGCTTTGACTTGCTCGTAAACTTGCTTTTGCAGTTCTTTGCGCTTGCTGTTGGCAGTCTCTGCCATGCTGACTAGTTTTTCGCAGGTCTGGGGATCGTTGCTGGTCAGCAAATCCACGCATTTCTCGGCATCTCCCCAAATGCGGCTGACGGAGTTGAGACGGGGGGCAATGCCAAAGCTGATGTCAATGGGGCGATCGCCCGCTAGTTTACATTTTTCTAGGATTAATTTCAGCCCGTGGCGGTTTCTCTGCCTAAGTATCTGGATGCCCTGCTGTGCCAAGTAGCGACAGTCGCCGCGCAATTCCACCAGATCGGCAACTAACCCGATCGCCACGAGGTCGAGCAAGCTCTCCACTGGTTGACTGGTTTGGGGCAGAGCCGCATATAGGGCTTCCATCAGCTTGTATGCCACTCCCACCCCAGACAGATGAAATAAAGGATGATCTGGCGGCAGATAGCGAGGGTTGATGATTGCGGTAACGGGGGGACGCTGGGGGGGCAGGGTGTGATGGTCGGTGATGATCAGATCAATGCCCAAACTGTTGAGGTAGTCAATTTCAGCAAGGCTGGTACTGCCTGTATCGCAGGTAACGATGAGATCACAGTCTTCCTTAATTAAGTCGATACCCCGACGGCATAGTCCATGGTTATCTTTGAGGCGATCGGGGATAAAGCGGCGCAGGTGCTGAAACCAAGGCTTCATGCCTTCCCAAAGTACGGCGGTAGAAGTGATGCCATCAGCATCGAAGTCCCCCCAAATCAGCACCCGTTCCTGTTGGGTATATGCCTCCTGCAGACGGGCGATCGCCCATGTCATTTCACTACCAAAAGCATAGGGAGAACTGGGTGTATAGCTATCGGGGTCGAGAAAAGCCCTCACCTGTGCAGGAGTCTGCCAACCTCTCTGCCAGAGCAGTTTGGCGGCAAAGGGGGCGGGCTTGGTTGGGAG
>OGCL01003208.1_pt1 | contig 9960 bp, 10 predicted proteins | sample 1570041 | NCBI WGS metagenome assembly OGCL01 (sample SAMN06266162, study PRJEB24511) | hot springs metagenome | isolation source: Hot spring water | place: South Africa: Limpopo | collected 2015-06-22 | reverse complement strand
TGGCTTCCGCAACTGGCTTGTCTTTGCAGGTGGCAAATCGGGAAGTGGCAAATTTGGCGAGCCTGACTGGAGGCAATTTACAGGTGTCTGCATCGGGGGAAATCGCCTACAAGTTTGCGCCTAATTTTCGGGCAATTTTGCTCCAGCGATCGCTTTCTGCGCGTTGGCAAAGTTTTTGGCAGAAGGTGTGGGGTGTGCTTTTCTACCTGATTCGCATCTCCTTTGGCATTGTGCTGGTGATTTCCATCATTATTGTGGTGCTGGGGATTATTGCCGCCATTATTGCCATCAATAGTAGTTCTAACAGTGATCGCCGCGACAGTTCCAGCAATTCCAGCCGTTCTAGCAGTGGAGGTACTTTTGTCTGGTTGGGCAATCCCTTCAGCATTTTTTATCCAAGTTATGGATATGGTTACTATGACACCTATGACTACGGCGGTGCCCAGCGCAGGCGTCAGCCAGTCAAGGCTGAAGGTGATCGCGGCTTTTTAGAAAATGTGTTTTCCTTCTTGTTTGGGGACGGCAATCCCAATCCTGATTTGGAGCAGAGACGCTATGTGGCGATCGCCAATGTAATTCGCAACTCTGACGGGGTGGTGATTGGGGAGCAAATCCTGCCTTACCTTGATCCCACCCCTAATACGGACAGTGAAGACTATATGCTGTCTGTTTTGGCAAAATTCAATGGCTATCCAGCGGTCAGTGAGTCAGGCACTTTGGCATACCGTTTCCCCGATTTGCAAAAGGTAGCGGTGCAACAGGAAAAAAGAAGTGTGCCACCCTATCTGGCAGAAAATCTATGGCGGTTCAGCAAAGCTGGAGCAGAGGCTACTACCTTGTCTGTTGGTTTGGGCATTTTTTATTTGGTGGCATCGCTGTTTTTAGGCTATTTGCTGAGAGACCCCGCCGTTCAAGTTCGCCTGACTGGTTTGCTGGGGTTGGTCAACCCCAGTTTTAGCTTCCTGCTAGGCTACGCCATTTTGTTCCTCACTATTCCTGCGGTGCGCTACTGCTTGATTCAGTTCTGGAATGCACCCATTCAAGAGCGCAATAGTTGGCGACAGGAGCAAGCTAGGGTACTCCAACAAAAAGCTGATCCCATTCCTGCCAAATTGCAGTTTGCCCAAAAAATGGCGATCGCCCAAGAGTCGATTGCCGAGATTCAACGGCTCTACACCACCGAAGAAGACCTACTCACCCAAGAACTGCGCCATCTGCTGGCAGAGGACATATATTAGCTGGGGTGGGGCGAGCAAAGTTTAATTACTCTTGCGAAGTACAGGGGTCTGTATCCATATAATGTTCATAGAAGCAATATCACCTAGCTTTATGATCCCTCTGCCCATTATTTGGATGTTGATTGGTGTCATTCTCGTGGCAATTGAAATGGCAAGTATGGGATCGCTGGCTTTTGTGGCTGAGGCGGCTGGTTTTACCGCGTTTGCCATTGCCCTGCTGTCGCTATTTGTACCCCAAGTAGAAATTCAAGTAACTGTTTGGGTAATCCTCTCTGTCCTTGCTATTTGGTACTCACGGCGGTTCCTGCCCAAGGATCAGCTTCTGTTTATGGAAGCTGAAGAAGGGAAAACCCTGACTGGCATTAAATCTGGTCAGGCAGGGCGGGTAAAGTTTGAGGGTCAGTCGTGGCGAGCCATCTGCGGCGATCAAAATGTGGAAATTCCTGCGGGAGTGGAGGTGATCATCATAGAAAAAAGAGGTAATACTCTAGTGGTAGTTCCCAAAAATTGGCTGAGCGATCGCCCTTAAGAGTGGCAAGAGCGGCTTTGCCCCCAAGATTATTTGTAACAATTCCCTAACATGGGGCAAACTGGGGAACCTCCACCCCCAAGATATGTCTAAAACACTAAACTGCTCAGCTCCGTTTCCTCCTACGCCCCCAAAAAACTATGGCAAACCCCGAAACCGCCTTACCTTTGACTACTGTTGACAGTAAGCCTTCTGCCCCTTTCCCCCAATTATTTTGGGGCTTGGTGGCGATCGCCATTGCTCTAGCTGGTGGTGCTGTGGTAGGGGCGGGGGCAATCCGTTCCCTCCGCAGTGGCGACTCCCTAACAATCATCGGCTCTGCCAAGCGTCCCATTCGGTCTGACTATGTGGTGTGGCGCAGTTCCGTATCCAGCCAGCAACCCACTTTGCAACAAGCCTTTCAAGAAATAAAACGCTACACGGAGCGCGTGCGTGCCTACCTCAAAGCGCAGGGCATTGCCGATAATGCCATCACCCTGAGTGCAATTAGCACTGAGCCAATTCTGGAGTTTGTCAATGGCAGTCCTACGGGCAGAACCTTGGCTTACAGGTTAGTGCAGAGGTTTGAGGTCAGCTCCCCAGATGTGGACGGTATTGCCAAAATTTCCCGCTCCAGTACCGATCTAATTAATGAGGGTATTCCCTATGTATCTGAACCACCCGAGTACCTGTACACAGATTTGAGCAAACTGCGGGTGGAGATGATCGCTGAAGCCACCAAAGATGCCAAAGCCAGGGCAGATGCGATCGCCAATGTTACAGGCAGTAAGGTGGGCGCGGTACGCAAGGCGGAAACCGATGTGTTTCAGATCACTGCCCGCTATTCTACTGAAGTGAGCAACAGTGGCTCCTACAACACAGCTACCATCGACAAAGACATTACAGCGGTGGTGGCAGTTACTTTTAGCGTAGATTAATCTGGGTATAATTGGAGAAAACTTGGTTTGCCTATTTGTCCTTCTCTGCCGTGTACCAACTAGCTCTGGGTGTAGCATCATTTCTGCTTGTAATTTGCTTTACGCTACTTCCTCTGCCTGCTTGGGCAGTTACAGATTATTTGCAGGAACAAAAATACCTCACTGATGTCTGGCAGTTGGTCAGCCGTAATTACTATGACAGCAGTTTTAACGAGCAGAACTGGTACAAAGTGCGCCGTCAGTTTGCCAACCGTAAGCTCACCAGTCGCGCCGAGACCTATCAGGCGATTCGGGAAATGCTGGCGGTTTTGCAAGAGCCATTTACCCGCCTGCTGGAACCAGATCAGTTTCTCAGCCTCAAAACCAGCACCGCTGGAGAACTGACTGGGGTAGGCTTGCAAATTGCCATAGATACGCAAAACCACGCTGTGGTTGTGGTTGCTCCCATTGCCGATTCCCCTGCTGATCGCGCTGGCATCCGTTCCTTAGATCGCATTCTTAAAATCGACGATGTCTCCACTGAGGGCATGACTCTGGATGAGTGTGCCACTAGGATGCGCGGCAGTATTGGTTCAAAGGTTACTTTATTAGTGGGGCGTCCTGTCCACAACCGCAAAGCGATTACACCAGTGCGCGCTTCCAATCAGGCATACCAAGATGCCAAGGAACTGAGTGCTACTGCCGCAAACAACACCGACACTGAATTGGAGACCTTTACAGTCAGCCTAGAGCGCGATCGCATTACAGTTAGCCCAGTAATCAGTAAACTCAATCAGGAAGCAGGGCACAACATTGGCTACATCCGACTAACCCAGTTTAATGGCAACGCCGCCGAGGCTATGGCAAAAAACATTCTGCAACTGGAAGAACAGGGTGCTGATGCCTATGTCCTCGATCTACGCAGTAATCCGGGTGGTTTGTTTGATGCGGGACTGGCGATCGCTAGGGAGTGGTTGGACACGGGTATAGTGGTCTACACCGTAGATCGCAATGGTATTGGCGAAAGTTTCAGTGCCAACCATTCTGCCCTGACCAATGATCCGCTGGTGGTACTGATCGATGGTGGTACAGCCAGTGCCAGTGAAATTTTGGCAGGAGCCTTGCAAGATAATCACCGTGCCCAATTAGTCGGCACTCGTTCCTTTGGCAAAGCTTTAATTCAATCCCTGTATGAGCTATCTGATGGAGCGGGCTTGGCGGTAACCATTGCGCGCTATGAAACTCCCGCCCATCACGACATCAACCGCCGCGGCATTGTTCCCGATGTGGAAGTAACCATGGATCAGCCGCTGACTAGGGAGCAGTTGGGGACAGACCAAGATCGGCAATACCTATCCGCGGTGAAGTTGTTGTTGGCTAAGCTCTAGGGGATTTTGCTGATGCGGGGGCTGGGGCTGGGGGCAATGGGCGATCGCTCCTTGAAGTAGGCTTCCAGCGCGGCAATATCAGTAACTCCGACCAGCCGCTCTTTGCCTTCTTTCAGTACACCAAAGTTATCCCCCCCTTCTGCCATAAAGCTGTTCACCGTTACGCGGTAATTGTGACTGGCGATCACAGGCTGACCATTGAGCCGCATCTCCCTGACGCGGTTGCCCACTGGCGCAGTGGGTGACCAAGAGTAGGAAAAACCACTAGACACTTGCAGAATACGGTTTTGCCCAGGCACAGGGTTGTCAAACTGTTGTTCTAACAACTGCTTGATCTGCGCCCCCGTTAGGGTCATGGTTACTAGGGTATTGCCAAAGGGTTGCACGGCAAACGCCTCACCATAGGTAACCTTGCCGTCTCCCTCGGTGGCGGTGGCTTTGTAGGTCAGCTCGGCGCGAATGCCCCCCAGGTTCATGAAGGCAATTACGGCGGAGCCTTTGTCTGGGGCTTGGGTGGCAAACAGTTGGGCATCGGCGATGATACTGCCCAAAGGCAGTTCGCCCGCAGGGCTAGCTTGACGCGTGAAATCAGTGGTGATCTCCCCAATCACGCGGTTTGCCAGCGGATCGGCGATCGCCTTGTATTTGGCGATCAGGGTAGTCATTTCTCTAGCCTTGGGCACATTGTGGGTAACTACCAAGTTATGAGCTTTAATGCTTTGGATATCCTGCGTGCGGCGATCTAGGGTGAGGTCGATCTCGGTCAATACCCGCCCAAAGGCAGAGGCGCTGGTAACCACCCGCCCATCGATGACGCAGTTGTATGCCTGATGGGTATGCCCCGTGATAAACAAGTCCACTTCGGGGTCAGTGCGGGGTACGATGTTGGTGATCGCCCCAGAAATACCATCACACTGATTGAGGTGCCCTTTGGGCAGTCCGCCTTCATGTAACAAGACCACTATGGCTTTGATGCCTTGCCGTCTCAGTTCGGGAATCAAGGCATTGACGGTTTCCGCCTCATTGGCAAAGGTCAAACCCACTATACCCTTGGGGGAGACAAGGCGCGGCGTTCCCTGCAAAGTCATGCCAATAAAGGCAATTTTGATGCCACCAAAGGTTTTGACACTGTAGGCGGGTAAAATCGGCTTACCTGTGGTTTGATCGATCACATTGGCGGCGAGGTACTGAAACTTTGCCCCCCTATAGCGATCGCCGCCGCGGCAACCATCTTGGGGATGACAGCCCCCCTTAATCAGGCGCAATAATTCCTTTACTCCTTGATCAAATTCGTGATTGCCCACCGCATTCAAGTCCAGTTGCAATTCATTCAGGGCTTCAATGGTCGGTTCATCATGAAACAGGGCAGACAGCAGAGGCGTAGCGCCAATGGCATCCCCCGCTGATACCACCAGATGGTTAGGGTTCTTGGCACGCAGTTGCTTGATGTGGGTGGCAAGATACTCCACCCCCCCCGCTGGCACGCGCTCTTGATTAGGCAAAACAAAGCTCAAATTAGCAGGCTCTAAGTTGCCATGAAAATCATTAAAGGCAATCAGCTTGACGCTGACAGTATGGGGATTTGCCAACAGCCAAGGAGTACCAAGCAGTGCGATCGCAAAGGCAACCAGCCCCCAAAAAAGCCATTTTTTCATTGCCGACGCTCTCCATAGCTAGCTAATTTGTCTAGTAGAGATATACTGATTCTAAACTGACCTTGGCACAAAAATATGCCTACTTGTAGTCTGAAATACAAGGAGCCACAATAAATTCTGGTTAGTTTATTGAGGGTTTCACCGCCAAACCCCCTCTCAAAATAATTACTCTTTTGAGACTCTCAGTGTATTCAACCAATTTGTAGTTATTTTTCAGCATAGGCTATGAATTTTACTTTTGAAATTCTTTGTATTACTCCAGTTATTGTCTTTTGGAATTACTTAGACAAGTTGCAACAACAGCACGAAGCCTCTGACTATCTTGCCACCCAAGAATGTTCTCTTGATGCCTTTTTGCACTCCCTGCCTGCCCTCAGCAAACAACGCGGCTGGGATGATGCTCAGGTCTGTCAGTCAGTGATCCAGTTCTGGTTGCACAATCCCGAGACCGTCAGCCTCTGGAAACACCGTCTCCAAGATGCAGGCAAAGATAACCTGCTGGTGTCCCGCCTGAGCAACTGGCAATACTTTCGCCGTGAGTTGCAGATGCTTTGGGGACAATAGCATTCTAAATTTTTTAGGAGTTTTTCTGTGTTTGCCCCCAAGACTTGACTATACTGCTGGGCAGAGTTGTGCAAGGAAAAACAAACTGTGGCTAAGTTGAGAGTGGGAATCAATGGCTTTGGCAGAATTGGGCGTTTGGTACTGCGTTCGGCGATCGCCAATCCCGACATCGAGTTTGTAGGTATCAACGATCTTGTCCCCCCCGACAACTTAGCTTATCTGTTCAAGTACGACTCCACCCACGGCACCTTTGCAGGACAGGTATCTGCCACCCCAGAGGGCATGGTCATCAACGATCATTTCATTCCCTGCACCGCTCTGCGCAATCCCAGCGAACTGCCTTGGGCAAAGCTATCAGCCGACTATGTAGTCGAGTCCACAGGTCTGTTTACGGGGTTTGATGGCGCCAGCCAACACTTGCAAGCAGGAGCCAAGCGGGTAATCATCTCTGCCCCCACCAAAGACCCCGACAAAGTACCTACCCTGCTCATGGGCGTCAATCATCACAAATTCGATCCCGCCCGAGATGTGATCGTCTCCAACGCCAGTTGCACCACCAACTGTCTGGCGCCAATCGCCAAGGTGATCCACGAAAACTTTGGCTTAGTAGAAGGACTGATGACCACAGTGCATGCAATGACCGCCACCCAGCCCACTGTAGATGGTCCCAGCAAAAAGGACTGGCGGGGAGGACGGGGTGCCAGCCAAAACATCATTCCCTCATCCACTGGTGCCGCCAAGGCTGTGGCTCTGGTGTTACCTGAACTGAAGGGCAAGCTGACGGGTATGGCATTCCGCGTGCCTACTCCCGATGTATCTGTGGTGGATTTAACTTTTAGAACCGAGCGGGCTACCAGCTACAAAGACATCTGCCAAGCGATGCAGTCAGCCTCCCAGAATGAGTTGCAGGGCATTTTAGGATACTGCGCTGATGAGGTCGTGTCCATGGATTTTCGTGGCGATGCGCGCTCCAGCATTTTTGACGCAGGGGCAGGGATTGAACTAAATAGCCACTTTTTCAAGGTAGTGGCATGGTATGACAATGAGTGGGGGTATGCCAATCGGGTAACCGACCTGATGCTGACCATGGCTAGAGCAGAAGGGATTTTGGCGCCTACTGGCAATTGTAGAGGAGATGATACTGCTCTAAGCTGAGACGAGCTTGGGGATTGAGAGTGAGTACAGAAGTCTCTCCCTTGAGCAAATGCATCTCAGCGGCACAGGCAATCATAGCGGCATTGTCCGTACACAAATTAAGGGGAGGAAAGACCACCTTGAGCTGACGCTCTTGGGCTTGCCCTACCAGTTGCGATCGCAGAGCCGAGTTTGCCGCCACTCCGCCCACCGCCACAATAGTCCCTAAGCCCAAATCTTCAGCACATTTGATGGTGCGCTTCACCAGCGTATCCGCTACGGTGCGCTGAAAACTGGCGGCGATATCCGCCTGAGGAATTGCCTCCTTGGGGAATTTCTGCACCAGACGCAAAACCGCAGTTTTTAAGCCACTGAAACTAGAATCGTAGGGAGCCTGCTCAATTTTCCCTTGCGGCAAACTAAAGGCATAGGCATTCCCCCCTTGCGCCACCCGATCGATGGCAGGACCACCGGGGTAGCCCAAACCCAACAGCCGTGCCACCTTGTCAAAGGCTTCTCCCACCGCATCATCTCTGGTTTGCCCAGCGATCGCATATTTACCGTAATCTCGCACAGCAATCAGACTGGTATGTCCCCCCGACACCAGCAGACACAAAAAAGGCGGACTGAGACTAGAATCTGCCAAAAAAGCAGAACAGATGTGCCCCTCTAGGTGATGTACTCCAATCAAGGGCTTGTTGTAGAGCAGGGCTAGAGTTTTGGCGGAACTGACACCGATGATCAACGCGCCAATCAACCCCGGAGCCGCCGTTACCCCAATGCCATCAACATCTGACCATGCCAAACCAGCTTCTTGCATAGCTGTAGCGATCGCAGGATTGATCAGTTCCAAATGCTGGCGACAGGCAATTTCAGGCACAACCCCACCAAAGACAGCATGCACAGCCACCTGCGAAGACACTACATTACTGATAATTCGGCGCTCCCGCACCACAGCTACCGCAGTCTCATCACAACTGGTCTCGATCGCCAACACCGTAGGCATTTTGCTATTGCTTGGTTTCAGTTGGCTCAATAATGCGCTGAAACAGATAGCCAGTGCCACGGGCGGTCAGGATCAGTTCAGGATTGCTGGGGTCTTCCTCCAGCTTGGCACGCAGACGGGAAATATGCACATCCACCACCCGCGTATCCACATGGCGCTCAGGAGTGTAGCCCCACACCTCCTGCAAAATTTCCGCTCGCGAAAATGCCTCCCCCGATCTACCTACCAGTAATTCCAACAGGCTGAACTCCATGCCAGTCAAGCGAATCCGTTCATCGCCTTTATAGACTTGGCGGCGGTTGGTATCGATTTTAATGTTGTGAATCTGAATGACACCAGAGCTGGGAATACCAGAGGAACCATTGCGTTCAAAGCGGCGCAACACACAGCGAATCCGCGCCTCCAACTCTTTGGGAGAAAAGGGCTTCACCACATAATCATCAGCCCCCAACTCCAAACCCGTGATGCGATCAGCCACATCTCCCAAAGCCGTGAGCATGATAATTGGCACATCAGTTTCTTTGCGCAATTCCTGACACACACCGTAGCCGTCCAGCTTAGGCATCATCACATCCAGCACAATTAAATCAGGCACTTCGCTGTGGTAGCGCTCGATCGCCTCTTCCCCGTCAGCCGCCGTTACTACCTCGTAGCCAATCATGGAAAGTCTAGTTTCAAGAATGCGGCGAATGCTGGCTTCATCATCAACTACCAGTATTTTCTCTTTGGTGCTTTCCAACTCTATTCACGCTCCCTTGGGTCAAACTAAATTTTAAGTTTTAGAATCGATTGGCTCTAACAGATTCTTTTTGCAGTACTTCTAGGTAGATTAAGTAAAAATGACTAAACTACCTATAAAATAACAAAATGCCACCTGCGACAATAGAGCCTTTCAAATATAAAGATTTTTGCTAAAATCTTACTATTCTTATATTTTACTAGCAATTTTTTAGTCCTCTGACCCACAAAAAACTTAAGAAATAATAATTATCGTGAACTTGTGAGGGGCAGTCATCTATGTTATGCTACCTGCCTAGTCAGGCTATTTGACCGATGTTTGACTAATTCTTGGAAAAGACCGAACAAAAAAATTTTTTCAGCGTCATCGGTATTGTCCTCTCTCAATAAACGGCTTGTGAGAACTATGCAACTGCACTTCCCTAAATTTCTGCCCTTTGCCTGCGGCATGATCCTTTTTCCTGTAGCTACCGCCGCTCAACCTCCTTCTTTTTCTTGGTCGTGGCAACAGTCGAGTATGGCTAACAGCCAGTGTGTGCGCCGTGCTATTACCGTACTCTCACAGGTGGGCTTCCGCAACATAGACACGGTTGGGGGTAATGTGGATACTTCTGTGTATGCCGCCAATGGCAATTACACAGGGGTAATCCGTTGCATCACCCGCCAGAGAATGATTGTTTTTTTGGTAACTGGTCCTGAAACCAGTCGCGCTAGTGGGCTGGAGTCTCGCATCAGCAACTCCTTTTAGGGAGTTGGCGGCGCTATCAATAGAGCTATAAAACTTGGGAATAGAGCGCAAAGCTAAGCAGGGC
>OGCL01003205.1_pt1 | contig 9964 bp, 8 predicted proteins | sample 1570041 | NCBI WGS metagenome assembly OGCL01 (sample SAMN06266162, study PRJEB24511) | hot springs metagenome | isolation source: Hot spring water | place: South Africa: Limpopo | collected 2015-06-22 | reverse complement strand
TAGATCGACGCGCAGACCTACCAGGTGCGTGCCGACGGGCAATTGCTGGTGTGCGAGCCGGCCACCGAACTGCCCATGGCGCAGCGTTACTTCCTGTTCTGACGCACACTGTCGGGCATGCTGACCGTCAACAAACTCCTTCCGCAAGGCCAGGGTCTGGCCCCCGTGCTGCTCAAGCGCGCCGCCACCGTCGAGCTCGACTGGGACGTGCGCCAGAAAAGCCGTTTTGACGCCACCGACAGCCAGGGCCGCGTGCTCGGCGTCTTTCTGCCGCGTGGCACCGTGGTGCGTGGTGGTGACGTGCTGGTCGCCGAAGACGGCTCGATGATCCGCGTGGTGGCGGCCCCGCAGCCGGTGCTGGTGATCACGCCCTGCGCCGAGCACGGCTCGCCCTTTGATCTGGTGCGCGCGGCCTACCACCTTGGCAACCGCCACGTGCAAATCGAGTTGCAGCCCGACCACCTCAAGATCGAACCGGACCACGTGCTGGCCGACATGCTGCGGTCCATGCACCTGACGGTGCGTGAGGCCGCGCTGGGCTTCGAGCCGGAAGGCGGGGCCTATGCCAGTGGCGGACATGCGCACGGCAGCCATGGTCATGGGCACGACCATGGACATGACCCCCACGGCCACGCGCACGCCAACCCGCCGCACGGTGCGCCGGGACACGTCCATGGCCCGGGGTGCAGCCATGGACACCACGAGGCGGAGCCCGCATCCGCGCCTGCTCGTGGCAAACCCATCGGCATCGCCGTGAAGGCCGCGCCCCATGTCCACGGCCCAGGCTGCGGCCACGATCATTGACGCCGTGCCGCCCCCACAAGCATGACCTCATCCGCGTCCCATCCACCGAGCCTGGGCGCCGCCGCACGGCTCCAGCTGATGTGGCTGGCCTCGCCCGCCCTGCCGGTGGGCGGCTTCAGCTACTCCGAAGGCTTTGAGTCGGCGGTCGACTCCGGCCGCGTGGGCAACGAAGCGCAGGCGCGCCAGTGGCTGCTCGATCAGCTGCAACTGACGCTGGCTCGCAGCGACTTGTCCGTGGTGGCCCAAGCTGTGCCCGCGTGGCAGGCCGGCGACCTGGCCCGCGTACAGGCGCTCAACGACTGGGTGCTGCAGACGCGTGAAACCAGTGAGCTGCGCCTGCAAACCGAGCAAATGGGCCGGTCGCTGGTGGAATGGCTGCGCAACCGCGTGGGGGGCGCGCACGTGCCGGATACCGATACCCGGCTCGCCGCCTGCGCTGGGCTGGCGCCCGCACCCAGTTGGCCTGTGGCCTTCGCGCTGGCCGTCGCCCAATGCCTGCCGGCCATGGCTGCCGCCGCCACCGGTGGCGATCAGGCCCTGTCACAAGCGGCCCTGCGCGAAGCGCTGCTGAGCTTTGCTTTCGGCTGGGCCGAGAACATGACCCAGACGGCGATCAAGGCCGTACCCCTGGGCCAAAGCGCCGGCCAGCGCATCCTGCAGGCGCTCGTCGACGCCATTCCGCCCGCCATCGACCATGCCCTGTCCTTGGCCGATGGCGAACGACAGGCTTTCGCCCCGATGCTGGCCATCCTCAGCGCCCAGCACGAAACCCAGTATTCCCGCCTCTTCCGATCATGAGCGACCTGCATCACATTCCTGGCCGAACCAAGAAGCTGCCCCCGCTGCGCGTGGGCGTGGGGGGGCCGGTCGGCTCCGGCAAGACCACCCTGCTCGAGATGCTGTGCAAGACCATGCGAGAGCAATACGACCTCGTGGTGATCACCAATGACATCTACACCAAGGAAGACCAACGCCTGCTGACCGTGGCCGGCGCGCTGGATCCGGACCGCATCATGGGCGTGGAAACCGGCGGCTGCCCGCACACTGCGATCCGCGAAGACGCCTCGATCAACCTCGAGGCCGTCGACCGGATGCTGGCCAAATACCCCAACGCTGACATCGTCTTCATCGAGTCGGGCGGCGACAACCTGGCCGCCACCTTCAGCCCCGAACTGTCTGACCTGACGATCTACGTGATCGACGTGGCCGCAGGCGAGAAGATCCCGCGCAAGGGCGGCCCAGGCATCACCAAGAGCGACCTGTTCGTGATCAATAAGACCGATCTGGCGCCCCATGTGGGCGCCAACCTCGAGATCATGGAGTCCGACACCAAGCGCATGCGGCCCACGCGTCCGTTCGTGATGACCAACCTCAAGACCCAGGCGGGCCTCGCCGACGTCATCGCCTTCATCGAAACCAAGGGCATGCTCAAGGCATAATGCGCGTCGCTGCACCCTCCGGTGCGCTGGCCCGCTCTCTGTAGTTCAATGGATAGAACGGCCCCCTCCTAAGGGGCAGATACAGGTTCGATTCCTGTCGGGGAGGCCAGTTGCTGCGCCCCCGGTGCCATGGCACCAGCGCGCAGTTCTTCGACCGTGTAGCCCTCCTTGGTCAGGGCGTGGCGCAGCCACTGGGGCTGCGACCCTTCTCCGTCCCAGGTGTCGCCCGTACGTGGGTGCCGGTACTTGGGCACAGCCTCCACCGCCGCCGGCGGCGCACAAAATCGGTCGGCCTGGTCAAGCACCAGTTCGTCGGCTTCGATCTGCCAGAAATCCACCAGCTTGCGCACCGAGCGCAGCACGGCTTCTTGTTCTGCGGTTCTCATGAAGGTCATCATGCGGCAAGGGCACCGATCTGCAACAGCATGCGGCCATGCTATCAAATCCGGACGCATGACGGCGTCCGCGCTGAAGTCGCCTTGACGACAGCGCGTCAGGCTTCACGGCGAGCCAGCACGCCGCGTGCCTGCCTGCGCTGTGCAGTTTTTCATTTCTTGACGCAGATCATGCTGGAGCGCCATGTGCAACTTGATGGACATCAACGTCTACGGAAAACAGCCGATATCACAATCTGGCCAACCGGTGCCACCCCCTTCAGCATCAGCGCCCTTGCCGCCTGTCATTGAAGCCTCAGTGCTTGACCGTCATGAGACACAACCTGCCCGTCACCCCGCACGAATACCCTTTTCCCCCCGGTGAAACACTGGTGTCCACCACGGACTTGCAAGGCCGCATCACCTACTGCAACCCCGCATTCATTCGCGTCAGCGGCTTTACACGCGAGGAGTTGCTCGGACAGCCCCACAACCTCATCCGCCACCCCGACATGCCGGAAGAGGCATTCCGCGACATGTGGGTCACCATTGCAAGCGGCAAACCGTGGTCGGCGCTGGTCAAAAACCGGCGCAAGGATGGCAGTTTTTACTGGGTGCAGGCCAATGTGACACCCTTGTTGCAGGGTGACCAGCCCCAAGGGTACATGTCCGTGCGGACCGAGCCCTCTCGCGAGGCGGTGGCCGAGGCCGAGGCGCTGTACGCCGTCATGCGGGCTGAGAAAGCCGCCGGCGCGCTGCGACATGTGCTGCGCGGTGGTCGGGTGGTGGAGCAGACGCTGGTGGGCCGCCTGCGCGAACGCGCCAGACTCGGGTTGGCCGGCCGGCTGATGCTGATCTGCAGTCTGGTGGCCCTGCTGGCCTTCATGCTGGGCTGGGCCAGTGCCCACCCTGACTGGGACGGCCTCCCTCCGTACATGACCTTGCCCCTGCTGATGCTGACCGTCATCGGTGCCGCTGGACTGGTCAGACAACTCACCATGGGACCGATGCACCGCCTGGTGGGCATTGCCAACCGCATGGCGGCGGGCGATCTGACCCAGCGCATCGACATCGACCGCGACGATTTGGTGGGCCAGCTCATGCGCAGCCTCAACCAGCTGAGCGTCAACCTGCGCTCCATCGTGCGTGACGCGCGCACCGGCGTGGACGAGCTGTTGTACGCCACGCAGGAGATCTCCGCCGGAAACCAGGATCTGTCTGCCCGCACCGAGTCGCAGGCGGGCAGCCTGCAGCAAACGGCCGCATCCATGGAGCAGATCACCGGCACCGTGCGTCACAGCGCGGACACGGCCCAGCAAGCCGCAAACCTGGCCGACGACACGCTGGACGTCACCCGACGCAGCAGCGCCGCTGTCGAGGACGTCACCCAAACCATGCAAGGCATTGAAGAAGCCTCACGCCGTATAGGCGACATCATCCAGGTCATTGACAGCATTGCTTTCCAGACCAACATCCTCGCCCTCAATGCGGCGGTCGAGGCCGCGCGTGCAGGCGAGCAAGGGCGTGGTTTTGCCGTTGTGGCGTCAGAAGTCCGTGCGCTCGCGCAACGCACGGCCACAGCAGCCAAGGAAGTCAAGCAGCTCATCACCGACTCATCCGAGAAAGTACGAGAAGGCAGCGCGCTGAGTCAGGCCGCCCGCAGCACCATGCACCAGGCCTTGCAGGCCGTTGAACAGGTGGGCACCCTCGTGGGTAGCATCAGCACCGGCGCTCACGAGCAGCTGTCGGGCATCTCACAGGTCAATGACGCCGTCGCCCACATGGACGGCATCACCCAACAGAATGCCGCCGTGGTGGAGCAGATCGCTGCAGCGTCCATGAACCTTGCCGGCCATGCCAGACAGGTGGCTGAAACCGTCCAGGTGTTCTGCCTCGACACCACCGACATCCAGCGGCAAGCCGACGCGGTCGCGCTGCGCAAGGCGATGCGGGCCAAGCTCGGACAGGCCGGAGGGGCATAACATAGCGGCTTTGTCCGATCCGCTTGTCCCATGCCCGGCTTACAGAACCTGCTCGACCCCGCCATCCTGTTCTTCCTGTTCGGCATCTTTGCCGGCGTGGTGCGGTCGAACATGGAGATCCCGCAGGCGATTGCGCGCTTCCTGTCGTTGTACCTGCTGATGTCCATCGGCCTGAAGGGCGGATTTGCACTCGCCAAAAGCGGCCTGGGTGCCAGCGTGCTGCTGGCCCTGCTGGCCGCTGCCATCCTCTCGCTGGTCGTGCCCATCATCGGCTATGCGCTGCTGCGTCGCAGCCTGAGCCCGTTCAATGCGGCCGCCATCGCGGCCACCTACGGCTCGGTCAGCGCCACCACCTTCATTGCCGCCACACAGTACCTGAGCCTGCAAGACATCGAGTTCGGTGGTCACATGTCGGTTGCGCTGGTGCTGATGGAATCCCCCGCCATCCTGATGGCCATGGGCCTGGCAGCCTGGGCACGCAGGCGCCAGCACACCCGAGCAGCCGTGCCAGAGAACGCCCCGACCTTCGGGCACGTGGTGCACGAAGCCTTCACCGATGGCTCGCACCTGCTGCTGCTGGGTAGCCTGGCCATTGGTGCACTGACCGGCGACCAAGGCAAGGCCATGATGGAACCGTTCTCGGGGGCGCTCTTCAAGGGCATGCTGGCCATCTTCCTGCTCGACATGGGCTTGCTGGTCGCACGCCAGTTGCCCACCCTGCGCCAGGTTCCGCCTTACCTGCTGCTGTATGCAGTCCTGGGCCCGCTGGCCCACGCTGCACTGGCCGTGGGCCTGGGCTGGTCGTTTGGCCTGCCCCAGGGCGACACCACGCTGCTGGCCGTCCTGGCAGCCAGCTCGTCCTACATCGTCGTGCCGGCCGTGCTGCGTCAAGCCATCCCAGAGGCCCAGCCGGCGCTGTACCTGGGGATGTCGCTGGGCGTCACCTTCGTGTTCAACATCCTTGTCGGCATTCCACTGTACACGTGGGTCATCCAACAGTGGTGGTGACTTCAGCCCAGTGCCTGGATGCGTGACACCTTCTGGAACGCATCCACTGCCTTGCCCTTGCGCGCCCGCTTACCCACGTGGGCCTGGAAGGCCGAGTTGCGCACATCCTCTTCCTTGGGCTTGGCGCCGCGGGTGGTGCCGATGACACGCACCCCCTGGTGCACCGTGGCTACAGCGATCAGCGGCGTCTTCTTCGGGTCGACATCCATCAAGGTCAGACCCCGCCCCCCATTGGGTTGCAGCTTGAGCTCGTCCAGGCCGAACACCAGCATGCGGCCATCCTGACTCACACAGGCCACCTGCGTGTGCGTGGGCGCCACCCGCACGGGCGGCAGCAGGGTGTCGCCCTCGTCGAGCGACAGGAAGGATTTGCCCCCCTTCTGCCGCGTCATCAGGTCACCCAGCTTGGCCAGCAAGCCGAAGCCGCCCGAGTTCGCCAACAGCACAGTCTGCTCCGGGTTACCGGCCAGGTAGTGCATGGGTTGCGTACCGGACTCCAGGTCGATCATGGTCGTGATGGGCTGACCGTCGCCCCGCGCACCTGGCAGCGCGCTCACCGCCACGCTGTAGACGCGGCCGTTGCTGCCCAGCACGATGAGCGGATCGATCGTGCGGCATTCAAACGTGCCGTACAAACCATCGCCCGCCTTGAAGGCAAAGCTCGCGGCGTCGTGGCCATGACCGGTGCGAGCGCGCACCCACCCCTTCTGACTGATCACCACCGTGACCGGCTCATCGAGCACCTTGACCTCGGCCACGGCGCGCTTCTCGGCCTGGATCAGTGTGCGACGCTCATCGCCGTACTGCTTTGCGTCGGCCTCGATCTCTTTGACAACGGTGCGCTTGAGCGCGGCCGGACTGCCGAGAATGTCTTCCAGGCGCGATTGCTCAGTCCGCAAATCGGAGAGCTCCTGCTCGATCTTGATGGCTTCCAGCCGCGCCAACTGCCGCAGCCGAATCTCGAGGATGTCTTCCGCCTGCCGGTCACTGAGCTGGAACCGCTCGATCAGCGCGGCCTTGGGCTCGTCGCTGTTGCGGATGATGTGGATCACCTCGTCGATGTTGAGCAACACCAGCTGCCGGCCTTCCAGCACATGGATGCGGTCAAGCACCTTGCTCAAGCGATGCTGCGTGCGCCGCGTGACGGTTTCCATGCGGAAGCCGATCCACTCGCTCAGGATCTGACGCAGGCTCTTCTGCATGGGTCGCCCGTCGGCGCCCACCATGGTCAGGTTGATGGGTGCAGATGATTCCAGGCTGGTATGGGCCAGCAAGGTGGTGATCAACTCCTGCTGATCCACCGTACGGCTCTTGGGCTCGAACACCAGGCGCACCGCCGCATCCTTGCTGGACTCATCCCGCACCGAATCCAGCACCGACAGGACAGTGGCCTTGAGCTGGGTCTGCTCGGCCGTCAGGGCCTTCTTGCCGGCCTTGACCTTGGGGTTGGTCAACTCCTCGATCTCTTCGAGCACCTTCTGCGCGCTGGTGCCGTGGGGCAGCTCGGTGACCACCAACTGCCACTGCCCGCGCGCCAGGTCTTCGATCTTCCAGCGCGCGCGCACCTTGAGGCTGCCGCGTCCGGTTCGGTAAGCTTCCTGGATGTCCTGCGGCGCAGAGATGATCTGCCCGCCACCTGGAAAGTCGGGCCCAGGGATGAGTTCGGCCAGCTCGCTGTCGAGCAGTTGATCGTTCTTGATCAGCGCCACCGCTGCGGCGGCTACCTCGCGCAGGTTGTGGCTCGGGATTTCCGTCGCGAGGCCGACCGCGATGCCACTCGCGCCGTTGAGCAGCACGAACGGCAGGCGCGCGGGCAGCTGACGCGGCTCGTCAGTCGAGCCATCGTAGTTGGGCACGAAGTCGACCGTGCCCATGTCGATCTCGTCGAGCAGCAGGCGAGCAATCGGCGACAGGCGCGCCTCGGTGTAGCGCATGGCCGCCGCGCCATCACCGTCGCGCGAACCAAAATTGCCCTGCCCATCGATCAGCGGGTAGCGCAGCGAGAAATCCTGCGCCATGCGCACCAGCGCCTCGTACGCCGCCGAATCACCATGGGGATGGAAACGGCCCAGCACGTCGCCAACCACCCGGGCGCTCTTGACGGGCTTGGCACCACCGGCACCAGCGAAGGCCAGCCCCATCCGCTCCATGGCGTACAGGATGCGACGCTGCACGGGTTTCTGGCCATCGCACACGTCGGGCAGCGCACGGCCCTTCACAACGCTCAGGGCGTATTCCAGGTAGGCCCGCTCGGCGTAGTGGGCGAGCGTCAGGGATTCGCCGCCATCGCTGGGCGGCCGGGCAAATTCAAGCGTTTGCTGAGACATGGGGATCTGAATGACAAGCCGCGCCTATTGTGCCTGCTGTGGCGTGCCGGGCCGGCCGCCCGCCCCGTGAAGTGGCACGCCCCAATGGCCGTCGCGTTGCACCATGGCGTCCAGCGGGCTGGCCACCCCACCGCCGCCGACTTTGAGCACATGCGTGTAGATCATCGTGGTGCTGACATCGCTGTGACCCAGCAGCTCTTGCACGGTACGGATGTCGTAGCGGGCCTGCAGCAGGTGCGTCGCGAAAGAATGGCGAAGCGAGTGCGGTGTGGCCGCTTTCGCGATCTGCGCCACGCCCAACGCTTTCTTGAAAGCCCGCTGAAACGCCTGATCCTGCGCGTGATGTCGCCGCTCATCACCGGTTCGGGGGTCGACAGACAGCTCGGGCTGCGCGAATACCCAGAACCATGCCCAGCTGTGGCCGGCGCGCGGGTTCTTGCGATCGAGCGCATGCGGCAGGTAGACGGGCCCCCTGCCGGCGTCGCGATCAGCTTGCCACCACAACTGGATCTGCTGCAGATGCGCTCGTAAGGGGAGCACCAGCGAATCCGGCAACATCACGGTGCGGTCCTTCGCGCCCTTGCCCTCGCGCACAACGATGGCGCGATGTTCAAAGTCGATGTCCTTCACGCGCAGGCGCAAACCTTCCATGAGGCGCATGCCCGTACCATAGAGCAACTGCCCAAGCAGGCGGTGTTGCGGCGGCAGCGCCGCCAACAGCCGGGCAATCTCTTCCTGGGTCAGCACCACGGGCAGACGCTGTGCCGCCTTGGGCCGCTGCAACTCGCCCATCCAAGGTAAATGCTGCCCCAACACCTTGCCATATAGAAACAGCAGCGCCGACAACGCTTGCTTGTGGGTGTTGCCTGCGATGCTGCGCTGATTAACCAGATGGCGCAAGAAGGCCTCGACCTCGTTGGCACCCATCTCAAGCGGATGGCGCAGGCCGTGAAACCGGATGAACGCCTTGATCCAGTAGAGGTAGGCCTCTTCGGTGCGCCGGCTGTAGTGCAGGTAACGGATCCGCTCACGGACCTGATCGAGCAAGCGGCCGGAGGGCGACGCCGTGGACGCGGTGTGGTGAAGATTCGTCGCAACCATGGCGCAACAATACTGTACAAATAAACAGCTCGCGCATCCCCCTCAAGAGGGGGCCGTAACCACGCCAGGATTGCACTCCGGGAGGCCGACTTGTAGGCTATGGTTCATCCATCAGAACACCACGCCGGATAACCTGGGAGGACCATGCAAAGAAACGACGCTTTCATGAGGCGTGACAGGCACTTGGGCGCCAGAAACACGCCGAGGTTATCCGTCACTCCGGCCCCTACCTCACAGGTTATGCGTCACGTTTGGCGGTCGAAACCGTCATTTGTGACGTCTATATCCAGTTAGGCCTCACAGTAAAACGAGCTCAGCTTTGCGATGTTCAAACATTCATATCTGCTACCAATTGCAACATTGTCATTATTATTGGCAGCTTGCACGGATCATAGCCACACAGGCGGCTATAGACACTCCCACGAATCATCCAAACTGCTTCGCCTATCAGAGGATGGATCCTTTGCCGCCAATTCAGGAGATGTTGGCAACTACAAGATTGAAGGCGATCGGATTACATTTTTAGACCCTGCCTTAGGAAGCGCGGAAGGAACGATAAGCGGAAACACAATCACAGTTCAAGGCAGCCAAAATAGCGAAACAGCAAAAAACCTTGCCGGAACCTGGAAAAAGATAGGGAATGGATCGTAAGACGCCATCACTAAGATAAAATATTAAATTAAAGTTAATCTCCAAAGGCACCAAAAGTTGTCTAATCCGTGGCATAAAACAGGTTGACACACGAGGTGCAAAACTGCAGGCAGCCGCAATGCTAAAACCTTCCACTTCGCGCCCCAGCCTAACTGTCAGGTCAACGCGGACGCAACCAAGGGCCATGCCTTCGGCATTCTCATGGCCCTTGGTTGTGCCCTCCGCCCTGACGGGCTCCGGCGCCGGTTACCTTGGTAGTTAGGCTCCCCAAAAACCAA
>OGCL01003203.1_pt1 | contig 9974 bp, 7 predicted proteins | sample 1570041 | NCBI WGS metagenome assembly OGCL01 (sample SAMN06266162, study PRJEB24511) | hot springs metagenome | isolation source: Hot spring water | place: South Africa: Limpopo | collected 2015-06-22 | reverse complement strand
GGAGATCATGCCTTTGCCCTCTTCTCCCATTCCGGACCTCTCGGCCTGACCATCGAAGCCTTCGGACTCGTGGAGTTCTGTTATGCCCTCTTCGACAAGAGATCGCTCATCCAGGAGAGCGTTGAATTGAAGACAGAATGGTTCATCGAGACTTCGAAATATGCGGTTGACATGGGGGTGGACTTCGTCATCATGGGCGACGACATGGGATTTAAAAACCATGGATACGTCTCCCCTTCTGACTTCAGAGAGCTGGCTTACCCTTACTATCGAAGAATTGTGGACTCCATCTCTGTTCCTGTCTTCTGGCACTCCGAGGGTTATATTCGGGACTATATCCCGATGGCTGTCGAAGCAGGCATCAAGGGTATTCATGGCCTGGAACCTGCGGCAGGAATGAACATGGGAGAGATCAAGAAGGAGTTTGGAGAGGATCTCGTCCTTTTGGGAAACGTCGATGGGAATGTCATCTTGTGCCAATCCGATCTGGAACTGGTAAGAAGAGAGGTGGATCGGTGTTTGAAAGAGGCCATGGAAGGTGGAGGATTCATGCTTTCCATTGCAGGTTCGGCCCATGAGGGCGTTCAATTAGAAGCCTTAATCGAGATGTGCCACTATAACCAGACAGCAGGTGTTTACCGTTAAAGTTTAATCATCGAAGCAGAGGTTCGGAGGAGGAAGAATGGTGGATGTAGAAAAGTTTTATACCGCATTAAGTCAAGGGAAGATGGAAGAGACAAAGAAACTGACTCAGGAGGCTCTAAATGCAGGGGAGCCAGTGGAAAACATTTTAAAAAGTGGTCTGATCGCTGCAATGGAACGAATCGGCGCCCGTTTCCGAAATGGAGAAGTCTATATCCCTGAGGTTCTGATTGCAGCTCGTGCCATGCATGCAGGAATGGCTGTTCTCAAACCAATCCTTTCCAAATCTAATGGAATCATGTCAGGAAAGGTTCTCATGGGTACAGTGAAAGGAGACCTCCATGACATCGGGAAAAACCTGGTGATCATGATGCTTGAGGGAGGAGGATTTGATGTAGTGGATTTGGGGATAGATGTGCCAGCAGACAAATTCATCGAGGCCGTTAAAACCCATCAGCCACAAGCCCTCGGGTTATCGGCCCTACTGACGACGACGATCATGGAGATGAAAAACGTCATCCAGGCCTTTGAAAAAGCTGGACTGCGAGACAAGCTGAAGATCATTGTCGGAGGTGCACCAGTAACCGAAAAATTCGCAAAAGAGATCGGTGCCGATGGTTACGCCCCGGACGCCGCCTCTGCCGTGGATGTGGTTAAGTCTCTTGTTCATTGATTGGTTAGAAGAAGGCAACTCATGTTGATCATTGGTGAATCGATTAATGGAACGATCCCAAAGGTTGGCGAGGCCATCCTGAACCGGGACGAACAATTCCTTAAAAAATTGGCCCGAACTCAATACGAATCCGGTGCCCAGGTGCTCGATGTCAATGCAGGAGTGGCTGGCGGAAATGAAATCGAAAATCTCCCCTGGCTGGTCCAACTGGTTCAACAGGAAGTTCCAATTCCTTTGATGCTGGACAGCGCCAATCCTGAAGCCTTAAAGGCAGCCCTATCGGTCTACCGCCATTCCGAGCCTCCTATCCTCAATTCCATCTCCGGCGAAAAAGAAAAATGGGATAAACTCTTCCCGTTTGTTTCTGAGAAGAAATGCAAAATCGTCGTCCTCTTGATGGACGATCAGGGCATCCCCAAAACAACCGAACAGAGGCTGGCAATTGCCAAAAGACTATTCGTACAGTTGACTGAAGCGGGTCTTCCACCCGATTACATCTATTTTGATATCCTCGTCCTCTCTGTCGCTGTGGAGCCAGAAGCAGGTCTGCTTGCATTAGAAACGATCCAGACCATTCGATCCCATTTTCCCAACGCCCACCTCATTTGTGGAGCAAGTAACGTCAGCATGGGACTGCCGGGAAGGCGTCTGATCAACCGGACATTTTTAATCATGGCCATGGCTGCGGGTCTAGATACCCTACTGATCGATGTCAGAGACCAGGCCATGATCTCCTCTATTTACGCCACCAGGATTCTCGTCAATAAGGATCCATACTGTCTTGAATACATCCAGGCTTACCGAGAAAAGAAGATCACTCTTTGACATCTCCCCTCGATTTCCGATAAACTTAATAGCTAAAAAAGAGAGAGGAATAATCCGAAAGTGGAAAAGGTGAAGGTCGTATTTCTCCCTGACCATAAAAGGGCAGAAATCTCAGCAGGAGAGACCATCCTCGAAATCGCTCAGACATTGAGGGTCGAATTATTATCTGTCTGCGGAGGGCATATCACTTGTGGAAAATGTAAAGTGAAATTATTGGAGGGAACCCTCTCTCCGTTTACTGAAGAAGAATCACCTTTCATCTCTGAGGAAGAAAAAGCAGAAGGTTACCGCCTCGCCTGTGTGGCTCGGATTCTGAGCGATGTGACCATCTTCGTTCCTCCTGAAAGCCGTTTTGAGGAGCACGAATGGACAAAAACCTTCTTTGGACAAAAGATTGAATTGAAACCGTCAATCATCCCTTATTCTGTCGAACTCACACCTCCTGCTCTGGATGATTCAATGGGAGATTTTGAACGCTTAACCAAGAAACTGTCAGAATTGTATTCTCTCCACTCCCTGACCATTGACTACCCTGCCCTACTCAAACTGCCTCACGCCTTACGAGGAGGACATTGGAAGGTCACCGCAATAGTAGAAAAAGAAAAAGAGATCATCGATATAAAACCCGGAAAAGTGGATCACCTTTATGGTCTGGCCATTGATATCGGAACGACAACGGTTGCAGGCTATCTATCCAATCTTCAAACAGGAGAAATCATTGCCACCCAATCCCTACTCAATCCCCAGATCGTTTACGGGGAGGACGTCATGTCCCGAATCACCTATGCTACCCTGCACTCTGAGGGCCTAAAAGAATTACATACCTCCATCCTTCATGGATTGAACCAACTCATCCAATCCCTCATCGAGGGGAAAGGGCTGTCTCCAGAAGATATTGTTGAGCTCTCCATCGTAGGGAATACAGCCATGCACCACCTTTTTCTCGGTGTCGATCCAAAACCCCTCGGCGTTTCCCCTTTTTCACCAATCATCCACCGATCCATAGATGTTAAGGCAAGAGATCTGGGTTTAAAGGTCCATCCCTCTGCCAATGTCCATCTCCTCCCTATTGAAGCTGGATTTGTTGGAGCGGACAATGTTGGAGTCCTGATAGCCTTAGAACCTTATAAACAAGATGAGATGGTTCTCATCATCGACATCGGAACAAACGGAGAACTTATCCTTGGAAATCGAGAGAGACTTCTTTCCTGCTCCTGTGCCACTGGACCAGCATTGGAGGGAGGGCATATCCAATGGGGTATGAGGGCCATGCCAGGAGCCATTGAAAGAGTTCGCATCAATCCAGAGAATCTGGAGGTTGATTTCAAAGTGATCGGTCAAACGATCTGGCAATCCCAATCCAAAGGAAAACGGGCTAAAGGGATCTGTGGCTCGGGCATCATCGATGCCACAGCAGAATTACACCGATGTGGTATTCTGGATAAGAGCGGCCGTATCCGAAACAATATCAAATCTTCCCGATTGAGAATGGTTGGCGAGACCATGGAATTTGTGATCGCATGGAAGGAAGAAACCTCCATTGAAAAAGAGATCACCCTCACACAAAAGGATATCAGAAATATCCAGTTGGCAAAAGCATCGCTTTATGCAGGAGCGAAACTGCTCATGCAACGATGGGGCATTGAGAAACTGGATAAGGTGATTCTTGCTGGAGCCTTTGGGAATCACATCGATCCGGAAAAGGCCTTGCTCTTAGGCATGTTTCCAGATTGCGACCCCCGAAATGTCGTAGCCGCAGGAAATGCCGCTGGAGAGGGTGCCTGGAAAGTCCTCCTCAATAGTGAGAAGCGAGCCGAGGCAGAAGAAATCGCAAGAAAGGTGGACTATGTGGAGCTCACTTTGGAGAAAAACTTCCAAAAAGAATTTTTGGATGCTATGGCCATCCCCCATCAAACCGATCCATTTCCCCATGTCGAAGGAATGTTAAAACATTCATAGAGGCCATCTTGGAAGTCGACGCCCCAAAACCTTGGTTTGATGCCCTTGAACTCATCGCCAAAGAGAAAGGGAGGGTCCTCATCTTAGGAGCCACCGACACCGGGAAGTCCACCCTGACCAAATTTTTGATCACCCAACTGTGTCGTAGGGGGTTCCCTTTGGGCTTGATCGATACCGATGTAGGACAATCCTACTTGGGACCTCCGGCAACCATTGGTTTCTCTCTTTTCAAACCGCATCCAGATTGGGGAATTGTGTTTTCCACTCCGAAGATTTTCTTCGTCGGTGCCCTGTCTCCAGAAGGACATGTCCCCATCTTCTTGGAGGGGGTTCGGAGGATGTTGAATCGAGCCACTTCTTCTGAAGCAGAAGTGATCTTAATCGATACAACGGGTTTCGTCTCCGGAGAAGGAGGAAATGAATTAAAGAGAAGAAAGATCGATCTTCTCGCTCCACAGTTCATACTCGCCTTACAACGATCAGATGAAATCGAACCCATCCTAGAACCTTATCGCAAAACCCCAACAATCAAAATCTTTCGCCTCCCATTATCTCAACAGATTAAACCAAGGTCCATGGAAGAACGACGACTCTATCGAAGCAACCGGTTTGAAGACTATTTCAAACCTCCCCTGATCCATGACCTCGATCTCCAAGACATCGTGTTTGAGGGAGAAGTCCTTGATCCCAATGGCAACCCCTTGCCTTTGGAGTGGGCATTAAGAATCAGTGGGTTATTGATCGGATTAAAAGATCACCAAGACGATACGCTCGCTTTGGGATTAACAAAGAAATTTTTTGAAGAGAAAAACCTTCTCAGAATTTTAACTCCTCTTTCTGAAATCCAGAACCTGAAAGCGATTCAACTGTCTTCATTGAAGGTGATTCTGCTACCGGATGAACAAAGGACTTGAAAATCTTCGGCTATATGGTAGATTGGTATGAAAGGAATGGAGGAAATATGACAGAACTTCATCACGTAAGCGACCTTCAAAAGAAAATCCAGTTCTACGAGACCATTCTTGACAATATCCACAACGGAGTCATGATCACAGACGCGGAAGGGAAGATTATTTTCTTCAGCAAAACTTACGGAAATTTTCTTGGCGTCGATCCCAATCAAATGGTTGGAAAGCACTGCACCGAAGTTGTGGAAAATACTCGAATGCATATTGTCGCCAAAACCGGAATTCCAGAGATCAACCAACCCCATCGGATCAAGGATCAGGATATGGTGGTTCAACGTATCCCTATTGAGATCAATGGTGAGGTGATGGCTGTATATGGCCAGGTGATGTTCAAGGATGTCAGGGACGTCCATGCCCTATCAAAGAAACTGAATGTCCTGGAATCGAAGGTTGAGTTCTATGAGAAAGAGTTGGAGAGCTTAAGATCCTCCAAATATACGATCAATCATATTGTGGGAAAGAGTGAGCGGATTCTGGAGTTAAAGAAGATGGCATTGAGGGCGGCTCAAACCAATTCACCCGTATTGTTAATCGGTGAAAGCGGAACAGGCAAGGAGCTCTTTGCCCATGCCATCCATCATGCGAGCGAAAGGCGACTGCATCCCTTTATCCGTCTCAACTGTGCAGCCATTCCAAAAGACCTTCTCGAAGCTGAACTCTTCGGCTACGAGCCCGGCGCCTTCACGGGGGCTGGAAGTAAAGGAAAACCTGGGAAATTTGAACTGGCTCATCAGGGCACCATCTTTCTTGACGAGATCAGCGATTTGCCCCTGGAAATGCAACCGAAACTTCTGCGTGTTCTCGAGGAGAAAGAGACCGAACGTTTGGGAGGAACACGTATCACTAAAAGTAACTTTCGTCTCATCGCAGCAACCCATGAAAATCTTGAAAAGTCCGTGGAACAAGGAAAATTTCGAAAAGATCTCTACTATCGTCTCAATGTCATTCCCATCCACATCCCACCCCTAAGGGAGCGGAAAGAGGACATCCCGTACATTGTCAGCAATTTGATCGAAATTCTACACAAGGATCTGGGAACAGGTATGCCAAAAATCTCTCCAGAGGTATTGACGATATTCGAAAATTATGACTGGCCTGGAAATGTGCGAGAACTTGCCAATATATTGGAAAGAACGATCTATGCTGTTGAAGGAGAAACCATTGAGGTCCATCACCTCCCCTTCTTCCTCCAAAGAATGAGACAAGGAGCAATTAAGGCTCAACCCTCCCAGCTAAAAAGACTGCGTGAAGATATGGAGAAAGAAGCCTTAATTCATGCGATTCGTATCTCTAATTTCAATAAAAAAAAGGCATCAAAATTACTCGGAATCCATAGAACCGCCCTCTATAAAAAGCTAAAAAAACTTAATATTTCTCAGGAAATTCAAATGATGTAGATATAAATCTACATGTAGCGTTTAGGATACATTACGCCTAACTACCTATTTTTAAATAAGATACCTCAGATTTAAAAAGCATATGTAGAAATATTTCTACACAACCCTCTCCAAAAGTATTTGCCATTTTAAAAATAATCTATTCATTTCAAATAGTTAACGGTTAATACATAAGGATGATGGTGTGGCTCGATTTTTGCTATAATCCAACTATTACCACACAAAGCGGATCCCTTTATTTCAGATTCAATATGTCATGGCAAAATTAATTACAGGTGGACTTGGATTTATAGGTACTTACCTCGCCCGAACTCTATTGAAGAAGGGAGAAGAGGTTGTACTCTTTGATGTGGTCACAAAATCTCCCCTTATCCAAGACATTGAAGATAGAGTTCGAATCGTACAAGGCGACCTCGCCTCATGGGCAGAAGTTCTCGAAGTGATCAAACAGAACAGAATTGATGGTATCTACCATACTGGAGCCCTCCTCTCCGCTTCTGCCGAAGATAGGCCGATCACCGCTTACCATGTCAATGCCGGTGGAACGTTCAACATCCTTGAGGCGGCAAGACTTTTTAACATCGAGAGAGTGATCTACTTGAGCACGATTGCAACCTATGGCCTTGGCATCCCAGAAACAGTAAATGAAGAGACGATCCAGATGCCCATCTCCATGTATGGAGTGACGAAGGTTATCTGCGAAAGATTAGGAGAGTACTATCACCGAAAATTTGGAGTTGACTTCAGAGGACTTCGCTTTCCCTCTGTCATCGGTCCGGGTAGAGGGCCCGGAGGTGCCTCTGCCTATAGCACCCTGATTATTCAGGACCCTGCCCTTGGAAGGCCCTATCATTGCTTTGTGGATGAGGAGGCAAGAATACCTCTCCTCTATATCAAAGATGCGGTCAACTCTCTCATCTCGCTTTACGAAGCGGACAATCAGAGACTGAAGAGAAGAGTTTACAATATTGCGGGCTTTTCTCCCTCGGCCAGAGAATTGGCCGAGGAAGTGAAGAAATACCTTCCAAAGGCCAACATTGAATTTAAACCGGATCCTCTGATGGTCGAGGTCGTCCACAGTTGGCCCAAATATGTGGATGAAACAAAGGCCCATGAAGAATGGGGTTGGAAGACAAAATATTTCTTAAAAGAAACCGTAAAGGATTTCATTGAAGAAGTTCAAGCTCACCCAGAAATATATAGGTAACGATGGTGCCATCAAGGTTTAAAAAACAATTTAAACTTTAAAAAAGAAAGGAGGCCATTGTATGAGAAAATTTGCAATTTTAACCACACTCATTTTCATTATGAGCCTATTGTTCACCACGATGGTGATGGCCCAGGCCAAACCCGCCCCTGCCAAAGAGCCGGCCAAGGCTCCAGCCAAAGCCCCGGCAAAACCCGCTGCTAAAGAGCCAATCAAGTTAGGGGTGATCTATGACTTCGCAGGACCTTGCTACATGTATTCTGAAACAGGCATGCAGGGACTTCGGATTGCCGTTGATGAGATTAATGCCGCAGGCGGAATATTAGGAAGAAAAATTGACATCATTGTTCGGGACACCGAAGGTAAGGTGGATGTGGCGGTCAGGGAAGTGAAAGACTTGCTTCTTAGAGAGAAAGTAAATTTTCTCATTGGCCCCTGCAGCAGCGGAACGGGTTTGGCGATGCAGGTCGTTCATACGGAATATAAAACCATAAGAATTTCAGCAATCGCCAATACCGAAGCTCAGACCGTGGATAAATTTTCCCCTTATTTCTTCCAGGTCGTGCCCAACACTTACATGGAAGCCACAGCAGCAACCCGATATCTGCACAAAAAAGTCCCCACCGCAAAGAAATTCTGCACCATCAATCCGGACTATGAATTTGGCCGCCGTCAGGCTGCAGCCTTTACAGAGGAAATAAAGAGATTAGTGCCTGACGCTGAAATCTTATACGAAGCCTGGCCGAAGTTTGGAGAAAAAGATTACACTGCATTTATCACTGCCATCTTGGCAAAGAAACCCGATGCGGTCCATAGCTCTCTCTTCGGTGGTGATTTGGTCGCCTTTACCAAACAGGCCGCCCCTTATGAGTTCTTTAAAACCCCTTTTATCGCCCTTTATGACTTGGCTGTTCTGATTGCTTTAGGTCCCGATGCTCCGGAAGGTACATTCGGATTTGCGAGGGGCGATTTTTTCCAGGATCCCAACCCAAAGATGATGTCTTTTGTGGATAAATTCAGAAAGGCCAGAGGAACCTATCCTGATGCCTGGGCTGTTCAAAACTACGATGCCGTCTATTTATTGAAGGCAGGCATTGAAAAAGCGAAAACGATTGAAACCGAGGCTGTGGTTAAGGCAATTGAAGGAATAACCATTGATAGTTTGAGGGGACCTTTTACCATTCGGCCATTAGATCACATGGGAACCGTGCCCTGCTATCAGGGAACCATTGCAAAAGACCCTGCATATCCTTTCAAAATCTGGAAAGATATTACAAGGGTCCCGGGAGAACAGGTATTGCGGCCGGAAGCCAGTGTAAGAGAAATATGGAAGAAAACAGGAGTCACCCGTTAATAATGAATAGGAATAATGGAATGTTGGAATGATGGAATAATGAAAAATCTACTATTTGATAAACCCATTGTTCCAATATTCCACTCTTCAAATATTCCATAGTTGTTTCGGTGTTGATGATGTCTTTTGATGTTCTATTCAGCCAGTTTATGAGCGGAATTGCCCGGGCGGCCCTACTCTTTTTGGTCGCCTCGGGCCTTTCCCTCACCTTTGGTGTCCTCAGGGTCCTCAATTTCTCCCATGGATCCCTTTACATGTTAGGAGCCTTCCTAACATATTCCATCTGGAAATTCCTTCTCATTCCGGTAGTCGGCTTTTATGTGGCGACGATCCTGGCCGCCCTGATCATGGGAGGGGTTGGGGTGATCATCGAATACTTTCTGCTGAGACGGCTCTATGCCAGAGGATGGCCCGAGCAACTCCTTGCCACCTATGCAATCGTCCTGATCATTACCGATATTGTTAAATGGGGATGGGCCGGAGAATTCTTTTCGATCCCGAGACCGGTTCCCTTTAAAGGGGCTGTTTTTCTTTTCGGTTTTCCGTTTCCTTCATACAATTTTTTTATCATCATATTAGGATTAATCGTTGTCGTATTTCTCTGGTGGCTGGTCTATAAAACACGCCTGGGCGATATCATCCGGGCAGCCGCCCACGACCGGGAAATGGTCTCTGCTCTCGGGATCCCTATTCCATGGCTTTTTACATGGATATTCGTCCTTGGGTCCGTCATCGCTGGTTTAAGCGGGGGGGTGACTGCTCCTTTCGGTTCCATCGCCTTGGGAATGGATATTGAGATTATCGTGGAATGCTTTGCAGTGGTTGTTATCGGCGGAATGGGAAGCCTTCCTGGAACACTCCTGGGTTCTCTAATCGTTGGGCAAGTTTATGCTTTCGGAATCATGTTTAAACCGGAATTAGCCCTGGCTTTCATCTTTATGGTCATGGC
>OGCL01003202.1_pt1 | contig 9976 bp, 11 predicted proteins | sample 1570041 | NCBI WGS metagenome assembly OGCL01 (sample SAMN06266162, study PRJEB24511) | hot springs metagenome | isolation source: Hot spring water | place: South Africa: Limpopo | collected 2015-06-22 | reverse complement strand
CGCGAGCACCAGCACTACGCTGGCGAGCATCAGCCAGAGCAGCAGTTTGATCAGGCGACGGAGGAGCTTGAGCAGCATGCGCTTGGCCCGGACCCAGGAGCGGGCCATTATAGCGACCCGTTCCGCCCTGTCTGGGAGTTGGTCGATGGTCCGCCTGTTCGTCTTCGCTGCCGCCCTGCTCGGCTTCACCGGTGTCGCCCTGGGCGCCTTCGCCGCCCATGCGCTGAAGGCGCGGCTGCCGCTGGAGCAACTGGCGGTGCTGCAGACCGGCGTGCACTACCAGATGCTGCACGCCCTGGCCCTGCTGGCGGTGGCGCTGCTGACGCTGCACCGGCCGCAGCTGCTGCTGAGACTGGCGGGCAGCTTCTTTCTGCTGGGCACGCTGCTGTTCTCCGGCAGCCTCTACCTGCTGGTGCTGGCGGGCTGGAAGGTCGGCCTGGTCACGCCTGTCGGTGGAGTCAGCTTTCTCCTGGGCTGGGGCTGCCTGGCATTTTCGGCGTTGAAGCTGGCCCGATAGAGGTACCAGCGGTCGTCGTCGACCCCGTCTCGCGGCTTGGTGAACGCTGGCGATCCGGCTAGAATGCCGGCCCCATTGCAGGTGACGGACTGGTCATGCTTATCCGGTTGAACGGCGAACCCTACGAGCTTGCGGAGCCCGCCTCGGTGGCGGACCTGCTGGCGCGCATGGACCTGGCCGGGCGCCGCGTGGCCGTCGAGCTGAACCTGGAGATCGTCCCGCGCAGCAGCCACGCCAGCGTTCTTCTCCGCGAGGGAGACAGCGTCGAGGTGGTTCATGCGATCGGTGGCGGCTAGCCACGAGGAGGTTCCATGCAGCAGCTACCCAGCGACAAGCCCTTCGTTCTGGCAGGCAGGACCTACCAGTCGCGCCTTCTGATCGGCACCGGCAAATACCGTGATCTGGAAGAGACGCGTCAGGCCATCGAAGCCTCCGGGGCCGAGATCGTCACGGTCGCCGTGCGCCGGACCAACATCGGCCAGAATCCGGGCGAGCCCAATCTGCTCGATGTGATCCCGCCGGATCGCTACACCATCCTGCCCAACACCGCCGGCTGCTTCGACGCCAGCGAGGCCGTGCGCACCTGTCGCCTGGCCCGTGAGCTGCTCGATGGCCACAACCTGGTCAAGCTGGAAGTGCTGGCCGACCAGAAGACCCTGTTCCCCAACGTCATCGAGACCATCAAGGCCGCGGAAGTGCTGGTCAAGGACGGTTTCGACGTCATGGTGTACACCAGCGACGATCCGATCATCGCGCGTCAGCTGGCCGAGATTGGCTGCATCGCGGTGATGCCGCTGGCCGGCCTGATCGGCTCGGGCCTGGGCATCTGCAACCCGTACAACCTGCGCATCATTCTCGAGGAATCGAAGGTGCCGGTGCTGGTCGATGCCGGTGTGGGTACTGCCTCCGACGCCACCATCGCCATGGAGCTGGGCTGCGAAGCCGTGCTGATGAACAGCGCCATTGCCGAAGCGCAGAATCCGGTGCTGATGGCGCGCGCCATGCAGCATGCCGTCGAGGCTGGCCGCCTGGCCTACCTGGCCGGTCGCATGCCGAAGAAACTTTATGCCAGTGCGTCGTCGCCGCTGACTGGCCTGATCAACTAAGGATGACGATTTGCTGCGGGTCGGCTCTGCTGCGTTGAATGCAGGGCTTCAGCCCGCAGAGTCGTAAAACACTCGACAAGAGCCCAGCATGACCGATACCCAACAGCCCGAACTGACCGAAGACGGTCGTCAGCGCCGTACCATCAAGAGCTTCGTGATGCGCGCCGGGCGCATGACTGAAGGTCAGCAGCGCGGCATCGACAAGGGCTGGCCGCTGTTCGGCCTGGAACTGGAAGATGGCCTGCGCGACTTCGATCAGGTGTTCGGCCGCAGCGCGCCGCGCACCTTCGAGATCGGCTTCGGTATGGGCCACTCCACCCTGGAGATGGCTGCTGCCGCACCCGAGCAGGATTTCATTGGCGTCGAGGTACACAAACCCGGCGTCGGTGCGTTGCTGAGCGGCGCGATGGCGCAGAATCTGAGCAACATTCGCGTGTACAGCTGCGATGCGCTGGAGGTGCTGCGTGACTGCGTAGCCGATGCCAGCCTCGATCGCGTGCTGCTGTTCTTCCCCGACCCCTGGCACAAATCGCGGCACCACAAGCGCCGTATCGTCCAGCCGGCTTTCGCCGAGCTGGTGCGCAGCAAGCTGAAGGTCGGTGGTGTACTGCACATGGCCACCGACTGGGAGAACTACGCCGAGCACATGCTCGAGGTGATGAATGCCGCGCCGGGCTATCGCAACCTGGCGGCTGATGGCACCTACGTGCCGCGTCCCGAGGAGCGTCCGGTGACCAAGTTCGAACGTCGTGGCGAGCGTCTCGGCCATGGCGTGTGGGATCTGAAGTTCCAGCGTCAGGAGTGACTGACTCACCCAGCGACAAGCGTTTGATTAGAACCGGCAGGATGCACGATTAGATCGGGATAACCCGACGGCCAGGACGGCGCCTCACCTCAGAACCTGCTCACGATCTGCTGCGCGTCGGCGCTACTGCGTTAAAAACAAGCTCGGAAAGCCGCTTGCGGCTAACGCGCCTCTGGTGCGGCCCCGAAGGGGCGAGCGAAGCGAGTCATGCTCATGTACAAAAGTACAGTCGCCCGCGACCCCGGCCGTTCCTCGCTTGTTTTTGCCTTGTATCGCTCTAGCTCGCGAGATCGTGAGCAGGCTCTCAGAACACAACAAAGACAAGCGCACCTACAAGGGGCGCGGACGATAGCGGCCCCGCTTGCTGGCGCCGCGAGGAGAGCATTGTGTTGAGATCGGTTTCCCTTCTTCTGCTGACTGCCCTGGCGTTTCAGGCCCAGGCCAAGGTCGATGCCAGCCAGGCTGCGCGCCTGGGTCAGGAACTGACGCCGCTTGGCGGCGAGCGTGCCGGTAATGCCAGTGGCACCATCCCTGCCTGGACGGGCGGCCTGGCCACGCCGCCGGCCAATTACCAGCCGGGCATGCATCACCCTGATCCCTATGCTGACGACAAACTGCTGTACCGGGTCGACAGCCAGAACCTGGCGCAGTACGAACAGCAGCTGCCGGTCGGCCTCAAGACCCTGCTGCAGCAGAACCCCAGTTTCTATCTGCGCGTATTCCCGACCCGGCGCAGTGCGGCCGCGCCACAACGCATCTACGACGCCACTCGCTTCAACGCCCTCAATGCCGAGCTGATTGCCGGTGGCAATGGCGTTCAGGGGGCTGCTTCCGGCGTGCCGTTCCCGCTGCCGGCGAACGGCCAGGAGGCGATCTGGAACCACGTCATGCGGTATCGCGGCGACCAGATCAGCATGGCCACCAATCAGGCGGCGGTGCTCAGCAACGGTAGTTACAACCTGCTCAAGCTCGAACGCGACATCTACTTCGTCTACGGTCGTGACGGCGTGGCCCCGCAGGACCTGGACAACACCCTGTTCTATTACAAGTACAAGGTGGTAGCTCCTGCCAAGCTGGCCGGCTCGGCGCTGGTGGTGCAGGAGACCCTCGATCAGGTGCTGGCGATTCGCAAGGCCTGGCGTTTCAACCGTGGCGAGCGCCGTGTGCGCCGCCTGCCGATGCTTGCCTACGACACCCTGCAGCCCGACACCAATGGCATGGCCACCGCTGATCAGGTGGATTCCTACAATGGCGCGCCGGATCGCTACGAGTGGCAGTTGTTGGGCAAGCGCGAGATGCTGGTGCCCTACAACAGCTATGCCGTGCACCAGCGCGGCATTCCCTACGCCGATATCCTGCAGGCCAAGCACATCAACCCCGAGCTGTTGCGTTACGAGCTGCACCGCGTCTGGGTGGTCGAGGCGGATCTGCGTACCGGCTTCAGCCATCCCTATGGCAAACGCCGCTTCTATCTGGATGAGGACAGCTGGCAGATCCTCGCCGTCGACCTGTATGACCGCAATGGCAACCTGATCGGCCTGCAGGAAGCCCACCCGATCAGCTACTACGACGTGCCGATGTTCGGCTCGACCCTGGAGACCATTTACGACCTCAAGGGTGGCCGCTACTTCGCTGACGGCCTGGATAACAACGAGAAGATGTACGACTTCAACGCCCGACTGAGCCCGCGCGACTTCACCCCGCAGGCGCTGCGCCGCGAAGGTAACTGAACCGTCGTCACTGGCGCGACCAGCGCATCGTCAGCTCCGGCTGCTCGGTGTGCGGGTCGCGCGTCTCGCCCAGCGTCACGAACCCGCCTGCCCGGTAGAAGGCCACTGCCCGGGTGTTGGCGCGGTAGACGCCGAGTTCCAGGCGGTTGCGCCTGCGTTTGGCTTCGTCCAGCAACTGACTACCCAGACCGCGGCCTTGCGCGTCCGGGCTGACGAACAGCGCAGCCAGGCGCTGTTCATGCAGTGACGCGAAGCCGAGCACTCGACCCTGTTCCTCCAGCACCAGGGTTTCGGCCTGCGGCAGATAAAGCTCGCGCATGGCGGGTAGCTGCTCGTACCAGAACGTCTCCGGCACGAAATCGTGGGCCTGGAGGGAGGCCTTCAGCCAGAGGTCGAGTACCGCGTCGCTGTCTGTGGGATGGAAGGGGCGAATCATGATGAAATCCTGTTCGAGGAGAGGGACATCCATGGAGGTTCGGTTACATATCTTCGGGGCATCCGGCTCGGGCACCACCACGCTGGCCCGCACGCTGGCCGAGCGCAACGGCTGGCTGCACCTGGATACCGACGATTTCTACTGGCTGCCGAGCGAGCCGCCCTATCAGCACAAGCGGCCGCCCGAGGAGCGCGTCAGGCTGATCCGCGAGCGTAGCGCACAGGCGCCCAGCTGGGTGCTCAGTGGTTCGCTGTGCAGCTGGGGCGAGGCGTTGATCCCTTCGTTCAGCCATGCCTTGTTCCTGCGCCTGGACGACCGGGAGCGTATGCGCCGACTGCGGCAGCGTGAAGCGCAGCGCTACGCTGAACGCATTCTGCCAGGAGGTGACATGCACGGGCAGAGCCTGGCTTTCCTGCAATGGGCCGCCGGCTACGAGCAGGGGGACCTGCACACACGCAGCCTGCTTATGCACGAAACCTGGATGGCCCGCCATCTGGGCTGCCCGCTGCTGCGGCTGGACTCCACCCGGCACACGCCCGAACAACTGGCTGAGCGCGTGCTGAGCTGGCTGCAGTCCTGAGCGAGGTGCTCAGTAGAACCAGCGCCGTAGTTAAGAGACCCCTCTAGCTCAGTGCTTTTAAGCGGTTTTGCACGCTTTCGGCTTCACGTTTTCCGTCGTGCGGTCGCTTATTACCTGCGTGTGCCCGTCAGGACTAGCCAGGTTCCCGGGCAACCCCATAACCGCTTCCAGATCCCGGTGATAACGCTCTGTGCTGAAAGCCCGCTCAGGGGCTCGCGCTTCCGCGCTGCGTCGCTTGCTCACGGATCTGGCTTTCAACGACAGGTGTCTGCTCGAGCCTGACATCGATGGAGTCCTGTGCATGAATATCAAGGATTGGCCGCTGCGCCTGAAAATCACCCTGACGGCGGCGGCACTGTTATCGCTGGTCAGCATTGTGCTGATCTGGCAGAGCGTTTCTTCCCTGGACCGGACCGTCAATGACACCCTGCGGCGGGATATCGACGGCTTCGCCCAGTCGATATCGGTCAACCTGGGCAACTGGATGAACGACCGCATCAACGCCGTGAAGACCACTGCGGGCAGCCTGGTGCAGCAGCCGCAGATCGCCCCGCACATTCTGCTGCAGCAGACCTGGGCGACCTTCGCCTTCAATATCACCTACATCGGCACCGTCGATGGACAGATGCTGCAGAATGACCCGACGGTGATCCTGCAGAACTACGACCCGCGCCAGCGCGGCTGGTATCAGGGCGCCGAGAAGAACAACGATGTGTTCATCAGCGACCCTTACGTATCGCTCACCGATGGCGCCTACGTGGTGACCATCGCCTACCCGGCACGTCGTAACGGCACGCTGATTGGCGTGGTCGGCGCCAACCTGACGCTCGATACGTTGACCGAGACCATCGGCAAGTTGAGCATCCCTGGCGAAGGCTACGCGCTGTTGATCGACCAGAGCGGGCAGATGATCGCGCACCCCGACAAGGAGTGGCGCACCAAGTCGGCAGCCGACTTTTCGCCAGCGCTGGCTGACGAGCAGCTCAAGGCCCTGGTGCAACAGCGTCGTCTCACTGAGGCTGAGGTGGCGGGCACCGATAGCCTGCTGTACGCCGTCGAGATCCCCAATACCCGATGGACTTTCGTGATGGTCATGGATGAGGCAAAAGTGCTCGCGCCGGTGCGTGAGCAGCTCGCTGTGCAGTTGATCATCGGTACCGGCATGCTGGCCGTCGCCATTCTGGTGCTGGCTCTGCTGGGCCGTGTGCTGTTCCGTGATCTCGAGCAGATCCGTCACAACCTCAACGCCATCGCCGAAGGCAATGGTGACCTGACCCAGCGCCTGCCGGTCAACTCCAATGACGAGATTGGCCAGCTATCGAGCAGCTTCAACCGCTTCATCGAGCAACTGCACGGCATCATCTCCCGCCTGCGCGAGGTTGCCGTGGCGCTGAGCAACGAGTCCGGACAGGTGGCGCAGGATGCTGAAGCGCAGAACCAGCACGTGCAGCAGCACCAGTCCGAGCTGCACCTGGTGGCCACTGCGGTGACGCAGATGGCTTCCGCCACACAGGAAATCTCGCACAATGCCGAGACCGCCTCCGGCCAGGCCGTGGATTCGGTCAGCCTGAGTGTGGAAGGGCGCCGCCAGGTGGAGCGCAGCCAGCAGTCCATCGCCCTGCTGGCTGAAGAAGTCGAAGGGGCCGGGCGCATCATCGATGAATTGCACCGCCACTCCAACGAGATCAGCTCGATTCTCTCCACCATCGCCAGCATCGCTGACCAGACCAACCTGCTGGCCCTAAACGCGGCCATCGAGGCGGCGCGTGCCGGCGAGCACGGCCGTGGTTTTTCGGTGGTGGCCGACGAGGTGCGCGTGCTGTCCAAGCGCACCCATGAGTCCACCCGCGAGATCGAGGCGATGATCCAGGTGCTGCAGGATGCCACTCGCCAGGCAGTCGGGGTGATGGACAACGCCGCTGCCAAGGCTTCGCAGAGTGTGACTGATGCCCAGGCGGCCAGTGACCTGTTGCAGCAGATCACCGATGCGGTCGGGCAGATCAACGACATGGCTGCGCAGATCGCCTCGGCGGCGGAAGAGCAGGCCTGTGTCACCGTGGAGGTCAACCGCAACACCGAGAACATCCGTGCCATGGGTGATCAGATGTCGCAGAGCAGCCATGCCGCCTCGGCAGCTGCCTCCAACCTGCAGGCGCTAGGCCGGCAGATCGGTAGCGAAGTGTCCAAGTTCGTGCTGTAGAAACGGCGGTTCGCCCCCTCGCCATAGGAGCGGCTTCAGCCGCGAAAGCCAATGTCCATGGCTGACACCGCTCCTACAAGGGAAATCAGTTCTTCTTGCCGCAACTGCAATGGCGCTCCGCGGTCACCCTAGTTCCTGTCGGCCAATATGCCGATCACCACGAAGATCAGGATCAGCACCGGCGCCAGTGTGTAGTTGTTGAAGTGCGCCAGGCCCTTGGCCAGCCAGGGTGTGAGGAAGACGATCGCCAGGCCGTAGCCGACCGCGCAGAACACCACGAACAGCAGGGTACGCAGGACGAAATTGAGGTTGCCGATGGTGCGTTGAACCCAGGCGTTGATGGCTGGGCCGAACAGCACCAGCAGGGTGGCCATGATGGCCAGGGAGATATCGCCGAGGTGGCTGCGGCTCCAGCGCGAGAGGGTGACGATCAGGTCCAGTAGCAGATCCATTCAGGCTCCTTGGCAGGCGTAACGGTCAGCGCAGCGGCATCAGGGCTGCGCGAGCGAAGCGCCTAAGCCTAACGGATTGTCGTGGCGCTGTGGGTGAACTAGGCCAGGAACTGCTGCAGCAGATCATTGAGAAACAGCTGCCCCTTGGCCGTGGCGACCAGTCGAGTTTCGTCGGCTTGCAGCAGACCCTGGCGTTCGGCTTCGCGGCGTGCCTGTTCGAGTTGCTGCAATGGCAGGCCGGTGCGCTGGCTGAACAGCTCGGCCGGCGCGCCTTCGGTCAGGCGCAGCACGTTCATCAGAAACTCGAAGGGCAACTCGTCGGCTTCCAGCAGGCGTTCGCCGGCCTGGAATGCCTTGGCCGGGTCAAGGTAGTCCTTCGGCAGGCGGGTTTTCCAGGTGCGCTGGATGCGCCCTGCGGGTGTGCTCAGCTTGGCGTGAGCGCCAGCGCCGATGCCGAGAAAGTCGCCGAAGGTCCAGTAGTTGAGGTTGTGCCGTGCCTGTTTGCCGGGTTGGGCGTAGGCGGACACTTCGTACTGCGCGTAGCCCTCGGCGGCGAGCAGCGCCTGGCCGGCTTCCTGGATGTCCCACAGCAGATCGTCCTCGGGCAACTCGGGCGGCTGGCTCCAGAACACCGTGTTCGGCTCCATGGTCAGCTGGTACCAGGACAGGTGCGTGGGGGCCTGAGCGATGGCGGTGCGCAGGTCGAACAGGGCGTCTTCGATGCTCTGCTGCGGCAGGCCGTGCATCAGATCGAGGTTGAAGTTATCGAAGCCGGCAGCACGCGCCATATCGGCAGCGCGAATGGCTTCGTCGCCATTGTGGATGCGCCCCAGCGCCTTGAGCTTGGCTTCCTGGAAACTCTGCACGCCGATGGACAGACGGTTGATGCCGAGGCTTCGGTAGCCCTTGAACTTGGCCTGCTCGAAGGTGCCGGGGTTGGCTTCCAGGGTGATCTCGATGTCTGGCGCAAAGGCGATGCGCCGCTCGACGCCTTCCAGCAGACGGCCCAGAGCCCGGTCGGAGAACAGACTGGGCGTGCCGCCACCGAAGAAGATCGAGCTCAGCGGCCGGCCATGGGCGTGCTGCACGTCGATATCGAGGTCGGCGAGCAGCGCATCGACGTATTCCTCTTCAGGCAGCGTCGGCCCGGCAGCATGGGAGTTGAAGTCGCAGTAAGGGCATTTGCGCACGCACCAGGGGATATGGATATAGAGCGCGAGGGGCGGGAGCAGGAAACTCCCGCCAGAGGTGTCGCTCATGCCAGCCCCAGGCGCTGCTTGAGCAGGGCCATGGCGCGGGCGCGGTGGCTGAGGCGGTTCTTCTGCTCGGCGGGCAGTTCGGCACTGGAGCAGCTGGTTTCCGGCACCCAGAACAGCGGGTCGTAGCCGAAGCCTTGCTCGCCACGGGCTTCGTGCAGGATGCTGCCGTGCCACAGGCCTTCACAGAGGATCGGTAGCGGATCGTCGGCGTGGCGCACCAGCGCCAGGGCGCAGACGAACTGGGCGCCGCGCTCGGCGTCCGGCACGTCTTTCAGGGCAGCGAGCAGCTTGGCGTTGTTCGCTGCATCGCCCTGGCCATCAGCATAGCGCGCCGAGTAAATGCCGGGCGCGCCGCCGAGGAAATCCACCGCCAGGCCGGAGTCGTCTGCCAGCGCCGGCAGGCCGGAGATGCGCGCGGCGTTGCGTGCCTTGAGGATGGCGTTCTCGACGAACGACAGGCCGGTCTCTTCTGGTTCGACGCTGGAGAACTCGCCGATCGAGCGCACGCGTACTGCATCGCCAAGCATGGCCTGCAACTCTTTGAGCTTGCCGGCGTTATGGCTGGCCAGTACCAGTTCCTTGAGGTCGATCATGCGGATATTGCCTGTCAGTTGAATGTTGAATTACAGAACCTGCAGGAGCGGCGCCCCGCCGCGAATCAGGACGCAACGTCCTGAAAGCTTCGTCCCGTGGCGGGGCTCTTACGTAAAGGCGCTGGCAGCGCCTTCAGCATCAGTCATCCGGGAACATTTCCTGGTTGAAGGTGATGCGGTGCGTGTTGTCGCCCTGGCGCACATCGAGGCTGAAGCTGAGGATCTCGCGGCTGGAGAAGGGGAACTGTGCCAGGTAATAGATGGCGCCGCTCTCGGTGACCTGCCTGAAGGTCAACGC
>OGCL01003201.1_pt1 | contig 9980 bp, 6 predicted proteins | sample 1570041 | NCBI WGS metagenome assembly OGCL01 (sample SAMN06266162, study PRJEB24511) | hot springs metagenome | isolation source: Hot spring water | place: South Africa: Limpopo | collected 2015-06-22 | reverse complement strand
CCGAGGGGGCAATTTCGGAGCACTTCACTATCAACCAAGCACAAATGTTGATAGAAGCACTGCACTTGATTTAACCACGTCACCCGCCATTGATCCAAACGCCTGTTGTGCGAAGGTTTTCTTGTGTTTATCAGTTCGGGTTTATTTTTCTTAATAGTTTTCTTGAAAAGTCATCTTCAGCGTCTAATGAAGCTATCATTTCTCCCCCTGCGTTTGAAAGTCTCGCCAAGTCTTGTTTGGGAATAGAGCCTTGGTCTGAAAAAATTAATAGGCTGTCAAAGTCTGCCTTAGCTCTTAAAAGTCTTTCCAAAATTATGGTAGTCAAGCGTGCTTTGTCTCTATTAGGAATGCCAAAAAGAAAAAGTGGTGCATACTTTCCTTCAATTCTATAATCAATAGGATAGTCTCTCGCATTTTCCATTTCGTCATAATAGTAGTCCTTTTTTACTTTTTCTTCTCCTACAATTTTGAATAATTGTTCTTGTAAGTCTTCATAAAAAGTTGATTCTGCTCTCACTCTATTTAGAAAAGTAAGGTCATTTATTTTTGTCAATGCTTGTCCAAGTCTAAAAATATTAAAACCTAAATTTTCCAAAGGTGTGTCTATAAAAAACTCACCATTGTCTTCGTCAATGAATGTTTCTGCCTTTATCTGGTCAAATATTTTACCCCTAGTTCCTTCTCTAAATTTATCAATGTCATTGTTGTAACTTAAATGCATCATTGTATGCCCCATATCAGTTAATCTGATAATACCACCTGGCATTTCCTTAATGTAAATTTGATAAGGGTCTCCATCAGCAAAGTAAAAAGGCGTTTCAATGGAAAGCAATTTTCCATTTTTCGGCTTTATCTTTACTTCTGCACACATTAGTGAGCAAAGAGTCTCTTGTAGTTTGTTTATATCAAGGTTCATTAGTCGAATAATTTAGTTTGACGAGTATTGTGAGGCGTTATGCTAATTCCTGATATTTTACAATCTGTCACTAGGCAATGTAACGCTCCTTCAACAGTAAGATATCTGTTAGTTGCAATTGCGAAGCCTTCAGCTTTTCTGTTAGCTTTTATATACTTTTCAGTTGCCATATGAATGTGACTTGTATAACCAAGTCTAACTTTTTCTAAGTGATTTAGGTGATCGTGATTTGGTCCATTGTATCTTTTTAGTGTTAATGTTTCTCCGTTAGGGGCGAGCCAACTTATTCCGCAAGAAAAGTCGTCTTCCATGCCGTCACGAAGATTTTGTCGATTGTATATCTCAAATTCTGTCCAGCGTGGGAAAGGTGGAAACTCTTTCGAAAGCTTTGGTTTGTGTGCTGGCTTGCGGCGCCTGCAAATGTGCTTACACCTGTGTGGTGGCTTATTTTTATTAGTCGTTTCATTATTCTTACACGGTTAATACTTTAGTGGTTTCTTCACCGAATTGTGAAATCACCCGAACGGCAATTTTCTGCCCTTTCTTCTTCACTTCTATAGGATGCGAAATGTGTCCGTATAGTCGGTCGAAGGCTTCATCGTCAATTTCGATTTTCAGGGTTTTCTCTACTTTCTTTTTCGTGCTGTCTTTGGCAAGGCTTTCCAATCCTTTTTTCCATTTGTCAAATTCGTCTTTATCGCCACCGCAGAAGAAAACCTGCTTAACAATGAAGTTGCTGCCGTCATAATCATCATCTACCATCCAGTAAGCAATGTCTGATACGTTTCGGGCTTTCACTTCGTCTTTGATGGGGTCGTAAATGTCAAGTCCTTTGATAGTGATGAGTGAATAGTGGTGAGTGGTGAGTTGGGTTACTTCAGGGATTTGAGTAAGCCATTGAGCATTTTGTTTATCTCGGCAGTAAGATTCAATAAGACTTCTGATTCTTCCGAATTCAGAAAGCCCAAGTTCTGAGATAAAATAATCAAAGTCTCGAGCTCCGATAAAGAACCTTTCGCTATTCCCAAGAACTGACGAAACTCGCCAGTCGAATTTCTCGCTTGCCCTTCGGCTATATTCGCTGAAATTGAAACTGCTGCCTTTCGCATCTGAGAGATTAAGCCATACATCTCTTCTTTGGGAAAATAGGCTGTATGCTCGTAAATCAGCTTCGCTAAGTCCATTGACTTTTGCCAGACTATCAAGTCCTGATAACTTTTTAAATATTCCATAATTGCAGATTATTTCTCCTTTACTATTCACTAACCACTCGTCATTCACCACTTCTATATCCGGCTCGCCAATGGTAACGAAACTGGCTGCACTCTTGCCGGGCTTCTTTTTCAATCCTTCCTGCAATAAATCATCGTGAATACGGGCTTTGGTTACTTCAAATTTGCCCATACTCATTGTTTGGGTGCTGCCTTCAATATCGCTTTCAAAACTGAAACCAAGAATGATAAGCCATTGTGCATCGCCACGCAAACGACATTCTTTTACTGCTTCGTTTACGGCATTTTTACTCACTGTGCCAAATTTTGGTCCTATATGGATATATGCTTTTCTTTCTCCTGTGTGGTGAGGGGTGAGTGATGAGGGGTGAGGGGTGAGTGACGAGGGGCTAGTGGTGAGTGATGAGGGGTGAGGGGTGAGTTTTTTCTCGTCACTCGCCACTAATCGCTCACCACTATTGTAAAAACCTTCTGCGTGCAAATACGAATGGCTCAACAACTCTACTCTTGAAAAAACGACCTGCTCATCTTTTCTGCCGTTTTTGATGCCTGCACTTTCTAAATGCGATTTGACCACCTGTGCAAAGTCGGTCTGCTCATCTGAGTCGGATTCTTGCAGCAAAGCATCGGGGCTGAGGGGTTCGTAGCTTTGCAAGGTTTCTACGGTGAACGGGCCACAAACGCGAAGTTTGGTTTTGTCTTCGTAGGGTTTGTCGTAGAGCGTTTCGGTTTCGGGCGGTTCATCGTTGGCAAGGCTTTTCAGGGTAATGTGTGGCACTTCTTCATACACAAAGCCTTGGCGAATATCGCCCGTTTTTTCCTGCTCGGGTTTTTCTTTGATGGTTTTTTTGATTTTGCCGTCTTTTTCTATTTTCTCAACTTCCACATCGCTGTAGAGGTAGTAATACGGGAACGCGGATGTCATCAGACGGGTTTTGGCAATGTTCATCGCAATTCTACTGGTGTCAATAGTTATCCATCTTCTGCCCCATTGCTCGGCAACAAAAGCCGTAGTACCACTTCCGCAAGTTGGGTCTAATACTAAATCACCTGGGTCAGATGTCATCAGAATACATCGTTGAATAGCTTTTTCTGTTGTTTGGACAACGTATAGCTTTCCGGAAGCCCCTTGAGTGTCATCCCAAATATTCATTAGACTTTGAACTGGATAATCATCGTAAAAAAGTTTGTATTCAGGGTTATTTGCAACTTTCAATAATCTATTCTTCTTTATTAGTGTTTGAATACCGTTTTTATTAGTTTTCCAACTCCTACCACGAGCAGGACTACATTTTTGACCATTTAGCTCAAAGTCAAATACACAACTTTCTGTTCTACCCGAAGAGTGTAAGTCTAGAGTTCTGAATATTTTTGCTCCTTTAGGCAATAATGAAAAATCTTCTTTTTCTTCCTTGGTCATTCTTCTATAACTTCCATCAGACAATTCAATAAAGTTATATTGTGAGTTATCCAAATAAATATCTCTATTAATAAACAACTGCCTATATTTTATTAAGTCTATTTTCTTAGCAAACCAAATAATGTAATCATTAACAGAACCTAAGAAAGATTGACCAAGTGCCATTTTCTTAGTCTTGAACGATATCATACTCACAAAATTTTCGCTTCCAAATACTTCATCCATTACGCTTCTAACTAAATGAACATTTTCATCGCTAATCTGAACAAAGCAGGAGCCACTTTCAGTCAATAATTCCTTAGCAATTAGAAGCCTGTCCCTCAAGTAACTCAAGTAAGAATGAATACCGAGTTCCCAGGTATCTCTAAAGGCTTTTATTTGTTCAGGTTCTCCTGTAAGTGCTTCATCACTTCCGTCTTTTACATCACGGTTGTTCAGTTTAATTTGCCAGTTGCCACCGTATTTAATACCATAAGGCGGGTCAAAATAAATAGTTTGCACTTGCCCTGCCATACCTTCCCGTTCCAGCAAACTTGCCATTACGAGGAGACTGTCGCCTTGTATCAGTCGGTTTGTCCAACCGTCTTGGTGGTGGTAGTATTCGCTTACTTTTTCTATTTCGTCTATATCCAGAGAGTTTCCGAACAACTCGTTGATATTATTAAAAAGGTTGAGTTGCTCGGGAAGTGGTGAGTGATTAGTGGTGAGAAATTCTCGTTTGCCTGTTTTGCTATTCACTCGCCACTCACCTCTCGCCACTTTGTACAAATTTTGTATCAACACTTCAGGCGAAATGTGTTCGTGACGGTAAAGGCTGCGAATGTCCACCCGCAGTAAATCCTCGCGGTCGTCATTGCCGTATTTGCCGAGCCAGAAGAGTTCAGGGTCTTGCCCGCGATGCACCACCGGGTTTTTAGGCAGTTCAAGGGTTTTCTTGCCCTGCTGCACTTTCGGGTTGGCCTCTTCGTAGCCCGCTTCTTCCTTGCTGGGTATGTGTGCCCGGGTATCTTTATTATGCTTTATGCTTTCAATTTTCTTTGCCATAATTAAATACTTGCGATTTTGTCAGCTAATTGATTCTTTATATTTCTTATGTCGTTGGCTATTTCAATGAAATGCCATTCAGGATATTCGTATTTGTCTTTCAGTGCGTTTACGGCAGGCAGCCAACGGTTTTCTACAAACCATTTCTTTTCTTCCTTGTCTTTGCTCATGCCTGTAATTTCAATGATTAGGTTTTTCACTGTGCCGTCTTTGCCCTTTACCCGTGCTATGAAATCGGTAAAGTATTGTTTGTCTTTCCCATCTTTCACGTATGGAATGGCAAAACCGAGAAAAGCATTTTTCACATAGCTTTCCACCTGCGGTAATTCTTCCAAGGCTTTAGCGGCTATTTGTTCCCATGAGTCTGTATCGGCAACCACAAAGTTTACATGGCTTTTCCTGGTCGGATACACTTCTTTAGCTGTGCTGCCGTTGACGTATTTGGTGCTGCCGAATTTGTTGTAGTAGTTGAATACTGGGCGAATAAACTCGGTAGTATTGATATGCGAATTGATGCCTCTGCGAATGTGGTCTGCCATAATTTTCGGCTCGTTGAAATAGAGTAGCTTTTTATACTTCTCGTCTTTTTCGCCAATCAGCACAACCTTGTTGTCATACCAATACTCTACAATTTCTTTCATCTTGCCGAAGTATTGAAACTTGGGGTTTCGGTCGTCATCGCAGAAGTGATAATTGATGAGTTCTTTAGTGAGCAAATAAATAATTTCCTGCTTACGTCTTTCAAACACACTTTGCACTACGAGTTTTTCTTCTTTGGGCAGAAATGCCGATACCATAGTGGTTTGCAGAGGAAAGTCGGAACAAACCACTTCAAAGTTTTCTACTTTGCTATAGTCGTATTTCAGTTCATCATTAGCATGCTCCACCCGATAGCCCACCACATTCGGGAAAGTGATTTCATGTGCTGACTGTCGTTCGGGCAATGCATAAATATGTGTCAGGTCAACGGGTTGGGGCGGAGAGGTTGTTTTGCCACCTTTGAACATCTTGAACGGAACGCCAATGATGTGAGCATATTCGGGTGGGAATTTCTCTATAACGATTTTGCGTTTGTCATTTGTTGGGTTTCCGTCTTTGTCGTATCCCTGCAAAAAGTAATTCATTCTACGCAAGGCACGACCTGCCACCTGTTCGCAAAGCAATTGAGAACCGAATTTGCGAATACCCATAATGTGGGTTACTGTGTTGGCATCCCAACCTTCGGTGAGCATGGAAACGGAAACCACGCAACGAATATGAGCACCTAATTTGCCTTGCTTGCCAACGGTGTTGACAACTTCACGCAAAATTTGCGCATCGGTAATCAGTTCGGCACTTCCTTGTCCGTGCACACGGGCATAGTCTTTTTTAAACTCTTCAATCTCGGAAGCGAAAATCTTTTTAAACTCATCATTGATTTGGTCGCTGTTTTCCAAAGCATCACTGTCAATTAAGAGGGTAGGTGGTTTTTTCAAAGGTTTTCCCGTATCGTCATAGTTAGAGAAGAGCTCGTAATGCCCTGAAACGGTTTTTAAATTGCCCTCATCATCTTCATATTCGTAACCTGCAATGTACTTATACACTTCTTTAGAGACGGAAGTGTTGTTGCAAACCACAATGAAAACAGGTGGTGCAGAAAACAGATTGGGTTTTTCTTCATTCTGTTTTCGCTGTCCGTCAAAGTAATCTTTGTAGTGGTTGTAAAATTGGTCTAACGCACCTTTTACCAATGCAGGAAGTTTTGGCGGTGCTTCTTTCAGCGTTGTGCCTTCTTCTTTTGCTTCCGATTTTTTCTTGCGTTGTCCTTTGCGTGGCAATTCATCTTTCACATACGAATAGATGTCGCGCAATTTGGCTTGAGTAATTTCTTGTGTGTTGTCGCTTTCGGGCAGGAAAGGAATTTTCACCAATCCGCTCTCAATGGCTTCAATCAAGCCAAAGTCAGTAACTACCCATGGGAACAGGCTGTAAGGCTCGTAACCTGAACCTTGCAAATAGTAAGGTGTGGCGGAAAGGTCATAGACTGCTTGAACCTTGTGCCTTTTGGCAATTTCTTTCAATCCTGTGAACCAAACGGCAGCTCTTGCATTCTCGTCTGCTTCTTCATTGTCTTCTGTTTTTCCTGAAGATTTAGGTAAATAACAGTGATGGGCTTCATCATTGAGAATAAGCAGTCGGCTGTCTTTTTTGAAGTGTCCTAAAACTCTGCGAATGACTTGTGAGAAATCTTCTTTGGCTTCTTGCTTTTTGCCGTCTGCATCCAACTTGCCATCAAACGGGCTTCTTTTGTTGCCTTGCAGCGTTTTTGGTTCAAATGCGTGGTAGTTGGTAATGACCAATCTTGCATTTAAGTTTTCCAATCGGTGCTCCAAGCTTTGGGGAACCAAACCTCTTTGATAGTAATAGTCTTCTTTGTTATGTTTGTTTTTGGTGTCCACAAATAAAACGCCTAAGCGGTCTTTGATGGTAATGCCCGGTGCAACAATTAAAAAGTAGTCGGCAAAGCGGGTGTCGTTTTTGTATTCCTGTCGGTTGAAGTAGTGATATAGAATTAAGCAAGCCATGACCACGGTCTTGCCCGTTCCGGTTGCCATTTTAAAGGCAATACGCGGCAATTGGTCTTCAGGATTTGAGCTCACAGTTTTTTGAGCATCACGGATTTTGTTTAGTATATTTTGTCCCGGGTTAGATTTGCCAGCCACTTCGTTCAGCCAAATGGCTGTTTCAACAGCTTCTCGCTGGGCAAAGAATAGTTTTCTTGTTACGTACCGTTCAGGATTTTCAAACCAAAACAACAGAAGTTCTTTTGTTACTCTTGTCGTGTTCGGATATTTCTCGGCTCTCCACTTTCCCACTTCTTTGCGACAGAGGTTAATCAGGTGTTCGCCATATTCTGCTGCTAAGTCATTTACTTCATAAATTGAAGATTGCGGACTTTGTTTAGTCGGTATTACCTGAATGTCAGGGGTGAAAATCCGTCTGCCTTGTCTGATGTCCTGATAATTCAATGAACCATCCGCATCTGTCGCATAATGCAGAATTGGTTCATCATAAGGACTATTTAATATCGGGTTTTCCGAACTCATGTCGTTTTATATTCAAAATTTAAGGTTTCTAATATCGGTAAAATTATTCTGTCAAATGGTATCATTTTTAAGTGTGTTGGAAGAACCGGCTCTTTGGTTTTGCCTGAAGGGTTGGCTTGTGCGGTTGGGGCAAAAGCCAATGTGCCGTTTGCGGGTCGGCATAGAATTTACTCACGTCACTTTTATTTTCAATAGTGTTCGTGAATACTTCGTATTTCAAAATTTTTTGTGCGGTGGGAAAAAAAATAAAACAAAGAAGGGTCGGCAATGAGTGTCGGCTTACTCGTTGTCCGTTTGTAATATCGTTTCTAAGTCTTTGGTCACCTGTCAAAATGGTTTGTCCTTGTTAATTCATTTAAATTTTTAGTCGTCTGTGTCAATGTTGCAGTGTCGTAATACACTTGCCGGTAACGGTTTGGCGGCTTGCCGCAGGCGGGGATTGAACAGCACCACACTTCAAACAAGCACAAAAGTAAATAAAAAGCACTTCCCTACAAATCAGCACCCCAGCCCCGCTTGTCGCCAAGCCAATGTTGGCTGAATTTGTTATTCTTTCGGTGCGTAATTGTCCCAATATTCTCTCGGTGTCAAAATTCTTGTGTATTCAAACTCTGTGATGGTAAAGTCAAGCGTATTGCCCGTTGTCAAATAATCTGCTGCACTTACCGCCGCCAATTCCAAAAACTTGTTGTCACTTGTGTCTGTCAAAATTTCAATTTTTCGGTCTGTTCGGTAGAAAGTAGCAATTTCTCGCAACCTATTCAACACTACTTCGGCTTTGGTTTTGAAGTTGGCAAATTTTGAGAACTTATCTCTATTCAATACTTCTACATATTCCGTCATCACCTCTTCCGAAAGACAAATTTCTACTTTTTCAGTCAGCACTAACTTGTACAAAATTTTGCTCGGAATGGAACTTGAAATAAGTGCCGAAACGATGACATTTGTATCAAGAATGAGTTTTTACATCTCTTACGGCTTTGATTTCAGCGTTGATTTCGTCCATTGTCATTTTAGAAAGTCCAACCTTTTCAGCTATTTCGTTACATTCTAATAATGCTTGACGTGCATACTCACGCTTTATCAATTCTACCAAGTCGGTAAATTTGATTTCGCCACTTCCTAAATTGTATTTTTGGAAGTCGGTTTCGCTTACTTTTATCTGAACTGTTCGCATAGTTTTATTTTTTAGTTTTTGGTTCTTACAATTTCAGCTAAAGTTTTCGGCTTTGCGTTCGGGCGGGTTTACTCACAAATTTAATTATTTTTTTAGGTGTTCGTGATTCTCAATTCGGAGCATCCGCCTAGGCGGATCAACCTGCACTAAATCCGCCTGTGGGAGACACAAAGCTCCAAGTTTGAACGTTACCCCGCCTGGCGCAAAACCCGTGTACTTGTTGCACAACTCACCAAAGGTAGTTAATAGTAAATAAATAAGCAATAGCTATAGATAAGATATTGTGATTTCAAGTATTTATTCGATTTCATTACAGCCCATATAAACACATCAAAAATTCGGGCACAAAAAAACGGCACTAAAAATGAAGTGCCGTTAAAACGAAAGCAATATGGTCAAAAACAATACTGAATCATTCAATTCTGGATATTAGATGGAGTTGTGCAACGACCACTATTGTTAGCTAGTGTTCTTTCAGAAGTGTGCCAGTTCATAGTTTGTGCTTCGTCCACCTTTTTGCTCCTGTCGTAATATTCCCTTGTCAATTAAATCCTTGATATCACGCAATGCAGTGTCAGGTGAACATTTAGCAATTTTTGCCCAATTTGATGATTTTAGTTTTCCGTCAAATCCGTCAAAAAGTTTGTTCAATACTAATCTTTGTCGTTTGTTAAACTCAGTGTTTTCGTGAATCTTCCAAAACTCTGTTTTACGTAATATTTTTTGCAGCGTAGTCTCTGTTGCTAATAATGAATTTTTGAGGCAATGCAAAAACCAATCTAACCAATCTGTAATGTCGCCATTACTGTGTTGAACCTTTTGTAAAATCGCATAATATTTTTTTCGTTCCACCAAAATTTGATTTGACATACTGTAATAACGTTCTTTCGTTTTGTCAGCACGGGCAAGCATTAAATCTGAAATTGCTCTTGCAATTCTTCCGTTTCCATCGTCAAACGGGTGTATGATAATAAACCAGAAATGAGCAATAGCAGATTTTAGAACAGGGTCAAAAGGGGAGTTGTCATTAAACCATTTTAAAAACTTGTCCATTTCTTCTTTTACTCTGTTTGAAGGAACCGCTTCATAATGGACTTTTTCTTTT
>OGCL01003198.1_pt1 | contig 9992 bp, 8 predicted proteins | sample 1570041 | NCBI WGS metagenome assembly OGCL01 (sample SAMN06266162, study PRJEB24511) | hot springs metagenome | isolation source: Hot spring water | place: South Africa: Limpopo | collected 2015-06-22 | reverse complement strand
CAGGCGGATGCGGCCGTGATCCGCACCTGCATCGACGTGAACGTGACGGGGGCGATCCTCGTGGCGCGCGAGGCCGCCCGCGCCCTGATCGCCAACGGCACGGCGCAGGGCAGGGCGATCGTCAACATTTCTTCGGTCGCGGCCACGATCGGCGGTGCCGGCGAATATGTCTGGTATGCCGCCTCCAAGGGCGCGATCGACAGCCTCACGCTCGGACTGTCGAGGGAGCTGGCGCCCGGCATCCGCGTCAATGCGGTCGCGCCCGGCATCACAGAGACCGATATTCACGGCGTCTCGACCGGCGACGCCGCCCGTGTCGGACGTATCGCCCCGCTGGTGCCGATGCAGCGCGCGGCGACCGCCGAGGAAATCGCCGAGACGGTGCTTTTTCTGCTCTCCGATGCAGCGTCCTATGTGACGGGCTCGATCCTGCGCGTCGGCGGCGGGCGGTAGCAGGTCATTGCGAGCGCAGAGAGGCCATCCGGCCTCGCGCGCTCGACGTTTCCCTGGATGGGTCGCTGCGCTCGCCATGACGGACGGGGTTTCCTCGGAAGAGCGGCTGCGATAGGCCACGACCATGCGTGTCCTCCTGACTCTCATCGCTTTCGGCATGATCGCCGTGCCGGCCCTGATCGCGCTGGCCCGGCGGGACCTGCCGCGGGGGCGGCGCATCGCCAGCGCGCTGGTGATCTTCCTGGCGCCGGCCGTCGCGCTCGGTGTGATCCATGGCGTGCCGGAGCTGGATGGGCGCGCGCTCCAGAACCCGGTCGCCTGGACGACTCTGCGGCTGGTGCTCTCGGCGCTGGCGCTGATCCTGCCCTGGTGCCTCTATGTCTGGCTGATGGGGCGTCGCCCGTGAGCCGGGGAGAGCGGCGATGACCGAGCAGGCTGGCCCGGGCTCGATCGACCATGCCTTCACCGGCGAGCGCCGCGGCGGTGCGGGCGACCCGACCTATGCAGGCGCGCTCTCCTTCATGCGCCGGCGCTATGGCAAGGACGTCGCCGGCTGCGATCTCGTGATCTGGGGCGTGCCCTTCGATCTCGCCGTGACCAACCGGCCCGGCGCTCGCTTCGGCCCGCAGGCGATCCGCCGCGCCAGCGCGATCTTCGACGGCGATCCGCAATACCCCTCCGGTCTCGATCCCTTCGCGCATCTCACGGCCCTCGACTATGGCGACTGCCTGCTGCCGCGCGGCGACCTGCCGGGTTGCGCCCGCGCCATCGAGAGGGAGGCCGCGGGCATCCTCGCCTCAGGCGCGCATCTGGTGACGCTGGGCGGCGACCATTTCGTCACGCTGCCGCTGCTGCGCGCCCATGTCGCCCGCCATGGCCGGCTCGCGCTGATCCAGTTCGATGCGCATCAGGACACCTGGGATGACGGCGTCGGCGCCATCGGCCACGGCTCCTTCGTGCTGGAGGCGGTGCGCGAGGGCCTGATCGACGTCGAGCGCTCGATCCAGATCGGCATCCGCACCGTCGCGCCGCGCGACGGCGGCGTAGCGATCCTCGACGCCTACACCGTCCATGAACTCGGCGTCGCGGGCACGCTCGCGCGCATCCGCGAGCGGGTCGGGGAGGGGCCGGCCTATCTGACCTTCGACATCGACGCGCTCGACCCCGCCTTTGCGCCGGGCACCGGCACGCCGGTCTCGGGCGGGTTGTCGTCAGAGCAGGCGCTGCGCCTGGTCTGGGGCCTGCGCGACCTCGACATCCGCGGCATGGACCTCGTCGAGGTCTCGCCGCCCTACGACCATGCGGACATCACCGCGATCGCGGGCTCGACCCTGGTGCAGCACCACATCCAGGCGCTGGCGCTGAAGAAGGCCGGTTGAATCGGATTGTCCGCCGGTCACGCCAAGCGATTCGGATCGTTCAAGAACGCGTTTCCGTCATGGTCGGCACAAGGCCGTCCAGGACGCTGGTCGTCGCTCTGCGCCGCGTGAGAGTGACGATGCAATTGACAGCGCCCCCTCCCTCCCTCATATCCCGCCCATGACCATGAGCCTGTCCCGACGTCGCCCTGTCACGGCCGCCCCCGCGCGACCGCGATGACGCTCGGCTTGCAGTCCGACTGTCCGCGACCGCGCCCGGAGCGCGGTTTTTTTATGCCCGAAGCCGGCCAAGCTTCTTGAGCCGATCCCCCAGACGCCTTGCGAGGGTCCGATGAGCCAGAACCCGAAATCCATCTTCATCGACGGCGAAGCCGGGACCACCGGACTCGGCATCCGCGACCGGCTGGCGGGGATGCCGGGTGTCGTCGTCCGCAGCATCGATCCCGAGAAGCGCAAGGACCCGGTCGCCCGCCAGGAGATGATGGCGCAGGTCGATCTCGTCGTGCTCTGCCTGCCGGACGACGCGGCGAAGGAATCGGTCGCGCTCGCCGACGCGCTCGGCGCGAAGTCGCCGAAGATCGTCGACGCCTCGACCGCCTATCGCGTCGCGCCGGACTGGGTCTACGGTTTCGCCGAGCTGGAGCACGGCCACGCCGCGACCATCGCCAAGGCGACCCGCGTCTCCAACCCCGGCTGCTATCCCACCGGCGGCATCGCGCTGCTGCGGCCGCTGATCGATGCCGGTTTCATCCCGCAGGATTACCCCGTCACCATCAATGCGGTGTCGGGCTATTCGGGCGGCGGCAAGAGCATGATCGAGGCCTATGAGGCCGGCACGGCCCCGGCCTTCGAGCTGTACGGCCTCGGCCTCAAGCACAAGCACCTGCCGGAGCTGCAGCGCTATGCGCGGCTGTCGCGGCGGCCGATCTTCATTCCGTCCGTCGGGAATTTCCGGCAGGGCATGCTGGTTTCGGTGCCGCTGCATCTCGACACGCTGCCGGGCAAGCCCAAGGCGGCCGATCTCGCGGATGCGCTGGCCGAACATTATGCCGGCTCGACCTATGTCTCGGTCGTTCCCGCCGCGCAGGCCGGGGGCAAGCTCGAGCCGCAGGCGCTCAACGACACCAACAAGCTGGAGCTCCGCGTCTTCGGCGACGACGATCTGCGCCAGGCTGTGCTGGTCGCGCGGCTCGACAATCTCGGCAAGGGCGCTTCGGGCGCTGCCGTGCAGAACATCCGGCTGATGCTCGGCCTGCCGGAGAAGTGAGCCGGCCCCCAGCGGCGGGAGCAATAAAAAAAGGGCCGCGCGAGCGGCCCTTTTCCATGTCCGAGCGGAGAAATCTCAGCCCTGATAGGTCTTGAAGTGCTGCTGCTGCTCGCCGAGGCCCTCGATCCCGAGCTTGACGACCTCGCCCCCCTTCAGGAAGCGCGGCGGCTTGAAGCCGAGGCCGACGCCGGGCGGCGTGCCGGTGGTGATCACGTCGCCCGGATCCAACCGCATGAACTGGCTGATATAGTGGACGAGATAGGCGCAGCCGAAGATCATCGTCTTGCTCGAGCCGTTCTGGACCCGCTCGCCATCGACTTCCAGCCACATGGCGAGGTTCTGGACGTCCTTGACCTCGTCCGTCGTCACCAGCCAGGGGCCGAGCGGGCCGAAGGTCGGGCAGCCCTTGCCCTTGGCCCACTGGCCGCCGCGCTCGATCTGGAACTCGCGCTCCGAGACGTCGTTGCAGACGGCGAAGCCCGCGATCGCGGCCATCGCCTTGTCTTCCGGGATGTAGGAGCCGCCGTCACCGATCACGATGGCGAGCTCGACCTCCCAGTCCGTCTTCTTCGAGCCCTTGGGAATGATCACGTCGTCATTGGGGCCGACGATGCAGTTCGGCGCCTTGTTGAAGAGGATCGGCTCCTTCGGGATCTCGGCGCCGGTCTCGGCCGCATGGTCGGCGAAGTTGAGGCCCACCGCGATGAAGTTGCGCACATCGCCGACGCAGGCGCCGATGCGCGGCGCACCATCAACCTTCGGCAGCGTCTGCGGATCGAGCGCCTTGATTTTCGCCAGCGAGCCCGACGTCAGGGCCTTGCCGGCGACGTCCGGAATGATGCCGGAAAGGTCGCGCAGGACGCCCTGGGCGTCGAGGAGGCCCGGCTTTTCCTGGCCGGCAGCCCCGTAGCGTAGCAGTTTCACGTCGTTTCCCCCGTTTCAAACGATCTAATTGGGAGGGGAACCTGACAAGACGCCGCCGCGAAAGACAAGCCCATTCGCGCGCATGCCCCGGATGCGAGGGGCTGCCCATGCGATTGTTGCGGGAATGCAACGAGGGTCGCGAAAGCGGAGTGCCCGTCTCTTGGGCGCTGCTGTCTCGAAACGCGCCAGAAACACGAAAACCCGCGATAGTTCGCATGTAAACGATATCTTTAGCGCGGCGTTGAAGCCGGCAACAGGAAAAACGGACAAGTTCGGGGCATTTTCGTGCCTTCCCCACCGTCAAATCCGACGGCTGGTCCAAATTCGGCGACTTCGCGGCGGCATTGCGGCGAAGGGCGGCTCGCGGCATGCTCGGATTCGAGACGGGCGTTGCAGCCCGAAGAAACGAAAGACGGGATGGATCCGATGAAGGGCATCGTTCGTACAGCCGCCGCAGCCACGGTTTCGGTCGCGGCCCTCCTCGCCGCCGGCGCGGCCCAGGCGGGCTCCTTCGCGATCCGCAGCGGCCAGAGCGCCGAGGGCCTCGGCATGGCCTATGCGGGCGCTGCCTCGGGCGGCATCGGCATGGGCGCGATGGCCTGGAACCCGGCCACGATCACCATGTTCCCCGGCCGCAACAGCCAGTGGAACGTCACCTATCTCAACGCCAACGCCTCCTATGATCCGACCTCGCCGACGCGGCTGGGCTCGCCGGTCGGCCCGCTGAACCCGATCCAGAACGGCTCCGGCAACATCGGCGGCGACGGCGCCTTCATTCCGGCCTCCTACTCGAACTGGCAGCTCACCGACCGGTTCTGGATCGGCCTGACCACGGGCGCGCCCTTCGGCCTGCGCTCCAAGGCCGAAGATCAGGTCTATGCCGGACAGGTCTATGGCCGCTCGGCCAATCTGAAGACGATCAACGTCTCCCCGACCATCGGCTACAAGGTCAACGACTGGCTCTCCGTCGGTGCCGCCGTCCAGGTGCAGTACCTCAAGACCAGCCTGAAGAACGCCACCGGCGCGACGCTCGGCACGGCGATCGGGCCCTTCGCCCCCAACCAGATCCTCAAGGGCGACACCGTCGATGTCGGCTTCCGCGTCGGTGCGACGTTGACCCCGCGCGAGGGTACGACGATCGGTATCGCCTACCGCTCCTCGATCCATCAGACCCTCGAGGGCACGATCTCGACGGTGGCCGGCGTCGGCCCGATCAAGGCCAATCTGAACCTGCCGGACTCGGTCGTCTTCGGCGTGTCGCAGGTCATCAACGACCAGTGGCAGGCCCATCTCGGCGTCGAGTGGACCAACTGGAGCCGCTTCCGCCGCATCCCGATCGTCAGCCAGATCAGCGGCCTGCCGATCTCGAGCCTGAACTTCGTCTATGACGACAGCTGGTTCTTCAGCGGCGGCGTCGAGTACAAGTACAGCCCGGCCCTGACGCTGCGCGCCGGTGTCGCCTACGAGCTGTCGCCGGTGAACGACACCAACCGGACCGTCTTCATCTCGGACAACGACCGCCTCTGGCTCTCGGCCGGTGCGAGCTACCAGGTCACCGACAAGCTCAAGCTCGACCTCGGCTACACCTATATCAATGTGAACAAGGCGAAGGTGAACTACAGCGGCACCCATCCGCAGCAGGGCCCGGTCTTCTTCACCGCCGAGGCCAAGCCCTATATCCACATCGTCTCGGCCGGCCTGACCTATCGCTGGGACAACCCGGCCCAGACGATCCCGGTGCAGCCGGCGGTTCGCAAGTTCTGAGCGCAACCACAGCGTCTCACGAGAAAGCCGGCCCTCACGGGCCGGCTTTTTCGTTTCGGCATGCTGGTTTCCTCCGCAAAAAGACCGCGTTTTCAGGGAAAGCATGCCGATTATGTCGGGAAGCGTGCGCGGCATTCGCGGGATGGCCTGGATCGCTCTCTGCTGCCTCATGGGTCCTGCAGAAGCGCAGCAGCCGCCCACTCCGATGGTCCGGAATGTCGCTCCATCGCGGGACACCTGTGCTTCGGTTCGCTGCGTCGCTCACTTCATGCACGAGCGGCAGTGCATCGCCTGGACCGATGGCTGCCAGATCGTGGCCCGGCCCTCTCACGATTTCGGCCGCTACATCGCGCGCGGTTTCCTGGTCCCGCAGCAAAGTCAAAACCAGCGCACATATCTGCTTCTGTCGCTTGATCCGCCGATCGTCATCGCGACGCTCAGCCAATTCATGCCCGTCTCCACCTGTCCGAGACGTCACGATCTTGCGTGCGTGGCAGGATCACCGCCACCAGCGCCTCCGATCGAAGGCGCGCCGATGGGGCCACTTTGGATCGCCCAGACGGAGATTCACGTGAGCTGGACCCCCGCTGGGGCCGGAACGATCCCCTTTGGATGCCTGCCGATCGACTACGCTCACACGCAGGATACGGGCCACCTGCCTGGCCGGAGTGGCCGACCGAGTTTACCGATCGTGTCTGGCTGCAAAGGAGATCTGGCTAGCGGCAGAAGCCGCTGAGGGGAGGTCGCTGCCGAAAGTCAGCGGTCAGGCGCGGCCGACAGCCAATTCAAACCAGAGCAGCTTTGCATCATCATAGCTCTAGTCTTGAGCGTCGACAGGCCTTGCTGAGCGGTGGTCCGCACCGGCCCGCTCACGCCTTCTTCAGCACATAGGTCCCCGGCGCATCGGCGAGGGCCGGCAGTTTGCCGGCTCCCGGCACCCGCGCCTTGACCCGCTTGGGCGCCTGCGCCTCGACCCAGGAAAACCAGTGCGGCCACCAGGAGCCGGGATGCTCCTGTGCCGCCGCGATCCATTCCTCATAGGTTCCGCGCGCCGGCCCGCCGGTCCAATACTGGTACTTCACCTTGCCTGGCGGGTTGACGACGCCGGCGATATGGCCCGAGCCCGCGACGATGTAGTCGACCGGCCCGCCGAAGCATTGCGAGCCGGTGAAGACCGAGCGGGCCGGGGCGATGTGGTCCTCGCGCGTGGCGAGGTTGTAGATCGGGATCGTCACCTTCTTGAGATCGAGCCGCTGGCCGCCGACCACCATCTCGCCCTTCGAGAGCTTGTTCTCGAGATAGCAGTTGCGCAGGTAGAAGGAGTGGTTCGCCGCCGGCATCCGCGTCGAATCCGAGTTCCAGTAGAGCAGGTCGAAGGGCGTCGGCGCCTTGCCCTTCAGGTAGTTGTTGACCGCATAGGACCAGATCAGGTCGTTCGGGCGCAGCATGTTGAAGGCGCCCGCCATGCGCGCGCCGTCGAGATAGCCGCTCCTGGTCATCTGCTCCTCGACGGCCCGGATCTGCTCCTCGTCGACGAAGACGGAGAGCTCGCCGGCCTGCGCGAAATCGACCTGGGTGGTGAAGAAGGTCGCGCTCTCGATCCGCTTGTCCCCGACCGCCGCCATATAGGCCAGCGTGACGCCGAGCAGCGTGCCGCCGACGCAATAGCCGATGGCGCTGACTTTCTTCTCGCCCGTCGCCTGCTCGATCGCCTCCAGCGCGGCGAAGACGCCCTCGCGCATGTAGCTCTCGAAATCCTTGCCGGCGTGGCGCTCGTCCGGATTGACCCAGGAGATGCAGAAGACCGTCAGGCCCTGCGCCACGCACCAGCGGATGAAGCTTTTCTCCGCATTGAGATCGAGGATGTAGAACTTGTTGATCCAGGGCGGCACGATCAGGAGGGGGCGCTTCAGCACGGTCTCGGTCGCCGGGGCGTACTGGATCAGCTCCATGATGTCGTTGCGCCAGACGACCTTGCCCGGCGTCGAGGCGATGTTGACGCCGATCTGGAAGGCACCCGGATCGGATTGCCGAATCTTGAGTTCGCCCCGGCCGGCCTCGATGTCCTCCGCCAGCATCTTCATGCCGCGGACGAGATTCTCGCCGTTCTGCTGCAGCGTCTCGCGCAGCAGTTCGGGGTTCGTCGCGACGAAATTGGAGGGCGAGAGGGCGCTGGCGATCTGCTTCACATAGAAGCGCGCCTTCTCGCGGGTGTGGGGATCGAGATCCTCGGCCCGATCGACCATCGATTCGGCCCAGCGCGTGCCGATCAGATAGGCTTGCTTGACGAAGTCGAACATCGGATGCGCCGACCAGTCGGGATCGGCGAAGCGCGCATCGCGCTTGTCCGGCTCGATCACGGGCTTGGCCTCCTCGCCGCCGGCCCGCTTGAGCATCGTGCTCCACAATGTCAGGAAATCGCCGGTAAGCGAGGCCTGCGCCTCGATGATCTTGCGCGGATCGGAGACCCATTTCTCGGCGACGCGGCCGAGCGTCTTGACCATTTCACTGGCTTCGTCGGCCTGCCCGCCCTTGGCCTCGCCGCGCTCGATCGGTTTCAGATAGGCGGCGGTGACCTTGCCGTATTCCTCGACGAGCCGGCTCATGTTCTGGGCGAAAGCGTCGAGATCCGGCACCGGCACCTCGGCCGCGCCGTTCGCACCCGCGGACGTCTCCCCGGTTCGCCGGTCCATCGCGCTCTCCCCGTCGCACGTCTTCTGTTGGGGCTGCTGTCTGCTCCCCATTTTGGTCCTATTAAGGACGTAGCGGATATCGGCTACAAAGAGAATTCCGCAACAGGCCGGATCGACCCATGCCGCAAGCCCGACTCCAGTCCACGCCGCTCCTGCCGCTGCTGATGCTGACGGGTCTGGCCGTCGCAGTGGCGGGCTGCGCCGGCGAAACGGGCAAGAGCGTCGCGGAGGCGGCGGGAATGGCCACCACAGCCGCCGAACCCAAGCCCTTCGTGCGCGAAACCCGACCGTCGGATCCAACCTACATCCCGATTGGCACGACCGTGCAGGTGAACCCGCTCTGCGAGGGAGACACGCCGAGGCCGGCTTTCGTTCCGCAGGGGCAGGCGGCCCGCTTCCTCTACCGCCCGGACGGTCGCAAGCCGAACGAGGATTGCAAGCCGCGAGCCGAGTTCAAGAAGATCGAGGCCGAACTCGAGGCCAAGCGCAGCGCCAACGAGGCCGCCGGCAACGTGGCGAAGACGCTGGGCTCCACGCCCGCCCCCAAGCCGGCCGCGATTCCCACCAATTGACCTGACCGGCGCTCGGCGGCCGCCGCGCAGGCCGTGCTACGCTCGCGATTGAATCTTGCGTTTTCGGTCCGCCCGTGACCAAAGATGCGGCGAGAGGCGCGCTGCGCGCAACGATCTGAATCGCGGGGAGGGCGCGGCACCGTCGGGGCCGGCCCGGGCGTTCCCGCAGGCATGATGCCGGCCCGGCCGGCGAAGGAACTACTCGAATGGCCGATTTTCACCGCATCAAGCGCCTGCCGCCCTACGTCTTCGAACAGGTCAACAAGATCAAGGCGGCCGAACGCGCCAAGGGCGTCGACATCGTCGATCTCGGCATGGGCAATCCCGATCTGCCGGCGCCAAAGCATGTCATCGAGAAGCTGGTCGAGACCGCCGGCAAGCCGCGCACCGATCGCTATTCGGCCTCCAAGGGCATCGGCGGCCTGCGCCGCGCCCAGGCGAATTACTACGAGCGCCGCTTCGGCGTGAAGCTCAATCCCGATACCCAGGTCGTCGCGACACTGGGCTCCAAGGAAGGCTTCGCCAACATGGCGCAGGCCATCACCGGTCCGGGCGACGTCGTGCTGGTGCCCAACCCCAGCTATCCGATCCACGCCTTCGGCTTCCTGATGGCGGGCGGCGTGATCCGCTCCGTGCCGGCCGAGCCGACGCCGGCCTTCTTCCCGGCGCTCGAGCGGGCGATGATCCATTCGGTGCCCAAGCCGATCGCGCTCGTCACCTGCTATCCGGCGAACCCGACCGCCTACACCGCCTCGCTCGATTTCTACCGGGACCTCGTCGCCTTCGCGAAGAAGCACGAGCTGATCCTGCTCTCGGACCTCGCCTATGCCGAGGTCTATTTCGACGAGAACGACCCGCCGCCTTCGATGCTGCAGGTGCCGGGCGCGATGGACGTCACCGTCGAGTTCACCTCGATGTCGAAGACCTTCTCCATGGCCGG
>OGCL01003196.1_pt1 | contig 10001 bp, 7 predicted proteins | sample 1570041 | NCBI WGS metagenome assembly OGCL01 (sample SAMN06266162, study PRJEB24511) | hot springs metagenome | isolation source: Hot spring water | place: South Africa: Limpopo | collected 2015-06-22 | reverse complement strand
ATGACGATCTTGATGTCTTGATAATGCTCCTCGTGCCATTGATCGTGATTCAACACCGTGATGGTCGCGCCTTCTTGCCCCTTGTTGCGCGGCGGGACATACAAAGAAGCATCGCCGTCCTCGTCGCCGGGTTCCTGCAAGAACAGTTTGCGCAGATTCTTGTCCGGATCGAGATCGACCAGAATGACATCGTGGCCCATGAGCGCGAACGCGCCCGCCAGATGCGCGGCCACGGTTGTTTTCCCGACCCCGCCTTTGCAGGTGAACACCCCGATGTATTTGAGCGGACGCTCCGTGACGGGGGCTGCTTCCTCGGCATCTTCCTGTTCGGACTGGCGGGGATAATTCCACACGACTCGGCCGCCGGCATAGGTTCCCAAGCACAGATTTTCCGGGTATTCGGTCTCGACCAGCGTCACGGCGGGCTTGCCAAAACCACTCGCCGAAATGAACCATCCGGACGCAAAACGCGCCGCCTGCGGCGATTCGAGGAAATCGCGAAACTTCTGCACTTGCGCAACATTGCATTTCGCCTTGTGGTTTTTAACCCGAATGGCAACGCGCTCCTCGTCCTTGATCAACTCGAAATCGTAGCCCTTGGGCGGCACGGGCGGCATGATGACCCCGAAGCCGGACTGTTCGCACAATCGCGCGATCAGTTGCGCGAAGCCAGTGTGGTCGGGCGGTAACCGCGAATCGTCGGCCATGTTCGTTCTCACAGGGTCGGGCGGTTCCGGCGCCGCATGCGCGCGAAACCGGTAACAACGGACGGCGGGCGTCCGCTATGGATCTTCAGCCAATGCGGCATCGGTGCCGCCAACGGTCAGGCCGTCGATGCGCAGCGTCGGTTGACCAACGCCGACCGGCACACTCTGACCGTCCTTGCCGCAGGTGCCGACGCCGCTGTCGAGCGTCAAATCGTTGCCGATCAGGCGCACGCGCTGGAGCACGTCGGGGCCATTGCCGATCAGGGTCGCGCCTTTGACCGGCCGGCCGAGGCGGCCTTGTTCGATGAGATAGGCTTCGCTGGCCGAAAAGACGAACTTGCCCGAGGTGATATCGACCTGACCGCCGCCGAAATTGACCGCGTACAGCCCGCGCGCGACCGAGGCGATGATTTCTTGCGGATGGTAAACGCCCGCGCGCATATAGGTATTGGTCATGCGCGGCATCGGCAAATGGGCATAGGACTCGCGCCGACCGTTGCCGGTCGAGCGAGTGCCCATCAGGCGCGCGTTGAGCCGATCCTGCAAATAGCCGACCAGTATCCCGTCCTCGATCAGTGTAGTGCATTGGCTTGGCTCGCCCTCGTCGTCGATGCTGAGCGAACCGCGTCGTTCCGGCAAGGTGCCGTCGTCCACCACCGTGACCTGGGGCGCGGCGACCCGCTCACCCAGCCGCCCGGCGAAAGCCGAAGTGCCCTTGCGATTGAAATCGCCTTCTAAACCGTGTCCGACCGCCTCGTGCAGCAGCACCCCTGGCCAGCCGGGACCGAGCACCACGGTCATATTGCCCGCCGGGGCCTCCTCGGCCTCGAGATTGACCAGCGCCTGGCGCACCGCCTCGCGGGCATAGCCGAGCGCGCGGTCGTCCTCAAGCAGAAAATCCAGCGCGCGCCGCGCGCCGCCGCCCATCGTACCCTGCTCGCGCCGCCCGTTGCGTTCGGCGATGACGTTGACATCGAGCCGGATCAACGGGCGCACGTCGGCGCTCAGCCGGCCATCGTCGCTCAGTACCAGGACGATGTCCTGCGCCATCGTCAGACTGACGACCACCTTCTTGACGCAGGGATCGGCGTGCCACGCCGCGGCTTCGACACGGTGCAGCAAGTGGATTTTGTCCGCGTCGGACAGCGTGTCGATCGGATCGAGCGGCGCGTACAGCCGGCGCGGCACAGGTGCGGGCGTCAGCGTGACCCGCGTGCCTTGGCCGCCGCGCGCAATCGCCCGCGCGGCTTGGGCGGCATGCCGCAATGCGGCGAACTCCAGTTCGTCAGAATAGGCAAAACCGGTTTTCTCGCCACTTATCGCGCGCAACCCCGCCCCGCGCTCGATGTAAAAACTGCCGTCCTTGACGATTCCATCCTCCAAGCGCCAGGACTGCACGCGGCTGTTTTCGAAGTACAGATCGGCGGCGTCGATGGTCGGACCGCGTAACACATCAAGTAAACGGTCGAGCGCGTCTTCATCGAGACCGGCGGGTTCCAGCAACGTGGCGCAGGCGGTGTCGAGCGGAGCGTCCGTAAGCGGCGTGGGCGTGACGTGCGTTGCCATGACGATCACGCGGCGCGCGTCGCCGGGGTTTTTTCGATCACCGCGCCGCGCCGCGGCAATACCGTCAATCCTTGTTCAAGCGCCAGACGTTTCACTTCATCATCCACCGTAAAGGCTCATCCACCGTAAAGGCCGCCCCCCCAATACCGACGGTGGGGGCAGATTCGGGACATAACCGACGAAAATGGGGGATCTTACGCACAACGCTCCGCTCAATATCGCTCGGGTGCAAACAGGACTGCGCTTCGCTCACCAACCCATCTGCGCCGTGATTTAACAGCGGATCGGGTGCGCCCTAATGCCACCAGCATAACGAGTAACGTTTTTTTCGCGAAGATCGAACGACAGACCGTCGATCCGCAAGCTTTGTTTGAGCGAGTTAAAGGAAAACTTCGCGGCGACTTTACCCTGGTTGTTTCCAACCCCACCGTACAGCGCGGCCAACTTGGCCAGTTTGACACCGGTTTTGACTTGGGCCACGGCCAATTGCGCCAGCAACTCCTTCGGTTCGTCGTCGCTCATCATGCGTTACTCATGGCGGTCAATATATTTATGAGCGGCTGCGACACAATGCCATTTGTTGTGCGCTTCAACATAACACGGCACTTTCAATGAATTATACGCATTGCAAACGGCGATGGCGCAGTACCGGAAACGAACGCCGCACCGACTCTTGGAAGCCGCGGTCGAGCGGGCAGGTAATGCAACCCGTGCCGCGCGGTACCTGGGCCAAGATCGCTCCCCAGGGATCGACGATCATGCTGTGGCCGTAAGTTTCGCGCCCGCTGAGATGGTAGCCGCCCTGCGCGGCGGCGATAACATAGGCCAGATTCTCGATCGCGCGCGCGCGCACCAGCACTTCCCAGTGCGCCTTGCCCGTCAACGCGGTGAAGGAAGCAGGCACCGCCAGCAGCTCGATGCCGTCCTCGACCATGCGCCGGCACAGTTCCGGGAAGCGCAGGTCATAGCACACGGCGATGCCGAGCCGTCCAAACGGGGTGTCGATCACGCACGTCGCGCGTCCAGGTTCGATGGCGACAGATTCTTCGTAGCGTTCATCGGTGCCGGGCAAATTGACATCAAAAAGATGCATTTTGTCGTAGCGCCCGATCCGCTCGCCGCGCGGATCGAAGATCAGACACGCGGCGCGGATGCGCTCGGGCGCGTCGGCGACCAACGGCACGGTGCCACCGACCAACCATACACCAAAACGCGCGGCAGTTTTGGCCAGGAAGCGTTGCATGCGTCCATCGCCATCGGCTTCGCGCAGCGCCAGCAAATCCTGGTCGCGCTTGCCCATAAAGGCGAAGTTTTCCGGCAACACGACCAAGCCGGCGCCGGCGCCGGCGGCATCTTGAATCAGTCGTTCCGCTTCGATCAGGTTGGCGTCGATGTTGGGGCCAGAGGCCATCTGAATCGCGGCGACACGGGATAAAGGGTGCATGATGGAAAACTCGCGGGTTGGGCGCGGCAGGCAGGTGGTGCCCCCGACAGGAGTCGAACCTGCAACCTGCCGCTTAGGAGGCGGCTGCTCTATCCGTCTGAGCTACGAGGGCGGGCAAACGAAGGAAGATATTCTAACATCGCGTGACGGACAGTTCCCGATGCGCGGCGAAACAGGTACAATGCCCACCCTCGCGCCCTTAGCTCAGTCGGTAGAGCATCTGACTTTTAATCAGGTGGTCGCGCGTTCGAGTCGCGCAGGGCGCACCATTAAATCAACGGCTTAGACGCAAAACGTCGAAGCCGTTTTGGTTTCAGTCATCATTAAGCCACTTCATCTCACGGGACTTGGCAACGCCCGATCAACGCAGATTGGCGGAGGTTTTAATGCGCGGTTACCAGCCCTGCTGCCGCAGCCAGGCCGGCAAGGCGTCGAGACGGTCAAGACAACCCAGCGGTTCGAGGGCCAGCAAGCGCGCCGGCTCATGCACGCCGTAGCCGACCGCCAGCGCCGGCACGCCCGCGTTGCGCGCCATCTCAAGATCAAACACAGTGTCGCCGACCATCAGCGCGGCCCTTGGGGCAACGCCCAATGCGGCAAGAATCTCCAACAGCATCTGCGGATGCGGTTTGGAGCGCGTCTCGTCGGCACAGCGCGTGGCCTGAAACCGATCGCCCAGACCGGTGCGCGCCAAGGCCAGTTCCAACCCGCGCCGGCTCTTGCCGGTCGCCACCGCCAGCAAGAAACCGTGCGCGCGCAGCGCGTCCAGCGTTGCGCGCGCGCCGGGGAAGAGCGGCATCGGCGTCGGTTCGTCACCGAGAAAACGCCGCCGATAGTCGTCAATCGCCGCTTGACGCTGGGCACGATCCGCTTCCGGCCACAGCGCGGCGAGCGCCTCGTCGAGACCCAGACCGATGACCTGGCGTACCTCCTCGGGCGGGGGCGGCGGCACGCAACCGGCGCCGCGCAACGCCGCTGTCATACAGTTGACGATACGCGCGGCGGAGTCCATCAGGGTGCCGTCCCAATCAAACACGATAAGTTCTGGTTTCACGTTCGGCGCCTCCGGGGGCGCAGGCTGGGTGCGCGGGTCTTCGGCTCGCACTCTGGCGCAGCGTCGGTCAGCGCGGCCAACAGAGGTGTGAACACATCCATGGCCAGCGCCTGGAACTCTGCGCCCAACGGTTCGGGGTAGTCACGAAAAGCAAGACGAAGCGCGGCGTCGTCGCTTTCGCCCGCTCGCCAGGGTGTACTGTTCCAAACCTGAGAGACCTTCGCCTCCGCGGCGCGCGGATCGGCGCTGGCGACCGCCCAGGCATAACTGCTCTCGGGAAACAGCGGCAGCGGTCGCCGCCGACCCTGGCGCCATAACTCCACCCATGCGGCCAGCCGCTCGGGCGCGTCGGTCACCGGCGCGAGCCGCCGCCAACACGGGCCGCCGTCTTCGTCAGACAGATAATGACTTGCCCGCGGCGCCAGCGCGTTGTACGCCAGATGCCGCAGCCACCAGCTCAGCAAGTCTTTAGCACGCAATACTCCGAGACGCCAGTCGAGCGGGCCGCGTGCGGTCGGTCCCGCGAGCCAACCGTGCAGTCGCGTGCCGGCGCAATGTTGCTCGAACTCCAGCGGCGCGCCCCGCTCCACCGGCCCTAGCGCCTCCAGCTGGGCACAGACCCGCGCGACCTGCGGCGCCAACACCACCTCGGCGGCGGCACCGTGCGGCAAGGCTCCGGCGGCGCGCAGCCGCCGCAACCCCGCGGTCATCAATCCCTCCGGGGTGACCTCGGGCAGCGTCCGGGCCAGCTTTTCGAGTTCCTGCCGTACCGACCATTGCTCGAGTTTGGACAAGACGAAAGGTTCGCGCTCGGGCAGGGTGTCGTACCGAGCGGTGTCCGGATCGTCGAGCGGGATGCCGAGCCGGCGTTCGAGAAAATAGCGCGCCGGCGCGCATCCGAAAGCAATCAGCTCGTCGAGCGCAAGCACGGTCGGCGGCGTGTCGTCCAGCGCGGCACCGACGAAAGGCGTAGGCGCCATGCCGGTCGCGCCGCTCAGCGCGGCCCACTCATCGACATGGCTGTACAGTTGCGGCGCGCTGCCGTCGAAATAGCGCGCGGCAAACGGCTGCAAAGGATGTTCGATCACGATGTGCCGCGCGGCGTCCGCCCGGGGATCGGTCTGCGGTTCATGGCGATCGATGTCGGCGAGCAGTTCTTCGACAACTCCGGCCAACGCGCGCGGTCGGTTGTCGCGCGGATCGCGACCGCAATAGGACAGATGCAGCACCGCGCCGGCCGCGAGCACCAGATCCAGAAACAACGCCCGCCGCGCGGCCTGTGGGTCGGGATCGCCGGGGCGGGGGTCGGCGGCCAGCGGATCGAAACTCGGCGCGCGTTCGGTCCGCCCCCAGGCATCGGCGTTCATGCCCAGCAAGCACAGCACCCGCGTCGGCGGGGCGCGTCCGGGCGCGAGCGCGCAAAAGGTCACCGCCCCGGTGCCAAAGCGCGGCGACTCGGTCGGTTGCGCGAGGGCGTGGCGCAGGGCGTCGCGCACCACATCGAGCTCCAGCAAGACGTCCGCCGCGCCGATTGTGCTCTCTTCGACCAGCCGGTCGAGCGCCGCGCGCAGCCGGGCGAGCAGTGCCTCCTCGTCCTCGTCCGGGGCGCAACAGGCGTCGATCAGCGCGCCGAGACGCGCGCGCCACGATTCCGCCGGGCCGGCCGTGGCCAATTCGGCACGCCAGTCGGTCAGCGCAACGATGAACTGTTGCAGCGCGCCGAGTGCCGCGGCCTCCTGGCCAGCCAGATCGGGATCGGGAAACGCCTCGCCGTACAATTGTTCATCCGGAGGCAACGCATAACCAAGAAACAGCCGGCACAGGCCAAATGCCCAGGTGTGCGTTTCTTCCGCGGGTAGGTCACAGGCGGCGCGCATTGCGCCATCGAGTCCCCAGCGGATGCCGCTGCGCGCGATCCAACCCCGGATGCGCGCCAATTCGTCCGCGCCAAGACCGAAACGCCGCCCAATCGCCGGCACCTCCAGCCACGCGAAGACTTCGGCGGCGCCGAGTCGGCGCTGCGGCAGTTCCAACAGTTCGAACAGCGCGACGAGCAGCGGATGGTCCAGCGCCGGACGCTCGGCGATGACCCACGGAATGCGCCGCGCGGGCGGGGCGGCACCGAAGGTCGCCGCGACAAATGGCGCATAGCGCTCGGGTTCCGGCATCATCACCAGCACCTCGCGCGGTTCGAGTTCGGGCCAACGGGCGAACAGCGCCAGCAAGCGATCGTAAAGCACCTGGACTTCGCGTAATGGGCTGTGGCAAACGTGTAATTGCACCGAATCGTCCGCATCGTCCGGTCGCGCGCGCGGGGCGGTGACCGGCGCGGTCGCGGCCGTGTCGCCCAGCAAGCGGCGCTGCAGACGCGCCAACCGGGTGGCATCTCCTGGATCGACAAAATCATCCGCCATCGTGACGCCCGATGCGGCGAGCGCAGCGAGCGCGGCGCGGCGGGTGTCGCCCAACGCCAACCAAGGCGAGGTCGGCGGCGCGGACGGCGCATTTGGCACCGAGAACGGACGTGGCACCAGCGCGAACAGATGCAAATCCATCCGCCGCGCCAGAAGCGCCAGCGCCGCGCCCCAGGGTGGCGGGATCTCCGTCACCCCAAACCACAGCCACCGGCGTGGCAGCCGTTCGCGCCGGAGCGTGGTAGCGGCGCGCAATCGTTGCAGCACCTGCGCCGGATGGAGTTCGTCGGGCGCCTCCTCGTTCAGCAGAGCGTGCCACAGCCGCGCCGGCCAGTGGGGCGTGTCGCCCGCCGCCCAAGCCCGCAGCCATTCGGGACGATAGTGCATGCAGCGCACGAAGATCGCAGCCAAACGCTGGCTCAGTCGGTAGCGCTTGAGCGTCCGCGGTTCGGTGGCCAAATAAGCGCGCGGCGCGGCGAACGCGGGCTGGGCAAGCAACGCGGGCCAACGGGCATAAATGCGCCAGGTCAGCGCCTCCAGGCCGAATGCGGAGGGTACGGCGGCAGGCGGCAGACCCAACCCGGCGCGGGCCAGACTCTCAAGCGCCGCCAACGGTCGCTCAAAGCGCAGCTGCGCGACGACGCCCCATTCCTCCGCCAGGCGCTGTGTCAGCCACGTCGCCAGACTCAGGTCGGACACGGCGATGCGCTCGCCGACGAAAGGATCGGGCGCCGCCTCCGCCAACACCCGCCGCAGGGGCGGTAACAAGGCGGAAAAACGATTGGCGCAATGAAGGTATAGCATACAGATAGGCCAAAATGCCCGTGCGCCATGGCGCCGTGCGCGGCGTTATTCGCGGGCCAACACCGCCAGCACTTGCGCGAGCGCCGCCGGCACCGGGGCGGCCACGTCGATGGGCGCAGCCTCAGGATGCGGAAGAAAGCGCAACTGCGCGGCGTGTAAGAACAAACGCTCCAGACCGAACGCACGCAGGCTGCGATTGGTCGTGGCCAGCCCGTATTTGTCATCGCCCGCCACCGGCGCCCCCAGATGGGCGGCGTGGACGCGAATCTGGTGGGTACGTCCGGTGCGCGGTTCAACCTCGACCAACGTGAGGGGCGGGCAGCCCGCCCGCGCCGCGAACGCGCGCTGCCGGTGAAACCAGGTTTCCGCCGGTTTGCCAGCGGGATCGACCCGCACGATGCGTTCTCCGCCGCGCGGTTGATTCTTGCGCAGGGGCGCGGCGATGCGCAGACGCGGCTGAGGCAGGGGGCCGGCCAGCAAGGCGAGGTAGCGCTTTTCGACCGCGCCGGCACGCAGCTGCTCGTGCAGCCAGCGCAGTGCGCTCGGGCGCTTGCTGACCAACAGACACCCAGAGGTCTCGCGATCGAGCCGATGCACCAGTTCCAGGTCGGTCCCCGGGCGCAGCACGCGCAATGCTTCGATCGCGCCGTGACGCACACCGCTGCCGCCATGCACCGCCAAGCCGGCGGGTTTGTCGAGCACCAACAGCCGCTCGTCTTCGTACAGAACGGCGGCGGCCAAGCGCACCGCAAGCGCCGGCGGAGGTGGCGGTAGTTCGGTAGACACGGATTGGCGTAGCGGTGGCAGCCGCAGCCAGTCGCCAGTGCATAATCGTACACTAGGCTTGACCCGGCAGCGGTTCAGACGCACCTCGCCGCGCCGCAGAATCCGATACACGAGACTGCGCGGCACCCCCTTGAGCCGCGCGAGCAAGAAGTTATCGATCCGCTGCCCGTTCCCCGTTGCATCCACCCGCAACTGCGTAACGGGGGCACAAGAAGCTGAAAAAACACAAGATTTTTGAGACAAGTCCAGTTCTTCGATCAATTGCCACGCCCTTGAAACATTGCTAACATGCCGCCGTCCACCTTGCCGCAACGGCCCACGGCGCACGCGCTTCGCCCCCGTCGCTCTTTACGGGCGGATGCGCTCTTCTAGCCGAACAAATTTTCTGGCCGCAGCACTCCGCCGGCCAGCGCGGCGCCCACGCCCCATCTTACTACGCGGCACGGTCGTGGACGATGGAACGCCGCGTACCCGCCGCGTTCCATCCGATCGAATCGCCCCGCGGGCCGCCACTCGCACGGCCCGCGACACCCAATAACCGCACCGCGTTGCGCGCGCCCATGACCCTGCGACTATTCCGCCCCCCTTCCGTCCACTTGTCTCTCGCTCTTGGCTCTGCGCCCGTAGGGATTGTGGCGAACTACCGCCTCCCGCGCCCCGCGCGCCGTTGCGGCGGCACCCGGTCGGAGCGGATCCCGGCCCGCGCCGCGCGCTGCCCGAGAGACCCTCAAGCACATGAAAAGAATGCTCATCAACGCAACCCAACCCGAGGAGTTGCGCGTGGCGATCGTCGATGGCCAGAAGCTCATCGATCGGGCCAAGCTCCTCGTGACCGAACGCGAGACGGCCGTGAAGATTCTCGAAACCCGCAAGAGCATGCGGAAGTCGCTGGAGGATCGGGTGCGGACCGGGGTCAGCGGGTCGCTTGGCGTCGATGCCCTTCGCAAGGACCTGACGCCGCTCAAGGATTCCCTCGGCGTGATCGAGAAGGCCATGCGTGAGGCCGAGCGTGCGGGGGAGATCATCCAGCGCATGCGCCAGCTGGTGGAGAAGCGCGATCCGGAACGGGTGCCGACGGATCTGCTGAGTTTCTGCCGGTCCTGTGTGGAACTGGTGGAACTGGGATCGGGTGACAGCGGCGTGCGTTTCGAGATGAAAATCCAGCCGCAGCTGCCGGAACTGCCAATCGATCCGGTGCAGATCCGGCAGGTTCTGGTCAACCTTCT
>OGCL01003195.1_pt1 | contig 10011 bp, 6 predicted proteins | sample 1570041 | NCBI WGS metagenome assembly OGCL01 (sample SAMN06266162, study PRJEB24511) | hot springs metagenome | isolation source: Hot spring water | place: South Africa: Limpopo | collected 2015-06-22 | reverse complement strand
CAGCTACTGCTACTTGCCGCTCTACGTCTACTGCGGCCATCATCTGCTGGCCGCCTACTTGCGAAAGAGCCGCATCGATGGGGCCAAGAACGCCACCGAGCTGTTAAGAACGTTGATCAAAGCGATCCGCGCACACTGGCCGGCAACGACGATCATCGTGCGCGGCGACAGCGGCTCCTGCGTTGGTGCGAGAAGAACAACGTCTACTACGTCATCGGTTTGGCCAAGAACGAGGTCTTGCAGCGCGGAGTGGCCTTCATGGAGCTTGCCATGAAAGAGGCCTACGAGCAAAGCGGACAGAAGCAGAGAGAGATCGGCGAGTTTGTCTACGCCGCAGGCAGCTGGGACATCTCTCGCCGCGTGATCACGCGGCTGGAATACGGCGCGCAAGGCCCCAACCCGCGCTTTGTGGTGACCAAGCTGCCAAGCGCCGCATTCGATGCCGAGACGGTTTACGACAAGATTTGCTGCCCTGGCGGCGAGGCAGAGAATCGAATCAAAGAGAGCCCAGCTCGATTTGTTTGGCACCCGCGCCTCGTGCAAGCGCTTCGTGGCCAATCAGTTTGGCGTCCTGATGGCAGCACTTGCCTACACGTACATGCAGGCACTACAGCGCCACGCGTTCGAAGGCCCTGAGCTCGAACGCGCCACGAGCGCCACGATCGGCGTGAAGCTCTTAAAGATCGGCGCTGCAATCGTTGGCAACACGCGCCGCATCGTGATCATGCTCGCGAGCGCGCATCCCTTGCGCGATCTGTTCAAGCACGCGGCAGAGAGGCTCGATCGGATGCCTGCCTACGCCCAATTCGGCGTTCCATAACGCCAAAAGGCTGCTGTCCCCGGCACGCTGCCAACAACGGGGATAGGAGGAAGTCCGCTCAAAACACGACGAAACCTGCAAATTTCATCGTGCCCATCCATGTCGCCCCCCAAAACACGCTTCTCACGAGCTCAAGTCGATATTTCTGTGGGGGTATGAAATATGCGGGCTAGCGCGCCTGCCTTTCGGCGGGCTTGACCTTGACTTCGCAAAGGTTGGCCTGCGCCGCAACTGCGTGGCTGCTCCGTGCGCCATGCGCTTCATTCGTCTTCAGTGTTTCCCTGATCCGTGCCCGCCTGGCCGACCGGTAAGGCGCGACTGCCGGAGCCTGCGATGCCGGACAGGGTTGCTGCCAGAGCACGACAAGTACCCGAGCGGGAACAGAAACAACAGCCATGACCGGGCGGTACGTCTTCGCTCGAAGGTAACCCGGCGGCGTTCAAGGCTCGGGATGAGAGTCCTCTGTCGCCAGAATGGCGCAGGGTGCGGTTGAAGCTGCGCCTGCGCGGGCGTTTTCGTAGCCAATCCGGCTGAAATGCCGTTTAATCCGCGCAGAGTTCCGGCCTGCGATCGTGAGCGATCGGAGTGGATGTGGCCGCTCGTTTGTGTCCGCCAGCGCGGACAGCCCTGAAAGTGTTTGGATTGTCGATTTGCCTTTGCTTTGAGGAGACCCTAAACATGGCAGCAGCGAAGAAGCCCGCGACCAAGAAGTCCGCAGCCCGGAAGCCGACAGCTAAGGCGGCAACCAAGAAGCCAGCCGCCAAGAAACCCGCCGCCAAGAAACCGGCGGCCAAGGCGGCCGCCAAGAAGCCTGCGGCGAAGAAGCCCGCCGTCAAGCGCACTCCAAACGCTGCCTTCATGAAGGCCATGACGCCGTCGTCCTTGCTGGCGGCGATCGTTGGTGCGAATCCGATGCCTCGGACGGAAGTCACCAAGAAGGTGTGGGACTACATCAAGCAGAACAAGCTACAGGACGCCGTCAACAAGCGAATGATCAACGCCGACGAAAAGCTGCGTCAGATCTTCAACAAGGCACAGGTGTCGATGTTCGAGATGACCAAGCTGATCTCCAGTCACCTCAAGTGAGGACCTTCGGTTGAGGGGCGGCGGCGCCCGCCTTGACGATCGGCGGGCTTCCGCGGCTGATCAGGCACGAGCCGTCGATCGCCCCGGCCAAGGCTGATACGACGGGCCGTCCACATGATCGGCATCGAGCACAGCGACCAAAGCGCGTCGGGTGGCCGGTCGAAGTCGTCATGACGACGCGAGGGAACCCGCCGGCACCTATGTGGTGCCATCGACGAGTCGCCCATACCCGCCCGCACACTCGGCGATTTCCGATCGGGCGGCAGCGGGGCGGCTCGCCCTATACAATTCCAAGTTCTTCGAAATCAATACCGGCCGATCAGGCCCGGGCGAAGGTGGTCCTTCCGTTTCGGATGGATTGTCCCGACGCACCGGTGCTCGGTGGCACGGACGCAAAGAGAGACTCAGATGGCCCTTACACCCGCTCAGACCGCGGAGATCATCAAGACGTACGGTCGCAGCAGCAACGACACCGGCAGCACTGAGGTGCAGGTCGCGCTGCTGACAGCCAACATCAACGGCCTGGCCGATCATTTCAAGACGCACGCCAAAGACCACCATAGCAGGCGCGGACTGCTGAAGATGGTCAATAATCGGCGACGCCTGCTCGCCTATTTGAAGAATGTCGATCGTGCCCGCTACCAGGCGCTGATCGAAAAACTGGGGCTCCGCAAGTAAGCGGTGTCCTACGACGTATGACCGAAGGCCGCTCATCCCATTGCAGGGCAGCGGCCTTCGTGTTTGTGAACGGGACGATCGTGCACGGGGCGTTCTGGGCTGCCCGTCCGCAAGAGCCTGTCGTGATGGTCTACCGGGTTGGCGCTACGCGCCGACGTGGGCCGTTTCGACAGTCTCCGGTGTGACCTGCCCATTCACGCCCGGCCAACGACCTCCCGGACCTGCGCATGACGTCGACTGCGGTCGACGGCGCTCAATGTTCTGTTTTCGGGAGGCTCAATGCCCACTGCCATCAAGAAGGCCATCCAGTACGGCCGTCACACCCTCACCCTCGAGACTGGGGAAATCGGACGCCAGGCGGACGCCGCCGTCATGGTCAGCCTCGACGATACCGTCGTGCTTGTCACCGCGGTCGCCAAGCGTACGGTCAAGGAAGGCCAGGATTTTTTTCCGCTCACGGTTGACTATCAGGAGAAGTTTTACGCCACCGGGCGCATTCCAGGCGGCTTCTTCAAGCGTGAAGGTCGGCCGACCGAGAAGGAGACGCTGACGGCGCGCCTGATCGATCGCCCGATTCGCCCGCTGTTCCCGGACGGCTTCTACAACGAGATCCAGGTCATCGCGACCGTGTTGTCGATGGACGCGGAGATCGATCCTGACATCCCGGCGATGATCGGCGCCTCGGCGGCGCTTGCCCTGTCGGGCGTTCCGTTCGCCGGCCCCATTGGCGCAGCGCGCGTTGGCTGCCTGAACGGCGAGTTCGTGCTGAATCCGACGGCCACCGAATTGAAGACCTCGCAGCTGGACCTGGTGGTCGCGGCTACCGAAACCGCCGTCATGATGGTCGAGTCCGAGGCGCTGGAGCTTCCGGAGCAGGTGATGCTCGATGCCGTCTGGTGGGGCCACGCCCAGCAGCAGGCCGTCATCGACCTGATTCATTCCCTCGTCGAAGAGGCCGGCAAGCCGGCATGGGACTGGGCGCCGCCGGCGCGGGATGAGGCACTCACTGCACGCATTCGCGAAGTGGCGGGGCCTGGTTTCGATGAGGCCTATCGAATCAAGAGCAAACAGGCCCGCACGGCGAAGCTCAAAGAGGTCTACGCCGCCGCCGAGGCTGCCTTGATTCCCGCCGATGCCGACACGCTGACGCGCAACCACGTCGTGAACGAGTTGTTCGCGCTCGAGGCGCGCACCGTGCGTGAGCAGATCCTGCGCGGCGAGCCGCGCATCGACGGGCGTGATACCCGAACGGTGCGCCCGATCTCGATTCGCACCGGAGTGCTGCCGCGCACGCACGGTTCGGCGCTTTTCACTCGCGGTGAGACGCAAGCCCTGGTGGTGGCAACCCTGGGTACCAAGCAGGACGAGCAGATCATCGATGCCCTTGGGGGCGAGTACCGTGAGCGCTTCATGCTCCACTACAACATGCCACCCTTCGCGACCGGGGAGACCGGACGTGTCGGCGCGCCGAAGCGACGCGAGGTGGGACATGGACGACTCGCCAAGCGCGCCATCGTCGCGGTCTTGCCGGCGGAGAAGGACTTCTCGTATTCAATGCGAGTCGTCTCCGAGATCACCGAGTCGAACGGATCTTCGTCGATGGCCTCCGTTTGCGGCGGATCGCTCGCGCTGATGGACGCCGGGGTGCCGCTCAAGGCGCCGGTGGCGGGCATTGCCATGGGCCTGATCAAGGAGGGCAATCGGTTTGCCGTGCTGACGGACATCCTCGGCGACGAGGACCATCTCGGCGACATGGACTTCAAGGTCGCCGGGACGGATCGCGGTGTGACGGCGCTGCAGATGGACATCAAGATCCAGGGCATCACCAAGGAGATCATGGGCGTTGCGCTCGCCCAGGCAAACGAGGCCCGTCGGCACATCCTGAGCATCATGCATGAGGCGCTGCCGCATTCGCGTACCGAACTATCGGCCTACGCTCCACGCCTCGTCACGTTCAAGATCAATCCGGAAAAGATTCGCGACGTCATCGGCAAGGGTGGTGCGGTCATCCGGGCCTTGACCGAGGAAACGCGCTGCCAGATCGACATTCAGGATGACGGCACAGTTACCATCGCCTCACCGAACGCAGATGATCTCGCCGAATGCAAACGGCGTATCGACGAGATCACGGCCGAGGTGGAGGTGGGTTTGGTGTACGAGGGTCCGATCGTGCGGATCATGGACTTCGGTGCCGTTGTCCAGCTGCTGCCCGGGCGCGACGGACTGCTGCACATCAGCCAGATCGCCAACGAGCGGGTCAATGCCGTTACCGATTACTTCAAGGAGGGCGACGTCGTCCGCGTCAAGGTACTCGGCTTCGACGACAAGGGACGCGTCAAGCTGTCGCGGAAAGTGTTGCTCGACGACGGCGGTGACGGAGCGTCCGCCCCGGCGCCTGCGCCCGCTGGCGGTGAGTGAGCCGCGGGCCATGTCAAGGCAACGCTGAGCAAGTTGCGCCGGGGCGAGTCGCCGCGCAACACAGCAGATGGCCCACCGCAGCGGTTCTTCAACCGCCTGCTAACGACAAACGGGGCTTCGGCCCCGTTGTCGTTCCGCTGCCTGCGTCCTTCGCGCGGTAGCACGCCAGGTACGGCCCGTCTTCGCTTCGCTACTGCAATAGAGCCGTCTTTCTAATCGCCGCCCGGCGAGGGTTTCAAACGCGCAGGGCGACTTGGAGTTCGCGCACAATTCGAACGGACGTTTGAATCAATTCGGCCGTCTCTGTCAGGATTGTTGTAAAGGAGTACCGCGATGCCGACCTACACCCCGCCCTTGCGCGATTTCCGCTTCGTTCTGGAGGAATTGCTGGATGCACTGGCGCAGCTGAAGCAATTGCCTCCGCATGCGGACATCGACACCGAGACGATCATGGCCGTGCTGGAGGAAGGCGGCAAGTTTGCCGGTGAGGTCTTGTTACCTCTCAATCAGGTGGGCGACCGTGAAGGTTGCCGCCTGGATTCGGCGACGCATGCGGTGACCACGCCGACGGGTTACCGGGATGCCTACCGGCGCTACATCGAAGGGGGCTGGGCTGCGCTTGCCTGTGACCCGGCTTACGGTGGGCAGGGGCTGCCAATTCTCGTGAACCAGTGTTTTTACGAGATGCTCAACAGTGCCAATCAGGCGTGGACCATGTATCCCGGATTGACGCACGGAGCCTACGAGTGCCTTCACGCGCACGGTACGTCCGAGCAGAAGGCGCTTTACCTTCCGAAGATCACGAGCGGGGAGTGGACCGGCACGATGTGCCTCACCGAGCCGCATTGCGGCACCGATCTGGGCTTGCTGCGCACAAAGGCCGAGCCGACCGCCGATGGAAGCTACACGATTACCGGGACCAAGATCTTCATCTCTTCAGGCGAACATGATCTCGCGGAGAACATCATCCATCTGGTTCTGGCTCGCCTGCCGGATTCGCCGCCCGGCACAAAGGGCATCAGCCTGTTCGTGGTGCCGAAATTCGTTCCGAATGCGGATGGCTCCATCGGCGAACGTAACCGCATCTTCTGCACAGGGCTCGAGCACAAGATGGGCATTCACTCGAATGCCACGTGCCAGATTGCCCTGGACGGCGCCCGTGGTTGGCTGGTCGGGGAGCCCAACCGCGGCTTGAACGCGATGTTCGTGATGATGAATGCTGCCCGGATCGGGGTTGGGATGCAGTCGCTCGGCCTGACCGAGGTCGCGTTCCAGAACGCGCTCGCCTATGCGCGGGATCGCGTCCAGATGCGTGCACTCTCGGGGCCCAGGGCGCCGGACAAGCCCGCCGACCCGATCATCGTGCATCCGGACGTGCGGAAGATGCTTTTGACCGCGCGCGCGTATGCCGAGGGCGGGCGGGCCCTCTCGCTCTATTGCGCGCTGCTGGTCGACACCTATCTTGCGCATCCTGATCCGGCCGTGCGCAAGGAGGCCGAAGACGAGGTCGCTCTGTTGACGCCGATCGTCAAGGCCTTCATCACCGACAACGGCTGGATCGCGACATCGCACTGCCTGCAGGTGTTTGGCGGCCATGGCTACATCGCGGAATGGGGGATGGAGCAATTCGTCCGCGATGCCCGCATCAACATGATCTACGAGGGGACGAACACCATCCAGTCGCTCGACCTGCTGGGCCGGAAGGTGCTTGGCAACAAGGGTGCAACGCTGAAGAAGCTGGGCGAAAAGGTGGAGGCGTTCGCCGAAGCGTGTGAGGGGGACGAGCGGATGCAGCCGTTCATTGCGCCGCTACTGCGGGCGGCCGAGTTGTGGGCCACGCTCACTTTCGAAATCGGCGCCGAGGCGCAGAAGAATCCCGACGTTGTCGGAGCTGCAGCGGTCGATTACATGCGTGTGGCCGGTCACACCGTCTTTGCCTACTGGATGGCGCGCTCGGCCAAGGTGGCGCTCGATCGCCTCGACACCGGCGACGACTTCTACAAGGCGAAGATCGAGACGGTGCGCTTCTACTTTGCCAAACTGCTGCCTGAAATCGAAAGCTGTGCGGTGACCATCCGTGCCGGTCTTGCGCCGCTCGCCGACACGAACCACGCGCTTGCCTGAGTGCCGCTTTTGCGGATCGGGCCGATCCGCTATCGTTTGCGGCGGCGAAATCGCAACGGAGGTGGCAATGCAATCGCGGCAGACGACCCTTCGCACTCTGAGCGCCATCCTCTCGGCCTGTGCGACGCTGACCTTCGCCTGCCTGCCCGCTTTGGCCGTCGGCGCAGGGGGCGAGCGTTTCCGCGCGTTTTGGCGTGGTCAGTGGGTCGACTACGTGGAGGTGGGAGACTACGCGATCACCGAGGGCGACATCATCATCGGTCACAAGGATGAGGTGCGCGCCTGGCGTGAGGCGCTTGAGCGCGGCCAGCAGCAGATGAGCGAGACGCTGAAGGGCCTTGCGATCGACTCGGCTACCCGCCTGTGGAACGTACGCTTCGGTGGCGTCGTGCAGATCCCCTACGCGATCGACAACGGCAATGCCGCCAACGTCGAGGCGGCGGTGGGGGAGATGAATCGCTTGATGGCCGGCATTGTGCGCTGGATTCCGCGCACGCTTGAATCCGATTACGTCGCATTCAACCTGACCGCTGCCAACAGCGCAGCGTGTGCCTCGTTTGTTGGCCGTCGTGGCGGGCGGCAGGAGATTACCGGAGATCCTGAGTGCAGCATCGGCACCCTCGTGCATGAGATGGGCCATGCGATGGGTCTGTGGCACGTCCAGCAGGACGCGCGTGCGCGTGCTTTCGTCGACCTTCGCCTCGCCGCGATGGACCCGGCCAAACGGAGCAATAACCAACCCATCTTTGCGACCCGGACGTACGGTGGCTACGACTACGCGTCCAATATGCACTATTCGAGGACTGCGTTTCCGGCCTCGGCTGACGAGCGGGTGACGCTCGAGACGCGGCCTGCCGGCATCGACGTCGGTTCGTCGACGCTGTCGCCCGCCGACATCGACACGCTTCGCCGCCTCTACGGTGCAGCTCCTACCACGACGACGGTCCACAGCAACCCGAGTGGCCTACGCGTCATCGTCAATGGGGTGCCGGTGACCACGCCGGCCACATTCGACTGGCCGATTGGCAGCGTGCATCGGCTTTGGGTGGACCCGGAATTGCAGTCGAAGGACGGTTTTCGCTTCGCATTCGGGCGCTGGAGTCATGATCCGGCGGACGTGCCTTCCAGTCAGCTCACCTGGCAGGTCGAGGCGGGTGACGGCTCGCTCGGATCGCCCGCGACGGCTCCGGCCGATACGGTCATCACGGCCAATTTCATTCGGCTCGTCGAGGTGCAGCCGACCGCGTCCGTGCAAACCGGCGGCGCTTCGACGGTCGTCGCGCGCGCAGCACCCTGGCCCGGTACGACGCAGCTCTTCCCGCAGTTCAGTGTCTTCGATCTGACGGCGGCGCCGGCCGCAGGGTTCGAGCACTTCTTCACCTGGGGGTCTGCATTCAGTTCCGGTGGGGCGGGCGTGCGCCGGAACGTGTCGCTGCTGCTTTCGGGGGGACTGGCGAGCCAGACGGTCGGGGCGCAGTTTCACTCCGGGCCGGCGATCCGGGTCGAAGTACAGGGAGCGGGCACGGAATCCGGGGTCAATGTTCGCATCACCCCACCGGGCGGCGGGGTTACTCAATCGGTGGCGCCACGACTCGCACGGACCACGCCCGGCCTGTGGCGCTTCGAAATGCCGTCGCCGCAGACGATCGGCTCAGCCATCCGGCACTTCCTGGAAGGCTACGAGGACTTCGACAACGCGGCGACAGGACAGGTTGCGATGCCTTCGGCAGGGGTACGCACGGTGGTGATTCGCGCCCGACGGGAAGTTGCGCCGTTTCGTCAGGTCATTCCAACCTGCGCGGGAACCATCGTACTTTCGGACGCCTCCGCCTGGCTCAGGACAGGTGCGCCGCTCAGCGTCGTGCTGAACCCGTCCGGGGTCGGTGTCTTTACGGGTTGGAACGGAACGCTGGCCGGTAGCGCACTTTCCCACGCGATCACCGTTGGTCGCAACGTGCCGGAGTTCACTGCGCGCTTCAACAGCGTGGCGTCGCCGCTGTCGCTCACGGACATGCAGCCCTCGGTCATCGGCGACGACGGAACGAATCTCGTTGCAACCTTGCGTGGCACCGGCTTCGCGCCCTCGTCCCGCGTGCTGGTGGGCGGCGTGCAGGTGCCCGCGACCTTTGTCGATGCCCAGACGTTGCGGGTGACCCTGGCGCGGGGGGCGCTCGGTTCGGCCGGGCGTGTGCCTGTCAACGTGCAGAACACGCTCTCGGCCAGTTGTGTTGTGACCTCCGAGAGTGTCGCCCTCGATATCCTGCCTGCCGGCCGGGCCGCGACGGTGCGACTGACGGAGTACTACAACGAGGCGTTCGACTACTACTTTCTGACCGGCCGCGAGGCCGACCGGCGTCTGCTCGACGGACTCGCGGGATGGCGGCGAACCGGTCAGGAGATTCGCCTACAGGCGCTCGGCAATGCGCAGACGGTTCCGCTCGAGCGACACTTTTTCCCCGAGGTCGCACGGCACCATTCACGTGGAAGCCATTTCTTCACCTCGATCGCCGACGAGCAGCGTCTACTGACCAACCTGAATCCGAGCAACGCAAACCTGCGCGCAAAGCCGGTTCTCGAGGGGATCGAAGGACATGCCTTCGCGCTCCGGGCCGACGGGACCTGCCCCGCATCGACCGTGCCGGTCTACCGCTCGTTCAAGGCGCCCCCGCGATACGTCGACGACGGCAATCACCGCTTCACGACCTCGCTCGCCATTCATCGCGACATGGTCGAGCGGCTGGGCTGGGCAGATGAGGGCGTACGTTTCTGCGCGCTGCCTTGATACCTAGCAGGCTGTTGAAAAACGTGGCGAGGATGGCCAGATGCGAGGCGCACGGAGCGCAGCGACCGAAGACTTATCAAATAGATAGGCGAGGGAGCGAGCA
>OGCL01003194.1_pt1 | contig 10014 bp, 8 predicted proteins | sample 1570041 | NCBI WGS metagenome assembly OGCL01 (sample SAMN06266162, study PRJEB24511) | hot springs metagenome | isolation source: Hot spring water | place: South Africa: Limpopo | collected 2015-06-22 | reverse complement strand
GTGCCTATCTCGGATCGGTGGATATAGCTGATACCTCGCGCTTCGGTCACGTCGACATGGTGCGCGCCCTGCGCTCGCCGGGCTCGACGCTGAAGCCCTTTCTCTATGGCATGGCCCTGGATGCCGGGCTGATTCATTCCGAGTCGCTGCTACAGGATGTGCCGCGACACTATGGCGACTACCGGCCCGGCAACTTCGCCGCCGGCTTCATCGGTCCGGTATCGGCCAGCGAGGCGCTGGCCACCTCGCTCAACTTGCCAGCCGTGCAGTTGCTCGAAGCCTACGGGCCGAAGCGTTTTGCCGGTGAGCTGCGCAGTGCCGGTGTGCCTATTCGCCTGCCTGCACTGGCCGAGCCGAACCTGGCGATGATCCTCGGAGGCGGCGGTTCGCGCCTGGAGTCGCTGGTGGCAGGCTACAGCGCTTTCGCGCGCGGTGGCATGGCGGCCAAGCCTCGCCTGCAGCCGGATGATGAACTGCGCGAGCGGCGCCTGCTGTCGCCCGGCTCAGCGTGGATCATCAGGCGCATTCTCAGCGGTCAGGCGCGCCCTGATCGTGACCCGCGCGCCCACCTGGCGCAGCGCCCGACCCTGGCCTGGAAAACCGGCACCAGCTACGGCTTTCGCGATGCCTGGGCCATCGGCGTCGGCCCGCGTCACCTGATTGGTATCTGGATAGGTCGCCCGGACGGCACGCCGGTGCCCGGTCAGTTCGGCCTGGCTTCCGCTGCGCCACTGCTGCTGCAGGTTCACGATCTGCTGGTCAACCGCGACAGCCAGCGCGGCATCGCTGCGCCGGCCGATCCGCAACCGGCCGAGGTTGGCGTGGCCGCTATCTGCTGGCCGCTGGGCCAGCCAATGAGCAAGGACGACCCCAACTGCCGACGCCTGCGCTTCGCCTGGACGCTCGAGGGCACCACGCCGCCTACCTTGCAGGCCGCCGATCAGCCGGTGGGCAGCGGTCTGCGCGAGCGCTACTGGGTCAATGCCGAAGGCCGACGCGTGGGCCCCGGCTGCGCCGGTGCGCAGATGCGCGAGCTGCTGCTGTGGCCGGCGCCGCTGGAGCCCTGGCTGCCGCGGCGCGAGCGACGTGCCGCTCGTCTGCCCCTGGCCGATGCACACTGCCCGCCGCCAGCGCAGGCGCAACTGGCGCCGCTGACCATCGTCGGGGTGCGCCAGGGCGAGCGTCTGCGCCAGCCGCAAGCCGGCGGCGAGGCGCTGCGCCTGAGCCTTTCCGCCCTGGGCGGCAGCGGCCGGCGCTGGTGGTTCGTCGATGGTCGGCCGCTGGGCGACAGCGCGATGGATGCACCTTTCAGTCATGCCTTCGAACCCGGGCAGCATCAGCTCAGCGTGCTCGACGAGGCGGGTCAGACCGCCCGTGTGCAGTTCGAGGTGACGCGTTGAGCGGCCACCCCAGATGGCGTTTTGCTGGCTAAACTCAGCAGGCAGAGTTCGCACGGGTGATACGAGCGATGACTGGGTTGTTGCGCCTGCTGCTGTTGTCGCTGCTTTGTGCCGAACTCTCGGCGACGGAGCTGGTGCTCTATACGGAAGAGAACCCGCCCATCAACTTCAGCCAGGCCGGCGAGCCTGACGGCATGGCCGTCGAGGTGGTCCGGGAACTGCTGCAGCGCACCGACAGCCGCGCGCAGATCCTCAGCGTGCCCTGGGCGCGCGGCTACCGGATGGCGACCACCCAGCCCGACGTCGGCCTGTTCGTGACGGTGCGTACCCCCGAGCGCGAGACGCTGTTCCGCTGGGTCGGGCCGATCATCAGTACCCGCACCAGTCTGTACGCCCGCAGTGGCGAGGCGCTGCCGGTCACCAGCCTGGAAGAGGCCCGGCAACTGGGGCGCATCGCCGTGCCGCGTGACTGGTATTCGCATCAGGTGCTGGTGCGGCTGGGGTTCAGCAACCTGGAGCTGGTGCCGAAACCCCACGAAATGGTGCGCATGACCCTGCTGGGGCGGGTGCCTCTGATGGTCTACGAGGACCAGTTGCTGCCGGGCCTGCTGCAGGAGGTGGGCGCGGCGCCGGATGCCCTGCAGCATGTGCATACCTTCATGCGCACCAGCAGCTATATCGCCTTCTCCCTCGGCACCGACCCGGTGCTGGTGCAGCGCTGGCAGGCGGAACTCGACGCGATGAAGCGCGACGGCAGCTTCGCGCGCATCCATCTGCGCTGGTTTCCCGATGAGCCACCCGCGGGATTGCTGGCCGATCAGGACCTGCTGCCGTGAATGACCGCGGCCGACCGCACGTCTGAAAACGACGGATTGCCCCTTATTTCTTGCCCCAGAGCGCCGATACGGTTTGCGCGTGGTCTTGTCTGTAATATTGTGGACACAATTGTATCCAATGTGTCTGGCGAACTTCTGGAGTGCCCTATGCTTCTATGGCAACGCAGTATTCAGTGGCAGTTGATACTCAGCATGGGCGCTGCCCTGCTGGCCAGTATTCTGATCGTTGTTGGCATCTACTCGGCGGTGGTCAACCGTCTGACCGAGCGCTACCTGATCGAAGAGGCGTTACCGGCGCGGGTGCTGGCGATCCGCAACGATCTGGAACGCGTGCTCACCGCACCGATCACCGCCAACGCCTCGATTGCCGAGAACAGCCTGGTGCAGGATTGGCTGGCCGCCGGTGAAGACGCTGCGCGGCGCGACGAGTTCGCTCGTTACCTGGAAGGCGTGCGTGCCCAGCAGAACGCCATGACCACTTCCATCGTCGCTCTGGCCAGTGGCAACTACACCACCGGTGAAGGTCTGATGCGCACCCTCGACCGCAGTCAGGCGGAAAACCAGTGGTTCTATCGCCTGGTCGACAGCGACCGTGACCGGGTGCTGGAAATCGACATCGACAAGACCACGCGGCTGCCCACGCTGTTCATCAACCAGCGCATCAAGCGCGGCGGCAAGACCCTCGGTGTCTCCGGCCTGGGCTACAACCTGGCGGACATGTCGAAGATGATCAGCGAATTCCGCTTCGGCGAGCGCGGCCAGGTGTTTCTCATCGACAGCCAGGGCAGCATCAAGGTGCACCCGCGTTCGGAGCTGAGTGGCAGTGGCAAGCTCGCCGAACTCTTCGGCGCCGATGCCAGCCGTCAGGTGCTTGCAGGCGATAGCCGGGCGGTACGTTTCGAGCGCGATGGCGAGACCTTTCTCGCCGTGGCGCAGAAGTTCGCCAGTATCGACTGGCTGCTGGTCAGCGAAGTGCCCGAGGCCGAAGTCTACGCCGAGGCACGGCAGGCGCTACTGATGACCAGCCTGATCGGTATGGCTGTGGCGCTGTTGTTCCTGGGGCTGGTGGTGCTACTGGCTCGCGGCCTGGTGCGGCCGATCCGTCAGGTGACGCAGGCGCTGGTGGAGATCGGTGGCGGCGGTGGCGACCTGACGCGGCGCCTGGATGAATCGCGGGCCGATGAGCTGGGTGACCTGGCGCGGGGGTTCAACCGCTTTCTCGCCAGTCAGCGCGATCTGATCGGCGATGTGCTGGCCACCAGCGAGCGCCTGCGTACCGCGGTCGGCCAGGTGGCGCGGGTGGTGGAGAACACTGCAGGGCGTGCTGTGCAACAGCAGGAAATGACCGACATGGTGGCCACCGCCGTGCACGAGATGGGCCTGACCGTGCAGGAGATCGCGCGCAACGCCAGCAACGCTGCGCAGTCCTCGCACAGCGCGCGCGACGAGGCGCAAAGTGCGCGTCAGGTGGTGGGCCAGTCCATCGCCCATATCGAGCGCATGTCCGCCGACATTGGCAGCGCAGCAGGTGCGGTGACCGAGCTGGCCGAGCAGGTCGCGTCGATCGATCAGGTGCTGGCGGTGATTCGCGGCATCTCCGAGCAGACCAATCTGCTGGCGCTCAACGCGGCCATCGAAGCCGCGCGCGCCGGGGAGATGGGTCGCGGCTTTGCCGTCGTGGCAGACGAGGTGCGCACCCTGGCCAGCCGCACCCAGGCCTCCACCGACGAGATCCAGCAGATGATCCAGCGCCTCAAGCAGGGCGCCGAAACTGCCGTCAGCTCCATGCATGCGGGGCAATCGGCCACCGGTACCGGCGTCGAATCCAGTCAGCGCACCGGGCAGTCGCTGGGCGCCATCACCGAGCAGGTCGAGCGCATCAGCGACATGAACACTCAGGTGGCTGCGGCGACCGAAGAACAGAGCTCGGTGACCGAGGAAATCAACCGCAACGTGCAGGGCATCGCCGACCTGGCGCACGCCACTGCCGGTGAGGTGCGCGTCTGCCGTGAGGATTGCCAGACCCTGAGCCGCCTGGCCGATGATCTGGCCGGGCAGATGGGCAAGTTCAGGCTGTAATCCTCAGACCCGTTCTCAGTGATCGGCTGCAACCAGGCGGTTGCGGCCCTCACGTTTGGCGCGGTAGAGCGCACCGTCGACGCGCTTGAAGAAGGCATCGGCGTCGCCGTCATGACTGCTGCTGAAACAGCCGACGCCCAGGCTGGTGGTCAGCTCCAGGCGCTGGCCGGCCAGCAGCAGGCCTTCTGTTTCCAGTTCCTGACGAAAGTGCTCGGCCAGATCCCACGCCTGGGCCAGGGTGGTGCCCGGCAGCAGTACGCCGAATTCTTCGCCACCCAGGCGCAGCAGGGCGTCGGCATCACGGCGAAATACCTGGCGCATGCGTTCGGCGAAGGCGCTCAGGCAGGCATCGCCACCGGCGTGGCCATGTTCATCGTTGACCTTCTTGAAGAAGTCGATATCCATGAGCACCAGTGACAGCGGCTCGCCCTGGCGTACCGCATTGGCCACCAGGCTGGGGAACAGGTTGTTGAACTGATAGCGGTTGCCTAACTGGGTCAGGCTGTCGGTGCGGCTGAGCAGATCGAGCTGACTCTGCTGCTCCAGCAGCTTCAGCTCCAGATCGAGGGTAGCGCGGTATTCACGGTGATTTCGCCCCAGCACCAGAATCAGATAGCCGAGGTAGAAGGTCAGGGTGATCAGCATCGCATGCTTCTGTTGCCAATTCAGCGCCATCACTGTCAGGCCCGGCAGGTAGAGCAGGGCCAGCGCGAGCAGGGCGCGGCCACGGCGCATGGCGAAGTTGAAGGTCATTGCCGTGGCGAAGGCCACCGTGGCCAGGGTGGCGATCATTTCCGAGTCATTGTAGGCGTCGCTGTACACCGCCAGCGCATGGGCCTGGCCCCAGCACAACGAAGTCAGGAGGATCAGACCCCAGTGACGATCCAGCCAGCACTGCAACTGTTCAGGGCTGTCGAGGCCATCGGGGCGGTGCAGCAGGCGCGCAGCCAGGAGTACGACGAACACCGTACAGCCCAGCACGCCGCTGACCATCAGGCTGCCCGGTGCCGCACTGAATACCCAGGTCAGCAGCCAGGCGAGGACGTAGAAGAAACCTCCCAGGCGCGTGCGGATGCGGGTGTCATCCACTTCACGCCATAGGGCGAAGGTATTGGGCTGGCGCGGTACTTCGGCGTCGGACATTTTTGTGATCACAGAATGCTCTCGTGTGAGCATAGCGCTTTTTGATTGCAGCAAGGGTGTCGATTGGCCAGCATCCTGTGCCGTTTGGTTCTCAACACCTTGTTATCTTTGTCGCCCGTTCGCAGCGAAGCCACCGCTCTCTCGGCAGTCAGACCCGAGGCTCTGTTGTCTCGAACGACTGCAACAAACGCGCCGCACACTGCCCCATCCACCCTCATGCGAGCGCTACGCGATGATGTCCGCTGCCAAGGGGATGCTTGGAAAGCTTCCTGTACTGAGTCCATGGAAATGGGTGTTGCTGCTGGGGGCCGTGCTGGTTGCCTACCAGATGAAAGCGATGCACCTGGACGACCGTCTCTATTTCTGGATCACGACGTCCTGGCATCAGGATGACTGGGCTCAACGTAGTTTGTGGCTACCGGAGTATCGGGTCGAGATCGATGCCAAGCCGGTCGTCGGCGTTTCCGATAATTTCTCTGGTCTTAGCTACGACGACGACCGCCATCAGATCTGGGCCGTGCTCAACAACCCGGAGCAATTGCTGAGGCTGAGCGTCGATGGCGAGGTTTTGGGCCGCTATCCCCTGCATGGCTTTCAAGATGTCGAAGGTGTGACCTACCTCGGTGATGACCTGTTGCTTCTGGCCGAGGAACGCAAGCATGCGTTGGTCGCAGTATCTGTGCCGCACCGTGAGGGTACCTTGCAGCGTGCCGATTATCGCGCACTGACCCTTGGCATCGATCTGAGTGGCAACCAGGGGTTCGAAGGCCTTGGCTATGATCGGGCAGGCGACCGTCTGTTCGTTGTCAAGGAACACTCACCGCGCAAGCTCTACGAGATTCGTGGTCTCAAACGCAGCCTGCTGGGCGAGTTCGGCCTTGAAGTGATCGATCGCCAGAACTGGATAGATCAGCGGATATTCGCGAGCGATTTGTCGTCTGTACATTTCGATGAGCGCACTGGCCATCTGGTGCTACTGAGCGATGAATCGCGCTTGCTGATTGAACTGGGCAAAGATGGGCAACTGATCAGCTTCCGTTCCCTGCTTCGAGGCTTCGCAGGTTTGCGTGGCAGTGTGCCGCAGGCCGAAGGTGTCACCTTCGATGCACAGGGAAATCTTTACCTGGCCAGCGAACCCAATCTCTTTTACCGGCTGCAACGCCAATGACTTTTCACCCCCGGCGGATCAGCCAGATGCCGGCGACGATCAGCAGCAAGCCCGCCACTTTGCTGAAGGTTATCGGCGCTTCACGAAAGCCTGCCCAGCCGAAATGATCGAGGGTGATGGCCATGGCCAACTGCCCGGCGATCACCAGCACCATGAACAGCAGCGCGCCCACGCGTGGCCCGGCGAAGGCGGCGGTGGCGATGAAGAATGCGCCGAGCAGGCCGCCGCTCCAGTGCCACCAGGTCAGCGCCTTGAGTGCACCAAGCCCGGGCATCTCGCGCTGGCTCAGGGTCATCAGCAGCAACGCCAGGCTGCCGACGGCAAAGGAGATCAGCGCGGCGGCGAAGACACTGGACAGATGGCGGGCGAGTTGGCCGTTGATACCGGCCTGCAATGGCAGTACCGCACCGGCGAGGAAGGGCAGGGCCAGCAGCCAGCCACTGATGTGGTTCATGAGGAGCTCCGAGGTCTACAAAAGAAGCGCAATTATGCTGCCCTCTGCTGCTGGGCGCAGCTGACGACGTCATTCCATGACGTTGGGTATATCCGTCCAGTGACCCTGATCCCCACCATGTCAGAATTGGTTACTGCAGCACGTATGTGGAAACCATTTGGGCTTTACATGATGTGCCTGCTTTGCGTGGTGGCTAAATAGTATTACTCTTGCACGCCTGCATCTGGCCCGCCGTGCCAGGTTCAATTACACAAACATGGATGAACACATATGAAAGGAATTCGTACCGGTCTGGCTGTTGTATTCATTGCATTGGCTGCATTGACTGGTTGTGCCACGCCCCAGCCGCCGGTTGCCATGGATCAAGCTTTCTGGGCTGAGAAGCAGGATCGCATCGGCATCGCCATTACCGAGATTCCAGCACCTTCTGTGCAGATGACCGGACAGCAGGGCCTGCTGGACATTGCCGTCAACAAAGGTATGGCCTCAGGACTGACCAAGAAGGTCGAAAGTTGGGACTCCACCAGCCTGCGCGGCTTGCAGCAGAAAGTTGCCGAGCGCCTGCAGGATCAGGGCTATACCGTCAAGCTGCTGGACAAGCCCTATGACTTCAAGAATTTCAAGAAGGCCGAACGCAAGTTGGGGTACGCCGATCTCGACATGACGCCGCTCAAGGCTCAGGAAGGGATCGATAAAGTAGTGTTGCTCATGCTTGGTGTTAACGGTACGACGCGCAGCTACTACGGCATGATTCCTACCAGCGACCCGGTATCTCAGGTCACAATGGTCACCACCATTGTCGACCTGGATGACAATCGCCTGATCTACTTCCAGCCCTTGGGTGTAAGTCGTGCGGCAGAAGGCGAATGGGATGAGTCGCCTGAATATCCCAATCTGACCAACGCGTTCTACAAGGCTTTGGACGAAGCCGAGCAAAAGATGCTGCTGCCTTTTGATGCGCAGCAGCTATCCAGTAAGTAATCGTGCGCTTTGCTCTGGTCGGTGCAGGTTTTCTTGGGCTTGCACTGTCAGGTTGTGCGACTGACCCAAACCTGGCTCCTGCTCGCAGCGATACACTGGAAACGCAGCTGGCACAGGGTTTTCAACTGGTCATCGACGTCCCTGACGATGGTTGGTTGAATGTGGATGTGGTGGTCGATGCTGCGCAGCTTTCCGAGGCCGGTGAGCAAACTTCCAGACATCTCAGCGGCACCATGCAGGGTGTGGCGAACTCCGGTACTGGAGCAGGTGGTGGTGCTGCCGTCGCAGGAGTAGTAATTAGCTCGATGCTGCTGGCCAACCTGTCGCAATCGGCGATCGAGCAGAAAGCTCGTCTGGTCGCCAAAGGCCAGATTGATCCTGTTGATCAGGCTCTGAGCGGCCACGACTGGGCCGATTACTACCACGTTGCGTATAGCCGGGAGTTACGTGAGCAAGGCTATGCGCCGTCCCTGACCGCAGACCTCAGCCTGCGAATCGTTCCACGCTTGCGCTTCAGCGAAGGCATGCGGGTGTTGCGGTTGGTTACTGAAGCTCGGGTGATGCAAGGCAAAAAAGTCTTATATGCCGGGCGCATCGAATCCTTTGCTGAGCCTGTGCAATGCGAGGATTGTCTGAGTCGATGGCTGGCGCAGGATGCGGCCCATTTGCATGCTGCCGCCAATGCTGGCGTGGATGACAGTGCCGCGTTATTGGCAAGCGACTGGCGCACGAGCAGATTCTCCGGGATCGCCAGTCAGGAACAGACTCTGCGCTATCAGCTTGGCGCAACTCGCCATGTAGAGCGCGGTCGTTTACTACCGCTGGGAAACTCCCGCTCGGTTTTTCTCAGTCTGCGCGGATGGCTCAAATCAATGCCGGTGGCTGTCGAGGCTCGCTAGCGAACCGCCAGCACGGAGCTTAGCTGGCGAGTTCCTCTGCACGCTCTAAAGTCGTTTTTGCAGTTGCACCAGTGCCACGCGGTTGCCATCCGGGCCGCGGCGTTCGACGATGCCGACGGTCTGGTAGCCGAGACGGGCATAGAGCAGCAGGCCGCCAGCGTTGGCGTTGAAGCAGGACACCTTCATCAGCGGTGCCTTGTAGCGCTCGCGGGCGATCTGTTCCATCACTTCCACCAGGTGTTGAGCCACGCCTTGGCTGCGCGCCCAGGGAGCCACCATCAGGTTGCCAAGGGCACAGAACTCGCTGTGTTGCCATTGGTAGAAGTTGGCGAAACCAGCGACTTTCCCATCCAGTTCCACCACGGTGCTTTCGCGGCGTTCGGCGATGGCGGCGGCGAGCTGGCCGACGTTGAGCGGCCAGATGGCCTTGGGGTAACAGAAGAATAGTTCATCGATGTTCTGCGGGAAGCCGACCACGTCGCCCAGGTCGGTGGCCGTGGCCGGGCGGTGTTGCAGGTGTGCGTTCAAGCTGGGTGGTCCTTGTTCAGCGCGGAGGATATTGCGAGAGCACCTGAGTGACGGTTTCGCGGATCGCTCGTTCACGTTCGGCCGGCGTTGGCGGTTGGCTGCGCATCACCTGCTCACCGCTGCCGCGCCAGACCAGTTTGCCGTCTTTGGCGTCGTACAGGTCGATCTGCAGGGTCGCGACCTTGTAGTCCACACGGCGCGTTTCGGTGAAAGCCGGGCCGCCCCAGTAGCCACCCCAATAGCCGCCCCAGCCACCGCCGTACTGGGTGGTGATCTGATCCTGGCGCTCGTCGACGATCAGCACGCTCTGGACTTTCAGGTCACCGTTGCCGTCGGCTGCCTGGCGCAGGCCGCGTTGGTCGAGTTGTTCGGCGACGGCCTGGCTGATGCGCGCCTCGGTGATATCGCTTTTCAGGCGCGCATCATTGGGTTGGTAGGCGAGCTTGTCATCCATCCAGCTCCAGCTGCGGTAGGCGCCGAAGTCGCGGCTGGGGTCGAAGTCGCGCTCCAGGCTGACGCTGGCGCA
>OGCL01003193.1_pt1 | contig 10024 bp, 7 predicted proteins | sample 1570041 | NCBI WGS metagenome assembly OGCL01 (sample SAMN06266162, study PRJEB24511) | hot springs metagenome | isolation source: Hot spring water | place: South Africa: Limpopo | collected 2015-06-22 | reverse complement strand
CCTCAAGCCACCACCCGCTCATCCTCATCAGGCACAGTCACCCGCCAGCTGTTTCGGCCGTCGGCCTTGGCGGCGTAGAGGGCCCGGTCGGCGCTATCGAGCAGGCGTTCGAAGTCGCCGTCATTGCGGATCGGCCCGCAGGCGGCGCCGACGCTGATCGTCACATGGGCGTTGCGGTCGCCGGTATGCGCATGGATGATCCCGAGCTGGCGCACCGCCCTTCGCAGGCTTTCGGCAAGCGCCGCTGCCATGTCCGTATCCGCACCCGCCAGGATCGCCACGAATTCTTCGCCGCCATGGCGGGCGAGATGCGCCTCGATCGGCAGGGATCGGCGCATCGCGCGGGCCACCCGTTTGAGGCAGTCGTCGCCGGCGCCATGGCCATAGGCGTCGTTGAAGGCCTTGAAATGGTCGACATCGGCAACCAGCAGCACGAAGCGTGAGGCGGCATCCGGCGTCTCGGTTATCAGCCGCGCAAGCTCCATCTCGGTGCCGCGCCGGTTCGACAGGCGGGTCAGCGGGTCGGTGACGGAAAGCCGGGCGAGATCCTTGTTCTGGCGCGACAATTCCCGCTTCAGCGCCTCGTTCTCCTCCATCTGCAGGTGGCTGGTCACGGCCTCGACCTCAAGCTGATAGGAGACGAGCAGCGTCATCAGAACGGTCGGCGCATAGACCGCCAGATGTTGGATCACATAGGCCGGCGTGGCGTCCTGCAGGAACCAGATCACCGAATAGGTGAGGCAGAAACCGAAGATGCTGGCATTGAGGCTCGGCCGGAAGGGCGAGGCGGCGGCAATCGTGATCGCCATCTGGAAGGTACAGGCCGCGTAGTAATAGCTGAGCACCGCCGGATTGTGGCTCGACAGCAGGATCACGCACCAGCAGATATTGGCCAGCAGCGCCACCAGGATCGCCGCGACCTCCTTCGTCTCCACCGGATGTTCCCCGTTGATGTACACCATCAGGCCGATGGCGATCGGCAGCATCAGGCCGAAGCGCAGCGTCGCCGAGAGCCAGGTCACGTCGCCCAGCAACCACAGATCGAAGAAGAAGCAGCCGAGATAGAAGACCAGCACATAAAGAACGGCCGCCTGCAGCATGCGGGTTCTGAGCGGGGCTCGGGATACGAGAAAGGCCGAATATTGCTCCGCAGAAAGGCGGGGTCGTGCGGGAAGTCCGAGCCATCTCATCATGGATGTCCAATCACCGATTGAAAAATAGGTCCTTCGAAATCGAGGTGAAGCTAGGGGCGCCTCCCTTAATTTGGGGTGAAGGTCCTGTGCCAATACGAGAAATCATGGATGAACAAAGGTCGGATGGTGAAGAAGTCGTAAAAGAAGAACCACAGACGCCGGATCGGTGGCTGAAACCGTTTCAATTCAGGATGGTATCCGATACCCGCCGCTTCCGCATGCCCGGTCACTGCACTTGAATGACCGAATCAGGCTTCTCCACGTCGCGAAACCGCGACGGGATGATTACCCGCTGATAAACCTGAAATTGTCTTAACGTGTGGTTGCGCCGGTCGTTTCCGGCTCGATTGCCACCTGGGCCGTGCCTTCAGCGGGAGGGGCGAGCGCTTCTGCCGCCTTCAGCCGGGAGGCCAGATCGCGGATCAGCCGCGTCGATTGCGATGACAGCGAGCGCGGGCGCACCATCGGCGGCAGCGCATCCGCCTGGGCGGCGGCGTCGGCAACCTTGGGCTTGGCCTCCTTCTCCGGCATCGGCTGGTCGATGCCGAAGATCGGCTTCAGCTCGATGCCCTGATGGGCGTAGTCCATCAGCTTCTTGAAGGTCATGGCCGGCAATGAGCCGCCCGTCATGTTGTTGGTCGAGGTATAGTCGTCATTGCCGAACCAGACGGCGGCCGTGTAGTTGCCGGTATAGCCGACGAACCAGGCATCGCGGTAAGCCTGGGTCGTACCGGTCTTGCCGCCGGTCAGAACCCCATCGACGGCGGCGCGCCGCGCCGTGCCGATATAGGGGATCTTGGTCATCATCTGGTTCATGTAAACAGCGGCCTGTTCGGTCAGGATCTGTTCGGGAGCGGGTGCATCCCGTTCGAAGTCGTAGAGCACCTCGCCGCCGTAATTCATGATCTGGGCAATGCCATGCCGGCGCGAGGCCTTGCCGCCGGCCGGCAGCACGGCATAGGCCGTTGCCTGGTCCAGCACGGTCACTTCCGCCGTGCCGAGCGGGATGGTCACATCCTTCTTGATCGGCGTCTCGACCCCCATGGCCTTGGTGGTCTGGATGATCGCGTCGATGCCGAATTTCTCCTTGGCGAGCCTGACCGGGATGGTGTTGATCGATTTCGCCAGCGCCGTTTCCATCGTCACCCGGCCGGAATAGCTTCGACCGTAGTTCTGCGGGCTCCAGTTGCCCCAGGAGACAGGGCCGTCCACCACCACGGTCTGCGGCGTATAGCCGTTCTCCATGGCCAGCGCATATGTGTACATCTTGAAGGACGAGCCGGGCTGGCGCAGCGCCCGGGTGGCGCGGTTGAACTGGCTTTCGCCATAGTCCCGCCCGCCGACCATGGCGCGCACCGCGCCTCCGGCTTCGAGCATGACCAGCGCGCCCTGGCGCACGCGATAGCTCTCGCCAAACTCGCGCAGCGAAGACGCCACGGCCTCTTCCGCTGCCTGCTGCAGGCCAAGATCGATCGTGGTCCGGACAATAAGCGTGTGATCCTTGAAGCGCGCCGCGATCCGCTGCACCTCTTCAAATGCCCAGTCGAGGAAGAAGTCGGGCGCATCCTTTTCGTCGCGGTCGATGACGGAGGCCGGATTGCGCCGGGCAGCGACCACCTGGCCCTCGGTCATCAAGCCGCTCTGCACCAGATTGGTCAGAACATCATTGGCGCGGGCGCGGGCGGCCGGCAGGTTGACATGCGGTGCATATTTCGCCGGTGCCTTGAACAGGCCCGCCAGCATTGCGGCTTCCGCCAGTGTCACCTCGGTGAGGTTCTTGCCAAAATAGAATTGTGACGCCGCCGCTGCCCCGAATGTGCCGCCGCCCATATAGGCGCGGTCGAGATAGAGAGACAGGATCTCCTGCTTGGAGAGGTTCGCCTCGAGCCAGAGCGCAAGATAGGCTTCCTTGATCTTGCGCTCGATCGAGCGCTCATTGGTGAGGAACAGGTTCTTCGCCAGCTGCTGCGTCAGCGTCGAGCCACCCTGCACGACAGAGCCGGCCCGGGCATTCTCGGTCATGGCGCGGGCAAGGCCGATGAAGTCGATGCCGAAATGCTCGAAGAAGCGGCGGTCTTCCGTCGCCAGCACCGCTTTGACCAGATGGTCCGGCAGTTCGTCGACCGGGACCGAATTTTCATGAATGATGCCGCGGTGACCGATCGTATTGCCGTAGCGATCAAGGAAGGTGACGGCGAAATTGTCGTGGTTGCGCCAGTCCTTCTTGGTTTCCTCAAACGCCGATTGCGCCAGCGCGAGAAGGACGACCGCGCCGGCAGTGCCGAGCGTCATCGCTTCCCCGGCAATCTCGAAGCCGAGTTTCTTCCACCCACGCACGCGGAAACGGCGAAAGAAGATGGTGATTTCTTCCCAGGTCTCCGCCAGATCATAGCCGGCATTCCAAAGCGTCGAGTCGAGCCAGCTGTCGATCTTGAGGAAGACGTGGCGCTTGAGCTTCGGCGGCTTGTCGGCCTTGCGCTCGGACGGTCCGGTGGTCAGGCGATCACTTCCTTCGGCATTGCCGAGGTGCTCAATCGGCTCCAGATCGTCAGGCTTGTCCTTGTCGGCCACTGCGGCTTTTCCCGAAAACTTGTTGCCCGCTCCCTTGACGCGCCCGTCGATTGGGATCAGGACCCAGAAGGATCACGGGCGGGTCGTCTTTTCTGAGTGATGGGCGATTTGCCGCCAAAGAACAAGCGGTTTCACGGGTCATGGTGAACCCGGCCGAGGTGGTGATGCGCTTTTGCCCGGGGGCGTTGCGCCCCTGCCACCGGCCAGAGGCAAAGGATCGAGGCGGTGAATGCCTCGGTCGAAGCCGAACAACCCTGAAGCCCCGCCAAACGACAGTCAGTTGAACGAAGCGATGACCGAGACACCCTTCTGGAAGACAAAGACGCTCGCCGAGATGAGCAACGAAGAGTGGGAAAGCCTCTGCGATGGCTGCGGCCTCTGTTGTCTCAACAAGCTGGAGGATTGGGACACGGGCGAGATCGCCTTCACCTCGGTCGCCTGCAAGCTGCTCGACGGCGACAGCTGTCGCTGCTCCGATTATGAAAACCGCCAGGCGACCGTGCCCGACTGTATCCAGCTGACGCTGCAGGGCCTGCGCGAGATCCAGTGGCTTCCGCCCACCTGCGGCTACCGCCTGATCGACGAGGGCCTGGACCTCTACTGGTGGCATCCGCTGGTTTCGGGCAGTTCGGAAACCGTGCACCAGGCGGGTATATCGGCCCGCGGCCGAACCATCTCGGAAGAAGGCCTCGACGTCGAGGATCTCGAGGATTACGTGGTCGACTGGCCGATGCGGGTCGGCGAGGAGCGCGATTAGCGGACCTGAGATCCGTTCAGACGCTGCGCCGGAATGCCAGCGGCGTCGTGCCTGCTATCGAACGGAATGTCCGCGAAAACTGGCTGGCGCCACTGAAACCGCAGGCTTTTGCCACCGCGGCAACCGGCAGGCGGGTTTCGCCAAGCATCTGGCAAGCCTTGTCGATACGCCGCATTGTCACAAACTGGAAGGCCGTCTCGCCGAATGTCGCCTTGAAGGCCCTGCAGAAGTGGAAACGACTGACGCCGCAGAGACTAGCGAGTTCGTCCAGTCCGATATCGCGGGCGATATTTGCGTCGATATAGCTTCTGACGAGGCTCCGCTGGCTCTGAGAGAGCTGGCCGACAGCCTTTCCGGTTTCGTCGCGTCTTTTCTCGCTGTTGATCCGCAGCATTTCCAGCGCCGCCGTCAGGCCAAGGGTTTCGATATGGATTCTGGAAGCCGGCCCTTCGCGATCGGCCATCAGCGTGCCGAGCCTGCGCAGGAGGGCTGCCAGATAGTCGTCCCGGAAATAGATGTCCGGTCGCGGCTCTATCGCATGAAACGCGCTCTCCAGTTCTTCGTCCATGGCTGACGGGTCGAAGCAGACGACGGTGAAGGCATTGAGGCGATCGCTGGGATTCGCCCAGCCCCTGATCGTCTGGCCTGCCGGCACGAAGGTCATCTTGTCTCGGAGGTCCCCACCGACCACCGGACGCTCCCCGGTTACCTCCATCTCGCCATCGTCAAGCAGGAGGTCGTGATAGGCCAGATAGTGGCAGTTGCCGCTCCAGCTGAACTCGTATTCGCCGGGCAGCCTGAGCCGCGAATACTGCGCCGCCATGCCCCTCCAGGTGTGCGTGGCGTGGATGTCGGGCGAAGCCGATGGTTCCCTGAAGCTCAGTTCCAGTTCGTCTACTTTGTCCATGAGGAATGGCTTATCAAGCCAATATTGTGCGAGAATTGCGCCTATTTTCGCGGCGATGCTGGCGGAGGGTGGCGCAATTTTGAGCAAAAATGCGCAATAAGTGTACAAAAAAGTGGCTTCCTTTACCATTTCTAAATGGCTCCATGCAAAATCTAACCATCATAATCAGGGGGTTGGCGGAGGGCCGCCAGACTGGCTGATGGGTTTTGGAGGGACTAGGGAATGTTGGGGTTCGGCACGGGTTCGGATGCGAAAGCCATCCTGGATGCCTTGAATAAGTCGCAGGCGATCATCGAGTTCAAGCCGGACGGAACCATCCTGTCGGCGAACGAGAACTTCTGTCAGGCGGTGGGGTATCAGCTGTCGGAGATCGTCGGTCAGCACCATCGCATGTTTGTCGATCCTGCCGAGGCAGCGTCGCCGGAATATCGCGAATTCTGGGCCAACCTTGCCCGGGGCGAATTCGATCGCCGCCAGTACAAGCGCTTCGGAAAGGGTGGCAAGGAAATCTGGATCGAGGCTTCCTACAACCCTGTGTTCCGCGGCGGCAAGCCATACAAGGTCATCAAGTTCGCAACCGACATCACGGCCAGCAAACTGAAGCGAGCCGAGGATGCCGGCAAGCTCGACGCGCTGTCTCGCACCCAGGCGGTGATCGAGTTCACCCCCAAGGGTGAGATCCTGACCGCGAACGAGAACTTTCTCTCCACGCTTGGCTACCAGCTCTCGGAGATCCAGGGCAAGCATCACCAGATGTTCTGCGAACAGTCCTACGTCAACAGCGACGACTACAGGCAGTTCTGGGCAAAGCTTGCAGCTGGCGAAGCGGTATCCGACGAGTTTATGCGGATCGGCAAGGGCGGCAAGCGGGTCTATATCCAGGCCTCCTACAATCCGATCTTCGACATGAATGGCAATGTCTTCAAGGTGGTGAAGTTCGCCACTGACGTCACCACCCGCGTCAACAATGTCGACGAACTGGCCGCCGCTCTCAACGTGATGTCGGAAGGCGACATGACGCGCACGCTGGAGACGCCATTCCTGCCGACGCTGGAAAAGCTGCGCGTCGATTACAACCAGACCTCCTCGAAACTCCGCAGCACACTGCAGGCCATTCTTGGCAATGCTAGCGCTATCGCAGCCGCCTCGCAGCAGATCCAGTCGGCCTCGAACGATCTGTCGAAGCGCACCGAACAGCAGGCAGCCTCCGTCGAGGAGACGGCAGCCGCCCTGGAAGAGATCACCACCACGGTTTCCGATTCCAGCCACCGCGCTGCCGAAGCCGGCGATCTCGTCCGCAAGACCAAGGACAATGCCGAGCGGTCCGGCAATGTCGTCGGACAGGCGGTCGAGGCCATGGGCAAGATCGAGAAATCGGCCGGCGAAATCGCCAATATCATCGGCGTGATCGACGAAATCGCCTTCCAGACCAACCTTCTGGCATTGAATGCCGGTGTCGAGGCGGCACGTGCCGGTGAGGCCGGCAAGGGATTTGCGGTTGTCGCGCAGGAGGTTCGCGAACTCGCCCAGCGCTCCGCCAAGGCCGCCAAGGAGATCAAGGAACTGATCACCGCCTCCAATGCGCATGTGAAGGAAGGCGTCACGCTGGTCGACACCACCGGCAAGGCGCTGCAGGAGATCGTCACCCAGGTTGTCCAGGTGGACGGCAATGTCGGTGCGATCGTCGAAGCCTCCAAGGAGCAGGCGACGGGGCTCAAGGAAATCAACATGGCCGTCAACACGATGGACCAGGGCACCCAGCAGAATGCCGCCATGGTCGAGGAGACAACGGCGGCCGCCCACAGCCTGGCCCGCGAAGCCGAACAACTGTTCCAGATGCTCGGTCAGTTCAACATCGGCGCCGGCTCTGCACAGCCGCGCAGCGCGCCCGCCGCCGCCAATAACCAGTCACGCCCGCAACCCTCGCCCGCGCGCCAGATGACCGCCAAGGTCGCCCAGGCCTTTCACGGCAACGCCGCCGTCAAGACTGGCGGGAGCTGGGAAGAGTTTTGAGGTCGCCGGCGCAAGACGCCACGGATCTTGAGCGCGGAAGGCCGGTCACGATGTGACCGGCCTTCCGTCGTTTCGGCGGGGCGTTGACGAGGAGAAGCAGGTCTCGGGTGCCCCTTTTCAGGCAACTCGGCTTTGTTCTTGCGGGGCGGATGGAACGCCCTGCGATGTTGCCGCGATCAACCCATCCCTAAAAACACCGCCAGATTGCGTGTCACCGTCAGCATCGTCTCCTCGCGTACCCGGCCGATCACCCGCCCGACGCGGTCGCGCTTGACCGACATCGCCTTGTCGATCATCACCCAGGACGACTGGGCAAGACCGTTCTCCGGGTCAGGCAAGACAGGCACGCGCAGGAGCGGCGCGTCGATCGCAATGCTCGTCACGAGAAGTACGGTGACCGTTCCTGTGTCCTCAAAATTGTTGCTCTGAACAACGAGCTTCGGTCGAGGCTTGCCGAAATCGCCTGACATTGCGACGGTGACGACATCGCCGCGTTTCACGCTTGCGGCTCTTGCGGCAGAAGGTCGTCAAGATCAGCGAGAGCCTCATCCATGAAGGCGTCCAAATCCCGATCGGTTCTGTCCGTGTCGGCTGTCAGCTTGGCCTGTCGCGCACATTCCTCGGCAAACCCGGTGCGCCGAGTATCGGGAAGCCAGATCTGCACCGGGCGCAGACCTTGCGCCCGCAGGCTTTCCCGTCTCTTCCGAACGCGATGTCCCACAGGGTTCGCCATGCGATCTCTCCCATTGCCTGAAGCGTTACATGTAACACAGGTGGGTCATCGTACCAACCGCAGTGGCCCCCGATCCCCGTCATCCACCTTGGATGGGGGAGGTCGCCGCGAAGCGGCGGGTGGGGTGACCAGGGCCATGAGTTCGGCTTGATTTGCCATGGCGATAGTCGCGCCCATCACCCCACCCCGGAGCTCCGCTCCGACCCTCCCCTTCAAGGGGAGGGTGGACAAGCCGCCCTATAACGGTGCCCCAAACATAAATCGTGACTCCACCCCTTGACCCTCCCATGATGGGAAGGTCCATCTATCATGGCGGAGGTGACCGCTATGAACATGCAGTCCAGGCCCGATGCGGCCAAGAAGACAATTGAACCGATCCTTCTGCCCGTCGAGGGCATGACCTGCGCCTCTTGTGTGCGCCGGGTGGAGAAGGCCGTGGCATCCGTTCCCGGGGTGGCGGAAAGCGCGGTGAATTTTGCCACCGAGACGCTGTCCGTGACGCCGGGTGAGGGGTTTTCGGCCGAGGCTCTGCTCGCGGCGATCGACAAGGCAGGCTATGAGGCCAAGGCAGAGACGCTGGTGCTTGAGGTCGAGGACATGACCTGCGCATCCTGTGTCTCGCGCGTTGAGAAGGCGTTGAAGAGCGTACCATCAGTCGAGACGGCGAGCGTCAATCTGGCGACCGGCGAGGCGGTGGTGAAGGTGCTGGGCGGGGCCTCGGCCTTGCCGGCGCTTTCCGCAGCCGTGGCCAGGGCGGGCTATGCCGTTAGGCTGGCCGGTGCGGGCGAGGGGGCGCTTGAGGCGGGTAGCACCGGTTCCGACGGCGGAGCAGCGGGCATGGGAGCGGCCGCGACCGGTTCCGCGGCATCCGCTGGCGGGCATCCGGCGGCTTCTGCGGTCGACAGTCGCGAGGTCCGCCGCGAGAAGGAGATCTCCGACCTGAAACGGGATTTTCTGATCGCGTTTGTGCTGACCCTGCCGCTCTTCATCGTGGAAATGGGCGCCCATATCTACCCGCCGCTGCATCATGTGCTGATGGATCTTTTCCCGGGCAACACGCTGTATCTGCTGCAGTTTGCCCTGGCGACGGCAGTGCTCGCCGGACCCGGCAGGCGTTTCTATCTGAAGGGGTTCCCGGCCCTTTTCCGGCTGGCGCCTGATATGAACGCGCTGGTCGCTATCGGGACCGGGGCGGCCTATCTCTATTCGCTGGTAACGACGTTTGCGCCTGGGCTGCTGCCTGCCGATGCGCGGCACGTCTATTATGAAGCGGCGACCGTCATCGTCTCGCTGATCCTGCTCGGACGCCTGCTTGAGGCGCGGGCCAAGGGCCGGACGGGGGCGGCGATCCGCAAGCTTGCGGGTCTGCAGGCCAAGACCGCGCGGGTCGAGCGCAACGGGCAGACGCGCGATGTGCCGCTCTCCGAGGTGCGGTTGGGCGATGTCGTCGTGGTGCGTCCGGGCGAGCGCATTCCGGTGGATGGCCGGGTGATCGACGGGACAAGTGCCGTCGACGAGGCGATGATCTCGGGCGAGCCGATCCCGGTTGAAAAGGGCGTTGGCGCCACCGTCATCGGCGGCACCGTCAACGGCTCCGGCTCCTTCCGCTTCGAGGCGACCGGTGTCGGCGCCGACATGATGCTCTCGCGCATCATCCGCATGGTGCAGGAGGCCCAAGGCGCAAAGCTGCCGATCCAGAAGCTGGTCGATGAAGTCACCGCCTGGTTCGTGCCTGTTGTCATCGGCATTGCGGTCGTCACCTTCTTCGTCTGGATGATCTTTGGGCCGGAGCCGGCCTATACCCACGGACTGGTGGCAGCGGTCGCCGTTTTGATCATTGCCTGCCCCTG
>OGCL01003192.1_pt1 | contig 10026 bp, 13 predicted proteins | sample 1570041 | NCBI WGS metagenome assembly OGCL01 (sample SAMN06266162, study PRJEB24511) | hot springs metagenome | isolation source: Hot spring water | place: South Africa: Limpopo | collected 2015-06-22 | reverse complement strand
AATCATTTAACTTCTAAATGACCCGCATTCGAAGGGTTTGGAACCCCACTTCCCCAGTCTCTTAAGGACTTTTTCAGTGATCTCAAATCGAAAGAACTGAAAATTATTCCTCACTCCCTGTTTACAGACCTACTTGCCCCACCCTCTTTCGGGACCGGGGCCGACAGGCTGGGTCGTAATCAGAGATTTCTGGTTTTTTTAGAAATCTCAAAATCACTCTTTCCAAAACGGCAACTTATGAACTATTTCTTTTTCGGCTTAGGTTTCTTGGTAGTCTTGGTTGCCTTAGTATGGCTTTTCCCGCAACTCATGATCTGATCACCTCCTCCATCTCTATATTGATTTATTTATCTCTTTTAATTTAATATTTGTCAAGAACTTTCTTTTCTGTTAATTAGGAAAAGCGGCTCCCACAAAAATCCTCTATCGGGAGAAAAGTTTAGTTCGTTTTACAGGGAAACTCCGTTAGAAAGTCTTCAACTTTCTAACGGGATGGCTCACACCCCGATAGAAGTTAAGTTTTGCACGGGACAAGCAGCAGGACTTTCTAATGGTGTAAACCCATGCCATTGAGATGGATAAAATCTCCTTTTCCAAAAGGAATGCATTATTTGTCGGGTAATGAAGCCTCCGCCGAAGGGGCGATCGCTGCAGGATGCCGATTTTATGCGGGTTACCCGATTACGCCATCGAGCGAGTTGATGGAGCGGATGGCTGAGCGCCTCAAGGAAGTCCATGGTGTTTTTATTCAGATGGAGGATGAAATTGCCTCCATCTGCGCTGTGCTCGGAGCCTCTTGGGCAGGAGCTAAAGCCATGACAGCCACCTCCGGTCCTGGCTTCAGCCTGATGCAGGAGGCGATTGGGTACGGTGCCTTTACAGAAACCCCCTGCGTGATCGTTGATGTCCAGAGAGCAGGGCCATGCACAGGTCAAGCCACCAAAGTCGGAAGTGGAGACATCATGCAGGCCAAATGGGGCTCCCATGGTGACTATCAGGTCATCGCCCTCTCTCCATGGTCTTCACAGGAGATGTACGACTTAACACTGCGAGCTTTCAACCTCAGTGAGCAATACAGGGTTCCTGCTCTGGTCATGGCCGATGAAGCCATCGGCCATTTAAGGGAGACCATTCAGATCGCACCTAAAGTTGAGGTTTGGAATAGAAAGAAAGAAAAAGGGAAAGCCCCTTTTGATATTGAAGGAGAAGATGGTGTTCCTCCGATGCCTTTCTTCGGAGAAGGAGAACGGCTTTCAGTCACTGGGTCCACTCATGACGGATATGGATTTAGAAAGACAGATGATCCAGAGGTCCATGCCAGGCTCGTCAGTCGGATCAATCGGAAGATTCTGGATCATAAGAGATCGATCATCGAAACAGAAAACTATCTTTTAGACGATGCGGATACAGCTGTAGTTGCCTATGGATTTACAGCCCGCACCAGCCTCTTTGCAGTCAAACGGTTGAGAAAAGAGGGGCAAAAGATTGGAATGCTGAGGCTTAAGACACTCTGGCCTTTTCCCGATGAGACGGTGACTGATTTGGGGAAACGGGTGAAGAGGATACTCGTTCCAGAGATGAATCTTGGACAGGTGGCTGGAGAAATAAAAAAGTATGTCTCATGTGAGGTGATCTCATTGAGCCAAACGAACGGAGAAGTGATCGCACCAGAAACACTCATAGAAAAATTAAAGAAGATTTAGGGAGGTGGGGAAATGAGGAGATAGGGAAATTTAGAAAAATCAAATTTCACCCAATCTCCCCATCGCCCTATCACCCTATGTTGGAGTTATCATGGCAAGGGCACTCGAAAAATATATCCGTCCAGGCGTTAAATCCACCCCCTTCTGTCCGGGATGTGGCCACGGTATCCTTATGGGTCTCATTCTGCGGGCGATTGACGATCTAAAGATGGATATGAAAAAGATGCTCTTCGTTTCGGGCATTGGCTGTGCTGCCTGGATCCCAAGCCCCCATTACAATGGAGATACCCTTCATACCCTCCATGGAAGGGCGGTTGCTTTCGCCACTGGCGCCAAGCTCTATAATCCCGATCTCTGTGTCATGGTCATCAGCGGCGATGGTGACCTCTCCTCCATTGGCGGAAATCACCTTATCCATGCGGCACGAAGAAACATTGACCTGAAGGTCATCTGCGCCAATAATATGATCTACGGGATGACCGGTGGACAAGTCGCCTCAACCACTCCCAGAGGTTCCAAGACGGCAACGACCGGAGAGGGAAATCCTTACCGTCCCTTCGACCTCTGCAAATTGGTGGAAGGGGCAGGAGCCACCTATGTGGCGCGATTCTCTATCACTCAGCCCATCTCGCTCATCCAATCGATTAAGAAAGCACTCCTTCATCAAGGGTTCTCTTTCATTGAAGCCCTTTCACCATGCCCCACCCAGTTCGGAAGGCGTAATCGCCTCGACCGACCCGATGAGATGATGAAGGATCTCATCCAACGTTGTATCCTCGAGCAAGAGGCAGAGGGATTGACCGAAGAGGAGCGGGCCGAAAAGATCATCACAGGAGAATTTCGATCATGACCGAGATCAAACAGGTTCGCCTGAGCGGTTTCGGAGGACAGGGCGTGGTCCTCGCAGGCCTACTTTTGGGACAGGCAGGCGTGTTCGATGGGAGGTTTATCTCGGGCTCAAACTCCTATGGGGCTCAGGCAAGGGGATCCGGCTGTAAATCGGAGATTGTCCTTTCCGCTGCTCCCGTGGACTTTCCCCATCTGACAACCGCCGACATTCTCATTGCCATGTCACAAGGGGCTTACAACACCTATTGCACAGATGTGAGGGAAGGAACCGGTCTCATCCTCTACGATCAAGGTCTGGTGAGGCCAAAAGATGATTTGAAGGTGAAACAGCTTGGCATACCTGCAACCGAGGTCTCCATCAAAAAATTGAAAAACAAACAAGCCGCCAACATTGTCTTCCTCGGAGCTTTAATTGAAGCCACAAAAATCGTCTCACTTAAAGCCATGCGAAAGGCAATTTCAATCCACGTGAGCGAACGTTACCGATCACTCAACCTGAGGGCCCTTCGAGTTGGTATGGAGCTCGGAAGGAGGGCTCATGGTTGAAGGAAGGACACACCGTCCGATCATCCAGCCTTCCCAATGCCAGAGCTGTGATGTCTGTATCAAAGGATGTCCTGCGGAGTTCATCCCGGAGTACCGATTGGAAGAGGAGAGCCTTCGGGGAACTCTCTATCGCGGAAAGATGGCAGAAAGGCGAACCCAAGGAAAAGCTTCTCTTCCTCCCTGCCAGCAAGCCTGCCCTATCCATCAGGATACGAGGGGCTATATCCGTCTCATTGCCAACGGGAGGTTCAAAGAGGCAGTCGAACTGGTACGTCAAGTCAATCCTCTTCCTGCAATCTGCGGCTTCATCTGCCACCATCCTTGCGAAGAAGCATGCCTCCGAGAGGATGTGGATCAATCTGTTCCCATCCGATTACTCAAACGATTCCTCATGGAGTACAGTTCTAAGAGGGATCGAACGAAGATGGTGCCAAGGAAGAAGAATCTCGAAAAGATTCTGGTGGTCGGCTCTGGCCCTGCGGGTCTGGCCTGCGCCAATGATTTGGCCCTGATGGGTTTCAGAGTGACGATCTTTGAATCTCTGCCTGTTTTAGGAGGAATGCTTCGGGTTGGCATCCCTGAATTTCGATTGCCCCGGGGAATCCTCCAGATGGATATTGATGGGATCAGAGAATTGGGCGTTGAGATGGAAACCCTCCGTCCTTTCCATTTGGATGGAAATGGCCAGATCCTAAAAAGATCTGGTTTCAATGCCATCTTTCTCTCGATAGGAGCACACCAGAGTTCAAAATTGAATATCCCGGGTGAAACCCTTTCTGGCGTCTTTCCGGGTGTAGAATTTTTAAGGGCGATCAATCTCGGGGAAAAAGTGAAGATCGGAAAAAGGGTGGCAGTCATCGGCGGTGGAAATGTTGCCATTGATGTGGCCCGTTCGGCTCTTCGTCTTGGCTCAAAGAGGGTTGATCTCTACTACCGGAGATCAAAAAAAGAGATGCCAGCTATTCCCGAAGAAGTGGAGGAAGCGATTCGCGAAGGGGTAAAGATCCATCTCCTCGTTGCACCTGTGCAGATCATCGGAAAAGCCGGAAAAGTAAGTGGTATGGAATGCATTCGGATGCAATTGGCCGAACCTGATGAAAAGGGTAGAAGAAAACCGATTCCAATTGAAGGCTCTCAGTTCAAAGTCGATGCCGATACGATCATCTCCGCCATTGGCCAGAGAGTCGATCCAAAACCTTTAAAAGGATTAGAGAAGAATTCAGATGGAACGATACGGGTCCATCCAGAGACAGGTGAGACAAACCGAAAAGGAATCTTTGCAGGCGGAGATATGGTAACGGGTCCAGGCTGGGCTATTGATGCCATTGCCGCAGGAAAAAGAGGTGCAGAGGCCATTGCAAGGTATCTATCCTGAACAATGGTTCGGAGCTATGAGTTTGTCGTTCGGAGTGTGAAGATTGTTTTTCCGAACTCCCAACTCCGAACCCCTCGCTTTCAATATGAACCGAGAATGTAAAAAAGAGGTGTTACCTAAAAGAAAGCATCAGACGCTGCCAATCAAGGCAAGAAAGAGAAGTTTTGCTCCTGTTGAGTATGGTCTTTCAATGGAAGAGGCTATCCAAGAGGCAAAACGCTGTCTGGGTTTGAGGGAGTGTCAGTATTGTGAGATCTGTAGCCTTCTCTGCCCAGACCTCTGTATCACCCGTGACGAGAAGACTGGAGAGGTTCAGATCGATCTCGAATACTGCAAAGGATGTGGAATTTGCGCTGCCTTCTGTCCCAAGGGCGCAATTGAGATGGTTTTGGAGGAAGGAAAATGAGCCAAAGAAAACAGATTGATCTAAACTCCGATGTTGGAGAAAGCTTTGGTGCCTATAAAATAGGGCTTGACGAAGAGGTCATCCCGCATCTCACCTCTGCCAACATTGGCTGTGGATTTCACGGTGGAGATCCATCGGTGATGAGAAAGACCATTGCCCTTGCCAAACGATATGGTGTGGAGGTGGGAGCTCACCCTGGATTTCCTGATCTCATCGGTTTTGGAAGAAGAAATATGGATGCCTCTCTTGAAGAAATTCAGGATTACATCCTCTATCAGACAGGAGCCCTTCAAGCCTTTGCCCATTCTCAGGGGATCCGGCTTCAACATATGAAAGCTCATGGTGCTCTCTATAATATGGCTGTAGCCAACCCAAAAATCTGGGAAGCCATGGCAGAGACCATCTCCCGACTGGATAAAGAGATCATTCTGGTTGTCCTCGCCTCTTCCAATAACGAATCCCTTCTTGAAATGGGAAAACGATACGGCATCCGAATCGCATTCGAGGCCTTCCCGGATAGGACTTACCAAAGAGATGGTTCCCTCGTCCCTCGAAGACAGAAGGGAGCTGTCATCGAAGATCATGAAGTCGTGGCGAAAAGGGCGTTAATGATGGCCCTTGAGGGAAAAGTAATCGCTATTGACGGAACAGAAATAGCCCTTCACCCTGATACACTCTGTGTCCACGGCGACAATCCTACTGCCGTCCAGATGGTCAAGAAGATCCGACAGGAGCTTAAGGATTCTGGTGTGAATGTGCTTTCGATGAAATGGTTCGTCTGATAGGGGATAACGATGGAAAAGGCCAGGGCAAGGGTCATTGTGGAAGGAAGGGTCCAGGGAGTCTTCTTTCGTGCCCATACGCAGGAGATGGCTTATCTCCTCAATTTGAAAGGATGGGTGAGGAACAGAAGGGACGGCCGTGTGGAGGCGCTCTTCGAAGGTGAGAAGGCAAAAGTTGATCAAATGATTCGATGGTGCCACCGGGGTCCCTCTGAGGCAAGAGTGACCAATGTCCATGTCGTCTGGGAGGATTATGCCGGAGAGTTTGAGGGCTTCTCAATCACTTATTGACCCTTCTTGGGAACCTCCTTCTCCTCTTTGAGGATCTTCTTCTTAATATCCTTTCCCACCTCGTCTCTCTCTTTCTTGATCACTCCTTCCAGATGTTCCATTTTCTTTCCTGTCTCAGTTAAACCTTCCCCGACCATCTTGACGACTTTTCCGCCGCCGAAGTAGATAAAGAGCATAAAGATGAGAATCCCAGTAACCACTCCTAAGAGAAATCGGACCATCTCTCTTTTCTCACCTCCTTTTTGACCTTCAGCGTATCAGGAATCTTCTATTTTTTCAATGGAATTTTATGAAAGAGCTCCCCTCTGCCTTGCTCCCTTGGATTCTCCTCAATTATAATCTACTCCAATCAGACGGGAGGGAAACTCCATGGAGAAAGGAAAACAGAATTCAAAACGCACCCAACACTCAAATGCAACATCATTTGTCGAATTGGGACGAAAATGGAACTCGGAGATTCGAACGGCCAACTTGCCGATTTACCGAGCCTCAACCGTCCTGTTTGAAACGCTCGACCAGGCTCATGCTCTGGCTGAGGCAGCAGATCGCGGGGAGAAGGGAGCCTCCCATTACGGTACTATCGGAACACCCACAACCTTTGCACTCAGAGAAGCTCTCGAGCACATTGAAGGAGCAGGTCAGGATTGCCGTGCCGCACTGATGCCATCTGGCCTGATGGCAATTACAACTTTGCTCTTGGCCTATCTGAAATCAGGAGATCACCTTCTTGTGACAGACTCGGTCTATGGACCCACTCGCGTCTTTTGTAATAACATGCTCTCGCGATTGGGAGTGAAGACCACCTATTATGATCCAACTATCACACCTGAGAAACTGGAAATGTTCATTCAGCCTGGCACGCGAATGATCTTTCTCGAAAGCCCTGGCAGTTATACCTTTGAGATTCAAGATGTACCTGGAATCTGTGCCATGGCTCGAAGGCACAACGTGATGACTGTGATTGATAATGCCTGGGGCTCTCCTCTCTTTGCCAAACCCTTTGACTGGGGTGTGGATGCCTCAGTCTTACCACTGACGAAATACTGGAGTGGCCACGCTGATGTGCTCATGGGCGCGGTTGTGGTGCGAGAGGAGCACTGGTTGCCTCTGTGGAGGACTGTGCGCGAACTCGGAGTCTCTGTCGGAGGTGATGATGCGGCATTGATCCTACGAGGGATGCGTACCATTGATGTGCGCATGCAGAGACACGAACAAAATGGATTGGAGATTGCACGCTGGCTCGAACAAAGGCCAGAGGTTGCTTCTGTTCTTCATCCCGGCCTGCCCGGCCATCCTCAGCATTCTCTCTGGAAGCGCGATTTTAAAGGCTCAAGCGGCCTCTTCTCTTTCGAACTCAAAACCGACCCTGAAAAAAAGGGCCTTACGCTTAGGCAGATCGCTGCCCTTTGCGAGGGACGCCGATATTATGGCATTGGTTATTCCTGGGGTGGCTTTGAAAGCCTAATCTTTCCCGCCCAAATCGGTTCACTTCGAAGCGTGACGCCGTGGCGGGGTGGTCCATTGATTCGTCTCCACATTGGATTGGAGGACCCTGCCGACCTTATCGCTGACTTGGAAGAGGGATTCTCTGCGATGGCTTGCGTATCCTAAAAACTTTACTTTTTCATAAATGGTTTCAGATATTCTCCATAGCCCTCCTTCTCAAGATCCTCTTTTGGAATGAATCTCAAGGAGGCAGAGTTAATGCAATAACGCATCCCAGTGGGTGGCGGTCCGTCATCAAAGACATGGCCGAGATGGGAATCACCATGCTTGCTTCTCACCTCAATGCGCCTCATCAGAAGTTTTCTGTCCTCTTTTTTGACAATATTTTCTGGCTCAAGTGGTTTCGTGAAGCTTGGCCATCCTGTTCCAGAATCAAACTTGTCGAGAGAGATGAAAAGAGGTTCTCCCGAAACAATATCCACATAGATTCCCTCTCTCTTATTGTTCCAGTACTCGTTTTGAAAGGGCGGTTCCGTGCCATCCCTCTGGGTCACTTCATACTGCAAAGAAGTCAGTTTTTTCTTTAAGGTGGCATCATCAGGTTTTTGATAAACCCTCTTCTTGCTTTTAGCAATCTCTTTTTCTTCGCCCCACACCTCGTTCAAAAATTGGTCCCGGCCCGAGCCGAATCTGTAGTATTGGTAATGGAGAGGATTCTTTTGGTGGTAATCCTGATGACAATTCTCGGCTTCGTAAAACTTTTTGAATTTCACGATCTCCGTAACAATCGGTTTACTGAATTTCCCAGACCGTTTAAGATCCTCTTTCGATTTCTCCGCTAACCGTCTCTGCTCTTCACTATGGTAGAAGATGGCGCTCCGATACTGAGGCCCCCGATCCACAAACTGCCCCCCGGAATCGGTGGGATCAATATGTTTCCAGAAATAATCGAGCAATTCTTCGTAAGAGATCTTTGTTGCATCGTAATGCACCTGAATCGCCTCTACATGGCCTGTCTTTCCTGAAGAGACCTGCTTATAGGAAGGATTCTTTTCATCCCCACCGGTATAACCCGAAATGACTTTTATAACACCCGGTAACTTCTCAAAATCCGCTTCTGTGCACCAGAAACAGCCTCCGGCAAAGGTGGCCACGCGTAACACTCTATTTTCTTTAGGCATATCTCTCACCTCCACTTGGCCTGAATCCGTTCTTTGGCATCCATCCATGATAAAGATGAACATCAGTGCAACGATGATTAGACTCTTCATCAAACCCACCACCTCCTGATCAACCATCATTTATAAATATAATCACTCCAATAAAAAAAGTCTCCTCCGTTCCTTCTTGGGAAAAGTGGGCCGAGGATTCAATTGCTACATTTTGGATTGACTTACTGTAAGGTTAGGCTTACAATTATTTTTAGTAAAATATTTAGGAGGCATAAACATGATTGAGGTCGTAACAATATCGAGCAAGGGCCAGCTGGTGATTCCCAAGAGCATAAGGGAAAAGATGGGCTTGCAGAAGCAGGACAAGTTCTTGCTGGTGCATGATCGGGAAAGTGTTATCCTTCGGAGACTCAGGAGCACACAGCCTGACAAGAAGCTATTGAGCTTGCTTGACGAAGTGGCCAGAAAGTTTGAAGAGGCAAAAATCACTCCTGAGCAGGTAAAGAGGGAGATCAGGAAGGTCAGGGCCCAAAAGTGATCAGGGTCGTGTTGGACACAAACACCTTGATAAGTGCTGTTGGTTGGAAGTACAGCAAGCCCAGAAGGATTCTGGAAGCCTGCTTGTCAGGAAAATATTTGCTGGTTGAGAGCCCTGGACTGATGAAGGAATTTTTAGCAGTGTTGGAAAGACCCAAATTCAACTTTTTCCCTGAAGAAGAAAAGAAGGAACTGGTGGCAAGACTCATAAACTATTGTGAAATCGTTGAGCCAAAGAAAAAGCTCAACATCATAAAAAGTGATCCTGCGGACAACAAGGTGCTGGAGTGTGACTTAGAGGGAAGGGCTCAATATATCATTTCCGGAGATAACCACCTCTTAAAGCTAAAAGTTTTTCGTGAGATCAGGATCCTTACCCCATCTGACTTCCTGGATACAGTTTAACTATTCTTAGTGCTCCGAAGGACGGGAATTGAATTATGAAAACCTTAAAAGAAATTGAGAAGATCATTAAACAGCACCGATAAGAATTAGAAGAAAAGTACAAAGTTAAAAGGATTGGTGTGTTTGGCTCTTACGCACGGGGCGATCAAGGTGAAGGAAGCGATATAGATATTCTGGTCGAGTTCAAAGAACCCGTTGGTATCCTCTTTATTCATCTGGCAGATTTTCTGGAAGAAATCTTAGAATCTGGAGTCGATTTGGTAACACCGGATGCGATTAAACCGAACCGGAGGAAGTATATTATGGAGGACGTAAGTTATGTCTAAACGGGAATGGAAGCTATCTCCCACTATTCTATAAGTCTAACACCTATGAGTTTTAACCATGAACTATTTATTGGGTTCTTAGGGTGATCGTATGGGTGATAAATTAGATAGACTGATCCCTAAGTCAAAAACATTGAGACTTTTATACAGCGACCCATTAGGGGTGGACACACCGAAGGTGTAGAGGT
>OGCL01003191.1_pt1 | contig 10026 bp, 10 predicted proteins | sample 1570041 | NCBI WGS metagenome assembly OGCL01 (sample SAMN06266162, study PRJEB24511) | hot springs metagenome | isolation source: Hot spring water | place: South Africa: Limpopo | collected 2015-06-22 | reverse complement strand
CTATCTCAACTTCAACCCGTAACCCGGACGTCATGACCACCGACCCGGAAATTTACAGAAAAGAGGTTGCACAATCCTCTTACTTGTAAACGCAGATCGTGAAATCCGCGTCATGGTAGTCCGAAAACAGAACCAGCCGGTGGGTGAATGTCCTACACACATAGTCAAGCCAATAGGCAGGGTCCAGATTGAGTTCCAAGGCGCGCCCCTTGAAGCCGTACGAGCACTCCATGCTGAAACCGAAACCCTTCGAGCTAAGCTCCCACATGCGCGTCAAGAACTTCTTGACGAATTCATCACGGTTGGGGAAATTTGTATTCAGCGCCGCACACGCTATGGCATAGTCGACAGACAGTTCGCCGACATCGTCCACAATGAAATTTCTGGCCTCAAACCGGCATCGCTCATCGGTGACACGGCGACGCGCCTCAAGAACGAACTCCTCGAGCAGGTCAACACCCATGTAGCTGCACGGAGAAACCCCCCGTGAGACCATGAATGGGAACAGGTCTCCGAATCCGCAGCCGACGTCGAGAATGCGCGCTCCGGACAGATCAAATCCTCGTAGGAACTGTTCAAACCGTACCTCCTGGGATCGGGTGCTGCCGTAACCTAGTGCGCGCACCTGGTCGCCATGGGCCCGATACCACGGCAGGAATTTGTTGCGGACAATGTCTGCATCGCTCATTGACACGATCTCCATCTGGTTTATTGTTTCTGCAACGCGCCAGCTTCGCTAAGCAGGCAGATTTGTGATCTTAGGCTGTCCATGCCATGCTCGGCGATGCCACACAGTATCGAGTAGCGCAAGCTATCACCAAGGATCGCCCGCCCTATTGAGTAGTCGATCCGCGCCAAGGAAATACCAGCGCTCGCCAGCATTTCTTCATCCTGGTAGCCATCTGCTCCCCGCCCACACAAGTAGGCAGTTGAACCGAGCTTTCGGCAACGTTCTATGAGGCGCTGATTGCGGTGATATTCCTCCAAGCCCAACTCCGTCCCGCGAAGGGTCGGGGTATTGATATCCAGAGCGGAAGCGATGAACGAAATCATCTGGATATTCAGGTCCGCAACTGTCTCGTACTTCCAGAACGCCCAGGCGAATTGATCAATAATCTGATCAAGCTCCCGGCCGTGCGGCAAACCTCCCAAGTTGATTCGTATCGTTTTCACTAACCGGTCGAAAATGACCGCATCCTTGACGTAGTGCTTGTCAGCGATACGACGATCAGCGCCCTTGCGCACCGGCAGCGTCAGATGAGCCGGTGCTCCTCCGACTGGGATTTCGACACGATTGACGACTGATTGCTTTGGGTACTGGACATCGTCGGAGAAGACGAAAATATCGCACTTGAGCATCTTCTCGAAATAGCCGAACCAGGGCAGGAAATTTGGCTGATGGCCGGCGACGAGCGGGCCTCGACCGGACTCCCTCATCGCTGCGCTCCGATGTTGGGCCGGTTGTTGTCTTCCAGCAGGCCGTCGTAATAGCGGCTGCAGAACGCCGCCCGTCCATCGATGCAGCGCTGTAGTCGTTGCCGCGGCGGCATCGGCTCTGCCTGCCACCACTCCGGATGCGTTAGCGCATACAGTCGCTCAACCGTCGGGTCGGCAATCATTTCCGCCAGCGAACGAAAGCGCCAGAGACCGTTGCTGTCCGAACAGTAGGCGTAGGACGCCCGCAAATCGGAGCAGCTTGCGTTCACCAGCCCTGCCCGGTACGGATCGTTCAACGACACACCATCCAGCGTCGTCGGGTTGTGAAGGGTGAACGCGGCGACGCTGGTCTCGACGACTTCTTCAAGCACCTTGGCCTCGAAGGCGATGCGCCGGTCGTAATCCGGGGCGGCCTGATGCGCGCAAACCTCGGCATCGAAATGCAGGCCGACGTCGTGGCCGAGCGCGACGATCTGCCGCAGTATGGCGGCGATCTCGGGCTCGAAGATGCTGTAGTAGCGCGACGACACCTGAACGAAATAGGTCGCAAGAACGCCGCTGGCGGCTTCGACCTTGGCCAGCGCCAGCGCACGCTGCGGCGAGAAGTCGATGTCGTGCCGCCACAGCGCGACCTCTCTTTCGGTCGAGGATTCGGCGAAACGGAGGAAGCGGTAGCGTGCCGCCGCTGCCGAAACCAGTTCGGCATAGGCAGCGATGGTGAAATCCATGTCCTGTCGACTCATTCAATGTGCTGGGCCTGCGCCAGCCGGAAAAAGACGCCCTGCCTGGCCATCAGCGCCGACCAGGTTCCGGTTTCGACGACCCGGCCCTGGCTGAGGACGACGATCATGTCGGCGTTGCGCACAGTCGCCAGACGGTGCGCAACCATGATCACGCATATGCTTCGGCGAAGATTCTCGACGGTTTCGAGCACTGCCGCCTCGGAAGTGGAGTCCAGCGCGCTTGTCGCCTCGTCCATCACCAGCAGGCGCGGGCGGCCGAGCAGCGCGCGCGCAATTCCAAGGCGCTGCCGCTGTCCGCCGGAGAGGCGGGATCCATGATCGCCGACCACCGTCGCAAAGCCCGCCGGCTGCTGCATGATGAAGCCGTGCGCAAGCGCCTGCCGGGCAGCCTCTTCGACGGCACGATCATCGGCTTCCGGATTGCCCCAAGCGATGTTGTCGCGGATCGACTGATGGAACAGGACGGTTTCCTGCGGAACGTAGCCGAACTGGCGGCGCCATTGGGAAAGCGCGACGGAGTGCATCCCGCGGCTTCCGAAGGCGATTTTTCCTTGCTGGATTTCAGCCAGCCCGAGCAGACAATTCACCAGCGTTGATTTGCCGGCACCGGATTCGCCAACGATGCCGACGACGCCAGCCTCGGGAAAGAGAAGCCTGACATCGCGCAGGGTGGTGACGCCATCATAGCCGCCGGCGACGATGTCGATGGCGAGCGAACCGCTCATCGCCGGAACATCGGCTGCATGTGGCGGAACTGCGCCCTCCTCCGCAGCAGCAGCCGCCGACCTGGCGAGCCGCTGTGCATCGGAAAACGCCGGCACATAGGTGGCCAGAAGCTGCATGTTCTGCTGCAGGGCGTTGAAGCGCGGCAGCAGACGGATGAACAGGGCAAGCACCACCAGCATGCTGGCGGCTGGAATGTCCAGGTTGCGGTAGCCGAATACGAGGAGAAGACAAAGCCCGGAGATCGCCGCGAATTCGAAAATCGCGCGCACCAGCGCCGGCAGGAAAGTCGCCCACGTGTGCTGAACGCACAGTTCGTCCACCACCCGTGCGACGCGTTTTTCGGCAACCCCTTCCGTCGCTGTCGCCTTGATCAGCTTGATCCCGCCGAGAAACTCGGTGAGCAGGACGTTAAGCTCTGCGGCGAGCGGCCCGAGCCGCAACCCGATGCGGTAGTTGCGGCGCCCGATTCCGCGGACAGACAGAAAGAGCAGCGCCGCGAAGCCGACCATGAGCAACGTCACCTGCCACGAAATCAGGCACGCGACCAGCACGTAGACGCCTGCGGTAATGGCGACGGTCGCCAGCTGCGCGAGGATGAGGAAGGCGCCGGAGAGGCGGATCGTTTCCTGCGCGATCTGGTTCGTCATCGCGCCGAGCTTCAGATTTGAAATGAAGCTCCAGCGGGCGTGCAGCAGGAGCCCGAAGAGATGTTTCTGCCACTGGGCGCCGTAGTCGCGCTGCAACCGGGACACCCACCAGGTCTGAGTGAGAAAGAGCAGCAACTGCACCGCAAAGACGGCAAGCACCAGCAACGCCAGATGGTAGGCCGAATCGCCGGCGCCTGACGCCGACAGGATACTCGTGATTGCCCCCCCCAGCACTCCGCTGCCAGCCTGCCCGGAAATGCCGACGGCGTTGAGCAATGGTAGCAGCAGAACCATGCCGAAGCCTTCGCTCAAGGCAACGACAGTCATCAGTAATACCAGCACCGGTATCTCCCAGCGATAGCGCTGGCCGATATCGGCAGCCAGTTGCCCGACCTGCCTTGGAAACGATAATGAATTCGTAGACACGCCGCTCTAGTCCCTCGAATCAAAGACCATGCACACTTGCCCCCCTTCGCCGACGACCGAACCGATTCTCCGCGCTGGCGTACCACCGACGATCGTCCCATCTGGAACATCTGCGTTGACGAAGCTGTTGGCCGCCACCACGCAGCGAGAACCGATCGTGACGCCGGCGGCGATCACGCTCTGGCTGCCGATATAGACGCAATCGCCGATGCGCACGGGTGCCTGCTTGCGCTGGAGCGTGCCGCCGGAAAGCGCCCAGAGGACGGTGTCGTGCGTGTAGATATGGACACCGCTCGAGACGGAGCAGTGTGCGCCGATCTCGATGCCGCCGCCGCTACCGTCAAGCAACGTGTTCGGGCCAATCCAGGTGGCGATGCCGACGCTCACCTCGCCGAAGACCGCGGCACTGTTGTAGATGCTCGCCTCCGGCGCGAAGCCGAGCCGCCGGGCGCGTTCCCATCGATCAAACAGCGCGTCCTGAAACGGCAGGCTGCGCTGATATTTGGCGCGCAGGCGCTCGTCCGTGGCGAGATAGCTCGCACGCAGCAACTCGGCAAAGCGTTCGGGCGTCAGGGGTTCGTCCACGCACCGGCTTCCAGATGACTCAGCCACTCCTCGATGCTGAGCAGCGACCAGATCAGCAGGCGGCGGTTTTCCTTGCCGTCGAGATGGTCGCCGATCAGCGACTGGATCGCCGCCCGGTCGAGGTAGTCGAAGAGCCGTGCATCGGGGCCCATCAACCGCCGGCGCACGTAATCGATGCTATCCCCGCGAAACCAACTGGCATCGGGAGCGGAAAAACCCTTCTTGACGCCATCGGCGATGTCAGCGGGGACGTAGCGCTCCATCACCCGGCGCAGCAGCAGCTTGCCGTCGCGCGTCTGCTGAAAGTATTTCGCCGTCTTCGGCCCCGGCTCGTTCTCGTCGAGCCGGACCACCTCACCGAGGTTGCCCAGCTTGAGCCCGACCGGCACCCGGCACGCAAAGTCGACCAGGTCGTTGTCGAGGAATGGCACCCGCGTCTCCAGCCCGTGCGCCATGCTGATCTTGTCTTCGATCGTCAGCAGACCATGCAGGAAGGTTTTCGCCTCAAAGTAAAGCGAATGGTTGATGTAGTCTTCTGGCCGGGTCAGGTGGTGGGCGTGTTCGTGGAAGACGCCGCGGAAAATATCCCGCGTCGATACGTGCGACACATCGGGCCAGATCGGTCCGAAGATCTGCGTAATCCGGTCGGCGGGGAGCAGGCGTTGCCAGTACTGAAAATACTTGTCGGCGTAGTGCTCGAAATCGTCATTTACCACCGCCCGGTAGTAGCGCCACGGATATCCCGCGAACAATTCATCGCCGCCGTCTCCCGACAGCACCACCTTGCAGAATTTGCTCGCCAATCGGGCGACGTAGAAGTTTGGGTAGCTCTGACCGGTGCGCGGCTCCTCCAGGTGCCAGGCCAGCTTCGGCAACACGCGCTCCATGTCGCCGGCCTTGAGCACCATCTGGTAATGCTCGGTCCGGTACAGGTAGGACATATGCTCGGCCTTTTCCCGCTCGTCCATGCCAAGCTCGATGCCGGAGGCGGAGCGCAGGTCGAAACCGCAGGTGAAGGTGCGCATGTACGGAAGCTCGCGCGCGGCAAGCGTGGTCACCGTGCCCGAGTCCATGCCGCCGCTAAGGTAGGCGCCAATGTCGACGTCGGCAACCAGCTGACGTTTGACCGCCTGGCGCAGCAGGCGATCAAGTTCCTCGCGATAGTCGGCCTCGCTGGCAGCCGATGCCGAATCGGGTTCGGAAAAGTGGAAATCCCAGTAGCAGCCGGTTTGCGTTTCGCCGTTCTCCGCCACCGAAATCCACGAGCCGGCCTGCAGGATGCTGACGCCCTTGAACAGGGTGCGCTCCGTGAAGAAGTTCTGGAACGACAGGTACTCGAAGAGGCCCTCCTTGTCGATTTCCGCGCGGCACTCCGGGTGGCGGAGGATGGCCTTGATCTCGGAGCCGAAGATCAGCGCATTGCCAGTGCGGCGCACATAGACCGGCTTGATCCCGTAGCGATCACGGCCAAGCAGAAGGCGGCGGGCGACGCGGTCCCAGACGGCGAAGGCGAACTGCCCGTTGAAGCGTGACAGCGCATCGGTTCCCCACTGGGCGACGGCCTTGAGTACGACCTCGCTGTCGGTACGCGAACGGAAGTGCCAGCCCAGCGCTTCCAGCTCGATGCGCAGCTCTTGGAAGTTGAACACTTCGCCGTTGTAGGAGATGACGTAACGCCCGTCCTCGGTCGCCATCGGCTGATGACCGGCGGGCGAAAGGTCGATGATGGCCAGACGACGATGGACCAGCCCGCAGGGGCCGTCGGAGAAGACTCCCTCGCCGTCCGGGCCGCGATGCGCGATGGCCTCGCCCATGCGGCGCAGCACGACCGGCGATACCGCGTCGCCATTGAACTGCAGATAGCCGGCGATGCCGCACATGATTCAGTCCTTGCGAGCAATGATGGTGATGCCGGCGTCTTCGATCACCTCACGCTCCACCGTCAGGTCGGATTCGGCGCACCAAGCCCGCACTTCCTCGGGCGACTGGCGGGCCGCGTTCGCCGGCGCATACCAGTCGAAATTGATGTGATTCATTTCGTCGAAGCTGAGGTCCGGCCGGTAGAACATCTTGGCCACGTGCCAGTAGAACAGGCGCTGCACGTTGATCCGGCCGGCGGGGATGCCGAGCACGTCGATCGACTGCGGGATGTCGATTTCGGCGTTTAGTTCGCCGAGCGAAATCCCAAGCTGGGTCAAGGGCTCCATCGCCTTCCAGGCTTCATCGGGCGACATCGTCTGTAGCTTGTCGCGGATGTAGTCATCCGTGAACTCACGGATCGGCCCCTTCCTCTTGTAGACGTAGAACAGGAAGCGACCGCCTGGCTTGAGCAGGCGCGCCAACGACTTGATGGCGCCCTCGGTCGAGTCGGTGTGGTGCAGGACACCTTCGGAAAAGATCAGGTCGACCGATCCAGGCGGCAGAGGCAAGTCGCTGATATCTGCCTGCAGGAAGCCGCAGGAGTGACCCTGCAGGGCGAAGCGCTGGCGGGCGACGTCCACCGCCTCGGAAACATCGACGCCGAGATAGCGGATGCGCGGCAGCAACGGGCCGAGAAGTTCCAAACCGGACATGCCGGCGCCGCAACCGGCGTCGATCAGCAGCGGCTGCTCGCCGTGCTCGTCCAGCCACGGTGCCTGAGCAAGATCACCGTAGCGCTCGACAAGCCACTCACGCATGCGTGCCAGCGATGCAGGGGAATCGAAGGTGTCGACCTTCTTCCACTTGAAGCCGAAGGTCTCGCGGGTTTGCACCTGCGCAGCCGAAACCAGCTTGCTGCTGCGCGGCAAGCCATCGCGCACCACGAACGGCTGGCCGCCGAGGGAAAACTCCATGCCCTCGTCGAGTTGGCGAACGCCAAGCACCTTGGCGACCCAAGCGGGCAGGGGTGGAAGAGAGTCAGAATTGGGAGCTGGATTTGTCTGGGTGCTCATGGTTCAAAAATTGGCGCCACGGAAAATGCGGAAGGCACGGAGCAGTTTCTTGAAAGTCGGCGCTGGCGGGACGGTGTAAGTGCATTCAGACGCCGTCACGATGACCGTAGTTGTGTCGGCAAAACTCGGTCAGACGCCGATGCCAATCCATCAGCATCGGCGCCGATTGCACAAGATCAAGGAAGAAACCGGCCAGCCGCTGCGGATTCTCTTCATACTCGTGGTTGATGGCGTTGCGCAGTTCACGCAGTTCTTTCCAAAGCTGCGCAGACTCGATGATGCCCAGCTTCTCCATGTAGAGCAGGATGGCGGTGAATGGCTCGGTACGTTGCTCCTCCTCGATGGCGACCGCGCGCATGGCCTTGCCAAGATGCTCCTGATACTCGCTGAACCGGATGCGGAACGCCGCCAGCGCTTCATGCTGCCCCGGTGTCAGATCCGTCCAAGAGTCGATGGGCACAATTCGGCGCGCCTGCTCAAGCGAATACGCCAGGTAGGTTTGCATGCGCTGCAAGTGGTCGAGCTTTTTCCGGATCAGCTGAATGTGGTCGCTCATATCCGCACCCCTTCGCTTTTCGCGATGCGCGCGATCGGCGCACTTTCCTCAAAGCCGCGCACCACGAGGTCCACCGGCATGTCAAGCACTTCCTCGAGCTCGATCTTGCAGCGCAGTTCGCTACGAAGGGGGTGGGCGTCAGCCTCGACATAAAGGTCAAGATCGCCGCCTTTTTTTTCGTCGTCGAGGCGTGAGCCGAACAGCCATATGCGCGCGCTTGCTCCCAGATGCCGCTGGACGCTGCCGAAGATGGCGCGGGTTTGTTCAGGCGTCAGGCGCATGGCTCACGTTTTCTATCACATAAGACTGTTCGGCTTCTGTCATGCCGTGGAATAGCGGCAGCGAGATGCTGCAATCGTTGGCAGCCCAGGCGTTCGGAAAGTCTTCGGGCTTGAGTCGGTATTTCTCCCGATAGAACTTCAGCATGTGCACGGCATGCGTCGCCGGCCGGGTGGAGATGCCGGCCTGCTGGAGTTCGTCCATCCAGGCATTGCGGGCCTGATTGATGCGCGGAATGGAACCCGGGGTGATGGGCTCGGGCTGGAACAGGCAGGGGTAGCTCTGGTAGCCATGCTCGAACCCTTCACGATGGGCCGGCGTGCGCAACCAGGGCAAGGCGGCGAAAGCGGCGTCGTAACGCGCGGCCAGACGCTGCCGCTCGTGGATGATCTCGCTAGCCCGCTCCATCTGGGCTGCGCCGAGGGCGGCCTGCAGATCGGTCATACGCTGGTTGTAGCCGGCGTCGGGATGGTCAGCCAGCAAATACGGGCGGGGGCCGAGATGGCGTTGCAGATCGCTCGTCGCGGCGCCATGGTCGCGCAGGCGACGCAGCTTCTCGGCGAGCATGTCGTCCTGCGTCGTAATCATGCCGCCTTCGCCGGTGGTAATGGCTTTGCGCGGATGGAAGCTAAAGCAGCCGGTATCGCCGAACGTGCCGACGTGCCGCCCCCGGTAGCGGCTGCCGAAGCCGCAGGCAGCGTCTTCGACCACCCAGAGCGCATGTTTGGCGGCGATGGCGTCGATTTCCGCCATGTCGGCGGCCAGGCCGAAGAGGTGTACCGGCAGGATGGCCTTGGTGCGCGGCGTAATCTTGCTTGCCAACTGGGCGACATCCAGGTTGAAGGTATTCAGATCGATGTCGCAAAACACCACGGTTCCGCCAAGGTGCTCGACCACGTTGGCGGTGGCGATCCAGGTGAAGGCGGGAACGATGGCTTCGTCGCCCGGCCCGAAACCGAGGGCGGCAAGGGAAAGGTGCAGGCCCGTCGTGCATGAGGTCACGGCAACGGAATGCTTCGCCCCGGTGAAGGCAGACCACTTCTCTTCGAACTCGCGCACCTTGGGCCCCTGCACCAGCCAGCCGCTGCGCAGGGGGCCCAGCACGCTTTCGATTTCAGCCTCGGTGAGGCTGGTGCGGGCGATGGGTACGTTGGGCTTGGTTTGGTCGTTCATTCCGGCAATCCGACTGCCTTGCGACGGGCCGCGACTTCGGCTTTGTGGCTGGCGCGCCATTCGATCAGGCGCTTCAATCCTTCGCGCAAATCGAGCGTAGCGGTGAAACCGATCTCTGCGGTCGCCTTCTTCGGGCAACCGATGCGGTTGCGCACCAAGGTGGCCTGGCTGCGCGGCGCATACTTGATCGGCTCGTCGCAGCCAGTGATTTCCAGCAGCAGTTCAGCGAGCTCCTTGAGCGAGGTGCGCTTGCCGGTGCCCACGTTGTAGTTGGCGTCGGTGGTGTCGGCTTTCATGGCACAGACGTTGGCCAAACCGCAATCCTCCACGGCGACGAAGTCGAAGGCCTCGGAACCATCGCCCATGATGGTCGGACTGTCGCCCTTGTCGATGGCATCCAGCATCTTCATGATGACGGCGATGTAGGCGCCGTGGTAGTCCTGCCGCGGGCCGTAGACGTTCATGTAGCGCAGGCCGACGTAATTCAGCCCGTAGCGATGGTGGAAGGCGCGCAGCATGGC
>OGCL01003189.1_pt1 | contig 10037 bp, 8 predicted proteins | sample 1570041 | NCBI WGS metagenome assembly OGCL01 (sample SAMN06266162, study PRJEB24511) | hot springs metagenome | isolation source: Hot spring water | place: South Africa: Limpopo | collected 2015-06-22 | reverse complement strand
GAAGCCCTCGATGGGCCGCACGCAGACCATCCAGATCCGGGGCGGCGCGCTGTATGGCTACTCGGACCCGCGCAATCCGGATGGGAAAACGCTGGGGTACTGATTGCTATCTAATTGATAGCTACCAGCGCTTGATGAATGCGCGAAAACGGCCAATTTGAATCAAAAATCCCGCTCACCGAGAGGTGTGCGGGATTTTTTTGTTACCTCTGGCCTTGCCGAGCATCCTCTTTGCCCACGCTTGGCGCACGGCAAAGTTACGGCGACACGTAGGGCTTGTACCTTTGCCAATGCCGCCAATAGCGGAAATGAAAAAAAACCAACAGCGCGACCATGGTGCCCGCCACCGCGCCCATGAGTGCAAAAAACCCAGCACTTGGCTGCACGGCCTTGGATAGCAACTGCTGCACTAGAAAGGCCAGCAGCGCCGCAGCGCAACCCAGCACACCTTCCGACCAATGGATGTTGGTGGCCAACGCCCCATTGCACGCCGGGCACACCGGCACTGCGCGCTGAGGCAATATCTTTCGCTCGCCGGGGAGTGGCTTGGATGTCACCAATCGCCACCCGAGGGCAGCTCCGCAGTAAGGGCAATCATGTTTCATCGAAGGCGTGTGGGTGGTGCGAAACTGCGGTGACTTTAAGCCATAGCGTCCATAGGCACGCGGCCCCGACCATTCAAGCCGCTACTGCCTGCCCCATCTCAAAATTCGCCATCTTCTCCAGCGCCCGCACCATCGCCGAGTGGTCCCAGCCCTGCCCGCCATGGGCCACGCAGGCATTGAACAGCTCCTGCGCCATCGCAGTATTGGGCAGCGGCACGCCCAGCGCCCGCGCGGTCGACAGCGCGAGGTTCAAATCCTTCTGGTGCAGCCCGATGCGAAAGCCCGGCTCGAATTTGCGTTGGATCATGCGCTCGGCATGCACCTCCAGGATCTTGGACGAGGCGAAACCGCCCAGCAGCGCCTGGCGCACACGCGCCGGGTCGGCGCCCGCGCGGGCGGCAAAGAGCAGCGCCTCGGCCACGGCCTCGATGTTCAGCGCCACGATGATCTGGTTGGCCACCTTGGCGGTCTGGCCGTCGCCGTTGCCGCCCACCAGGGTGATGTTCTTGCCCAGGCGTTCGAACAAGGGCCTGATGCGCTCGAACACCGCCTCGGGGCCACCGACCATGATGGACAGCGTGGCGTTCTTCGCGCCCAGCTCGCCGCCCGAAACGGGGGCATCCAGGTACTGCGCGCCAGCGGCCTCGATGCGGCGCGCGAAATCCTTGGTGGCCACGGGCGAGATGGAGCTCATGTCTACCACCACCTTGCCCACACTGCCTTTCAAGCCTTGCGCCACGCCATCGACGCCGAACAGCACCTTCTCCACATCGGGCGTGTCGGGCAGCATCAGAAAGACGATGTCGGCCCGCTCGGCTACGCCGCGTGCGGTGGTGCACTGCGTGGCACTGCTCTCTGCGATCTGTGGCGCCACGCGGCCCCGGGTGTGCACATACAGCTGGTGGCCCGCAGCGATGAGGTGGCCGCACATGGGCGCGCCCATGATGCCCAGGCCGATGAAACCGAGTTTGAGGGGGGTGTCGGTCATGTTCTTGTTCTCCTTATGTGGTGGTGATTCGTCGATTCGTGGGTTGTGGCTCATGCGGTGAGCGCCGTGCGCCACCCCAGGCCGATTTCCGTGGTGCGTGCAGGCCGGTACTCGCAACCCACCCAGCCGTCGTATCCGATGCGGTCCAGGTGCGCGAACAGGTAGCGGTAGTTGATCTCGCCCGTTCCCGGCTCGTTGCGGCCGGGGTTGTCGGCCAGCTGCACGTGACCGATGCGTTCCAGGTGCTTTTGCAGCGTGGCCGCGATTTCGCCTTCGGTGCGCTGCGCGTGGTAGATGTCGTACTGCACAAAGGCGTTGCTGGCATCCACTTCGTCCAGGATGCCCAGCGCCTGGTCCGTGCGGGTCAGGTAGAAGCCCGGGATATCGAAGGGGTTGATGGGCTCGATCAGCAGGCGCAGCCCGGCCGCCCTCAACTCCGTGGCCGCGAAGCGCAGGTTCTCGACCAGGGTGCGGCGCAGCACCGCAGCATCCACCCCCGCAGGCGCCTTGCCCGCCAGGCAGTTGAGCTGCGGCACGCCCAGCGCCTGGGCATAGGTGATGGCCTGTGCCACACCGGCGCGAAACTCCGCAATGCGTGCCGGGTCGCAGGCAATGCCGCGCTCGCCAGCAGCCCAGTCGCCTGCGGGCAGGTTGTGCAGCACGATCTGCAGTTGGTGTTTGTCAATGCGCGCGCGGATGTCCTCCGCCGCAAACTCGTATGGAAAGAGGAACTCCACAGCCTCGAAGCCGGTGCGCGCGGCGCGCTCAAAGCGGTCGAGAAAGGGAACCTCGGTAAACAGCATGCTGAGGTTGGCAGCAAAACGGGGCATGAAAAGTCTCCGGTAACACGAGGGGGAAAATGCGGCTCGCCTCAGTCCAGCAGGGCCAGGGCAGTGGGTGCGTCGGTGGGCTGCGTGGCCAACTCCTCAAACTCGACGATGTTGTCGATCTCGGTGCCCATGGCAATATTGGTCACCCGCTCCAGGATCACCTCGATGACCACGGGGGTGCGGTGCTCGGCCATCCAGGCCTCGGCCTGGGCGAGGGCGGGTGCGAACTCTTCGGGGCGGTGCACACGGATGGCCTTGCAGCCCAGGCCCTCGACCACCTTCACGTGGTCCACGCCGTAGCCTCGCGCCACCTCGCCTTCGGCCATGTTCACGTTGTCGAACGCGAGCTGCACGCAGTAGTCGATGCTGAAGGTGCGCTGCGCCTGGCGGATCAGGCCCAGGTAGCTGTTGTTGACCAGCACGTGGATGTAGGGCAGCTTGAACTGCGCGCCCACGGCCAGCTCTTCGATCATGAACTGGAAGTCGTAGTCGCCCGACAGTGCCACGATCTTGCGCGTCGGGTCGGCCACGCGCACGCCCAGGGCGGCGGGCACCGTCCAGCCCAGCGGGCCAGCCTGGCCGCAGTTGATCCAGTGGCGCGGCTGGTACACATGCAGAAACTGCGCGCCCGCGATCTGCGACAGGCCGATGGTGGAGACGTAGCACACGTCCTTGCCCAATGCGCGGTTCATGCACTGGTACACGCGCTGCGGCTTCATGGGCACGCTGTCGAAGTGGGTCTTGCGCAGATAGTCCACGCTGTTCTTGCGGCCCTGGCACTCGGCCGCCCAGGCGCTGCGGTCGCGCAGCTGGCCCACGGCCTTCCATTCACGCGCCACCTCCACAAAGAGCTTGAGCGCAGCGCCCGCGTCGGAGACGATGCCGAAGTCGGGCGCAAACACGCGGCCGATCTGTGTGGGTTCGATGTCCACATGTACAAACTTGCGGCCCTTGGTGTAGACATCGACCGAGCCCGTGTGCCGGTTGGCCCAGCGGTTGCCGATGCCCAGCACGAAGTCGCTGGCCAGCAGGCTGGCATTGCCATAGCGCTGGCTGGTCTGCAGGCCACACATGCCGGCCATGAGCAGGTGGTCGTCGGGGATGCTGCCCCAGCCCATGAGCGTGGGGATCACCGGCACGCCCAGCACCTCGGCAAACTGCACCAGCAGGTCCGACGCATCGGCGTTGATGATGCCGCCCCCCGCCACGATGAGCGGTCGCTCGGCGGCATTGAGCATGCTCAGTGCCTTCTCGATCTGCGCACGCGTGGCGGCGGGCTTGTAGGGCACCAGCGGTTCATAGGTGTCGGGGTCAAACTCGATCTCGGCCAGCTGCACGTCGATGGGCAGGTCGATGAGCACCGGCCCGGGTCGGCCGGAGCGCATGAGGTGGAACGCCTGCTGGAACGCCTGCGGCACCTGCGCGGGCTCCAGCACGGTGGTGGCCCACTTGGTCACGCTCTTGGCGATGCTGGCAATGTCCACGGCCTGAAAGTCTTCCTTGTGCAGGCGGGCGCGTGGCGCCTGGCCGGTGATGCACAGGATGGGGATGGAGTCCGCGCTGGCCGAGTACAGGCCGGTGATCATGTCGGTGCCTGCGGGGCCGCTGGTGCCGATGCACACACCGATGTTGCCAGCCACAGCACGCGTGTAGCCCTCGGCCATGTGGCTGGCGCCCTCCACATGGCGCGCCAGGATGTGGCCGATGCCGCCATGCGCCTTGAGCGCCGCATACAGCGGGTTGATGGCCGCGCCGGGCACGCCGAACGCGACGCTCACGCCCTCTTTCTCCATCACCTTCACGGCGGCCTCGATGGCCTTCATTCTTGCCATTGCACATCTCCTTCGGTTTGCGGTCGGTTGAATCGGTTGGATGGGGCAACTCTAGGCAAGCACCCTCTGCGGCGGAAGGTGGCGGCAGACCATAAAATTTATTCCACACAGGAATAAGCCACGGCGCACGCCCGCGCCACCATGCACAACACAGGAGGCAACCACGATGGACCGGCTCGATGCCATGGAGATGTTTGTGCGTGTGGTGGAGACCGGCAGCTTCACCAAGGTGGCGCAGGAGTTCGCCACCACGCAGCCCACGGTGACCAAGCAGGTGGCAGCGATGGAGGCACGCCTGAAGGTGCGGCTGCTCAACCGCAACACGCGCGGCGTGAGCCTGACCGAGCCCGGCGCGCTGTACTACGAGAAGTGCAAGGCCATCGTGACCGACGTGGCCGAGGCCGAGAGCGTGGTGCACGTGCGCCAGACGCAGGTGCACGGGCAGCTGCGCGTGGGCAGCTCGGTGGCCTTCGGGCGGCGCGTGGTGGTGCCGCTGGCGCTGGAGTTCATGGCGCAGAACCCGCAGGTGCAGCTGGACCTGAGCTTTGAGGACCGCTACACCGACCTGGTGGCCAATGGCATCGACGTGGCGATCCGCCTGGGCAAGCTGGCCGACTCGGCCCTGGGCGCGCGCACGCTGGGCATGAACCCCTGGGTGCTGGTGGCCTCGCCCACCTACCTGCGCCGCCACGGCACACCGCGCAGGCCGTCGGACCTGAAGGACCATTCAGCGCTGATCTACAGCAGCGTGCAAGGCAACGACCTGTGGCGGCTGCGCAATGCGAGCGGCGAGGCGGTGTCGGTGCCCGTCACGGGGCGGCTGCGGTCCAACAACCTCTCTGCGCTGCTGGCGGCGGCGCGCGCGCACATGGGCATTGCGGCGCTGCCGCACTATGTGGCGGTGGATTCGCTGGCGGCCGGGCGCGTGGTGGAGGTGCTCAAGACCTGCCGCCTGCCCGAGCAGGAGATCCACGCCGTGTACCCCTCGCCCCGCCTGGTGCCGCAGAAGGTGCAGGCGTTTGTCGCGTTTCTGCAGGGGCGGTTTGCCAAGGACTGGTGGGAGGAGAAGCGGCCATCGCCCTGAGCCGGACACCACCGGGCGTGGCCCGCCCCAGAGGCGTGCCTGGTGCTACAGAAGAAGAATCCCAATAAAAACAGGCGTCACCGCTTATCCACTATGGATTTACAGCTACAAAATCAGTAGTGCACGAAAGTCATTGACGTTGGTGTGCGTGGGTCCGGTGATGACCAGGTCACCCAGCGCATCGAAGTAGCCATAGGCATCGTTGCGGTCCAGGTGGTCCGCGATGGACAAGCCCTGCGCCGCAGCACGCGCCAGGGTGTCGGGTGCCACGCGGGCACCGGCGTTGTCTTCCACGCCGTCGATGCCGTCGGTATCGGCCGCCAGCGCCCACACGTCCGCCTGACCTTGCAGCGCCTGCGCGAGCCCCATGCAGAACTCGCCCGCCCGGCCGCCCCGGCCCTTGGCAGCGCCGGGTGCGCGCGGGCGGATGGTGACGGTGGTCTCGCCGCCCGAGAGGATCACGCAGGGCCGCGCAAACGGCTGGCCGTGACGCGCCACCGCGCGGGCCAGCGCGGCGTGCACCTTGCCCACCTCGCGCGACTCGCCTTCGATCTCGTCGGAGAGGATGTACGCAGCCACACCGGCCGCACGCGCGGCCTCGGCGGCGGCCTGCAGCGACTGCTGGGGCGTGGCCGTCATGTGCACCACATGGTTCGCAAACACGGCGTCGCCGGGCTTGGGGGTTTCCAGCGTGCCTGCCTCCAGTGCAGCGCGCACTGCGGGGGGCACGTCGATGCCATAGCGCGCCAGGATGGCCAGCGCATCGGCGCAGGTGGTGGCGTCGGGCACGGTGGGGCCGCTGGCGATCACCGAAGGGTCGTCGCCGGGCACGTCGCTGATGGTGAGTGTGACCACGCGCGCAGGGGCACAGGCCGCCGCCAGCCGCCCGCCCTTGATGCGCGAGAGGTGCTTGCGCACGCAGTTCATTTCGTCGATGGCGGCACCGCTCTCCAGCAGGGCCTTGTTGACGCGCTGCTTGTCTTCGAGCGTGAGGCCATCTGCCGGCAGCGTGAGCAGGGCCGAGCCCCCGCCCGAGATCAGGCACAGCACGAGGTCGTTCTCGGTGAGGCCCTCGGTGAGCGCCAGGATGCGCTCTGCGGCCGCCAGCCCCGCCGCATCGGGCACCGGGTGCGCGGCCTCGACCACCTCGATGCGCTGGTGCAGCCCCTCGGGCCGGGGCGGCGTGTGGTGGTAGCGCGTGACGACCAGGCCCGACAGCGGCGCATCGGCCGGCCACAGCGCCTCCACGGCCTGGGCCATGGCGCCACCGGCCTTGCCTGCGCCCAACACCAGGGTGCGGCCGCCGCTTTCGGGGCTAGGCGGGGCAGGCAAGAAGGCCGCCGTGTTGTGCAGCGGCAGTGCGCGCCGCACGGCAACGCGGTAGAGGTATTCGAGGAAATCCCCGCTCTGGCGAACAGGGTCGGGCACGGCGTCGGTGATGTTCATGGGATGGTCTCCGCGGGCGATTGTGGGGCCATGGTCACCCGCACAGCAGTGCGCCAAAGTCAAAACTACTTCAACCCAGGCAGGGGATGGCAACACGCCAGAGCGGCGCACAGCACGGGATAACCCCATGTTCTGGCCTTCAACAGTTGTCTACAGTTCTTGTATGCAAGATTGATTGCAGCGCACCTCCATCCTTTTTCTCAGCAAAGGGTTCCCATGCTCCGCTTCTTCAACTCCCTCTTCGGCCGGGTGATCCTGGCCTTGATTGCCGGCGTGGCCATCGGGCTGCTCTGGCCTGACACGGCCGTGCAGCTCAAGCCGCTGGGCGATGGTTTCATCAAGCTCATCAAGATGCTGATCCCGCTCATCGTGTTCTGCGTGGTGGTGCATGGCATTGCGGGCACGGGCGACTTGCAGCGTGTGGGGCGTGTGGGGGTCAAGTCGCTGATCTACTTCGAGGTGGTCACCACCATCGCGCTGGTGCTGGGCCTGGTGCTGGCGTTCTGGTTCGAGCCTGGCGTGGGCATGAACGTGGACCCCAAGGCGCTGGACCCCAAGGCCATGGGCGCCTATGCCGAAAACGCCAGCAAGCTCACCGGTGGCGGCTTCAGCGACTTCTTGCTCAAGCTCATCCCCACCACGGCCGTGAGTGCGTTTGCCAACGGTGATGTGCTGCAGGTGCTGCTGTTCTCCATCGTGTTCGGCTGCGCACTGGCGCTGATGGGCGAGCGCGGGGCGCGGGTCACGGGCCTCATCGAAGACCTGTCGCATGTGCTGTTCAAGACCATGGGCCTGATCATCAAGCTGGCGCCGCTGGGTGTGCTGGGTGCGATCGCGTTCACGGTGGGCAAGTACGGCATCGGCTCGCTCAAGCAGCTGGGCATGCTGGTGGTGCTGTTCTATGCAGCGGTGGTCATCTTCGTGGTGGTGGTGCTCGGCCTCATCATGCGGTTCTCGGGCTTCAGCCTGTTCAAGCTGCTGCGCTACCTGCGCGAGGAGCTGGCCGTGGTGTTCGCCACCACGTCGTCGGACAGCGTGCTGCCCCAGATCATGGCCAAGCTCAAGCACATGGGCATCCGCGATTCGACCGTGGGCCTGGTGATCCCCACGGGCTACTCGTTCAATCTGGACGCGTTCTCGATCTACATCACGCTGGCGGCCGTGTTCATCGCCCAGGCCACCAACACGCCCATCACGATGACCGACCTGCTCACCATCCTGGCGATCTCGCTGGTCACCTCCAAGGGCGCGCACGGCGTGCCGGGCTCGGCCATCGTGGTGCTGGCCGCCACGCTGCACGCCATTCCGGCCATCCCCGCCATCGGGCTGGTGCTGGTGCTGTCGGTGGACTGGTTCATGGGCATTGCCCGCGCATTGGGCAACCTGATTGGCAACTGCGTGGCCACCGTGGCCATTGCCGCGTGGGAGGGCGACATTGATCGCGACCGCGCCCATGCAGTGCTGGACGGGCAGAGCCTGCCCCCCTTGCAGCCCCCGCTGCAACCACCGCCTGCGCAGCCACAACCCGCGCCACAATCGGCCGCATGAGCACCAACCAGACCCAGATCGCCCAGCAGGTGGTGGAATCCATCCTTGCGCAAAAGCTCTCACCCGGCGAGCGGTTGGGTGAGCAGGAACTCGCCGACCTCTTCGGCGTGAGCCGCACCCTGGTGCGCGAGGCACTGATGCAGCTGCAGGCCCGTGGCTTTGTCGAAGTGCGCCCGCGCCGGGGCTGGTATGTGGTGGAGCCCTCGGTGGACGATGCGCGCGATGCATTCTCGGCCCGGCGCATCATCGAATCGGGCATCCTGGCCGATGCCGGGCGCCCGTTGCAGGCGGTCATCCCCCGGCTGCGCGCCCACATTGCCGACGAGCAACGCGCCATCGAAGGTGCTGATGCCGCCACGCGCGCCTTCCTGCTGGCCGACTTCCACGTGTGCCTGGCCGAGGCCATGGGCCACCGCAGCCTGAGCGACATCCTGCGCGACCTCACGGCGCGTACCACGCTGGCAGCATCGCTTTACCAGTCGCGCCACGAAGCCAGCCAGTCGTGCGCGGAGCACGAGTCCATCGTCGAGGCGCTGGAGGCAGGCAACGCGGCCCTGGCCCGCGAGCGCCTGCTGGCCCACATCGGCCATGTGGAAGCCGCACTCAACCCCGGCCAGCCGCTGGTGCGCGACCGCCTGCGCGAATCGCTGGCCCCTTTGGCGGCGCCGCGCGGTTCCACCTGACCCCCCAGGCACAGAGTCGGCCCCAGCGCCCCTGATCTCCCCCTCCACCGCCCGGCGCGCTGAAGGGCGCTGCTGCTGCACCTAGGGTTTACCGGGATAAGGCGTTTCGCATATTTTGTATACGATTTTTGTATGGACTGCTGTGCACCGCATTGCACACAGATTGCCGCCCATCCCTCAGGCCCCGTACAAAAGGAATTCCCATGACCCCACCCGTGCATCCCGTGGACGAACACCTGCCCCTGGGGCGCCTCACGGCGCTGGGCCTGCAGCATGTGCTGGTGATGTATGCCGGCGCGGTGGCCGTGCCGCTCATCGTCGGCCGCGCGCTCAACCTCACGCCCGACCAGGTGGCCAAGCTGATCTCGGCCGACCTGTTCGTCTGCGGCCTGGTCACGCTGATCCAGGCGCTGGGCGCCTCGCAGTGGTTCGGCATCCGCCTGCCGGTGATGATGGGCGTGACCTTTGCCTCGGTGGCGCCCATGGTGTCCATGGCGCAGAGCACAGGGGGCACGGCCGGGGCCGGGCTGATCTTTGGCTCGGTGATTGGCGCGGGGGTGATCTCCATCCTCATCGCGCCCCTGGTCAGCCGCATGCTGCGGTTCTTCCCGCCGGTGGTCACCGGCACCATCATTGCGGTCATCGGCATCAGCCTGATGCGGGTGGGCGTGGGCTGGGCCGGGATCGCCTCGGCCGTGGTGCCGCCCGGGCTGGTCACCGCGCTTGCGGACGCGGTGCGCGCCGGCGGATTCGATGAACTGACGCTGCACTACATGCATCTCACCGAACACACCGCGGCGGCCCTGCTGCGGCTCGACCTGTGCGAGGTGGTGAAGCCGCGCAGCTTCTTCTTCGGCCCTGCCGACCGGGCGCTGTTCAGGGAAGGCCTGGCGGCGGGGCGGCGGACGGTGGAGTTCGTGCCCACGTCCTTCAGCGACATCCCGCGCCTGATCCGCGACTGCGTGCAGGTCGATTTCCTGCCGCTGCAGGTCTCGGCGATGGACCGGGCGGGGTATTTCAG
>OGCL01003188.1_pt1 | contig 10039 bp, 9 predicted proteins | sample 1570041 | NCBI WGS metagenome assembly OGCL01 (sample SAMN06266162, study PRJEB24511) | hot springs metagenome | isolation source: Hot spring water | place: South Africa: Limpopo | collected 2015-06-22 | reverse complement strand
GGGCCCCGGCCATCGCCGCCCGCACCGGGCTCCACCTCGAGATCGCCCGGGTGGCGGTCCGCAACATGGCCCGCGAACGCAGCGTCAAGCTCCCCGACGGGGTGCTCACCCGTGACGCCACCGCCGTGGTCGAGGACCCGTCCATCGACGTGGTCGTCGAGGTCATCGGGGGGATCGAACCGGCCCGCGAACTGATCCTCACTGCGCTCGAGGGTGGCAAGCCGGTGGTGACCGCCAACAAGGAGCTGCTGGCCAACGTCGGTGCCGAGCTGTTCGCCGCTGCCGATCGCCCAGCCGTTGTCCTGCTGGTATCCTTCGACCCACCAGCCATCGAGGACGCTGAGATTCAGGCCGCCATTGACGCAGACCTTCATGCCGCTGGTTCCGGAGGCCTCGAGCGGTCGACGCGGATTGTTGAGCCAAACATCGACCCCCTGCACCAGATAACGTGCGATCTCCTGATCGTAATCCTCCAAAAAAACGGCACGTCGCTGCCAATTGGATTCATCATTGATCGACATCAGATTTTGCAAAATGCTCTTCGCGGTGCGGTCTTGCGGATGTGCTTTGCCGGCAAAAACGAACTGGACCGGCCGGTCGCCAGCATCCACGAGCCGGTCGCCTGGTTCGAGGTGATGAAGCAGGTGGCGTTGCTCGCCGCGAGCTTCGAGACAGTGCTGGCGATCGAGGCTTCGGCCTTGTCTCTGGCCGCAAAGGCGACGACGGGAAAGTCACGGCCGACGATTGAGACCGGACCATGCAGAACCTCGGCGGAGGAATAGGCTTCCGCATGCAGTTCGCAGGTTTCCTTGCATTTCAGTGCGGCTTCAGCTGCGATGGCGAGCGCGGCACCGCGGCCGAGCATGTAGAGTGAGTCTGCTGTCTTCAGCGGTTCGAGCAGGGCGCTCCAGTCGAGAGCGAGTGCCTTCTCGAAGTGCTCGGGGAGAGCATTGACGGCGCGGGTCAGAGCCTCATCGCGGCTCCAGCTTGCGAGGATGGCGAGGCCGGCCACGATGGAATTGACGAAGGACTTGGTCGCGGCGACGGCAATCTCGGGGCCGGCCTTGATGTCGACAGCGAAGGTTGCTGCATCTGCAAGCGGGGAGGGAAGGGTGTTGACGAGGCTTACCGTGGTTGCGCCGCCGTCCCGGGCGCCTCTGGCCATTGCGACAATGTCGGGGCTCGCACCGGACTGCGACACGGCAAAGGCGGCAGCCTTGCCGAGTTTCATCGGCGTCTCGTAGATTGAGGCGAGCGAGGGGCCGAGCGAGGCGACCGGCAGACCCATCTGCAGCTCGATTGCATATTTCAGGAAGTGGGCCGCATGATCGGACGAGCCGCGAGCGATGGTCACGACCACGCCGGGATCCTTGTCACGCAGGGCGGTTGCGGCCTCTGCAATGACGGTTCTGGAGGTTTCCAGCAATCGGGCGGCGGCTGCGGGGATCTCGTCGATCTCCTCACGCATTTTCGTGGTCATGTCACGCGCTTTCAGTCTTGAGGCTTCATTGGCGAGCCGATGCCGAGTTCGGCCACTAGGTCATAGGCGTCGCTGCGATAAAGGGCGCGCGACATTTCCATCACGCGGCCGGTTTCGAGATAGGCAATGCGCTGCACCGAGAGTGCGGCCGAGCCAGGCGGAACGCCGAGCAGCTTGGTTTCCTCGTCCTTCAGGAGGACGGCCGAAATGCGCTGATTGGCTCGGACCGGTCGAATGCCGGCGTCGAGCAGGCAGAGATAGAGCGAGTCTTCAATCTTATCCGGATCCGGCAGCAGATCGTCCGGAAGACTCGTGCGCTCGAGCGCGATCGGCATGTCGTTAGCGGTTCTCAAACGGTCGATGCGGGCAACGCGCGCGCCGCCGACGAGGCCGAGCATCATGGTTTCTTCCGCTGTCGGATAAAACAGGCCGCGGCTTAGCCAGCGGGAGCCTGCGACCATGCCGCGGCGGCGCATGTCTTCGGTGAAGGAGGTGAGTTGGCTCAGCGGCTGCTGCATGCGCGGCACGGGCTTCACGACAAAGGTGCCGGATCCCCGTCTGCGGACGAGCAGGCCTTCTTCCACGAGTTCGTCGATCGCCTTGCGCACCGTCACGCGGCTGATCTCGGCCGCTTCGGCGATGTCGCGCTCGGCCGGCAGGGCATCGCCATGTTTGAGGCGACCGGACGCGACTGCGTCTTCAATCATTTTGCGGAGCTTGACGTATAAAGGTCCGCCACGAACCGATTGCAGCTGTTCCAGGGGTAGGGGGGTGCTCATGCGTGTCCTCTGCTGCAGTGGCGAGCGGACCGGAAGCGGAGGGCGGGTGTACATTCTGTCTTCACTCTCAGCATGTCTCCGTCCCTTGGTGGTCTTTGCGAAAACAATACCAACCAGAAACCTATTTCGCAAATGGTTTTGAAGTTTACGTGCGAATTGGCTCGTGTACGCAGAAATTTCATCGCAAAAACAGGAATTTGCCTGTTTTTACCCCAGATTTTAAAGATCTAGCTTTACGATTGGACTAGTTTTGGTATCTTAAATTAACGATTGGAGAGGAGCCCAATCCGAAACCTCTAGATGGCGCACGCAGTGGAAACACTCGAGGCCTAGAGGCATCGGTGATCCAGCTCTTCATCCGGTCACGCAGATGGCCGTGAAAACGATTTTCATCAATGGCGAGTTTTTCGCTCTCCATGTTGACGATGTCGGAAATTTGACGCAGTCTGCGAAAAATAATTACGAAAGCAGGGGAATGCATCATGAAGGTCGCGATCGTCGGACTCGGATTCCGTCTTGGTTATCTGGGTCGGGTTTTCAAGGAGATCGACCCGAGCTTCGAGATCGTTGGTTACGTCGATCCGGCACCCGCCGGCATGGCGACGCTCGATGAATTCGGCATCTCTCCCGGCAAGGCCTACGACACACCCGAAGCCTTGATTGCCGGCGAAACCTTCGACCTTCTGATGATCGGTTCGCCCAACCACCTGCATCTCGATCACATCCGCATCGGGCTTGAGGCTGGCCTTACGGTCTTCACCGAGAAGCCGATCGTGACCAGCATCGAGGAAAGCTATGCGCTCGCCTCTCTCCTCAATACATACGGCCATGATCGCCTTCTGGTCGGTCTCGTCCTGCGTTACTCCCCGCTCTATCGCGATCTGCGCAAGGCGCAGGAAGAAGGGCGTCTCGGCAATGTCGTCTCGATCGAGGCGTCCGAGCACATCCAGCCCTATCACGGTGCCTTCTTCATGCGCGACTGGCGCCGTTACGGCCGCTATGCCGGCGGCTTCATGCTGGAAAAGTGCTGCCACGACCTCGATCTCTACAATGGCGTGGTCGGTGCCCGTCCGCGTTTCGTCGCAAGCTTCGGCGGTCGCAAGAGCTTTGTGCCGGAAAACGCGCCGGAGGCGTCCGGCGTCAACGATCTCAACGTCTATCACCGCAAGCCGAGCGGATGGCAGGGTTCCGACAAGGTATTCGACAGCGACGGCGACATCATCGACTACCAGACCGCGATCGTCGAATACGAGAATGGCGTGTCGATGACCTTCCACACCAATCTCAACGTGCCGGACGAGTTCCGCCGTTTCTGCGTCATCGGCTCCAAGGGCATGGCGGAAGGCGACTTCGTGCGCGGCTTCATGGATGTGCATGATGCGCGGACGAATGAGAAGGTCATCGCCAATACCTACAAGGCGCCGTCGGCGCTGTCGCAGCACTACGGTGCTGACGAGCAGATGGCCGAGGATGTGATCGCCTTCGTGCAGACCGGTGCGAAGCAGCCAGTCTCGGCGATCGATGCACTCGAGGCCGGTATCCTGGCGCTCGCCATGGACGAGGCGCGGCTTGGCCGCAAGGTGGTTGACCTGAAGCCGGTCTGGGAAAAGTTCGACACATGCCTCCATGGCTCCGCAGGCGTCTCTGCCCGCGCGCGGTCGGCATAAGGGGGCGGTTGGATGCAAGCTCGCCGCAGCGCAATCATCTTCGCCTGGCTGCTGATCGCGCCGGCTCTTTTGTATATCACGGCGATCGTCGCCTACCCGCTGGTCGATACCTTCATCCTGTCCTTCACGGATGCGTCGCTCAAGAAGACGACGAACTGGGTGGGCTGGGTGAACTATGAGAAGATCTTCAACGACACCTTTGCGACCGTCATCGTCAGGACCTTCATCTGGACCTTCTTCTCGGTGGCGATCAAGATGATCATCGGGACCTTCGGTGCTGCCATGCTCAACACCGCCGTGCCCGGTCGCACACTCTTCCGTGTGCTCACCATGCCGCCCTGGATCGTGCCGATGGCCATCGGCATCTTCATGTGGGGCTGGATGTATAACGGCCAGTTCGGCATGATTTCCGGCGTCCTCCAGCGTACGGGCGTCGTCGATGGTCCGGTGGCATTCCTCGCCTATGGCTCCACCGCCTTCTGGGCGACGATCTTCACCGATGTGTGGATCGGCGTGCCGATGGTGACGCTCTACATGCTGGCTGCCATGCAGGCGATCCCGCAGGATCTTTATGAGGCCGCCTGGACAGACGGCGCCGGCCGTTTCTACCGCTTCCGCCGCATCACCCTTCCGCTGATCCTGCCCGCCTTGATCAGCATGTCGATGCTGTCGCTGATCTTCACCTTCAACTCCTTCGACATCATCTGGATCCTGACGCGCGGCGGTCCGAGCGGCGAGACCACCACGATGATCATCGACACCTACCACACGGCAATCGGCTCGAAGAAATACGGCGAAGGCGCTGCGCGTGCCGTGCTGATCTGCATTTTCCTGTCGATCTTCTGCTTTGCCTATTTCCGTGTGACCAGCCGGCTTTCTCAGGAGCACGCCCGATGAGCTACGACAAGACAGCCCTGATCAACCGCTACAAGTGGTATGAGCTTGTCGGCATCTATGCCGGGATCGCGGTGTTCCTGACCTTCGTTCTGGCGCCCTTCGTCGAAGGCTTCCTCGTCTCACTAAAGCCGCTCAGCCAGCTGTTTTCGTCACCCTATCGCTTCTGGCCGGAAAACGGCTCGTTTGAGGCTTATCGGACGATGTGGGTGAGTGTGCCTGGCTTTGCGCGCTACATCTTCAACTCCTTCTTCATCTCGACGATCGCCACTTTCATTGTGCTGATCCTGGTGGTGCCAGCTTCGTATGCTTTCGCTCGTTTCGAATTCAGGGGGCGTGGCCAGCTGTTGGGCGCTTTCCTTGCCGTAAACATGTTTTCCGGCGCAGTACTGCTGATCCCGCTCTTTCGCTTGATGCGGACGCTCGGCGTGCTCAACACCTATTTCGCCATGATCGTGCCCGGCGTCGCCTTCCTCATCCCATCAGCCATCTGGCTTCTGCGCACCTACATGATGCGCATTCCGCGGGAGCTGGAAGAGGCGGCCTATGTCGATGGTGCTGGCTATTTCTACACCTTCCGGCGTGTGGTTCTGCCGCTCGCCACGCCGGGCATTGCCGTGGTCGCCATCATGACCTTCATCGGCGCTTACGCGCAGCAGTTCATCTTCGCGCTGACCTTCAACTCCAAGACCGAATACATGCCGCTGCCGATCGGGTTGTTCGCCTATTTCGGGCGTCAGGAGGTCATCTGGAACGAGCTGATGGCGGCGAGCTTTGTCGGGATCGCACCCGCCATGATCGTGATCTTCTTCCTGCAGCGCTACCTCGTCAGCGGACTGACCGCCGGCGCGGTGAAGTAAGGGCTGCCAACCAAAATTCGGGCCAACCGGACGCTTTCAACCTGTCAACAAAGGGGAACTACCGATGACAAGAAAACTAACCATGCTCGCGGGCTCTTTTGCGCTGCTCGCCAGCTCGGCGCTCACCACGCTGGCGGCCGACCAGGAAATCAGCTGGATCTATTGCGGTGATGTGATCGATCCGATCCATCAGAAATACATCGCCGAATGGGAAAGCAAGAACGAAGGCTGGAAGGTCAAGCCCGAAGTCGTCGGCTGGGAGCAGTGCCAGGACAAGGCGACCACGCTCGCCGTTGCAGGCACGCCTGTCGCCATGGCCTATGTTGGCTCGCGCACGCTGAAGGAATTCGCCCAGAACGAGCTGATCGTTCCGGTTCCGATGACGGATGAGGAGAAGGCCTCCTACTACCCGAACATCGTCGACACGGTCACGTTTGACAATACGCAGTGGGGCGTCCCGATCGCCTTCTCGACCAAGGCACTCTACTGGAACAAGGACCTCTTCAAGCAGGCTGGCCTCGATCCGGAAACCCCGCCGAAGACCTGGGCCGAAGAAATCGAGTTTGCCAAGCAGATCAAGGAAAAGACCGGCATCGCCGGCTACGGTCTGCCGGCAAAGACCTTCGACAACACGATGCACCAATTCATGCATTGGGTTTACACGAACAATGGCAAGGTGATCGACGGCGACCAGATCGTCATCGATAGCCCGGAAGTCCTGGCCGCCCTGCAGGCCTACAAGGATATCACACCTTACTCCGTCGAAGGTGCGACCGCTTACGAACAGAACGAAATCCGCGCCATCTTCCTCGACGGCAAGGTCGGCATGATCCAGGCCGGTTCGGGTGCCGCCTATCGCCTGAAGGATACCTCGATCAACTGGGGTGTTGCCCCGCTGCCGCTCGGCCCGTCGGCCAGGGGTGAAGGCACGCTGCTAATCACCGATAGCCTTGCCATTTTCTCCGGCTCGGGCGTCGAGGAAAAGGCGATCGAATTCGCCAAGTACATCACCTCGACCGACATTCAGCATGAATACGAGCTGCAGGGAGGTGCCGGCCTCACCCCGCTCCGTCCGGGCGCAGTCGTTGACCAGTTCGTCGCCAACGAGCCCTTCTGGAAGCCGTTCATCGATGGCATCGCCTATGGTGGCCCAGAGCCGCTCTTCACCGACTACAAGGGCTTCCAGAACGTCATGATCGAGATGGTCCAGTCGGTTGTCACCGGCAAGGCTGAGCCGGAAGCTGCCCTGAAGAAGGCAGCCGGCGAACTCGAGCAGTACAAGTAATCTCGGGCAACCGGGGCTCCGCGGGCCGGTTCCGGCCCGCGGATTTCATCAGGCTTATTTGGCCGGTCTACGACGGATCGGCAGTGGAGACTAAGGGTCGTGGGTCAGCTATTTCTGAAAAAGGTGCGCAAGTCGTACGGGCATTTCGAGGTCATCAAGGGTGTCGATCTCGAGGTGAAGGACGGCGAGTTCGTCGTTTTCGTCGGGCCGTCGGGCTGCGGCAAGTCCACGCTCTTGCGCATGATCGCGGGCCTTGACGACACGACCGATGGCGACATCGTCATCGATGGCGAACGAGTCAACGACAAGCCTCCCGTCGAGCGCGGCATTGCCATGGTCTTCCAGTCCTACGCGCTTTATCCGCATATGTCCGTCTTCGAGAACATCGCCTTCCCGCTGCGCGTCGAGAAGCTCCCCGAAGAGCAGATCCGCGAGAAGGTCGGTGCTGTCGCGAAAATCCTCCAGCTCGATCAACGCCTGCAGCAGCGTCCGGGTCAGCTTTCCGGAGGCCAGCGTCAGCGTGTGGCAATCGGTCGTGCGATTGTGCGCGAACCGAAGATCTTCCTTTTCGACGAGCCGTTGTCCAACCTGGACGCAGCTCTGCGGGCCGACATGCGCATCGAACTCACCAAGCTGCATCGCGATCTCGAAGCGACGATGATCTACGTCACCCACGACCAGATCGAGGCCATGACCATGGCCGACCGGATCGTGGTGTTAAATGCCGGCCATATCGCTCAAGTGGGCGCACCGCTGGAGCTCTATCACAAGCCGCAAAACACCTTTGTCGCCGGTTTCATCGGCAATCCGAAGATGAATTTCGTGCCGGTTACCTGTGTCGGTGTCGATGCGATCGGTGTGACGATTTCCTATGAAGGCCAGACGGCGCTGATCCCAGTGGATGGACGCCCCGAGCTCGTTGGCCAGACGCTGACGCTCGGCATTCGTCCCGAACACACGCGCCTCGGCGACGGCGATATCAACATCATGGTGACGCCTTCTGTTATCGAGCGTCTCGGCATCAACACGATCGCCTATGCCGCGCTCCCGAATGGCGAGCCCTATTGCGCGCTCCTGCCGGGTTCAGCCCCGGTCCGTGCCGAGCAGCCAATGGTGACGGGCGTCATGGCCGCCGACTGCCATCTGTTCGACGCCAATGGCGAGGCGCTTGAACGACGCATCGACTGGCGTACCCTCGACCTGCCCGCTTCGGTCACAGCTGCCGAGTAAAGTTCCTCCCGGCCATGCCAACGGCCAATCCCCTGGTCCGCCTTCGGGCGGGCCTTTTTTTGTGTTGGGCTTGCTGCTCGGTGTCAGTCCGGAAAGCCGTCAAACTGTGGCAGGTCGTCGAGGATCTCGTACCAGGGCGCCTTTGAGCCGACGAAGATATGCATGGAAGGCTTCATTGAAGGCGGATCGATGAGCGTGCCCATTGGAATGTGGACCTTCACGCTGCCGTTTTCGGCGATCCAGGAATAGACGAGGGAACCGCAGGTGCTGCAATGCATGTCATGAATGCCGTCAGGATCACCATGGCGGAACATAGCGTCCGAACCGGCCGTGATCTCAAAATCCTCGACTGCGACGCCGGCGATCGGCTTGAAGGCTGAGCCCGTGGTGCGGCGGCATTTTGAACAGTGGCAGTTGATCGCGTAAAGAAAGCGATCGGCAACCTCGTAGGCCACGGCCCCGCACATGCAGCCGCCGCGCAGCTTTTGCGCTTTCGAATTGTCGGTTTTCTCACTCATGATCGTCCTCCCGCGCTCAGCCTAGACGTCCAAGACAGCGAGGTGCAAGTCGCTACCAGACGAGTCCTCGGGCTGCGACCTCTTCCACGCGGGTGACGAGCCCGTTACGGTGGAAGGTCATGATGTCGAAGAGGTTCGAGACGACGCAGGTGTGGTTCGGGATGATCCTGACCTTCTCGCCGATCTCGGGGCGTCGTCCCTGGACCTTCGACAGATCCACCGTGCCATGTTCTTCGGAGAGGCCTGCGATAACGGCGTCCGGATACTCGACGATCATGCCGTAGTCGGAGAAGCCGAGGAGGTCCGAGGTCAGTGCCTTGGAGCCGGCGTCGAGGATGGCGCGGTTCTCGGTCGGGCGGGAGACGACGGTGGCCAGGATATGCATGGCGCAGTCGTCGAGGCTGCAATGGCCTGATCTGGCCATGGCGCGGTCGTTGTAGACATAGGTGCCGGCGCGGTGTTCGGTCGCGGATGGCACCTTATGTGCGGAGAAGAGGCTGGGCGTGCCGCCATTGGAGACGATAGGGCAGGGTATGCCACGAGCCGCGAGGCCGGCGAGTGTCGCGGTAAAGAAGGCTTCGACCGCTTCTTCGCTATTGGCCTTGGGGTAGGTGAGGATGCCGCCGAAGGTGAGGCCGGGAGCGGCGGCGATAATCTCTGCAAGGGCAAGGGCCGCTTCCGGGCTTTGGACTCCGCATCGACCGCCACCCGTGTCGCATTCAACGAGAACCGTGAGCGGGCGCGTCTGCGAGAAAGCGCAGGAGAGGCCACGCACGGTAGTCTCGCTGTCCGCAACGACTTTCAGGCCGGAAATGCGAGTATTGAGGTCGACGAGACGCTTATGCTTCTCGCTGCCGAGAATGTTGAAGGTAATCAGTAGATCCTCGAAGCCTGCAGCGGCGAAAACCTCGGCCTCGGTGATCTTTTGGCAGTTGATGCCCTTGGCGCCCGCCTTCACCTGTTCGGCAGCGATCGCCGGGATCTTGTGCGTCTTGATATGCGGGCGGAAGGCGAGGCCATGGCTGTCCATGTAGCTCTGGACGCGGGCGATGTTGGCGGCGAGCCGGTCCTCGTCGATCAGCGGTAGCGGCGTCGAGAGTTCGGCAATCTGCTGACCACGCCGGGGTCGGGGTAAATCCATCACGCGTCCTCATCAGTGCCTGCGGGCGGATCATGGGGGTTTGCCATGATCGGCCAGATATCCCGGCGCACGTGCCGATAGTTGGTCTTCTTCGGATCATTCGGATAGGGCGTTCCGGCGGCGCAGTAAAGGATGTCAGAGGCGATCTGCGAAAAGGCCGCATAGAAGTGGTTGGTCGACTTGAT
>OGCL01003187.1_pt1 | contig 10043 bp, 7 predicted proteins | sample 1570041 | NCBI WGS metagenome assembly OGCL01 (sample SAMN06266162, study PRJEB24511) | hot springs metagenome | isolation source: Hot spring water | place: South Africa: Limpopo | collected 2015-06-22 | reverse complement strand
CTTCGCATCTCGTGCCTTGCCTCGCGCTAAAACTGGCTCCGGCGCGGCCGCGAACGAAACGTCAACAGACCCTAGCGCAGAATCAGCAGCGCTGTGGTACTGGTGCGCAGCAGTGCGGTGGTGGTGCTGCCGACCAGAAACTGGCGGATGCGCGAGTGGCCGTAGGCACCCATGGCCAGCAGGTCGATCTCGTGCTCGGCCTGGTATTCGTGCAGGGTCGGCTCCACTTCGCCGGCGCGGATGGCCAGGTGCACCTCGCTGGCCGAGCCTTGCAGCAGACGCTCGGCGTTTTTCAGCTGTTCCCAGTGCTCGGCGGTGTCGGCGCCGACCATCAGCAGGTGGCAGGGCAGGCCCTTGAGCAGGGGGCTGGCGGCGATCATTTCCAGGCTCTTGTGCGCGGTAAAGCTGCCATCGTAGGCCAGCATATAGCTCTGCGGCGCCTTGAACTCGCCGCAGCTGACCAGGATCGGCCGGTGCAGGGTGCGGATCACGCTTTCCAGATGGCTGCCCACCAGCTGGCTGATATTGTCGCTGGTTTCGCCCTGGCGGCCGATTACCAGCAGGCGGATGTCCTTTTCCAGCTCGTGCAGGCAGTCCACCAGTTCGCCATGGCGCTGGCGCAACTGGGCCGGCTCGACACCGTCGGCCTTGACCCGGTCGCGGGCCGCGTCGAGCATCAGGCGGCCCTGCTCCATGGCCAGTTGATGGCGCTGCTGATCCAGCTTGGCCAGCTCTTCGAGCAGGCTCTCGCGGCCACCCAGGCCGATATTGCCGGACAGGTCGATACCCGGGTACTGCGGGTCATCCAGCACATGCAGCAGGCACAGGGGCGCCCCCAGGCGCTGGCTGGCCCAGGCCGCGTAGTCGCATACCGCTGTGGTGGAGAGCGAACCGTCGATACAGGCCATTACCTGGGTCATTGCATACTCCTAATCAGTGGCCGGACAGCAGATCGGTGGCATTGTCCTTATCGTGCACGCCAAAGCGGTCGACGATGGTGGCGCTGGCCTGATTCAGGCCCAGTACCTCAACCTCGCTGCCCTCGCGGCGCAGTTTGAGCACCACCTTGTCCAGGGCGGCGACCGCGGTGATATCCCAGAAGTGCGCACGGGACAGGTCAATGCTCACCTTAGCAACGGCCTCCTTGAAGTCAAAGCCAGCGACGAATTTGTCCGCCGAGGCGAAGAACACCTGGCCCACCACCTGATAGGTGCGTTCGCGGCCATCGGCATCGGTTTGCGAGCCGATAGAGAGGAAGTGGCCGATCTTGTTGGCAAAGAACAGCGCCGCCAGCAGCACGCCGACAAATACGCCAAAGGCCAGGTTGTGGGTGTAGACGGTGACGGCCACGGTGGCCAGCATGACGATATTGGTGGAAAGCGGAAACGTCCTGAGGTTGCGGATCGAGTCCCAGCTGAAGGTTCCGATGGAGACCATGATCATCACCGCCACCAGGGCAGCCATGGGGATCTGCCTGACCCAGTCGCTGAGGAACACCACCATCAGCAGCAGCACGCTGCCGGCCACCAGCGCCGAGAGCCGGCCACGGCCACCGGATTTCACGTTGATCACCGACTGGCCGATCATGGCGCAGCCGGCCATGCCGCCCATCAGGCCGGAGGCGATATTGGCCACGCCCTGGCCCTTGCACTCGCGGTTCTTGTCGCTTTCGGTGTCGGTCAGATCATCGACTATGGTGGCGGTCATCATGGACTCCAGCAGGCCGACCACGGCCAATGCTGCTGAGTAGGGGAAGATGATCGCCAGGGTTTCGAAGTTCAGCGGCACCTGCGGCCAGAGGAAGATCGGCAGGGTGTCCGGCAGCTCGCCCATATCGCCCACGGTGCGGATATCCAGGCCGAAGTACATGGCCACTGCCGTCATTGACAGGATGCACACCAGCGGCGAGGGGATGACCTTGCCCACCCTGGGCACATAGGGGAACAGGTAGATGATGGCAAGGCCTGTGGCACACATGGCGTATACCTGCCAGGTCACGTTGGTCAGCTCCGGCAGCTGGGCCATAAAGATCAGAATGGCCAGGGCGTTGACGAAGCCGGTGACCACCGAGCGCGAGACAAAGCGCATCAGGCTGCCCAGCCTGAGGTAGCCGGCGCCGATCTGCAGCAGGCCACACAGCAGGGTGGCAGCTAGCAGATACTGCAGGCCATGCTCCTTGACCAAGGTCACCATCAGCAGGGCCATGGCCCCGGTGGCGGCGCTGATCATGCCCGGGCGGCCGCCGACAAAGGCGATCACCACGGCGATGCAGAAGCTGGCATAGAGGCCGACCTTGGGGTCGACCCCGGCGATGATGGAAAAGGCGATGGCTTCCGGAATCAGGGCCAGGGCCACCACCAGGCCGGCGAGCACATCGCCGCGGATATTGAAGAACCAGGTGTTTTTCAGGCGTTGCAGCATGGGGTATTCCAGGGTTGTAGTCCGCCAATGCTCGCGAGCCGCGAGGCGGACTGGGGTTAACGACAAAGCATGGGGCGTGTGTGGCGGCCATTCGCTGTGGCGGCACACGGCAGCGCGCTCGCTCAGCCAGACGGCTGCGCAGACGCGCAAAAAGGCGGAGCGAAAACTTATGGCGGCGTAGGCAACCCGTTGTACGGTGAAGTCCGGGTCATGGCGACCTGTCTGTTCGGTGAGGGCGAAAATGGGGGCGTACCTTAACACGCCAGGCAGGTCCCGGCATGTCGCCGGGACCTGCGGCGGATGGACGAGACTGCTGTGTCGTCCGCTACTGTTGAAAAGGCTATGCACCCATTAAGCGTTAAGCGTTGTCTAGGTGCTTGGAGGAGAACAGCGCTATTTGCCAAGGCTGCAATCTGTAGGGTGCGCTGTGCGCACCCAGTCAGGCGGCAAATTGCGGGTGCGCACGGCGCCCCGGTCCCAGGTGCCCTCACGCTCAGTGGCTGCACGCCACACACGCTTGGGGCATAGCCGTTGAAAAACTGCCTGCGTTGCCGATGCACCGTCAAAAACAGGCTCGGCTGCCTTGCCTAGGGTTTTCAACGGCCTGTTAGTGGCCTGTTTGGCTTAGCCAGTCCCGCCAGCGAATCCGCACCTCAAGCACCAGCCAGCCCCGTTGCGGGGCGAAGCTTTCCGCCAGCCACAGGCCGCGGGTGTTGGCGGGTTGCAGCTGGCCCTGGCTCAGGGTCAGCAGTTCGGCGCCGGGGTGGCCCTGCTCCAGGGGGATCAGATACAGGTCGGGACGTTTCGGGTCGAGGCGGGCGACCAGTTGGCCTTGTTCCAGGCGTTCGTCCACATGCAGCAGGCTCAACTGCTCCAGCTTGTCGGGCAGCTGCAGGTGCAGGTCATAGACCAGCTGCAGGGAGGCAGTGGGCAGGTGCACATAGGCCCGCGGCCGCTCCAGCAGCGGCAGCTTGCCGGCCTGTACCGGCCGCGCCGCACCGGACAGCGGGCTGAGCTGGAACACGGCATCCTCGCGGTAGTCCAGGGTTTCGGCGTAGGGAGTGGGCAACCAGGTGTCGCCGAAACGACCACTGAGCCAGCCCTGTGGCGTATGCAGCAGGCATTCCTCGGCCACTTCCTGCACGGCGGTGAGCAGCGGCAGGTTGAGCTCGTGGGCCGGCACGTAGCCGGAAATCAGCTTGAGTACCACATCGCCGCGGTCGGCCCGCCGCTGGCGCACCAGCACCCAGTAGTCGCGGCCCTGCCAGCTCAGGGTCAGGCGCACCGAGACACCCAGGTTGGCCAGCTCCACGGCGAAGCGCTCAGGGTCGTTGACCGTTACCGGTTGGCGCCGTTCGAGCATCTGGGCGAAGTTCAGTGGCATGCCGATGCCCTGGTAGCTCAGGCCCTCGGCGCTGGCTTCGACAAACAGCTGCAGGGTCTTGAAGCTGCCGGGGTCTTTGCGGATCAGGGGGCGCGGCATGGCCACTCCTCGCAGGTTGGCATGGCCCGAGAGTCTGGCACGGATCGCCGAGCCTGAACGCTCAGGCAATATCTTGAATTACAGCCGCTGCGGTGGTTACGTTGTGCTGCAGGTGCTGCGGGTTGATGGTGCCGATAATGGCGCTGCTGGTGGCCGGGTGGGCGAAGATCAGCTCGAAGCTGGCGCGCACCGGGTCTTCATCGGGCTTCAGGCAGGCATGGCCGCTGGCCAGGGCCTTCTTGATCAGGATGCCCTTGCCATGGGCCTCGGCGTAGTCCAGTACCGGTAGCTCGGCCTGCTCGTTGAGGTTGTAGGTGACCATCGCACAGTCACCCTTCTCCAGTGCCAGCAGGCCGCCTTCGACGGTCTTGCCGGACAGGCCGAAGGCGCGGATCTTGCCCTCGCGCTTGAGCTCGGCCAGGGTTTCGTAAACGCCGCTGTCACGCAGAATCGCCACGTCGTTGCCGTCGGAGTGCACCAGGAGCAGATCGATAAAATCGGTTTCCAGACGTTTAAGGCTGCGCTCTACGGAAAAGCGCGTGTGCGCCGGGCTGAAGTCGAAGCGCGACTGGCCGTCTTCGAACTCTTCGCCACATTTGCTGACGATCACCCACTGCTCGCGCTGGCCGCGCAGCAGCGGCCCCAGGCGGCTTTCGCTGGTGCCATAGGCTGGCGCGGTGTCGATCAGGTTGATGCCCAGGTCATGGGCCAGGGCCAGCAGCTCGCGGGCAGCAGCGTCATCGGGAATGGTGAAGCCGCTTGGGTATTTCACCCCCTGGTCGCGGCCCAGTTTGACTGTGCCCAGGCCCAGGGGCGACACCAGCAGGCCGCTGTTGCCCAGGGGGCGGTGCAGGTTGTGCAGGCTGTGCAGGGCGTGCATCAGAACAGTTCCTCCCAGACGGCTGGGGCCAAAGGTGGGCGGGGCAGGGCCGGTACGGCCGGGTGCTGGCCGGGGCGGATGCCATCGCGGTTCAGGGCGGCCAGAACTCGGTCGGAAAAATCCGGCGCCAAGGCCAGTTTAGTCGGCCAGCCGACCAAGAGTCGGCCCTGTTCATGGACAAAGGCGTTGTCCGGGCGTACCAGGCCGGATTGCGCGGGTTCAGCCCGCTCGACCCGCAGGGTGGCCCAGCGTGCATCGGCCAGATCGACCCAGGGCAGCAGTTCGCCGATTTCCTGCTGGGCGGCGCGGATCTGCGCCGCCTCGTCGCGGGCCACGCCTTCGGCCTCGGCCAGGTCGCCGCCCAGGTACCAGACCCACTGGCCGTCGGCGCCCGGATGGCTGGTGACGGTGACCCGCGGCTTGGGGCCGCCGCCCAGGCAGTGGGCATACAGGGGTTTGAGCTGGCTGCCCTTGACCAGCACCATATGCAGCGGGCGCAGTTGCTGGGCCGGCAGGCTCAGGCCGAGGGCGGCGAGCAGTTCGGCATTGCCGCGACCGGCGCTGAAGATGATGCGCTGGGCGCGGATTTCGCGGCCGTCGACGCACAGGCCCACCAGCTCGCCCTGCTCCAGCAGCGGCTCGATACGCTCGCCGCCCAGCAGGCTGTCACCGGCCAGCTCGGCCAGGCGCGCGATCAGGCTGGGTACGTCGAGTACCAGCTCGGCCAGGCGATAGACCTTGCCCTTGAACCTGGGGTGCTGCAGTGCCGGCGGCAGCTGCTCGCCCTTGACCTGGTCAACCCGGCCGCGCACCGCCTTGCTGGCGAAGAAGCTGGTGATATTGCCGGCCAGGCTGCCGGGTGACCACAGGTAATGGGCCTCGGACAGCAGGCGCACGCCGCTGAGATCCAACTCGCCACTGCCCGCCAGGGCTTCGCGCCAGCGCCTGGGCATATCGGCGATGGCCTCCGAGGCACCGGTCAGGGCGCCGTGCAGGGCATACTTGGCGCCGCCATGGATAATGCCCTGGGACTTCACGCTCTGCCCGCCACCCAGGCTGGCACGTTCCACCAGCAGGGTGGCGAAGCCCTGGCGGCGCAGGCGCGCATTCAGCCAGAGACCGGCGATACCGCCGCCAACAATCAGTACATCGGTAGACAGAGCCTGGGACATGGATGCGCTCGCGGCCAAAACAAGGAGCGCAGTATAACGGCAAGCGGCTTGCAGCTTGCAGCTTGCAGCTCTTAAGCTGCGCGCCCATGAACCGACACCTCTATACCCTGCTGTTTCACCTGGGCCTGCCCGTGCTGGCCGGGCGCCTGGCCTGGCGCGCCTGGCGGGCGCCGGCCTATGCCCGGCGCATCGGCGAGCGTTTCGCCTGTGGCCTGCCGCCGCTCAAACCCGGCGGCATCTGGCTGCATGCGGTGTCGGTGGGCGAGAGCATCGCTGCCGCGCCCCTGGTGCGTGAGTTGCTGACCCGTTATCCGCACCTGCCGATCACCCTCACCTGCATGACGCCGACCGGCTCCGAGCGCATCCAGGCGCTGTTTGGCGGTGCCGAATATGCCGGGCGGGTGCAGCACTGCTATCTGCCCTATGACCTGCCCTGGGCCGCTGCGCGTTTTCTCGACCGGGTGCAGCCCTGCCTGGCCGTGGTGATGGAAACCGAGCTATGGCCCAACCATATCCACCAGTGCGCCAAGCGCGGCATCCCGGTGGCCCTGGCCAATGCGCGACTGTCCGAGCGCTCGGCGCGCGGCTACGGGCGTTTCGCCGGGCTGACCGCGCCGATGCTGGCCGAGCTCGGTCTGATTGCGGTGCAGACCCGGGCTGAGGCCGAGCGCTTTCTCGCCCTGGGCGCGCGGCCGGAGTGCGTGACGGTGACCGGTTCGATCAAGTTCGACCTGCAGATCGACCCCGCGTTATTGGAGCGGGCTACGGCCCTGCGTCGTCAGTGGCAGGCCGAGGCTCGGCCCGTCTGGATTGCCGCCAGTACTCATGCCGGCGAAGACGAGATTGTTCTCGCCGCCCATGCCGAGCTGCTCCGGCAGCGGCCCGAGGCCCTGCTGATTCTGGTGCCGCGGCATCCCGAACGCTTTGCCGCGGTATACGAGCTGTGCCGACGCCAGGGTCTGGTCACCCGCCGTCGTTCCAGCGCAGAGCTGCTGCAGGCCGGCGATCAGGTGCTGCTGGGCGACACCATGGGTGAGCTGCTGTTTCTCTACGCCCTGGCGGATCTGGCCTTTGTCGGCGGCAGCCTGGTGGCCAATGGCGGGCACAACCTGCTGGAACCGGCAGCCCTGGGCAAGCCGGTGCTGAGCGGGCCGCATCTGTTCAACTTTCTCGATATCGCCGCGCAGTTGCGGGGCGCCGGGGCGCTACTCGAAGTGGACGATGCCCAGGCCCTGGCGCAGCAGGTCGCGCGGCTCTGGCGCGAGCCAGCGGCGGCGTGCAGCATGGCCGAGGCCGGGCTGGACGTGATGCGGGCCAACCAGGGCGCGCTGATGCAGCTGCTCGATGGACTGCGCCGCTTGATGTAGGGTGCGCCGTGCGCACCGATAATCCCGGGGAGCCCCATGGTGCGCGCGGCGCACCCTACGAGGTGACCCGCAACGAAAAAGCCCGCTAAATTCAGCGGGCTTTTTCGTTGCGGGTCACTCAGTAGTCGAGATTGCCGCGTAGCTGGGCCTCGGCGGCCTTGGCCAAGTCCGGCGGGAGGAAGTCCTGGTCCGGATCGTAGTCCGACTTCAGGTACTGCTCCAGGGCTTCCAGATCGGCCGGGCTGAGGGTGCCGGCGACCTGCTTGAGGCGCAGGTTGTTGATGATGTAGTCGTAGCGGGCGTTGTTGTAGTTGCGCACCGAGCTGTACAGCTGGCGCTGGGCATCCAGTACGTCGACGATATTGCGGGTGCCGACCTGATAGCCGATTTCGGTGGCTTCCAGGGCGCTCTGGTTGGAGATGATCGACTGCTTGCGTGCCTGTACGGTTTCCACATCGGTGTTCACCGCGCGGTGCAGGTTGCGGGTGTTCTGCACCACCTGGCGGCGCAGGCTTTCGCGCAGTTGCTCACTCTGCTCGACGCGCTGGTAGGCCTCGCGCACCTGGGAGCTGGTCAGGCCGCCGCTGTACAACGGGATATTCAGCTGCAGGCCGATGGCGCGCTGCTCCACGTCGCCGCCAAAGCGTGGCGGGTTGCCCGAGTTGCTAAAGCCCAGGCGGTCATTGTCGCCACGCTGGTAGCTGGCCACCGCATCCAGGGTCGGGGCATGGCCAGCCTTGCGCTGGCGCAGGCTGTCCTCGGCGGCGTTGACCCCGTAGTTGCTGGCCAGCAGGCGCAGGTTCTGCGCGCTGGCGGTGTCGACCCAGGCCTTGGCGTCATTGGGGGTCGGCGCAAGGATCGGCAAGCTGTGCTCGATGCCTTCCAGGGCGCTGAATTCCTGGTTGGTCAGGTTGGTCAGGGCTTCGAAGGCGTCCTCGACCTGGCGCTGAGCGAGGATGCGGTTGGCGCGGGCGGTGTCGTAACCGGCCTGGGCTTCCAGTACGTCGGTCTTGTCCGACAGGCCCACGTCGAAGCGCTCGTTGGCCTGGTCCAGCTGGCGCTTGAAGGCCGCTTCCTCGGCCTTGGTCGAGGCCAGGTTGTCCTGGGCGCGCAGCACCGCGAAGTAGGTCTCGGCGCTTTGCAGAATCAGGGTCTGCTCGCTGGCGGACAGCTCCAGGGCTGCCTGCTCGTTGCTGGCCTCGGCGGCCTGCAGCTGGAACCAGCGGTCGGCGCGGAACAGCGGCTGGCTCAGGTTGGCCTGGTACAGGGTGCCGCTGCGCGAGCTGGTCAGCGAAGGCGAATCGACGCTGGTGCGGCTGTCCGTGATGCTGGCACCGGCGGAGAGGTTGGGCAGCAGGCCAGCGCGGGCCTGGGGCACGATTTCGCTGCGGGCCTGGTAGTCGGCGCGGGCGGCGGCCAGTTCGGCGTTGTTGGCGGCGGCCTGCTGGTAGACGGTGAGCAGATCGGTCTTGCTGGAACGCGGCGCATCTTCGGCCCAGGCAGCACCGGCAGAAGCCGAGGCCAGGGCGATGGCCAGAGAGAGACGACGCAACATGGAGGGCAGTCCTGAATTTGGCGGTAATCGGCAAGGCTAAGGGGCGCTGCCTGGGGGGTCAAGATTTGTCTGAGCTGGCGTCAGTGTAGATTGCTACAAGGCATGGCGTGGACGTCACCGCCAGGTTGTCGTCGTCATTTTCCGACGCATGGGTCATATAAATTTGACTCGCGAGTTGGTTTTCTCTGCGTGGGTTGATTAGACTGCCCAGGTTCTTGTCGGGGTGCCCCATATGCGGGGCTGAGATTGGCAGCTGCCGGATCCCGTTGAACCTGATCAGGTTAAGGCCTGCGTAGGGAACAAGATGTGCTCGCCCGTCCCCTGGCGAGCCTCTGGCACCGCCCCAGGTGCGCCGTGCGCCGCTCGTCTCTTGCAGGTTCGCTCCGACATTCAGCCCTGGAGAGAGCCCGCCGATGAGTGCACAACAACAAAAGAACCTGAGTGAAAGCGCTCAGGTCGATCAGCAATCCATCCAACCCTTCCCGCGTTCGCAGAAGATCTACGTCCAGGGTTCGCGCCCGGATATCCGCGTGCCGATGCGCGAAATCAGCCAGGACGTCACCCCGACCGACTTCGGCGGTGAGATCAATGCACCCGTGCTGGTTTATGACACCTCCGGCCCGTACACCGATCCGAACGTCACCATCGATGTGCGCAAGGGGCTGGCCGATGTGCGCTCGGCCTGGATTGATGACCGTGGCGACACCGAGCTGCTCGCTGGTCTGAGTTCGCACTTCGGTCAGGAGCGTCTGGCCAGCCCCGAGCTGACGGCCATGCGCTTCGCCCACGTGCGCAACCCGCGCCGCGCCAAGGCCGGCAAGAACGTCAGCCAGATGCACTACGCGCGCCAGGGCATCATCACCCCGGAGATGGAATACGTCGCCATCCGCGAGAACCTCAAGCTGCAAGAGGCTCGTGCAGCCGGTTTGCTCAAGGAGCAGCATGCCGGCCACAGCTTCGGCGCGAGCATTCCCAAGGAAATCACCGCCGAATTCGTTCGCGAGGAAATTGCCCGTGGCCGCGCGATCATCCCGGCCAACATCAACCACACCGAGCTGGAGCCGATGATCATCGGCCGTAACTTCCTGGTGAAGATCAACGGCAATATCGGCAACTCGGCGCTGGGTTCTTCGATTGAAGAAGAAGTGGCCAAGCTGACCTGGGG
>OGCL01003186.1_pt1 | contig 10044 bp, 5 predicted proteins | sample 1570041 | NCBI WGS metagenome assembly OGCL01 (sample SAMN06266162, study PRJEB24511) | hot springs metagenome | isolation source: Hot spring water | place: South Africa: Limpopo | collected 2015-06-22 | reverse complement strand
AGATCGTCACGCCGACGCTGACCGCCGGCATCCGCGGCACCGGCGTCTACACCGAGGTGTTCCCTGGGCAGGCCTACCGCAGCTACTTCTGCAACTGTTACGGTGAAGTGGAACTCGCTGCGGGCAGTGACGCCGCCACCAGCCGGGCCCAGTACCACCAGGCATTCTGGGCCGAACCGCAGCCGCAGGCGGGTCGCTGGCTGACAGCCGCCGGCGCGCTGAACCACACCGACGAAGAACTGGAGTTCCTCGCCGGGCTGGTCAATCAGCGCACGGCGTGGCAGATTGCAGGGCGCAAGGGTGTCAAGGACGGTCGTGGCTACATGGAGCAGCGACCCGAGCAGGATCACCCGGCGGCGGCACCGCGACGCTGATCGACCGCCCCGACACACCCGTTTTGCCGCTGCGACCGCCATTCCCGCGAACCGTCACCAGGAGAGTTCCGATGACACAGCACTTTCTGCAAGACCGAACCGAACGCGAGGTGCTCTGGATGCAGCGCCGCGCCTTCCTCAGCGCTGCCGGCACCTGGGTGGCCTGCGGGGGCTTTGCCGCCGCGTGGGCGCAGCAGCGCACCAACGTGGTGGACCTGGTGGGTGACGTGCTGGTCAACGGCCAGCGGCTGCGGCCGCAGGACCCGGTGCAAAGCGGCGACACGGTCCAGACCGGTCCGGGCTCCATCGTGACCTTCGTGATCGGCAACAGCGCGTTTCATGTGCGGCAAAACTCCCGCGTGGCGGTCGAGCGCGGCGCGTCGCTCAATGCGGTCAGTGTGCTGCGGCTGCTCACCGGCGCGGTCGGCAGTGTGTGGGGGCGCGGCGCCAGCCGGCAGATCATCACGCCGACGCTGACGGCCGGCATTCGCGGCACGGGGGTCTACACCGAGGTGCAGCCGGCCAACGACAACCGCACCTACTTCTGCACCTGCTGGGGCGCGGTGGACCTGAGCGCCGGTGTGCAGCAGATCGCCAGCCGCTCCGACTACCACCAGTCGTTCTGGATCGATCCGCAGCCGGCCAGTGACGGCCGGCAGGTGCGTCCGGCGCGGGCACTCAATCACACCGACGACGAGATTGAAATGCTGGCCGCAATCGTCAACCAGCCCACGTCGTGGCAGCGACTGGGGCGCAAAGGCGTGCGCGACGGTCGCGGATTCCTCCAGGAGCGTCCCGAATCGGATCACCCGGCGGCACCCGTGACGCGCTGAGGCGAAGGCGCCGGCACCGGCCGCCGGCGCTGCCGCGAAAGCGTCCGCACGCAGCGGGCCGGTGCGACTGCGCCGCCGCTGCGCCGGCATCCGTTCCTGAAGGCGACCCTCTCCTGCGGTTGCACCGGATTTCCCCGAGTTTCCTTGCCCTCAGCAGGGGGCGGGCCGGGCGCGGCCCGGCCCTGGGCCCGTTCATCCGGTCTCAAGCATTGCGGCGAGCGGGCTGTCGTCAGCGACGTAGGGCGCGACGATCTCGCTGGCGAGCGTCAATACCAGTCGATTGCGCGCCAGGGCGGTCTCGCGCGTGGTGCGGCGCACTTCGGGCGGGCAGGCGGTGAGGACCAGCATCCGCCCGGCGGCCAGCGGTTCGCGTTCTTCCGCCGTTGTGCGGTAGTAGTCGCTCATGCCGCGCGCCAGCACCTTGACCGCGCGCCCCTTGCGCCGCAGCACCGAGTGCAGCACCTGCTGTTCCAGCGGCGAGTGGAAACCGCTGACGATCACGCGCCCGGCCTTCACCCATTCCGGCACGCGGGCTAGGGTTTCGAGCAGGACGTGGCCGGGGCATGCGCGCGAGGCGATGAGGCCGAGCAGCGGTTCCGCCAGCAGGTCGGTATTGCCGACGGCGAAAAATTTGCTCCCCATCTTCGGGTCGTTGTAGACTTCGGCCCGGAGATTCTGTCGCTGGGCGGCTTCGCAAGGGGTGGCTTGGCAGGCTTTATCTCCTTTTTCTTTTTGCATGCCCGTCACCGCCCGCCTCCGTAAGGGTTGGGTACGAAACACACCCCGTAAGAATCGAACACCCGACCATCGCGGCATCCCTGCCCCCGGTACTGTAACTGGTCGATTAACGGGCCGAATTCCCTGGCGATTTCCTCCCTTGCCGCCAAATCCATGCCCGGCGGACGGAATCCCCAGTTGATGCAATAGATGACCAAGTCGGCCGCCTGCACTGGCATGCTCAAGTCCGAAGAGACGAACATGGGGACGGGGACGATCCAGGCGGTCCGGTAACGTCCAGTCTGAGTCTTGCTGAAGTAACGCTCCATCTGACGGACGAAACGTCGGTCAGCCACCTTTTCCGCCTCATCGAAAACCAGCAAGCCATGCTCACGCTGCGCTTCGAGGAAGTAGAAGTAGCGCTCCAGCAGGAAGACATGGTTCTTGCGCAGATATTCCTCCGCCTCGAAAGTGGGCGGCTTCTGCGCCGTGACGGGGATGACCGAGGCGAACAGTTGGGCGTCAAAGGCGCGTAGCGCCTGGAAGACCGAGCGAGCCATTTCGACACAGGCCTGTCCGTAGGCGGTGAATTCCTCCCGCGAGGGCGGCAGTTTTTCCAGTCCTTTGGTGAGGAAGCCCCGGCAATGCTTGCGCCGCGATTCATCGGGCATCCAGTCGCCTTGCCCGGCCCACTTGAAGCGATCCTTGTCGAGCAGTTTGGTGCCCTTGACCTCCTTGCGGTACTCATGCAAACGGGCGCCGAAGGCGGCCAGTTCCGCCTGCTGCAATTGCTGGACGAAGGGCCACAGCTTGCCGGCGTGCAGCGCGATGCCGCCACGCACTTCATACGGGCTAGTCTTGCGATCGTGGCCGGATTCGTCGAGAAACAGCAGCCAGCTCATGCCTGCCACCCAGCGTCGCGAGCACAGGTTGAGCGATCCAGATCGCGCCCCGCCGTCTCGCCAGCGCCGACTATTCGCGCGGCGAGTTCAGGGCCGACACGCTGGGCGCAGTAAGGCGGCAAGGTGACGGGCGCGGGCTTCATTCTTCGTCGTCAGCCCCGCCCATGCGGTACTTGATGTCGTAGTTGATGATGAAGTCGATTTCTTCCTGATTCAGTCCGAGAAGTCTTCCAAGCTCAGTATCGATGTGATCAATCAGCGACTTTGATGCCCTGATTTTGAAGCTTTGGGTTTCAGTCCGCCCCGTAGACTTCTGATTCCGCGCGAGCATGGTGCTATTGCGCCGAAGATCTTCGATGTACTCGTTTGCCAATGATTTCAGCGTAGGCGAACGCAACGCTGCACGAGGGACAGGGAACTCCTGAATATCGGTCGGATTTAGATCGCGGAGGTTTGATGTGATCGTGTAACACCACCAAAAACAGTTGCTGCTCAAAATGGCAACAAACGTTGCAGCGTCTTCTACTTCACTTGTTGTAAAACTAGTTTCCCGGCTACTTCTTCCGGGGACACCATTTACCGAAAATGCAGGGGCAAAATTCGTAAAGACCTTCCAATAAAGGCCACCTGTAGTGCGATAGTAGACACGCCCATGTGATCGTCCAAAAATAGCTCTGGCTTTTGAATCGGCCGATAGCAGTTTCTTTAGCATGTCCGGTTCGATAGAACTTCCCAATTTTGGAACCCAAAAAGAGGGGCGTTCACGACCTACCTCGGAATAGAGAATTCGCTCAAACAGACCGTCTCGGTCAGAACTAGTCCACTTGATGTATCTGGTAGAGAAGCTGCTTGGGGCACAAGATGCCAAGCTGATGAATATCGTCAGTGCCCTATTCACAGTGTCAAACAACTTAGCAGGACGCCAAGCGAAGTTCGCAAACCATGTTGAGCGTCCACGCTCAATGATATGCTGGACGACACGCATACGTTGCGTTGAAGTTAGTGCAAGCGGAACAATCATGCTGATTGCGCCAGACTTCGACAACAAATCGCAGCTTCTCTCTATGCACATCGCATGGATTGCATTGCTTTCGCGTGATGCAAATTTGCCCAATGAATATTCGACTTCCCGAACTTCAAGATACGGCGGATTCCCAATCACCACATCGAACCCGCCTTCCCTCATCACGCCATAGAACTCGGCGAACCAGTGGAAGGGTTGGTGACTTGCGCGCCAGGCGGCAAATGCCTTGGCCTTGTCGGGGTCGATGCCGTAGTCGCGGGCCAGATAGCGATCCAGTTCCAGGCTCAGCGCGGCAAGCTTGTCGCGCAACTTGCGCTTGTCCTGCGCCGTCACCTTGCCGCCGTGCACGGTCTGCTGCTCGCGAAAGCGGTCGAACAGATCGGCCAGGTCGGCAATGGTGGCCTTGATCTCGTCGCGGTGGGCCTGGTCGCTGGCGAGCGTATTGGCGGCATCGAACTGGGCCTCGCTGGCGTAGCCGACCAGGGTGTTGCCGCAGCGGATGTTGAAGTCGATGTCGGGCAGCGGCTCCAGATCACGCCCGGCGTCCACCTGCGACACCAGCTTGAGGAAGAGGCGCAGCTTACAGATTTCCACCGCCTCGGCCATGATGTCCACGCCGAAGAGGTTGTGCAGGATGATGCTCTTGAAGATGTAGTAGCGGCGCGATGGGTGCTTGTCGACTTCGGCCAGCAGCCTGGCGAAATCGGCAAAGGCGCCCTCACCCCCGGCCCCTCTCCCGCTTGCGGGCGAGGGGAGACGACGGGCGTCTTCGACGAAGCCTTCCATGCGGTCGAGACAGGCTTCGTAGAGGGGTTCCAGCACGTTGAGTGCGGCGAAGAGGAAGGCGCCCGAGCCGCAGGTGGGGTCGAGGATGGTGATGCCGTGGCGGAATTTCTCGTTGGCCTTTTCCGGCACGCGCCCGACGATGGCCTGCCAGACGGCGCGCAGCAAATCCGGGCTGGAGCAGGTGTCGATGACATCCTGCATGAATTGGCGGATGTCCAGATTCAGGGTGATGAGGTCGTCGGCGCTCCTTACCTCGCCCTTGGCCAGCTTGTCGCGCACGTCCAGGCAACGGGTGCGGCGCTCGACGTATTCGCGCCAGGTTTCGGTGGGCAGCGTGCCGCGCTCGCCGGTGGCGGTGTGGAACACGGCCTCGCCGAGGTTGTAGCGCTTGTCGAACATGCGCGCCCTGGCGTCCTTCATGCCGGTCTGCACGAAGTCGGGCAGGGCGGACTCGGGCACGACGTTGCCGGCGGCGTCGATGACCCCGGTCTTCATGGCCGGGTAGAGGTAGCGGTCGGGGTCGGCCTTGAGCAGGTTCCACACCGACGCCTCGCCTTCGAACGCGACCTTGCAGCGCTCGCGCGCCTGCTCGATCAGGTGCGGGATGACGGTGTTCTTGCTGATGTATTCGGTGATGTCTTCCTTGGTGTAGTACGCCCCCATCTGCTTCTGGTTGATGTACTTCTCGAAGATATAGCCGAGCACATCGGGGTTGATTTCGCGGCCGGAGGCAAGCGGCCGGTCGTCGAGGTGCCAGTCGTAGGCGTCGAAGAACCGGAACAGGCGCTCGAAGGCTGCGTCGGGAATATCGATGCCGGGGTTGGCCTCTTCCAGTTCATGCACGGCGAACAGGCCGCCGTTGAGGTAGGGCACGTCGCCGATCAGGCGGGTGAGCTCGGGGTCGCGCTCGTTCTTGGCCTGGCCCAGCCCCTCGTGAAACAGGCGGCGCAGGAACTGGCGGTAGAAGCTGTGGAACTTGTCTTTGCCAGCCGTCGCCTGCACCTGGGCCAAGCGGTTGGCGAGATAGTTTTCGTCGCCATCCAGAAAGCCCTTCTTCTGGATGAAGTAGACGAACATCAGCCGGTTGAGCAGCAACGAGGCATACCAGGCCTTATCGCTGGCCGCGCTCAGGCCTTCGATGAATTCCGCGAAGGCTTCGTGCTGGGCCTTGAATTTGTCGTAGAAGCTCCTGGAGATGCGGTCGCGGTCGAAGGCGCGTTTGAGGCCGGTGATCACGTCGGTGAGCGTGATGGCCTCTTCTTCTTCCAGCGACCAGACGATCTGGGCGAGCTTCTGCCGCAAGGCCTCGCCGCTCTGGCCCTTGTGCCAGGCGTGGGTGCGGGTGGCGTCGGGCTGTCCGGGGGCGCGCGAGACCCACAGCCAGGTGAGCATGGACTCCCTGGCATCGGCAAAGACCAGGAGGTGCTCGTGGGCGAGCTTGGCCGCCTCCCGCTCGATCTTGAGCAGCATCGGCCGCGCGGGTACCTTGCCGGTGCGGTCCGGCGAGCAGCGGAACACCGCCACGCCACGCTTGTGGGCGATGTTGGTCAGCGTGAAAGACTCGCCGTTGGCCGTGACAGTTTGCGGCCTGAGGTGGGGGCGCTCCCAACCGAGCTCGTTGAAAAGCTGCTCCAGCTTGAATTCGCCGAGCAGTTTCTGGAAGCGGGCGGCATCGATCATCCTGCTTTTCCCTGCCGGCTCAGGCCAGGCCCATCGAGCAGATGAGCATGGGTTCTTTGCGTTGCTCCTGATCGTCGATCACACACAGACGTCCGTCTTCGCGCAGCGAGAGAACGAGTTCCAACAGCTGATGGTCGCCAATGCCGGCCTTGAGCTGGCGGTTGAGGCTGTCGGTCGCCGACTGGTAGAGCGGATAGCGGTAGATCTCTTCCATCACCCGGTCGATGCGGCGCACGTATTCGTCGGTGATGAAGAGATCGCGCCGCAGTTGATCGCCATAGCCCAGCCCCTCGCGCAAGCGCTTGAGGCGTTCGAAGGCCTTGAAGCGCGCGCCCGAGGGGCGGCCCAGCGCTCCGCCGAAGGATTTTTCTTCTTCGACGATATGGGCCAGCCCTCGCTGGGTGAGCGCGTGGTGATGCTCGGTGCGTGGCAGGGCCGGCGTGTCCGCCGCGCAGGCGGCGGCTTTCAGAATGGTGAGCTGGGACTGGGTGACCGGGTTGCCGGCCTCGTCCATCCAGGCCAGCGCGTCGTTGCCCTGCGCGGTGCGCATATAGACCAGCACACCCCGCGGGGTTGCGGGATTGTGCTCGTGGGCCTTGGTGGCATAGACCACGTTGGGCATGGCCTCGATCTTGGCCGCCAGCGACGGGTCGGCATCCGTGGCGTTCTTCCAGATCTGGTAGGCGTAGGAGGCGAGGTCCACCTCGGTGTCGCCGTCGTCGTCGAGGATGCCGTTCTTCTCGGTGTAGAGATCGCGGATCCGCTCCTCGTCGGCGTCATCGTCGAAGAAGCTTTCGTCCGAGCCTACGACTTCGGCGTTTTCGATCAGGCGTTGCCTGACCCGGGCGCGCAGCTTGATGAGCCGCTCCACGCCATCGGCCGGCACGAAGGAATAGCAGAGGATGGTGTCGGACTGCTGCCCGATGCGATCGACGCGGCCGGCACGCTGAATCAGGCGGATGATGGCCCAGGGCAGATCGTAGTTGACGATGATGTGCGCGTCTTGCAGGTTCTGGCCCTCGGAGAGCACATCGGTGGCGATCAGCACGCGCAGTTCGTCGGCTTTCTTGACTTGCTCACGCTTGCCGTTCGATTCCGGCGAAAAACGCCAGGCCAGCGAGGTGGGGTCGGCGCTCTGCCCGGTGACCTCCCCCACTTGTTCGATACCGCGCGCCAACAACTGGGCATTGAGATAACGGGCGGTATCGGCAAACTGGGTGAAGACGAGGAGCTTTTCCTTCGGGTGGCGCTGGTCGATCAGTTCGATCAGCGCAGCCAGCTTGGCATCCGCATCGGCCTTCCACTCGCCGCAGAGACGCAATAGCCGGAGCAAGGTTTGCGCATCCGTGAGCAGGTCTTCGGCGAGCGCCTTGATGAACAGTGTGCCCGGCAGCCATTTGAAGCGGCTTTTCAGCGCACCGCTGTAAGCCTCATAGGCCTTGGCAGCGCGGGCGCGGTAGTCGGCCTCGGTGCGCAGACCGTTGGTGGCCGTTGGGTCGGTAATGTCATCGTCACCGTTGTCATCCGCCAACAACCCATCGGGATCTTCGTCGTTGTGTCGCGTATCGAGCAGTTCGGCGCCCTGCGTGCCGAGCGGGATGTCCAGACCGTTCTCGATGGCGTGCAGGACAATGAAGTTGCGCAGGATGTGGCGCTCGATGGACAGGATGAATGCCGGGCCGGCGCTTTCCAGCCGCTTGAACAGATTGGTGCGACAAAAGCCCATCAGGCGCGTGCCGGCGCGCGAGAGTCCTTCGATGATCTTCGCCTGGTGCGGCGTGGGGGGCGTCTCGGGCCTGGGGGCGATGTAGTTGCCCAGGCCGTAGCGCGGCAGGATCAGTTCGTTGATCGCATTGACCACCGGGTCGCTGTAGAAGCGTGCGTAGGGGTCGGACGGATTCGCGTCGTCGATCTTGAAGCTGAGGTTCCTGGGCAGGCGCTTCGGGAAGTACGATTTCCGGCCATCCGAGAACAGCAGGTATTTGCCGCGCTCGTCTTCGCGGGCGTAGTGCTGCATGATGAAGCCGCGCGTGCGGCGCACCATGTACAGGCGCATGAGATCGCGCCAGTCATCGGGAAATTCGCTTTTTTCGAATGCCGCCAACGACCGCACGCCACACTGATGACGGCGGATGAATTCGTGCTCGCCGCCCAACTCGGCCAGCAGTTTTTCCGGGCGGATGCCGATGTCGGCATCTTCGTTCAGGAACAAGGCCAGTTGCGCGGAAAGGTCGAGATAGGTCTTGTTGTAGGGCGTGGCCGAGAGCAGAACGGTCAGGCTGTCGTTGCGCTCGATGTATTCGCGGATGACTTTCCAGCGCTTGCTCTCCCTGTTGCGCAGGTTGTGCGATTCATCGATGAGGACCAACCGGTAACGCCGGGTTTTCTCCGGCAGTTCGGTCAGCACCTTGGAGAGCGGCAGCACTTCGGCGTGCAGGCGATACCGGTGGGCATAGTCTTCCCACATCGAAACGAGGTTCTTGGGGCAGATGATGAGCGTTTCGGTGTGGTAATCGTCCTCGAATACCTTGGCCAGGGCGGTGGCCATCATCGATTTCCCCAGCCCGACCACGTCGCCGATCAGGACGCCGCCGCGCTTGTTCAGATGGTGCGCGGCAATCTTGACGGCGGCGACCTGGAAGTCGAACAGCGTTTCGCCAAAAGCGGAAGGGATGCGAAACTCGGAAAGGCCAGCCCGGGCCTCCTGAGCCAGGTGAAAGGCCATCTTGAGGTAGACGTGATAGGGCGGCACCAGACGTTCGCCCGCCCAACTCTCGTCGATGATGTCGGCCAGTTCCCTGGAAATGTCGATGCACCAGCGGTCACGCCAGCGATCCTCGAACCAGTCCGCCAGCTTGTTGCAGGCATCGTGCTCCAGCACATCGACGTTCAGCTCCCCCTGTTTGGCCAGGCCTGCGAGCGTCAGGTTTGAACTGCCCAGAAAGCCGGTGACCGGATTGTTGGCATCCTGCCGATGCAGCAAGTACAGCTTGGCGTGCAGCGGGTGGCGCAGATAGACCTTGACGATGAGTTTCCTGGCGCGAATCTGCGCCGAAAGTTGCCGCAGTGCGGCTTCATCGTCATTGGTTGGAACGCCATAGGTCAGTTGTTGGCGAAATTCTTCCGCAATGCGGCGCTTCTCGCGTAGCGCGGTCTGGTTATCGAGTCCATCGTCGTCCTCGCGTGTGCGCAGGGCTTGCCGGAGTTCATCGCCGGGCGTGACATGCATGCCCACCAGCAATCGGCAGCATTGGCCTTCGCCGCCTGCCCACCGATCAACGTGACCCGCAAGGTGGCGCCAGCCGCGAAGGTTGAAGTAGCCGACGCAGAAATCCGCGCGTTGGGCGACCTTGAGGGTTTCCTGTAGCGCCGGCAGCAGTGGTTTTTCTATGTTGTCGAAAATTCTCGGCATCGCGCCTCCCCTGCGCCTTGATCCCAAAAACCGCAATTGTCCAGGAGAAATCGCCTGAAACCCGAGGCCAGGCATCGCCTGGCCTCATCACCCTGACCACTCCAAAAGGGAGAGGGTGCAGCCCTTCGGGCTGCGATGCATCTGCGGATTTTAGGACAAAGCGCCGCACTCGCGCCCCCTGCATCGCCTCGCCATCGAGGCTTGCAGAGGCGTCGCGTTGCGATATAATTCGATGTTTAGCGCGCCCGTAGCTCAGTTGGATAGAGTACCTGGCTACGAACCAGGGGGTCGTGGGTTCGAATCCTGCCGGGCGCGC
>OGCL01003185.1_pt1 | contig 10047 bp, 3 predicted proteins | sample 1570041 | NCBI WGS metagenome assembly OGCL01 (sample SAMN06266162, study PRJEB24511) | hot springs metagenome | isolation source: Hot spring water | place: South Africa: Limpopo | collected 2015-06-22 | reverse complement strand
CAAACAGGACAATGCGTCAAATGAATTGTCCAGAGTATACCCCTTAAAGGAGTGATCAAACAGGACAATCACCCGCAACCTGCTGCGAAAGAGGAGGTAGTGAAGCGGACTGCCTCGAGCCCCCACCCCCCATGTCCTGTGGAACTAGGCTGTCTCCAGCCGAGCCCCCCCCCCTATTCCTGACTGGTTGGTGTGCTGTCCCCCGTGTCCGTGCTGGTTGCAGCGGCGCGGGAAGGGCCAGGGAGCGCAGCGGAGGGAGTACAGCGACACGGCTCTCCTCCTCCGAAGACGACTCACCCGCGACCTCCACGGCTACGTGCGCTGCGGCCACCGGGGGCAACACGACCGGGACGCGCGGCAGGATGTCCCAATTAGGGACCCCTCCCGGTCCATGATACTGGACAAGCCTGCACAGGCCCGGCTCCACGGGTTCGAGCTGCACGTAGTGCAGAACCTCCGTGACTCGCATCATCAGGTCAACCGTCGTTGACGCGTAGTAGCCATCTGCGCCCCGGGCGCGGCTCCACCAGCCCATGGCCCTGATGACGTCGTCGGGAACCTGTAGCAGCTTCATGACAGTGTCCGTGCCAGCGCGAATCCCATGGGCTGAGAGAATCAACGGCTCATGCGGCTCAATGTATTGCCGCAAGAGTGCCGTGACTCGTGCCGGGTTCTCGCCCGGAAATATAAGCCCATTTGGGTACTGTGACCCGGGACGCAGTCTAGCCCGCCGGAGCAGGTCAGAGAGCACAGGAGATCGAGCGGCGGACGTTTGAGGTGCGAAAACGACCTCGTCCTCCGGCCGCAGCCGGTCACCCCGTCTCACCTTGGTGCGACGATTCCACCTGAGTATGTAGCCGTTCGCGAGAGGCCGCAGCATTGGCCACATCACCCTAGGCGCCAATCCCGCCCGGAGGCAGTAGATTGCTTGGAACATCGCCATGTCCAAGGTCGGACATTGAGCGGGGGTAATCCGTCGCTCGAGCTGGCACAGAGCGTGCAGCGTGACCGGATACCGGCAGCAATGATCGGAACGGTCCAAGCCACCGCGCATAGCGAGGTAGGCGCGCGTCCGAGGACCACAATACGGCGGTATTGAAACCCCGGTATCAACGCGAAGCGCGGCCGCTAGGCGTGAGAGGTCCTTGCCGGCAGTAGCTGCCTGTACCGTGTCAGTCGCGGCCTGCCATGTTGACAACGGTGCGTCGAGCCGTCGTTCGACATATACCCGTGCCAATTCGTCCAGGCGCGCAAGCGGCTCATGCCGTGCGCGAAGAACACCCGCCAGTATCCACAGGCGTATGGCCGGACCTTGCGTCGCAGCCGCAACTTGGATACGAACGGCAATGTCAGCCCGACAACTCAGACGCTTCCGCGGGAGGTACGGCCGGCCACATAGCCAGTTCGACGGGTGATGCACCCCCAGCAAGTAGTGCGATCCTCGCGAGACAGCGGCCGATGGAACCGACCGGGCACGTACGGACGGACTCGTGTAAGCCTGCGTCATCTGAGCACGAGTCAGACCCGGCCAGTTGATGAACGGCACACAGCAAAACACGGTCGTCCTTGGCCGCCGGCGCACAGGCACGGCAGACCGCCCAAGTGCAGCCATCGACATCGCAGAAGCGGCACGGGTCCGCCGACGGGATCGACACCAAGCATTGGCGACACGTGAAAACGGGCCATGCCCGGACATCATGTGCCTCTGCCAGAGGTGCAGGTGAGTCATCGTCATCGACGACCGGGCAGGCCACCTCGCGGGGCCGTCGGGGTCCCGGTTCGTCGATGTTCGGGAGCGTACGCCGTAGTCGAGTTTGGACTTCCGCGCGGGTGGGCACCCGGTCCTCCTGGGGCGGGAGGCCCGTTGTAGGAGGACCAGCCGGCAACGGCTCGGGAGCCGTGCACGGCCGTGGTGCGGCATCGATAGCCCCCTCCGCGGGAAAGGGCCAGGTGCCTTGGAAGGACAGTAGCGGGTCGAGTTCCCACGCCACAGGGAACGGCCGAGGGACTTGCGGCCAATGGCCGAGAACCGGGGCGAGATCATCGGACGCGCCCAAGACATGGACGTCCCGCCTTTGATCTCCAGGAGCGACCCAAGACTGTACCGCGGGAATGTGCCTCCGGCGACCCCATAGAGAGATCCACAGGGCGCACTCATGTGCGTCCCGGGCAGACTTGGCCGGGGGAAGGGGTACGCACCAGTCTGTTTCGCGTATAGTACACACGACAGAGAGGCGAAGAGGCACACCAGGACGGCGTATGGCAGAAAGAATCCGCCGCGGCATGGACCCGCGCAGTGGCACCAGGAGCCAGAGCAGCGCGTCCGGATGAGCAAGAAGCTCAGCCGCAATGGCCGGAAGCCAAACGAGCAGGGGCCCCGAAGCCCGCGCCGCGAAGGTCCGGAATGAGGCCCACACCGAACTGTGGGTCGGATGGACAGGCCAAACGTCGCGTCTAGGCAACGTGGTCAGCCATGTGAAGATGGAGCTGAGCTGCGACCTACGTGAGGAGACGCCTGAGCCAGTAAGACACCAGCCGCGCGAACCGAGAGAATCGGTAGTGCCCTCAGCGTTGAGGTCGACCTCCGGAGCCAACCGACCCGCCAAGTTGCGAAACAAGGCGCGTAGGTAATGGTAAGCGGGCCACGGCACGGCACCCGTGAGGGCGTCGGAGAGCGCGTCGACTACCCGAGCCAATGGCGCAGACCGGCGATGCCAGACCGCAAGCCACGGCCGGACCGCAGTGCGGCCGGGGTGCTGCATCTGTTGCAGAAAGTGCAGAGCGGCTTCCGCAACGGATGTCGAACGCGCAGCCAACCGTGGTGCGCCCGCTGCCGAGAGGTCCCAGCCAGCGATGACGTCGTGGAAGGGAAACTCCCGAGAACGAGGCCAGACGGCCTGTCTGGAGAGGACGGTCATAGCGGAGAGCGCGTCTCCGTACGCCAAGAGGGAGGCCCATGGAAGCCGGAGGGAGTTGACATACTCTACGACCGACCCCAGGACCCAAAGTTCGAAGGCGGCAGAGGCCGCCCGAACGGCTGCGGGCACACCCGGCTGGGTGAGGTCAATGAAGGTCAAGGCGACAGGACCAGGCGGGCCCTCCGCGGGAACAATGCGCCAAAGCGCTGCTCCAGACGCCCCTTCGCACGCATCAGTGACCACCACCAGAAACGGGGGGCGCAGCACACGGTCCATCGACCACTCATGCGCATGGAGCATGAAAAATGCGATGTTGGAGAGCTCCCAAATGGCGCGCGCATCCCACACAGGACACGTCATGCCCAACAGCTTGTTGAGCGCGACGCGAAACGGGCGTAGGAGATGCAGTACTTGCTGGATGAACGACAAGCGACCGAGAATACGTGTAAGAACACGCAACTCGGCGCCACTAAGGCGTTCGCCCGGATTGGCGTTACTATAGATCAGGCGGATGTCATCCGCGATCTTCATCGTGGCTGACTGCAAGACGCGCAGATTGCGCTCCGGAAAGTCAGCCAACACGCCAAGGAAGCGCAACCCCGTCGCCGGAACGAAGTGACACTTGTTCACAGCGATCCATTGACCCGTCTCAAGGAGCCACCACATGAGACCGAGTAGGGCGAGTTGCGTTACTTCCGTATCGGGGCCGGCAACGCCAACGTCATCCATGTAATCGACGAGCGCCAAGGGGAGACCCAAGGTGATCGCGGACCGAACCGGCGCAAGGATTTGCCGCATGCGCGCGGTGTACAAGGCTGGGCCTTGTTGCAGGCCAAACCAGAGAACGGCCATGGCGTAGAACCGATCATCGACTTGGACACACAAGTAGGGCCAGTCATCCCGAGAAATCGGGATTGACTTGAAAGCGGATTTTATATCCAGCTTTGCGCCACAACCTGAGTCCGCCGTGAACAGGTCCCACGGGGATGCGTAATCCACAGAGAAATCCACGGTAAAAGCCTTGAGCGGTGACAGGTCGACACAGACGCGAGTCTTGCCGCCTTGGTTGATGGCAAACATCAACCAGGTCGCCCGCACGAAGGACCTAGGCACGGGAACGAGCTCTCCGGCAGCTACGCCCACGACAATCTCGTGGAGAATGGCCGTCCTCGCGGAACCAGGTGTGAGTCCCGACCGGCGCCATTGAGCGCGCGGCCGTGAGGCCGAAGCCCACGGGAGACACACCCGGCCTCGGGTATCAACCCGGAACCCCGGCATGGACCACGGAGATCTGGACAGGGGCGGCGGCGGTGCATGGGCAAGCCCAGCTAATAGCGCGAGAATCATCTCCTGCGGCGAGATCTCGGCGGCCTCCGCCTCTGGCCGAGCTTCGGGTTCTGTCCGAATGCTCTCGTCCTGCAACGGGGTGATAGCTGGACCTTGATGAAAGTACCAGCCTTCCGCTGCCACCCGGCGCGCAATGTCTTCGACATGGGCTGCTCCGATCGTGCCCCGCGGGTGTTGCACCGAGTCCGCAAGAACGCGGTCTGCGACACGACAAGCCGCGCACTCAGTACCCGAGGGACAAACGCGGAGCGACGCTGGGTGAGCAGCGATCGAGGCGGACTCCGTCTCCGTGAGATCCCCAGGCAAGGGCTCGCCCGCCGGGGATATCATCGGGACCGCCAAGAGAGCATCCTCGTCAACCCAGACGTGGAAACGCCAAGCCGGTGCATATGCAGCCGCGGTGACAACAACAAGGTGCAACGGGACCCGAAGGCCACGTAATAGCACCAGCACCGGGCCAGGGGTGGCCTCCGAGGGGAGGACCGCCGCCATAAATTCGAACCAGGCCGCCGGATCGGGCAAATCCACGTCCGCGGCCGAGGCGTATATGCACCAGCGAGGAACGTCCACATCTGGATGACTCCCGCAGTGTTCCGGTAGGACCAGGGGGTCTGGCACGGGTTCCGCTGGCAGCATCGCCAGTCGGCCCAGCCCCGCGAGCGCCTCCGCGACGCGGAGGGCCGTCTCGCGCGCGGGTACGTCAGCAGCGACGACCCAGACCTCCTGTTCTGTGTGCGGCCATGACTGCAGTGCCATGGCCGCCGCTGTACCGGGGAGCACCGTATCCGGCACCCAGAGGATGTCTCGCTCCTGGTGGCAAAGGCCCGCCAGGAGCGCGGTGGTCACGCCCGACCAAGGTTGCACCTCCCGTGAAATCCCTATTTTGTTCATGTGGTGGAGAAGCCACAAGGGACAACACGAAAAGGTGCTAGGTGACAGGACAGCCTGAGACACGGTCACAACAAGCGGCGTTCCGGGAGGAAGCGTCGCGACCGGTCGGGACGACCGGCAGAGCATTCTGCCAGAGGCCCTCAGCACGCCCGTCACCCCAACGATGAAGTGGATACCCCGGAACGCTTCGGTGGAGGTGGCGATCTCCACACGCGCTCCGGCGTGGCGTCAGCTGGTGTGCCGACCCCCTGCCTGGGGGCGACCACCTGGCGCCCGCCACCAGGAACCACGCGCACGCCCCCAACGCAACGGGCCCCGACGGGCACGCGCAGGGGGGGAACTTGCGTCAGGCGCAGTCGCGACATCATCGTGGCACGCCAACGTGGTGTCGGGCACCGCCGCCGGCGCAGCAGCCGGCGCCGGCGCCGGAGCCGCCGGAGCCGGAGCCGATGTCGCCGCGGCGGCGAGCGCTGCGCCGTGAGCTTTGGCCGCCTCGGCTCTGTCGGTCAACTCCTGAGCCCGGAGCCGGCGAGCGAGGACGCGGCACGGGGGGCAGTACTTCTGGTTGAGCTGAGGGTTTTCAAGCGGTGTATTGCACATCGTACAGGCCGAAGGCGCTGTGCGCAATGCCGCTGAGGGCGCAGGCTTGCGCTCCGCAACCGGTCCTCCCGGTCTGCGCTCCGCAGCCTGCGGCCCTCCCCCATCATGACGCCCGCCAGATATCTCCGCCGGGGTGCCTTGCACAGCCGCGGAAGCACCGCGAGCGCTACCACGCCCACGAGCCATCGAGACTTGGGCTGCACCACCGGACGGGACCGCCACCCGTGCCCCCGGCGCCGCAGGAGTGACCTCGGGCCATACGACCGCCGCGATCTCAGAGAGGTCGACGTACGGTGCGCGGGAACCCCTTTTAAAATATTCATAAAAGGCAGTGTCCCATAGGCCTTTGGCGGCAGATGTGCGCGCGGTGTCTAGGTGCTGCGAAGTTTCCTTCGCGAGCCGCTCCCTAGCGTGTGCGAGTGTCGCCGCGCGGGAGGAAGCCGTGGACTGCAGAAAGAGGTCCGAGTCTGCCCAGTAACAGACCAAGAGCCACTGCAGGCCGAGTGTGAGCAAGCGACGAAAGTCGATGCCCTCACCCCAGGTGAACCAGCCACCTGCGGCTTCGGCCAATTGAGGGAGGGGAGCCAGCTGGGACGTAGCGTCCGGCCAGCGCCCCTCCTCAACGCCCAGCTCACGAGCGCGGCTCGCAGCCGCGTCGCCTAGCACCCATTGGACGAAGAGATACTCCAGCGGAGTGTACACCATCGTCCGTCCGCTCTCGACCTGTCGGAGGGCGAGGCCCCACCCAAGGTGGACGGCAGTCTGTCGTGCGAGAAAGTGCATCATCGCACGCGCGGCTTGGATGATCATGCGCGGGCCTAGGGCTGCCGGCAAGACCATGTCCGCCACCGTCGGCGTAGAGGAGATCGATGGCGCATCCGCAAGCGGGGGCGGGGACGGGCCCGGTGGACTGTCGTGCCCACCGGCCGCCGCCGCCACCGCCGGGACGGCCGCTTGCCCCTGAATCAGTCCACCGAGCGCCTGGAACAGCGACAACGCTGTCCAGGGACGGTGATACGAGCCCCCGGGTGGCGTCGCTTCCAGATGCCGGAAGGCGAACGCCCAGGCCAGCTCGAAGGGGGGTGCTGAGCCGATGGGGTACGACTGCGTCCCCTTCCACTTGCGATGGAACTCCGCATCCGCAGCCGACCGGCGGTCAGCAGCCGACTGACGACGAACGTCCCCGCGGAAGCACTCCGCCAAAAAGGCAGGGATCGACCGAGGGGCGTTCGCGTCGCGGAACGGCGACTCAGTCATGCTCGCAGGCGGGGCCGCAGCCACCGCCCCGGGCGACGCCGTCCGCAAGTCGCCGGAGTGGCAGAGACTCGTCGCCGCATGTCCGCAGGCCATGCAAGCGCGCGTTACCGTCCACTTCCCGTGCTGCCTGACTGGCCGATGCCAGCGGCGGATGCCCAAGAGCGTGTCGCGCAGCTCGGTGCACGTACAGTCCTCCGGCATGGCCATGTGCTGGAGCGGCCAAAGGCCGTCACAACACCACGGCCGCGGTTCATTCGCCCGAGGGACCACCACAGGCACCGTGTCTCCGGTAGGAGAGCGCCATTTGGCGACAGTCCATACCCCGAGACCGGCTTGAGGGAGGACAAAACCGTCCGCGTCGACGACGAACGGCGCTGTCGCACCCACGCCGGGAGGAGACTGCGGTCCGCCCGGTTCCGGTGAGCCGCGCCTACTCACCGGACCGGGCGGCCTCCCGACGTGAGCGTCCGAGACGCCATCCGTCGCGGCGGGAAAGCCTGACTCCCCCAAGCCGGGTGCCTGCGGTGAGCCGCCAGGCGAATGATTCGGTGCAGCGCGCTCCATGGCCGCCATCGCGCGCGTAGCAGCGAGATGAGCGTCATGGAGTGCCTGCTGACCTTGACGCCACCGCGAGACAGCGTCGGGACCCTCCGCCTGCCACGCGGCGGACGCGTGCAGGAGCTCAGACGTGAGCCGCGTAGGGGGACCCGCGGAGTCGCTGGTGGTGGTCGGAGGCTGGACGGCAATCTGGGGGACGGCAGACGCTTCCGGAGGGGTATCCTCCGGGTCGTCGAAGAAGCCCGGCTGAACGCGACGACGCGTCATCGGCGGCTCTTCCGGGGGCGGGTCCGGAACGCGCGGCGCGTCGTCCGGATCCGTACCCCCGCCGTCCCCCGCGCTGTCGGGGCTGCGCGAACGCGCACGCCGGCGCACCGATCTGGAAACGGGGGAGGGAGCACGTAGGTGAAGGAACTTACACATCACCTCGCGACGCACGCGCTCGACGGCAGCGGCGTCAGCAAGCGACTGGGCATACGGCATGGACCTGGCGGCAAACGCGGCACCACGAAGCCGGCAGGACCGCCACGCTTGCAGCTCGTGCAGCTCCTCCGGGGTAGCACAACGAGCAGCGATGAGATGGCCGGTGGCCGATAACATCAGCCGCTGGTGTTCGTCCCCGCCCGCCGCCAGGTCGCGCTGCAGCAGTGGAACGACGTCCACCGCTGCGCGTGGCGCCTGCGCGTGGTCTCCCGGCGTGGGCCAAGCGCGCAATTCAGGCGGGACGAGGCAACGGACCGACGGTGTCAGTACCGCATGCGCCCCGTCCCCCTGGGCAGGAGGTGCCGCCCAATCGGTCACCACCGAAGGACGCGCCTCCGCCCGGGCAGAAGGTCCCGCCCCATCGGCCATCGCCGACGGACGCCCAGCCGCCCGCGACGCTTGCCCCGGACCGGGGAAACGACCCGGGGGCCCCGAGAGAGCGCACACAGCCGGTGCACCAGGCCCCGTCGGGGCAAGGGCATCCTCCGGCCGGGCTGTCAGTCCCGGGGTTACCTCCGTCGCTTGATGTTGATGTGCGGTTGTTGTTTGTGCTGTGGATTCTCTAGCCGGCGCCCCGGAGGCGCGGTCCGTGAGCGCCGAGGCGCTACGGGTGCGATGGCCGAGATCGGCTCGAACAGCCGTCCCGACCCCCGCCCGCGCCGCGGCGGCAGCAGCAGTCGCAGCACGGAGCCGCACCGCCATCTGCCGACGCTCCGCGGCACGCCGCTGCTCGACGTCCGTCGACGCAGCCGCCGCGGCCGGGGCAGCCGGAGGTGCGGACACCGCCACCTCCGGCGCCGGCCCGAGACCGGAGGTCTCGGAAGGGACCCCTCCGGCTTCTCCCGGAGAGGTCCCAGTCGCACCTGCGACCTGTTGGGGGCTCGGGGCAGGTCCGCCCACGGCCGAAGTTGAAGATCTCCCGGATTGGGCCACGCCATCCGGGGGGAGTTGGTCAGACTGACCAAACTCGGTCTGCTCAGGTGGCAAAGCCATGAGACTTACGACACTGAAAAATTCGTCAGTTAACTACTGAACGAGAAGAAATTTGAAAGCGACGTCTGAACCAAGTCAGATCGCGCAATCAGAGTCAATCGGCAAGAAAGCCCAGAACTGGGACAAGCTTGCACGAGACAAAGCAATAAAAATGCAACGTGCCCTTAGGACAACGTGCCAAATGTACTCCTTTGAAGAGAGATCGCTGTACCAAATGGTATCAGCGCAGTCCTCGGACGTACACAAGTTCACGACTTGACTCGTGAACTTGGATAAGCCGCAAAAACACAGCGGCGCCCACCAACATGTTTGCGAACATCTGGATCGCTGGTCGTCCAGAAGTCGGTATGGGTTCGCAGTCTGTCCTGTTCAGGTACTCGTGAGCTAGAAGAACACATCCGCTCGAGAAACCCGTTACAGGTTCTCACAGGGCCGACAGGCCGGGCGAGAACGGACAGAGAGACGGGACGGACGTCGCCATACGCGTCAGGTACGTCCTCTCGGGAGACCGTCACCGTAAACCGGGGTATCTCGCCGAGATCTTTCCATCCGTCCGAACGGTTTACAGCGATGATATCGCTTTCGACCACAAACCAGCGTTGGTGGCTCCGCTGTTCGTAGTTCGCCGTCCGGAGCGGGGCGTCCCTGCGTCAGGAGTGTCGCCTTGGGGATCCGTTCCCGTAAACCAGGTTATCTCGTCGAGATCTTCTCATCCGTCGAGTCGGATTGACCAGATCGCACCGATTTCGACCATAAGTCGGCGAAGATTTCGGCCGCCGCTTACAGTTCGTCAGTGCCGACGAGAAGCCTGGACGTTCCGCCGCTGCCTCCACGAGCCTACGGCCTCGGGGGCGCCTCCTCTGTCTAGGATCGGCATGGGAGGGCACAGCCTCCCGACAGTCCGACGATCAACTCGCCAAGATCCGTCGCCGTCCTCCGGCCGGAACGCGCGCGACACGCTCCTGATTCCCTGGTGCGCCTGCTAAGCCGGGCACCAAGG
>OGCL01003184.1_pt1 | contig 10047 bp, 10 predicted proteins | sample 1570041 | NCBI WGS metagenome assembly OGCL01 (sample SAMN06266162, study PRJEB24511) | hot springs metagenome | isolation source: Hot spring water | place: South Africa: Limpopo | collected 2015-06-22 | reverse complement strand
AGGGGTTTTTCTTTGGGTGTCGAAAAGGTGTCGAACATGAACCTTGGGCAGGAACTGAGCCCGATGGTATGGCTTCGCGTTGAGACTCCCTTTACAACACCTCTAGCAGGCGTAATGTGGCCCGCGGACACACTACATCCAAGATTAAGAGGGCCATCAAGGAGGAGAATTGAAAAATCGCATATTGGAATGCTTTAGAGAAAACAATTCTAAAGCAGGCTCACCGCTAGACCTTGAGCACTGGAAAGCGCTGAAGAATCTAGGACAGGTTGAGGAGATGCACGCTGCCCTGGTAGAGCTCTCTGAAGCCGGATTGGTAGAGCTACGAAGAAGCGGGATTTATCTGACAGATAAGGGAGAGGCTCTGATATCAGAGACTACGGCAGCCCCCGCCCAGCCCAACATTAAAAAAGCTTAGGTCCAAACCTCATCGCATCCTGCAGATGATCCGGTGCCAGGTGCGCGTAGCGCATGGTCATGGCCAAGCTGGAGTGACCCAGGATTTTCTGCAGGGTGAGGATGTTCCCGCCGTTCTGGATGAAGTGACTGGCGAAGGTGTGCCGCAGGGAGTGAGCGGCCTGGCCTTTCGGTAGGCGTATCGTCGTCCTGGCCAGGGCGCGACGGAACGAGGTGATGGCCGAGTTTGGCTGGCCGTGCTGCTTCCAGTGTCTGATGATCTTGGCTTCAAGCTCTGCAGTGATGGGCACCGAACGAACCTTGCCGTTCTTGGTTCCGCTGAAGGTGATCACGCCATTACGCAGGCCGGTCGGTTTCAGCTTTTCAGCCTCTGACCATCGAGCACCGGTGGCCAAGCAGATCAACGCGATTATCTCGACGTGCGGGTTGTCGCAGCCGCGCCGGATTTCTTCCAGCAGCTCGGCAATCTGTTCGGTGGTGAGCCAGGACAGCTCCCGTTCCTGCACCTTGAGCGGCTTCACCAGGGCAAGTGGGTTGGCGTAGTCGATCACACCCAAACCACGTAGCTCGTTGTAAACGGCACGCAGATAGCCCAGCTCATTGTTCAGCGTCTTGGGCGAGGCGCCCTCCCCTAACCTGATCCGGCGATCCTGGGCGTAGGTTTGCGGGTCGAGCTTGGCGCCCTGGGGATTGCGCAGGCGCTTGGCCAGAGCATCGAGCTTGCTACGGCGGCGTTCACCATCGCGCAGGGAATGCCCGTGCAGATCGAACCAGAGTCCAACCAGCTCGGCGAGCGTGCGACGGTCTTTCGGCCTGGGCGACCAATCCGGATTCTCGACGACCTTGGCCCTGCAGGATGCTTCGAAGCGCTGGGCTTCGCCCTTGGTCTTGAACGTCTTGCGGAAGCGCTTGCCCTTGATGGGCTCCACGTCGACTTTCCAGCGGCCATCCGGTAGCGGATCGATAGCCATCAGACGGTACGCCCCCACAGGACGTAGCGTTCTTCTCAGGATGCCTTTGATGTGCTTGTAGAGCGCGTCTTCATCCATGCCCTTGGCGGTATAGACCATCGAGTTCGACGGGAGCCCTGAACGTTCGGTCAAGCAGCTGCAGCAATCATCAAGCTCGATAGATTCCGGGGAACAGGTTCTTCGGACCGTTTCCCTAATAACGCGCTGCATCGCGAACGCAACCAACATTCGCCTGAATCACTGTGAGCAGCCCCTCTCCAGACCATGGATAACTCTTGTTGAGGAAGTGCCATTGGCACGACTTCCGCTCTCAAGCCACCCGAACCAGACATTGCCTGAGCAACATACTCCGGCACGATAGCGATCATGTCGCTGCCTTCAAGTAACATGGGCAGTGCGCTGAACTGCGGCACAGCAAGAACAACTTTACGTTGATGCCCAAGAGAATGGAGAGCCCGGTCGGCACTCTCGATCACATTGCCCATGGACGACACCACGGCATGAGGCCGTCGGCAGAACTCTTCCAGGCTCAGTGCGCCAGCCTGAGAGTCTGCCCGCAGCAACATCGGGCGAATCGACCGCAAATATTTACTCCGCGCGTTGGCTGGCAGCTGCAAAGTATGGCTGATGCCAAGGGAAATTTCCCCGGATGCAAGCAACTGGGGCAATTGCCATTGATCGGAGCGGCGCACCACAAGCCTTATGTTCGGTGCATCGGCACGTATGCGGCGCAGCAAAGTGGGTAACAAGGCATATTCGACGTCATCGGAAAGGCCAATATGAAAGGTGGCTTCACTCGTTGCAGGATCGAACGTCTGACACTTGCCCAGCGCAGCAGCAATACTGTCGAGAGCAGGCGTCAAGTTGGAGAAAATTTCTTGGGCGCGAGATGTAGGCTCCATTACTCGCCCAGTGCGAATGAACAAGGGGTCATCGAACAGGTGACGTAGACGCCCCAAGGCAGCACTGACTGCTGGTTGCCCAAGGAACAATTTCTCGCCGACACGGCTAACATTTTGCTCGTGCATCATGGTTTCGAAAACTACCAGCAGATTGATATCCGCCCGACGCAAATCATTTCTGTTCATCATGTTAGGCACCTACGCAGAGTTGTACATTTTTTGACTGTCGCCGATCAGGCTGTGAGGCGACGCTGCTTGAACACAGTATTGCCGTCGCAATTAACGATGGGGTAGTGTCGCTCTGCGGCTAGCTGTGTCGCGAAATGAGGAACGCCGGATTGAACCTCGAAGACCTGCAGACATTTGTTGAGGTCGCTGATGCTGGCGGAATCTCAGCAGCCGCGCGCCACCTTGGAGTCTCCAAATCAATCGTCAGTCGACGACTATTCCGACTTGAAGCAGACCTTGGCATTCAGCTTCTCGCACGAACCACCCGCGGTGCCGCGCTCACAGAAGCGGGTATGACATTTCGGGACCATGCAGCCCGAGCCAGTGCCGAGATTGAAATTGCCAGGGAAACGATTCTGCCCACCGGTGATCTTCGTGGTCGATTGCGAGTCGCCGTCCCGCTTTCCTCCGGCCCGATACACTTCGCCCCCGTGCTTGCTGAAATGGCACGCCGCCACCCTCGCCTTCAGATTGATGCGGCCTACGGTGATCGCTTCGTCGACTTGGTCGCGGAAGGCTTCGATTGTGCAATCCGAGTCGGCGCCCTTCGTGACTCGAACTTGTTGGCAAAACGCGTGGGACAGATCTACGGCAAGCTCGTCGCAAGCCCGGACTATATCAAGGCGCATGGAGCCCCCGAGACGCCGGACGAACTCGCCGCCCACCAAGCCTTGCTAGGCGCCGAAAGCTGGCGGTTCATGGATGGCAAAAATGTCGTCACCGTGCAGCCGCAGGGACGCTTCAAGAGCGACAATGGCGCGGCGCTCGCTGGTGCTGCGGCAGCAGGGCTCGGTATTGCCTGGTTGCCCGATTGTGTGACCTACGAGTATCTGGCGTCTGGCGCACTCGTTCCGATCATGACTCGCTATCCACTGCCGGTGGGAGACGTTTACATCGTGCGGCCGCCCAGCGCGCATCCAGCGCAAAAAGTACGCGTCCTCTCGGAGTTAATGATCGAATCATTTGAAAGAAATCCGCCATTTACGGATGCGATGGCCAAGGTAGTGGCGGCACGCGACCTGATGCCAGACTGATCACCACCGAATAGCGAACACAATCGCTACTATATCTAAATCAGGGAACCATCTAGAACGCCTGAACTACCACGACCAAGACAACACATTGCGTCCGCCCAGGATGATATCGCGCCTCATTTTATTAACTTAATATTAAGAATTCTCATCGGGCCTTTTATAAAACATGACCGCTTTTGGCCCGTCTGCCTCGAAGACTTGCGCACAGATATCATACGCCTTTCTAACTACTGAAGCCCCAAACAGATAATCGACCTTAATAGCGTAAGCGACGAGTGGCCTCAGGAATACTTCCGAGGCAAGCTACTGTTACGAAAACATGCACATGAGACAATTTACCCATGTGGTAGATTCTTAAGAAACCTAACCATTCGAAACCAGCAGACTGGCGAGTTGACGAGCAGCATGATTAGCCTGCGCTCGAGTCAATGCCGCATATCCCAAAATAAACGCTGGCGGCAAAACGATGTTCCGACAGGAATTTTCAAGAGGCTGAAGAAATATACCCAATTCGGTGGCTGACTTCATTAACCCCTTCAGGTCAATACTAGATGATGGCCAGAGCACTAAGTGAAATCCAGCGTGCTCACCGGTAATTCGAAAAAACCCAGCCGCTTCGCTCGACAACGCTTCAATGACCACATTACGCAGTGTTTGATATTCTTTACGAGCACGACGGATGTGCCTCAGAAAAGCAGGCCGACGCATAAATTCAGCAAGACCAAACTGCTCTGAAACTCCCACGCTACGTCCTATCGTGTGCCATAGTTTCAGTATACTTTTATGCAGCTCTGGCGGGGCGATCATATAGCCTATTCGCAAGTTCGAGAACAAGGCTTGATTAAAGCTTCCACAATAGATTACGCGCCCCATAGTATCAATAGATTTCAGTGCAGGTAGCGGAGCACTTTGATAGTTAAACTCACTATCATAGTCATCCTCAATGATCCATGCATCCTGACGCTGCGCCCAATCAAGCAACTCCAAGCGACGTGTAGCTGACATGATTACACCGAGAGGAGATTGATGAGCAGGCGTGACATACGCAAGTCGGCAGTTGACTGGAATGGTTACGCCCCGCAGATCAATACCCTCAGTGTCAATAGGAGCATATACGATATTAGCACCAGCCTTCTCAAAAATTCGATGCACTGCTGAGTAGCCAGGATCTTCCACACACACTGAATCATTTACATCAATCACACAGCGAGAAACCAGATCAATACTATGGCGAATACCATTGGTTATAAGTATTTGCTCAGCACAACAATCAATTCCACGATGTTTTCGAAGGTATATAGCGATCTGATTACGCAAATTGAATGCACCTTGCGGTTCTATGTTACACATCTGTTCTGGCTGTATTGCAGACATCGCCCGATGTAGTTGCGTAGCCCACTCAGCAGGCGTAATAAGCATCGGATTCGCCAAACGCGCAACAAAAGGAATACCTACCCTTGCCCGATAATCTTTTTCCTGTACCGGAGATACCGTCAAGTCTTTGTCCGAGCTACTTTTGTCCACATCACCGTCGCTGAGTGCATTCAGGTAGCTGTTCGGGATAAGTGCACTAACGCGGCTACCAGAGCCGACCCTGCGAACTAGGTAGCCCTCAAGCTGTAACCTATCAAAAACGCTTTCCACAGTACCGCGCGCGATTTTCCATCGCTCGGCTAGAGCACGCGAAGAAGGTAGGCGATCACCTGACTGCAGCAGTCCATTCAGAATTGCATCCCGTATCGAACGGTATGCGCGCTCCTGCTTCGTCAAGCCTAGAGCCTCCAATGGCATCGGAAGATCCAGACCAGACGACTTCTTGCCTTTTCCCATAACAATCCATACTAAAACGCTTTAAATGGAGCTATCTCACGGACCACCCCAGCAGTCTGTATAATGCGCGTTCAATAAGAAACCTTCAATGCTTTGTCATGCCACTAAAACACATACAGCTCCGCTTTTAGTCGCAAAAAGCTTACCAACAAAACCAATCACCCGCCCCAGCCCAGCGCAGTCACTCATAATATGTCGCGGGCGTCACCTGCATTATACTTGGCATCTCACTTTGAATTTCATCTATCGCCTTCTGTAGCTGTCGCAATCTCTGGGGGCTGCAAGAGTCCCGACGACAATACAACCAAACCTCTTGACTGAATTGCACTAAAGGCTGCGGGTTAAGCAGATGACTCATTTGATACTGACCGAATAAGAACCTTAACGTCTCATCAGGCCCCAGCACCGCCTCCAACCGCCCCAAAGCCAACATTTCCACGCCCTGCTGATACTCAGCCAATTCAACCTGACGCGATCCAGCTATGCGCCTGATAATATTATCACCTTGGCCACGTAACACACCAATCCTGAGCTGTTCATAGGTTAAATGATCAACATCTGCACGGGTATAAATCGACAACACTATTTCATAAACTTTGGCGACTGCCATTACATTGTCTGGCATATTATCATTTTTCAACATCAACCCGATATCAGCCTGACCGCCTTCCAACATCCGCACCGCTCTAGCATAAGGAACCAGATACGTATTTATATCAATCCCAGAAAAGTACTGAATCCTTTCCGCAACTTTATTATTTACACAGCGCGCCCCCACCTCCGTGTTCTCACAGTTAATAGGAGGTAGATAGCCGAGCGCCAGCCGCATAGATAGATCCGACACGTTAGCTGCGACTGTTGCGTGTGAGTAAACTAACAACCAGATCAGCAACCAACAACGACTCGAGTACATTGCTCACCCCTAAATTGAAGCAGCTTAGATAATCTCTATAAGTACAGATTCTAAACCTGAAGCCAATACCTGTGCCCAGTAACTTGCTTGAGCTGTCTATCAAAGACTACCTTACGAAGCTGGATAATCATCAAACCATAACCGTTCAAAGACACTTACCACAGCACCGTGCATGCCCCTTCATCGCTCTGCTAGAGCATACGCAGGAGGTAATGATCACCTGATTGCAGCAGCCCGCATCGAGCGGCATGGACACTCTTGTTATTAAACCTAGCGCATCCAATGGCATCTAAAGACTCAGAACAGACGATCTCTTGCCGCCCATAAATGGTCCATAACTAACTGCCTTAAATGGCCCTACCCACCAGACCACTTAGCACGTAGTATATACACATGACAGATGATAAATCTTCAATATTTTGCCATGCCACTAACAGATTACTTACTCTTAATAGTCATAGCCGCAACCCAAATCAGCCCCATTAAATCCTCCACAATATTCCTAACAGAAAGCTCATTCACATGCAGCCCAAGCAGGGAAATATTGATACACACGGGAAGCTTAGCCGCAATCGCCGCACTTGCAAGTATCTCTGCTTTAATAATCCACTCCATCATATCAATACACCCCAACGCCCTCACAATATTAAAAATCACCGGCACCTCATATCTGACATGGCTTAGCACAAGACAAGTCACAGCAAAAACCGACTATAAAAATAAAAAACAGACTGTCGTCTACGGCCAACTTACATCCCTCTGGATAAGATCCTTTACCTCAGAGATATGCAAAACAAGAAATTTTCTATTTTCTTTATCATTACTACCACAATTCATTGACGCCCCTGACAACTATCAAATCTCAAATTTAGCGCAGCCAATCTTGATTTTCATCACCACTCAACTCCTGGCCTTAATACCTCTTACCTCATCAAAAAAAATCTTAAAACAGCGAACCACAAAAAATACATTAATCTTTCTCAGAAAAATCGCCAGTATCTCTTTAATCATTATCTTCTGGAGCAATATTAGTTTTAGCACCACAACCCAGCAGCCGACACCAGCAGCGCAAGTATCCAAACTAGACTCTAGCCCCCAAAAGACAACTACTAATAGCACCTGCACAGCCTTACGCCTGACACCTCAACGCTGAAGTATCGGCACATAGTTTCACTACCTCGATAAGGGAGGTGAATCTAACGAAACCAGAACAAACTTAGCAAGCTAAGCACCATCATTCTGCCAGACAAAAAAAGCCACAGCCTAGTACCAAATTCGCAAAATCATACAAGCCAGACGGCTTTACATCCGCAAAATTCTTCGCATGTGTTTGCAAGCACAGCTGAAGGCACGAACTGAACGCACCTACCTATTAAGACACCTCCCATGCCGAGATAGAGCCCACCCCAGAGAAAGGTGCCATGAGAATGTGCAAGCAGCTCAATCGAGCTTCAACGAATACCCGCAGGCAGAATTATCTACAACAAACCTATACCCACCTCACTGCCATCTAAGGATCACAATCCGCATGACCTTTTTATTCAGACAACAGAACAATAACACCCCTTAGCAACACCACTAACACCTGAGCATTCATCCAAAGCGCCGCTTATTAACATTAATATATCAAAGGAGTCTGGCCATGCTTATTGAAACTATCGCTTATCGTGCCTATGCAGAAGCTACCGGCGGACGCGACGGCCGTGCAATATCTTCCGACGGCGTGCTTGACGTCGCCCTAACCACTCCCAAGGAACTTGGGGGTGCTGGCGGCCACGGCACTAACCCGGAACAACTATTCGCAGCTGGATATTCGGCCTGTTTCATTGGCGCTATGAAGTTTGTTGCCAGCCGTGACAAGCTGAACATGCCAGCGGACACTTCAATTGAAGGTGTAGTGGGTATCGGCGCAATACCAAATGGCTTTGGTATCGAAGTCGAGTTGCGCATCAGCTTACCGGGTATGAACCGCGAGAGTGCCCAGAATTTGATAGAGCGCGCCCACATCGTTTGCCCCTACTCCAATGCTACCCGGGGCAATATTGATGTCACTCTGACTTTGCTTGTTTAGCTGCCCGTCTCCACGTCACTGACATATAGCCCAAACTTTGGAGCATATAAAATGAATATCTGGCATACCTTATCTATGGCCATATTCACCCTGTCCCTTAATGTTGCCATTGCTGCCGGCAGCCCCGGCGTGGAGCGCAACACCCAAGGTTTCCTCGATGCCCTGGCCGCCGGTGGCGGTCAACCGCTGGAAACCCTCTCGCCGAAAGACGCCCGCGCCGTACTGGTAGGTGCTCAGGCCAGCGTCAAGGTGGACCTGTCCGGCATTATCGTGGACACCAAGGTGATCCAGGTTAATGGCCAGTCGCTCACCCTCAAGGTGGTACGTCCTGAAGGCGCTCGCGGCATTCTGCCGGGCTTCATGTTCTTCCACGGCGGTGGCTGGGTACTGGGTGATTATCCGACCCACGAACGCCTGATCCGCGACCTGGTAGTAGGCTCTGGCGCCACTGCAATCTACGTCGACTACACGCCGTCGCCGGAAGCCAAGTACCCGACCGCGATCAACCAGGCCTATGCCGCCACGAAGTGGGTGGCCGACAACGGCAGCCAGATCGGTGTCGACGGTTCGCGCCTGGCAGTGGCCGGCAACAGTGTCGGCGGCAACATGGCCGCTGTGGTGGCCATCAAGGCCAAGGAAGCCGGTACGCCGAAACTGCGCGCCCAGGTGCTGCTGTGGCCAGTGACCGACGCCAACTTCAACAATGGCTCCTACAACCAGTTCGCCGAAGGCCACTTCCTGACCCGCGGCATGATGGAATGGTTCTGGGACAACTACACCACCGACCCGAAGCAGCGTAACGAGATCCATGCATCGCCCCTGCGCGCCAGCCTGGAACAGCTCAAAGGCCTGCCGCCAGCACTGGTGCAGACCGCCGAGATGGACGTGCTGCGCGACGAAGGCGAAGCCTACGCTCGCCGCCTGAACGCCGCCGGCGTACCGGTGACCGCCGTGCGCTACAACGGCATGATCCACGACTACGGCCTGCTCAATGTGGTGTCCGAAGTCCCGGCGGTACGCTCCGCCATGGATCAGGCAGCACAGACGTTGAAAAACAGCCTCAAGTAAGCGGCTGAAAAACGAAACCCCGCCACCGTCACCGGTCGCGGGGTTTCGCTTTTTTGTGGGGGGCGGCATTGCGCTTTAGCTGTGGGTTGTTCCTGTCGCGGCTAAAGCCCCTCCCACCGTACTGCGAGCTTACGCCAAGCCACGCACCTGCTCCCAGGTCAGGTCCAGGCACTTGCGCGCTTTCTCCACCAGCTCATCGATCTCGGCAAGGCTGATCACCAGAGGCGGCGCGATGATCATGGTGTCGCCCACGGCGCGCATGATCAGGCCGTTATTGAAGCAGTGGCCGCGACAGACCATGCCCACGCCCACATCACCGGAGAAGCGCTTGCGCGTGGCCTTGTCCCGCACCAGCTCGATGGCGCCGAGCATACCGACGCCGCGCACTTCGCCCACCAGCGGGTGATCCGCCAGCTCACGTAGACGACGCTGCAAATACGGTGCCGATTCTGCCTTCACCCGCTCGACGATGCCTTCTTCCTTGAGAATGCGCAGGTTCTCCAGGCCCACTGTTGCCGCCACCGGATGGCCGGAATAGGTGAAGCCGTGATTGAAATCGCCGTGTGCCTCGATCACCTCGAACACCTTGTCGCTGACGATCAACCCGCCCATC
>OGCL01003182.1_pt1 | contig 10056 bp, 7 predicted proteins | sample 1570041 | NCBI WGS metagenome assembly OGCL01 (sample SAMN06266162, study PRJEB24511) | hot springs metagenome | isolation source: Hot spring water | place: South Africa: Limpopo | collected 2015-06-22 | reverse complement strand
CCCGCGCGGGGCGGCAGCGCGCGCCCTCAACCGCTGTCCCCAGCCAGGGCGCGCCGGCGCAACCTCGCCCGAGGGCTGCTCGGCTGGTTCGTCGTGGTGGGCCTGGTGCTGCTGGTTGCCGCAGCCAGTTACTTCGCCGTACATGCCCTGACCGGCGCCCTCAAAGGCGTAACCGTGCCCGGTGTGCCCTGGTTGCCCCCGTCGCCCGGCAGCCCCTCCGGCGGCCCCTTCGGCTGGCTCGATACGCTCTTCGGCGCCGATGAGATCTACGTCGTCAATATCGCCGAGGGGTTGAACCTGCGCCGTGAGCCGGACGCAACCAACCCCGCGAATATCATCACCGTCGTGCCCAACGGCACACCGGTACGCAAACTGGAGGGACCGCGCGTGGTCGGGAACATCCCGTGGCTGCGGATTCGAGTGCGGGTGGAGGGCCAGGAGCTGGAGGGCTGGATGTCTCTCAACTACCTGCGTCCCGGAGACTGAGCGCCGCCGATGGACGGCGCAGCGATTGCGCCGCCTGTGCCGACGCGGCGGTTGCGCGAGCATAAGGGGAAACCATGCACCAACCGAATGGAACACAGGTGCTCCATGGCCCACGCGTGGCGTTGCGGCCCTGGTTGCGCAGCGACACCCTTATGCAAGAACTGTGGCCGCGCTACACCGAGCCGTTTCACTCGCTCTGGAACATCCCGCGGGCGCCTGGCCCCGACGATGCCAGCGGGCCGGGCTGGTCCAACCAGCGCTACGCCTGGGCCATCGAGGATGCCCAGCGCCGCCTGATCGGTCGCCTCTCGCTGCGCGAAGTTGATGAGGGCGGGCTGAGCGCCAGGCTCGGCATCTCGCTCGCCCAACCCTACGTCGGGCAGGGTCTGGGCACCGAAGCCTTGCAGGTCTTCCTCGACTACTACTTCGGCGCGCTGGGCTTTGAGCGGCTGCGCCTGGACGTGGCGGCGGTGAACCGGCGCGCGGTGCGCTGTTACGAGCGGCTCGGCTTCCGCTACCTCGAGAGCGAGTGGCGCAACGCCGGTAGCGATCCGTCGCTGCGGCTGCTCGACGATCCCCGCTACAGCGCCATAGCGCGGCACTTCCGCCGCTCACGCTTCGAAAACCTGGTGGAGTTTTACGAGATGGAACTGACCCGCGCCGAGTGGCAGGCCCACCGCGCCCGTGGCCAGTGAGGCGGAGAGCCGCTCCTCATCGGGCTGTGCCCTTCCAAACCCTCCCCGCCGAGGGTGTGGGGAACCACGGGTTCCCCAGAAGGACTACTCTCGCCGATCGAGCGACACCGGTTCCTCTTCTGCGGATGGAGGGGTGAGCGCTGCGCCGATGCGGGCAGCGTGCTCGAGCGCCTCGGGTGGAGGAGCGACCCCCGCAGCGCGCAGCCGCACCGGCATTTCGCCCGGGGGCCGGGGCGGCTCGCTCAGCCGTCCGTACAGGTATTGAAACACATCGCGCGACACGGCGCCCATCGGCGCCGAGAGAATGGCCCCGAGAATGCCAAAGACCTGCGAACAGACCACCAGCAGCACCATCAGGATGGCCGGATGGATCCCCACACTGTCGCCGACGATCCGCGGCACCAGAAAGTTGTTCTCCAACTGCTGAATGCCGACGTAGAGCAGCAGCACCGCCAGCCCCGTGGTGGGAGAATCGATGAAGCCGAGTAACACCGCTGGCACCGCGCCGATAATTGGACCGATGATCGGGATCAGCTCGGTGACCCCGGCGATCACGGCCAGCAATAGCACGTAAGGCACCTGAAAACCGAACATGTTCAGCACGCCCAGCCCGATCCCTGCCGCAAGGCCCACCACCAACCCCAGCAGCAACTGCCCGCGAATATAACCACTCAGATCGGCATCAATGATCGTGATCACCGACCAGAAATCGGCCCGCAACCCTGTCGGCAGCAGCCGGTTGAGCGTATCACGACCGGCTTGCTGGTCCATCAAGACATAGAACAGCCAGAAGGGCACCAGGAAGAACCCCAGCAAAAAGGCCACCGTGCTGGCTACCGAGAGCAGACTGTTGACCAGAAACGTGCCGATTCCTTGCAGATACGACAGGAGGTTGGTGCGGATGGTGTTCAACGCCGAGGTGAGCACCTCCGCCACCGTTTGCTGGACCTCGGCCTGCACATTGGGCGGCAGGTTGGCGAGGAGTTGCTGGTACTCTTCCAGAAGCCGGTTGGCCCAGCGTTCGAGGGTGGGGAGATCGGGCAGGGAGCGGATCAACTGGGTGATCTGCTCGACCAGCGGGGGCACCAGGAAGGCGAAGAACGTAACGACGAGCACCAGCACCACCACATAGACGAGCAAGATAGCCGCCCAGCGAGGCATGCGCCGGTCAAAGCGATTGACCAGCGGGAGAAACAGATAGGCGAGGAATGCGCCGATGACAAACGGGAGCAGGGCGGAACGCGCCTGCCAGAGCAGCCATCCAGCGCCGTACAGAGCCAGCAGCACCAACCCCCAGCGGGCAATGCGGCGCAACGGCATTCCGCTCAAGAACGAGGTCATGCTTCCTCCGGATGGGCGGGGGCGCTGGAAAGGGCGCCACCGTGCCCCACGCCCACCCTTCCTGCCATACTCATCGCGCCTACCGCTCCTCGCGGCTGCTCAGCGCAGCCACCGTCAACACGACCGCCGTCTCCTCCCCCACGTTCGTCCAGCTATAGGTCACGTCGTCCCGGTAGAACAGCGTATCACCGGGGGAGAGATGGTACTCCTCCTCGCCAAGCGTGTAGTGCAGGCGGCCCTCGAGCACCAGCACCATCTGGCTGCCGCGGTTGGAGAAGCCCTGCTGACCGCTTCCCGGTTGGGCCTCGATCAGCCGCGCCTCCAGATCGCTGTTTGGCGGCAGAAGCGAAAAGACCTGCACCGGAGTATCATCGAGGCTCAGGCGCACCCGGTCGGCCACGGTGACCACCTGGCCCACCTGTTGATCATCCTCGCCCTCGAAAAAGTGTGTCATCTGCACACTGAAAAACTGCGCCAACTTGCGCAGATTCGCCACCGAGATATTGACTTTATCGCGCTCCAGGCGACTGAGAAACGAAGGCGTCAGCCCGGATCCCTCCGAAACTTCCTGGAGCGTCAGGCCACGCTCCTGCCGGAGCCGGCCGATCTTTTGTCCGAGCGACATACATCACCGCCTTCTGGGTGAAGTCGGAGCCCAGGCACAACCCGATTCCCCTCATTTCCAGGTTTGTTGCACACACATCTTATTTTATTATACGCCACAAAGATCGTCACTGTCAAGGCAATGCACAGCCCGCGAAATAATGGATTTCTGGCATTTCTAAGGCATTCCATATCGTTGTGCAGGAGATTGTTGCACAGGGGAAAGGGAGCCAGTCTAGGATTTATAGGCAACGAGTAGCGGCGCCCACCCCTGGCGGCGCTATGCTATAATCGGAACAGCCTGCGCCGGGTGGATGTGTGGCCGGCCGCTGCATCCCTGGCCCACTGTGGATCGTCATACCGGCGATGTGCCGGCGGTCCCGCCAGCGATGCATGCTGCCTGCCCGCGGCGCGTCGTGATCCCATTCGCACCTGCCCAGAGATGGAGCAACACGAGTGACCCTCCAGGGTTCGCCGGCATGCCCAGTGTGTGGTGCGCCGCTGACGCCGGGCGCGCGCTTCTGCGTTCGCTGTGGCGCTCCTGCCATCCCCTCAGCCGCCGATGCCGATGAGGTTGCCCTCCCCGGTGGGCAGCGCATGCACCTCAGCGCCGGCACCCTCAGCCTGCGCGAGTTGCTCGCGGTGGTCGAGTCGGGGGTGTTCTACTGGCGCCAGCGTCTCGAACAGGCCGATGGCGTCGCGCGTGAACAGGCCGCGGCGGCAATTCACGATCTGTCGCAGATTCTGGAGAACCTGGCTGCCCAGATTGCCCAGGGCCGCGAGACCATCCGTATCACCGGTCGCCTGCCCCCCCAGCGCCATGCGCCGCGCCCCTGCCCCCTCTGTGGCCGCGGCAATCGTCGGGCGGCCAGGTATTGTATGGCCTGTGGCACGCCCCTCCACCCCGGTCACCACACCGGGCCGCGCCCCCTGCCTCCGCGCAGCCTCGCCGTGGCCGCCCGTACCGACCGCGGCGTGGCCCGCCCGGTGAATGAAGATACGGTCTACGCCGGTGAATTTACCGCTGGCGCCGTGCGCATCGGCACCTTGCTCGTCGTCGCCGATGGCATGGGCGGCCACCAGGCCGGCGATGTGGCCTCCAGCCTCGCCGTCGCTACCCTCAAAACGGCCCTCACCGAAGCGCTGAATGCCAGCCTCCCCGATGACGACCAGGCCTGGCACGCCCTGCTTCGCGAGGCCGTGCAGGAGGCCAATCGCCGCGTCTATGCCCGCGCCCGGGCCGATTCCGCCAGCCGCGGCATGGGCACCACCCTCACTGTGGCGCTTGTCACCGAAACGCGCGCCCACCTGGCCCATGTCGGCGATAGCCGCGCCTACCTCCTCAATCCCGCTGGCGTTACCGGCGAAGGCAGCACCTGGACCCAGTTAACCATCGATCATACCATCGTAGCACGCCTCGTTGATATTGGCCAGTTGACCCCCGAACAGGCCCGTGTGCATCCCCAGCGTCATATGGTCTACCGCTCGCTCGGTACTGATCCCGTTACCGAAGTGGACGCCCTGAGCCAGTCTCTGGCCGCCGGTGACGTGCTGGTGCTCTGTTCTGATGGGCTGGTCAACCATGTGGAGGATAGCGAACTGGCGCGTATCGTGCTCGAGACGCCCGGCGAGGCCCGGGCTTGCGAGCGCCTGATTGCCCTGGCAAACGAGCGCGGCGGCCAGGATAATATCTCGGTGGTGATTGCGCGTGTAAACGCCGGTCCCCAACGCCCGGACCGGCAGGCTGCGCCTGCGGATCTGGCGCTGCCCCACCCGCACTCGCCCATCTGAAGAGGGGGACGCCTATGCCTACCTGTGCCGTGTGCGGCGCCGACAACGCCGCCGAGGCCCGCTTCTGCCGCAACTGCGCCGCCCCATTCGACCGTTACCAGGCCAGCGCGGCCGACTACGCCTGGCTTGCTGCCAGCCTTACCAGCACCGATCTCCCGGCCGCTACCGCGCAGAGCAGTCAGGCGCCCCATCTCGCCTACCCCGATCCTGGCGCCGAGGAGGAACGTATGGATCAGCCGGCCCCTACCCTGTTCGCCGGGCGCTACGAAGTGCCCCCCGCAGCCGCCGATGGTCCCCTTACCGTCGTTGATACTACTCCCTGGCGTCGCTGCTGGGCCTGCGGCTCCACTGCCAACGAACCAGAGGAGTCGTTTTGCATCGAGTGTGGCGCGGCCCTTACTCGCCGGACCTACCAGGCTGTGCTGACCCCCGCCGACGCGCCCGCTGGCGCGGCCCTGGTGCCGTCCATCGCCGATGAGCGCGCCCGCGCCCTTCTCCCCGAGATCTGGGACCAGGTGGAGGAGGGCGACCGTGTGCTCACCGTCCTCAACGATAGTGGCCGTCCACCGCTGACGATGCCCCTTGATGAGACGGCCGCCCTCGCCGTTGGCGTCGGGCTGGCGCGCTTGCTGGTCAGCCTCCACTCCCTTGGTCTGGCGCTCGGCCCGGTGGCGGTTGCCGACCTTGAGCCTCTGCCCGGCGGCGGCGCCCGTCTGCGCGCGGTGCCACACCTGCGCCCCATCGCCCCCGATGACGCCGCCGCGGTGCAGGCCGACCTGCTCGCCCTGGCCGACTTGCTCGAGCGGCTCACGGCTACGCCGCGCACGACTCTGCGTCTCAGCGAGGAGGAGGCCGAGGCTGCCGCGCAGGAAGCGCCCCTGGTCGTTGCGCTGCGCCAGGCGCGTATTGGCGCCTATGCCGATGCTGCCAGCCTCGCCGCAACCCTCGAGCAACTCCTTGCCGAGCGTACCCACCCCGTGCCCCTGCGCCAGATCGTCGGCGCCCATACCGATACCGGTATTGTGCGCGAGCACAATGAAGATAGCCTGCTGACCCTTCAACTCACCCTTATAAACAATAACCGGCCCGAAACCTGGGGCGTCTACATCGTTGCCGATGGCATGGGCGGCCATGCTGCCGGCGAAGTGGCCAGTGGCCTGGCCGTGCGCGCCGCTGCCGATCTCATCCTCGGCGAGTATCTGGCCCGCGCTGTGCAACCCGATGTGACCTTTAGCGAAGAAGAGGCCATTTCCCTCGTGCGACGCGCCGTGCAACGGGCCAACGAGGCTGTGGTTGCCGAGAGTCGCGCCCAGGCCAACGATATGGGCACGACCTTTACCATGGCCCTGGTTGCCGGCGACCGGGCGATTGTCGGTAACGTGGGCGATAGCCGAACCTATCTCTTCCGCGATGGCAGGCTCCAGCGTATCAGCAAGGACCACTCGCTTGTCCAGCGCCTGGTCGACCTTGGTCAGATCAGCGAAGAGGACATCTACAGCCACCCGCAGCGCAATGCCGTGCTCCGTTCCCTCGGCGATCGCAGCGAGATCGACGTTGATGTCTTTACCGAACGCCTGCGGCCTGGCGATGCGCTCCTGCTCTGCTCCGACGGCCAGTGGGAGATGACCCGCGACCCCGAAATGGAACGCTTCCTGGCCCGCGAAGATCCGCCCCAGGCCGTCTGTGAGGCCCTGGTCGCCGCGGCTAACCAGGCCGGCGGCGAAGACAATATCGCCGTTGTCCTGGTGCGGTTCGAATAATCGAATCGATGCGTCGCCTCTGGCGCAGGGGCAAAGGGGAACCGGGGTTTCCCCGGGCCTCCGCCCCGCGGGACGCGAGGCCCCCCCAACAGCGGTTGGAGGATGGGAAACCCGGGGTTTCCCGTGTCCTTGCCCGCGTGAGGTGAACATGGCCCCTGCGCGGGAGGGATTCAGGGGCGGACAGAACCTCTGGGCGCCAACGGGCGTGATGGCGTGGGGATGCGCTGGCTGGTCCTCGCCCCCGACCCGCGCGCGGGGGCGTTCCGATGCGGTACACGCCACGTTGGCCCGGATGGTCTGTCCGCCCTCAAACGCGGGAGGGCTGCGCCCTCTCCGCTACGGCATGGCAACCATACGCGCCACGGCAACGTCCAACTGGTGGCGACACAATCTGATGGAGGACCCGATGGCCGACGCAATCACGCTGACCTGTACCTGGGGGCGTTCACCGCTGCCGGCGAGTGGCGCCCCACAACTGGGCTACCTGCTGGTCGAGGCGGCCCCCGCTGCCCCCCCTCAGGTGCCCGTTCCTCTCAACTTTTGTCTGGTGCTGGATCGCTCCGGTTCGATGCAGGGCGCCAAGCTTCAGAGTATGAAGCAGGCCACCCATCGCCTGATCGACAGTCTGACCCCCCAGGACGTGGTTTCGATTGTCATCTTCGACGATACGGTGCAGACCCTGGTGCCCGCTACCTTTGCTACCGATCCGACCGCCCTGCACGCCGCCGTTGACCAGATCGTTGAAATGGGCGGCACGGCGATGTCCCTGGGCATGCAGGCCGGTCAGGTTGAGTTGCAGAAGCACGCCGCCCCCGAGCGCTTCAGCGCCATGCTGATCCTGACCGACGGCCAGACCTGGGGCGATGAGGATGTCTGCCGCGCCCTGGCGCAGAGTCTGGGCCAGGCGGGCGTGCGCATCACCGCCCTGGGCCTGGGCGCCGAGTGGAACGAGAAGTTGCTCGACGACCTGGCCGACGCAACCGGCGGCGTCTCCGATTATGTGGCCGATCCTGGCCAGATCCTCAGTTTCTTTCAGCGCGCGGTGCGGAGCGCCCAGGGAACCGCGGCCGTCGAGGCGCGCCTCCTCCTCCGCCTGGTGCGTGAGGCTACTCCCCGCGCGGTCTATCGCGTCACTCCCACCATCGCTAATCTGGGCTACCAGCCTATCGGCAACAGTGAGGTAGCCGTCAAGCTGGGCGATCTGGTCTACGGCCAGGTCAATAGTGTCATCGTCGAACTGATGCTGCCGGCCCGCGCGCCCGGGCAGTTTCGCATGGCCCAGGCCGAGTTGCACGCGACGCCGGTCGGTTCACAGAGCGAGCTGATCGTCAAGCAGGATGTGCTGCTGGCCTTTAGCGCCGATCCCAACGCCACACCGTTCGATCCGCGCGTGATGAACCTGGTGGAGAAGGTGACGGCCTTCAAACTGCAAACCCGCGCTCTGGCCGAGGCGGAACTGGGCAATACGGCCGGCGCGACCCAGAAATTGCGCGCCGCCGCGACACGCCTGCTCGATCTGGGCGAACTGGAACTGGCCGAGAAAACGCGCCAGCAGGCCGAGCAACTCGAGCAGGGCGGCGCGATCAGCGCCGAGTCCCAGAAAGCGCTCAAGTACGCTACGCGCCGGTTGACCCAGAAGCTCGAGGAGTAACACTATGAAGATCTGTCCATCCTGCGGCGCTCCGAATGATCCGGCCAACCGCTTCTGCGAACAGTGCGGCGCGCGGCTCGTGGAGGCGGCGGCGCCTGCCCCTGCTGAAGTCCCGGCGGCAACCGCCCCCTCTGCCATTGCCTGCCCGACGTGTGGCGCGCCGGTGCTGCCTGGCGAGGCGTTTTGCGACGACTGCGGCGCCGATCTGACCGCCCTGGCGCCGGCTGTAGCCCCGGTCTCCGCCGCCGCAGCGCCTGCCGCCGCGCCTGCATCTGCGCCCCCTGCCGTAGCCGAGGGGCAGTTGATCTGCGCTATCTGCGGCGCGACGGCCCTGCCCGGGGAGCGTTTCTGCGACAACTGCGGCGCCGATCTGTTCGCCCAGATCAACGCCGCTGCGCCGGCCCCGGCCGTTCCCCCGCCCGCGCCCCCCGACGGCGGGCCGGTGCTGGCCAATGGCGCCGAACTTCCCGCTCCCGAACCACCGCTCGCCCCACCACCAGTGGAGGTCCCCGCCGCAGAGGCGCCCACAGTGGGTGCCCCGGTGGAGCTTCCCGCCGCAGAGGCGCCCACAGTGGGTGCCTCGGTGGAGCTTCCCGCCGCCGAGGCGCCCACAGTGGCCGCCCCGGTGGAGGTTCCGCCCGCCGAGGCGCCCACACTGGCCGCCCCGGTGGAGCTTCCCGCCGCCGAGGCGCCCACAGTGGCCGCCCCGGTGGAGGTTCCGCCCGCCGAGGCGCCCACGCTGGCCGCCCCGGTGGAGGCCGCCGCAGAAGCGCCCACACTGGCTGCCCCGGTGGAGGTTCCGCCCGCAGAGGCGCCCACACTGGCTGCCCCGGTGGAGGTTCCGCCCGCAGAGGCGCCCACCCCACCAGCCGGGGCGCCCGTCTTCGATCGCGCGACCTACGAGGCTCGTCGCGCCGAACTGACGGCCACCATCAGCCGCCAGCAGCAGATCATCGCCCAGTTGGAGCAGATGCAGGCCACCTTTGGCGCAGCGACACCTGCCGCGGTCATCACCGGCCTGGCCGAGGCCCGCGAGGCTCTGACCCGTGCCGAGACCGAACTTGCCGCGCTTCAGGCGCCCGCTCCTGCGGTTGATCCCGCCGAAGTGCGCCGGCTCCAGGAGGAAATCAGCCGCCAGCAGCAGATCATCGCCCAGTTGGAGCAGATGCAGGCCACCTTTGGCGCAGCGACGCCTGCCGCAGTCATCACCGGCCTGGCCGAGGCCCGTGAGGCCCTGGCCCGCGCCGAGGCCGCCCTCACCGCCCTGGGGTTGCCCTCCGCCCCCGCCGCGCCCACGCCGGTGATCGAGGCCCCGCCGCCGCCACCCCCGGCTCCCAGCGGCCCGCGCCTGGTCGTCGAAGAGAGCGGCGCGGTGCTACCCCTGCCCCTCGACAAGACCGACATCATCATCGGACGTGAGGACCCGGTGAGCAACATCTTCCCCGAAATCGACCTCACCCCTCACGGCGGCGAACTGGGCGGCGTGAGCCGGCAGCACGCCCGGCTCAGCCACGCCGGTGGCCAGTGGACCGTCACCGATCTCAACAGCACCAACTACACCCGCCTCAACGGCGCGCGCCTGGAGCCGAATGTCCCCACGCCCATCGCCGATGGCGCCCGTTTGCAGTTCGGGCGCGTCGTGGTGATTGTGCATCTGAGGTGAACATACGGGGAAACCGGGTTTCCCCACCTGCGGTGAGCCTGTCGAACCGCACCCCTGCCTGTGGGG
>OGCL01003181.1_pt1 | contig 10059 bp, 9 predicted proteins | sample 1570041 | NCBI WGS metagenome assembly OGCL01 (sample SAMN06266162, study PRJEB24511) | hot springs metagenome | isolation source: Hot spring water | place: South Africa: Limpopo | collected 2015-06-22 | reverse complement strand
AGGCTTCTGGCAAGAGACAAGGCCCCATTGTCCGGCAGCCCCGGGGCTGCGGCAATGACAATTCGGCCAGTGAATCAAGCCGAAACAGCCAAAGCCCAGGCCAGGAGCGCCAGGTTTTAGCGCGTAGCTTCAGCTAGCCATCAATGGCACCGGGTATGGGTTAACGCTTGCGCCCGTTGTCGGCAAGCAAACATACAAAGTCTTCAAGCTTCCCACTGGCTGCTGGCGGAATTGGGATCTCCTGGAGTTTCCACGTCCAGCGATAGACATGCCCCAGCGCCAACTCCAGCCCCCTCTGCAGGCAAGACAGCTGCTCGCTGGTCGGCGCAGGCGTGCACACCAACGTACCGGTAATGGCATCGAGTGCAGTCTGCACAAACTGGTATTGCCGCAGTTGCGGGATAGCCTGCAGAAACCGCCGTGTGTCCAGCGCTGGCCAGAACGCCTGACCCGCCGGGCTTATGGCCAGATTGCGGGTACGCCCCAGCACGCGACGCAGGGTCGGCAGGCCCCGCCCGCAAGGGCAAGGCGGCCCGACCTCGGCCCAGTCGTGCAGCGCGTAGCGAATCAGCGGCATTGCGAAGTTGTGCAGGTCGGTCACCACCACCTGGCCGATCTCGCCTTTCCGGCAGGGCTGTCCCTGCTCGTTTAGCACCTCGATCAACAGGTGCTCGGCCTGCACATGCAGCAAGCCGCTGTTTGGGCATTGCAGGGCAATCACGCCGACCTCTTGGGCGCTGTAGAGATCGGTCAGCGGTACCCCCAGAACGGCTTGGCAAAGCTCGCGCAAGGCGGGTGTAACCGAGCCACTGACAGTACGTACCTCGCGCAGGTTCGGCAGAGCCATGCCCTTGTCATCCATGCAGGTGAGCAAGGCCTCCAGATTGGCCGGATAAGTGAGCAGGATGTCGGGATTGATTCCTTGCAACCAACGCAACTGGCTAGTCACATCGGTTGCAATCGGCAGGTGCCATGCCGGACCACTGCGCAAGCCGCCTCCCCAACGCCCGGGCCTGCTTGTATCTATCGGTTTGGGGAACTGTCGGATGCAGAGTTTCAACGGGCTCAGGCAACCGTATTTGGTTCAAAGTGCCAGTATCAGGGCTGATCCGCTAAACGATACTTGGCGTCAGCTTGAGCGTCTCGCGCCGTGTGTCCGTTGATTGCTGCCATTTATGGACTGCAGCGAGCAGTAAGCGCTTGATCCATATCAATTGCCCCTGACCAAGGCCGTACTAGGCTTAAGTTAGGCTGGAACATGCAAACCCGATAAGGAGTTCAATATGCTCAAGCACTGCATTCTCAGTGTTGACTTCAGCGTAGACTGGGATCGTATCCTCAATTATCTACCTGCCATCGTCCCGTTGATGGGCGTGCAACAGCTGACGCTGGTTCACGTCATCGAGACTTTCCGTCGTCAGCATATTCATGACAATCAAGCCGTCGTCGAAGGCAAGCTCAAGGCTCTGGCGAGCAAAATTTCAGCTGATCTTGACCTGCCGGTTGAGGTTGCCGTTCGCAGGGGGTTTGCAGCCTCTGAGCTGTTAGAGGCCGCCCGCCAGCATAGCGCGGATGCGGTTATCACGCTGAACTGCAGCCACTCCAGCAGTCGCGAAATTCTGCGTGGCAACATTGCTCTAAATCTGGCCCGCATGACTCGTATTCCGTTGCTGATTCTGCCGCTGGATGGCAAGACCTCTGAGCCGGATGGCCTGATCATGCTGGCAACCGATGGTTCAGCTTCGGCCCATGCCGCAGAGGCGCGCTTTCACGACTTTATGCACAAGGGGCATCACGGGCGAGTGGTCTGGGTTGACGACGATGAGCACGAGGATGACGAAGAGGCCAAGCGCTGCCTAGCTACCATCAGTGGGCAGCATGCCAATGCCAGGGCGCAGCGCCTCAAGGGCTCGCCTGCCCAAGAGGTAGCCAAGGCTGCTGAGCATGAAAATGCCACCCTGCTGATCATCGGCAAACGCGGCACCACCCCGATCAAGGAACTACTACTTGGCAGCACCGCTGAAGCCATTGCCCGGGAAGCGCGCAGACCGGTACTGCTGGTGCCCTGAAGTCAGCTCAGGCCTGCAACTGCTCATCAAGCCCATACCCAGCTCTGGCGTGATCATCGAGCAGTGACAGTGCCATGCGTCAGCTGACCGGCATACGCCGCAGGCGACTCGGAAACACTGCAGGCATGATCGTAACTCGTCGACTGACAAGGGATGCGCCCCAGGGCCAGCAAGTCCTGGCTCTGTTGGTAGCGGCTCAGACGTTGCAGCAGGGCGGCAGGCAAGGGCCATTCGGCGCAAAACCCCAGGCGCTGATAAAAGGCCTGCAACTCGGGGTTGCAGAACAGCCAGACCGGCGCCTGGCAGTCAGCCAGCGCCGCCTCCAGCAATTGACTCGCACCCCCCTGGCCACGCCAGGCGGTCACAACCAGCAGTTGCCATCTTGCTACGGCGCCCCACTGAAATGTGGCAAGCAGAACTCTCTCAGCCATGCCAGTCGCGCAAACAGGCCGACAGATCTGCAGCGGAGATGCAGATCCAGCAGACCTTGATGAAGCCCTGGCTGGCACTGCCTATCGCCACGGATGCCGCCACCCCAAGCGCAGCCCACTGTCGATTAGGGAAGGTCTGAAAAAGCCACCTATCGTCGCTCCCGTGAAGGCTGAGCCCAGTAAGTCCGTAGACTATGGATTCCCGCCTACGCGGGAATGACGGCTTTTTCAGAGCTTCCTTAGGCCCTTAAACAGTCGTGCCCTGGATGCAAGCCGGGGAAGATGTCCCGGATTACATCCGGGCTACTCCTGGCCGGCACCTTCCTCAGTCGTGCCAGAGCACCGTATCGCTGCTGGCCGTCCATTCGGCGAAACGTTCGCCATAGGCGCCTTCGATCACATTGCGTTTGATCTTCAGGGTCGGGGTGAGAAAACCGTTATCCACCGCCCAGATCTCCTTGACCAACACCAGGCGCTGCAGGCGCTCGTGCTGATCGAGGCGCTGGTTGACCTCATCCAGCAGTTTTTTCAGACTGCCTTCGAGTTCTTCGCGGGCCTGGCTGCGGCCCACATCGGACAGCACGCAGAGCGCCATGGGTTGGGCCATACCATCCCCGACCACGCACACCTGTTCGATGCGCGGGTGCTCACCGAGTCGGTTTTCGATGGGCGCCGGGGCCACATACTTGCCCTTGCTGGTCTTGAAGATTTCCTTGATTCGCCCGGTCAGGCGCAGGTTGCCTTCGGCATCCTGCTCACCCTTGTCGCCGGTACGCAGAAAACCATCGGCGATAAGGGTCTCGGCGGTTTTTTCCGGCTCCTTGTAATAGCCCAGCATGGTCGAGCCGCTGCGCACCTGCACCTCGCCATCGCTGGCGATGCGCACCTCCACCCCCGGGTTGTTCTGGCCGATCCAGCCCTGCTTGAACTTGCCCGGGCGGCACACATGGCTGTAGCCGCAGTTTTCGGTCATGCCATAGACCTCCTGGATCTCCAGGCCCAGGCGGCGGTACCAGGTCAGTAGCGCCTCGGGCACCGGCGCTGCGCCGGACAGGGCGTAGCGCACGGCATCCAGGCCGAGGCCGGCCAGCACCTTTTTGCCGACCAGGCGGCCGATCAGCGGCAACTTGAGCAGGCGCTCCAGCTTGTGCGCGGGCATCTTGCTGTAAACCCCCATCTGGAACTTGGTCCAGATCCGCGGTACGCCGAACATCACCGTGGGCCGCGCACGCTTGAGGTCTTCGAGGAAGGTCTCCAGGCTCTCGGCAAAAAACACTGTCTGCCCGCCATACAGGGATGCCAGCTCGACGAACATGCGCTCGGCCACATGGCACAGCGGCAGGTAGGAGAGCACGCGGTCCTGCTCGCCGACGCCGAACAGTTCGGTGGCATGGCTGGCGGCAAAACCGAAGTTGGCAAAGCTGTGCATCACCCCTTTGGGCGCCCCGGTGGTGCCGGAGGTGTAGATGATGGTGGCCAACTGTTCGGCCTTTGGCTTGGGGCTGTCCTGGATCGGCGCACAGGCCTGCAGGTCGTCCCACAGGTAGTCGAAGCGTCCTTCAGGGCGCAATGGCAGGCCGATCACCGCGACCCCTTCGGGCACACCCGGGGCCATGGCCGGCCAGTCGTCCAGCTTGCCGACAAAGGCCAGGGCGGCCTCGGCATGCTCCAGCACCTGGCGCACCGAGTCGGCGGTGAGATTGGGGTACAGGGGCACCGAGACATGCCCGGCCATCCAGATCGCCAGGTCACTGACGATCCAGTGCGCGCAGTTCTTGGAGATGATGGCAATGCGGCTGCCCTGGGGCAGTTCGCGGCTGCGCAGCCAGTTGGCGGCCCGCCGGGCCTGCTCGCCGACATCGGCCCAGCTCAGTTCCTGCAGCTGCCCCCCCGGCAGCGGTTGCACCATATAGCGTTTTTGCGGGTGACGGGTTTCACGCTGGTAAAACACTTCAAGCGGCAACGGGTATGCATCAGCCACAGGTCTTCCTCCTTTGTTATTTTTGTGGAGCCAACCAAGCAATTGCTTGGTCGGACTATTCCACGCACAAAGGCAGCCCGCAAGTGAAGAAATGTTTCGGTGTGTAGATCAGGCTGCGGGGTGGATAAGCGCCTGCAGGCTCATGCAGCCGGCAGCCCAGCTATCACCCGCCAGCAGGGCCAGGCTGGCCGTGTGCATGGGCAGGGCCTGCTGGCGGCTGCCGTGCACCAGCAGGCCAGCCAGGGCACCAACGAAGGGCTGGTGGGTCACCAACAGCAGGCTTTCGCCTTCGAAGCCATCCAGTTCGGCCATGGCCTGTTGCGGCGAGCTGTCCGGGGTCAGCCAGGGAACCGTTTGCAGCGGGCCGGTAAACCCCAGCACCTGCTGCACCAGGGCTGCCGTCTGTTGGGCGCGCACATAGGGGCTGACCAGAATGCGCCCGAGATCGCGCCCGCGCAGGTGCTCGGCGGCGCCACGCACCTGCTGCTCACCACGGGCCGTCAGGCGGCGCATGGCATCGCTGGGCGCCATGGCCTCAGCGATGCCATGGCGCAGCAGCGCGAGCATCAGAGCTTGGGCTCTTCGTCACGCGCCGGATGCGGGGCCGGCGGCACGCTATGGGGGGCCTCGCCCTGAGGTGCCTGGGGAGTTGGCCAGTCGGCGAACGGCCAGGGCTTTTCATCGGTATTGAAGGTGCCGAAACGGCCGATCTGCGCCAGGTACTGGCTGAGGCTGTCGCCAAAACCGAGCAGCCCGCCATTGGGGGCGCCATAGAACAGCCGATAACCCAGCTGCACCAGCACCACCACGCCCAGCAGCAGCTCCGCCAGCTGCCAGACAATGACGAAGATCAGCATCCAGAGTATGCGCAGCAGAATGGATTCACGCTGCAGGTCCTTGCTTTCATCACGCATGACACGCTCCTTGGCGGTTAGAAACCAGTGGTGGAGATAAAGTCGACATCGGTTTTCGGATCGCCACTCATCAGCGCGCCGATCACCTGTTCCAGGGTACGCCCTTCGAACAGGATGGCATTGAGCCCGGCGACCAGGGGCATATACACCTGCAATTGCTCGGCCTTGGCCTTGAGCACCCTGAGGGTATTGACCCCTTCGGCCACTTCGCCCAGGCGCTCTACCGCCGCCTCCAGGCTCAGCCCCTCACCCAGGGCGTAGCCGACCTGATAATTGCGGCTCTTGGGTGACGAACAGGTGACAATCAGATCGCCGACCCCGGCCAGGCCGAGGAAGGTCATGGGGTTGGCCCCCAGCTTGACCGCGAAACGGGTCATTTCCGCCAGGGCGCGGGTAATCAGCATGCCCTTGGTGTTCTCGCCCATACCCATGGCCGCGGCCATGCCGGCGATGATGGCGTAGACGTTCTTCAGCGCGCCGCCCAGCTCCACACCAAAGCGGTCGGCACTGGCGTACACGCGGAAGGTGCGGCCATGCAGCACGGCCTGTACCTGGCGGCAGAAGTCTTCATCTTCGCTGGCCACCACGGCGGCGGTCAGGGCCTGCTCGGCTACCTCGCGGGCCAGGTTGGGCCCCGACAGCACGCCGATTCGCGCCTGCGGGGCGATCTCTTCAAGAATCTGGCTCATCAGCATAAAGCTCTGCGCCTCGATGCCCTTGGTGGTACTGACCAGGAGCTTGCCCACCAGCTCCCCCGCCACCGGCTGCAGGGCGTTGCGCAGGGCGCTGGACGGCAGGGCGACGAAAATCATCTGGCAGCCGCGCAGGCAGGCCAGCAGGTCGGTGACCGGCTTGACCCGCGGGTGGATCTTGATGCCTTTGAGGTAGCGCGGGTTCTCCCCGGTCCGGGCAATGGCCTCGACCTGCTGCGGGTCGCGCATCCAGTGCAGCACCTGGTGGCCATTTTCCGCCAGAAGGTTGGCGATGGCGGTGCCAAAGCTGCCACCCCCGAGGACGGCGATGGGTTGCTGATCAGTCATAGAGCTTCCATGTCGGGCCAATGTCTTGGCGAATGCCGGACATTATTACGGAGGCGCCTGCTCACAGCCAGCCCAATGCATGCAGCAGCGCCCTGGCAGTCTGCCAGCCGCTGGCAAAGCGCCCCGGCTCGGTTAACATACAGCCTTTCCAACGCTGACAAGGTTGTTGCGTGATCACCCTCACCCAAGCCGTCCCATCGCCCCAGCGCAACCGCCTGGCCGCGCCCCCCGGATCGGATCATTGCCTGTGAAGTGGCGAGCGAACTGGGACATCCATACCCGTACCCAGCTGATCAGCGTCGGCCCTGCGCTGTTGCTGACCCTGCTGCTGACCAGCTATTTCACCTACGCCCGCCTGCAGGACCTGCGCCATGAGGTCAACCACAACGGCCAGCTGATCGCCAGTCAGCTGGCTCCGGCCAGCCAGTACAGCGTGCAGTCGGGCAACCTGCAGGTGCTCGAAGACCTGCTCCAGGCCACCCTGAAAACCCCCCACCTGCGTTTTCTCGAAGTACGCGACAGCGCCGGCAATATCCTCGCCTATGTCGAACAGACCCCGGACAGCGGCCAGGCCAGCAGCCAGGTGGAGATTTTTCAGGCGCGCATCCCCGCCCCCCAGGACGCCGCCAGCAACAGCCGCAGCGAGCCCATTGGCCAGGTGGTGGTGGGTATGTCCAACGATGCCTTCAACACCCGCCAGCAGGAAATCCTGCTCAAGGCTACCCTGCTCGCCCTGTTCGCCCTGGTGCTGACCTTTCTCCTCGCCCGGCAGCTGGCCCGGCGCCTGTCCCAGCCCCTGAGCGCCATGGGCGAGGCGGTCAGCGCGATCCAGGCCGGCAACTACCAGACCCGCCTGCCGGAAATCGGCGAAGGCGAACTGCGCGCCCTGGCCCGGCATATCAATCGCCTGGCCGCAGGCCTGGCCGAAGCCAGCGAACAACAGCAGCGTGCCATGGCCCTGCTGGTCCAGGCCCGGGAGCAGGCGGAACTGGCCAACCGGGCCAAGTCCGATTTCCTGGCCATGATGAGTCATGAGCTGCGCACCCCGATGAACGGCGTACTGGGCATGCTGCAGCTGCTGGAAACCACCGAGATGACCAGCGAGCAGGCCGAATACGCGGCCCTGGCCAGCGAGTCCACCGAACACCTGCTCAAGGTGATCAACGATATCCTCGATTTCTCACGCATCGAGCGTGGCGCCCTGGAACTGGAGCGCATTGCCTTCAACCTGCATGACTTGCTGCAAAGCTCCCTGCAGGTCTTCCAGCACAGCGCCCAGCAGCGCGGCCTGGAACTGCACCTGGACACCCAGGGCGACCTGCAGGCCCTGGAAGTTCAGGGCGATCCGACGCGCATCCGGCAGATCCTGGTCAACCTGATCGGCAACGCCCTGAAGTTCACCGAAAGCGGCAGCATTCGTGTGCATGCCCACTGGCAGGCCCTGGACAATCAGGTGCTGTGGTTCACCTGCGCGGTGCAGGACAGCGGCATCGGCATCCCGGCCGAACGCCTGGAACATATGTTCGACGCCTTCCAGCAGGCCGACACTTCTATTTCAAGACGTTACGGCGGCACCGGGCTGGGCCTGCCCATCGCCCGCACCCTGGCCGAGCGTATGGGCGGCACCCTGCGCGCCCAGAGCGAGCCGGGCCAGGGCTCGGTCTTTACCCTGGAAATCCCCCTGCCCTTTACCCGCCAGCGCGCGCCTGCGCCCCATCCTGCGGCGACCATGGCCGCTCAGCAGGGCCAGGGCCAGCGGGTGCTGCTGGTGGAGGACAACCCGGTCAACCAGACCGTGATCGAGGCCATGCTGCGCAGCCTGGGCTACCGGGTCAGCCTGGTGGCCGATGGCGCCCAGGCCGTGCACAGCGCGAGCCAGGAGGCCTTCGACGCCATTCTGATGGACTGTCGCCTGCCGATCATGGACGGCTACGAAGCCACCCGCCTGATCCGTCAGCTGGCCGGCCGCGCCGACACCCCGATCATCGCGCTCACCGCCAACGCCCTGCAGGGCGACCGCGAGGCCTGCCTGCAGGCCGGCATGAACGACTACCTGGCAAAACCGTTCAAAAGAGCCGATCTGCAGCAAATATTGCAGCGTTGGCTGGACGCCAGCCCTTCGACGAGTGGCCAACAGCCGTGATTTGCGCCACCCTGATGGGCAGCCTGCATGAGCCAAATCAAGGCAGTGAACACCTGTACTCGGCACACTGTGACTTTCACCACAACGCAACAGTCTATGACTAGGCTGCTGGCGGGTAGGCCCTTTGCCGCACCGCCAGCCAGGACGATTCGCCCAGCCTTGGCGCATGGGAAATATTGAGGAGCTCGCATGACCAAACAAAACGCCTTCACCCGGGAAGAACTGCTCGCTTGCAGCCGCGGCGAACTATTCGGCCCAGGTAACGCGCAACTGCCCGCCCCCAACATGCTGATGATCGATCGCATCACCCATATCAGCGACACCGGCGGCAAGTACGGCAAAGGCGAAATCGTCGCTGAGCTCGATATCACCCCGGATCTGTGGTTCTTCGCTTGCCATTTCGAAGGCGACCCGGTCATGCCCGGCTGCCTGGGCCTGGATGCCATGTGGCAGCTGGTGGGTTTCTACCTCGGCTGGCAGGGCAACCCCGGCCGTGGCCGCGCCCTGGGCAGCGGCGAAGTGAAGTTCTTCGGCCAGATTCTGCCGACCGCCAAGAAGGTCACCTATAACATTCAGATCAAACGCACCATCAACCGCTCCCTGGTCCTCGGCATCGCCGACGGCACCGTGAGCGTCGATGGCCGCGAGATCTACAGCGCCGAAGGCCTGCGTGTCGGCCTGTTCACCTCTACCGACAGTTTCTAAAGGACTCCCTGCATGCGTCGCGTCGTAATTACCGGCCTGGGCATCGTCTCCTGCCTGGGCAATGACAAAGCCACCGTCTCCGCCAACCTGCGTGCTGGCAAGTCGGGCATCCGCTTCAACCCGTCCTATGCCGAGATGGGCCTGCGCAGCCAGGTATCCGGCTCGGTCGACCTGAACCTGGAAGAGCTGATCGACCGCAAGGTCTATCGCTTTATGGGCGATGCCGCGGCTTACGCCTACCTGTCCATGGAACAGGCGATCAAGGATGCCGGCCTCAGCCCCGAGGAAATTTCCAACCCGCGTATCGGCCTGATCGCAGGCAGTGGCGGCGCTTCCACCTTCAACCAGATGGAAGCCATGGACATCCTGCGCGAGAAGGGCGTCAAGCGTGTCGGCCCCTACCGCGTACCGCGCACCATGGGCAGCACCGTCTCCGCCTGCCTGGCCACGCCGTTCAAGATCAAGGGCGTGAACTACTCGATTTCCTCGGCCTGCGCCACCAGCGCCCACTGCATCGGCAATGCCGTGGAGCAGATCCAGCTGGGCAAGCAGGACATGGTGTTCGCCGGCGGCGGTGAAGAAGAACACTGGAGCCAGAGCTTCCTGTTCGACGCCATGGGCGCCCTCTCCACCCAGTACAACGAAACCCCGGACAAGGCCTCCCGCGCCTACGACGCCAAGCGTGACGGTTTCGTCATCGCCGGCGGTGGCGGCATGGTGGTGGTTGAAGAGCTGGAACACGCCCTCAAGCGCGGCGCCAAGATCTACGCCGAGAT
>OGCL01003180.1_pt1 | contig 10067 bp, 10 predicted proteins | sample 1570041 | NCBI WGS metagenome assembly OGCL01 (sample SAMN06266162, study PRJEB24511) | hot springs metagenome | isolation source: Hot spring water | place: South Africa: Limpopo | collected 2015-06-22 | reverse complement strand
TGAACGAGCCGGACCGGCAGGCTTTGACCGTTGACGCGGCGAAGGTCGAGATCAATCGTCTCGGTCCGTGTCTGGCCTGGTTCGGCCTGCACCGAATCGATCAGTGCCATACCCTCGCCAGCCACAAGGTCGGAAATGGTCATGGAGCCGGGGTTGAACTGGGTCAGATCGACACCGAGCCATTCGGCGAGCGTGGCATTGAGGTAATAGATCTCGCCCTTGCGTCCGGCGGAGAAGAAGCCAGCCGGAGCATGATCGAGATAGTCGATCGCGTGCTGCAGTTCCTTGAAGAATCGCTCCTGATCATCGCGCTCGGCGGTAATGTCGGAAATCTGCCAGACATGCAGCGGCTTGCCCCGCCCTTCGCCAGCCAGAAGCCGCGCCTTGAGACGATACCAATGCGCGCCGGAACCGTTAGGCGTCTGGCTGCCGAGCGGTTTCAGGATCCGGAACTCCTCATAGCTGTCTCGCCCCTCGCGCAACCCATTGGTCAGCCGGTAGAGCGCTTCGCTGGATTCGCGGTAGCGGGAAAGGAGTGCCTCGAGCGTCTGCACCTCCGTCGCCTTGCGCGCGCCTGTCATGGTGCCATAGGCCGCATTGGCAAAAACAATCCGGCCTTCGCTGTCGGTGATCAGAGTCCCATCGGGCTGGCTGGCAAGAAAGCGGCGGGCGAGCGTGTCGCTGTTGGATTGCGGCATCACCTCGACAAAACCGATAACGGCCGAGACGATGAAAAAGATGCCCATCATCGCCAGGATGCCCAGCACTCCTAGAACCACCTGGTTGTCCAGTTGGTCTCTGAAGAAGATGAAGGCTGCGGAGGCCGCGATCAGAACGAGCGCGAGCAGAAGGATACGCAACGCCGTGCCGACGCCACTGCGGCGATCGACCAGGGGGCCGTCTCCATCTCGTTCGTACTGCTGTCGTGTCATGGATGCCTCTTGCCTAAGCGCACGGATGATCCGACCTAGCGAGAATCGGCGCTGTCTCCTGTTTATCAATTTGCCGCAACAGCAAAAAGCAAAGAAAGGGCCAGAAGGCGGTGCAGCGCTGCTCCCCCACAGGATTGCCGCATTCCTGAGGGACCATTTGGAACATTGCTGCGTTGTTGAGGCTGACTATCGGCGTTCGCGCAAGATTGCGGAAGCGATCGTCTTCTGCCAGAAAGCCAGACAAAAGGAGCACGAACATGCTGGATGACCTGATTTCGGCCTATGGCGATCGTTTTCTCGTGGCGGCATTGGGCGTCAGCCTCGCTCTGCTCTGCCTGTTCATCGTGTTGTGGATCCTGCGCAATCGCGCCCCATCGCCATTTGTTCGCGGAGGCCGCAATCGCCAGCCGCGACTCCAGGTTCTGGACGCTGCCGCCATCGATACACGCCGTCGCATCGTGCTGATCCGGCGAGATAATATCGAACACCTCGTGATGATCGGGGGACCGACCGATCTCGTCATCGAAAGCGGGATCGGTGATGAACGTCCCTACCTCAGCGCGAGGCCTGTCAATCAGGATGCGCTCGAGGAACAGCAGCAGGAATTGCCAAAACCTGTCGCCGCACCGGCACTTGCGGTGACGGAGAGCAGCTCGCCGCTCAACGCGCCGTCGGTTTCCGAAGCGCGCATACCGATGGAAGCGCCTGCATCGCGTCCGTCGGCAAGCGAGGCATCGAAGGCAGAACCCCTGCGACCGCAGCCCACCCCTGCTGCACAGACGACTGAGCAAAGGCGACCGCAACCAGTCCCACCCCGCCCCACCGAGGCCGCGCCGGAAAGATCGGCGGCGCCACTGGCCACGCCGGTCATGGCGGCCACTATAGCCGCGGCACCCGCCGCCATGGCCTCGACCACATCGGCCCCGGCCGCACAGGCCGCCGCCCCCGATAAGGCGCCAGCGATCGAGCCATTCCAAAGCCCCACCCAGCCGACAGAACCTTCAAGGGAAGCTGAGCCCAAGTTCGCGCCACCCCCTGTCAATCTTGCAGCGGTAATGGCCGTAGAACCACCGATCAGGCCAGACACTCCCGCCCCTTACGCGGCCACCGTATCGCCGGAGCGTGATGCGACCCCCATTACTCCTGCGGTCAGCCCCGAGGTGACCGCAGGATCGCCTCCGATCGAGAGCTTCCGGTCTGAGCCAGTCGAGCCGGTGATGACGCGCGAGAAGCAGCAGAGTGCCGGCGAAGAAGCGCCGCCGTTTGCGGGGTCACAGACCTCCACCGCCGCCCCGACCGTCGCTATTGATCCGCCATCGGCGGAGGATGTGCTGGAAGCTGCCCGCCTGCGCGTCCTTGCCCCCGCTGAGCCAGCCCTACAGCCACGCACGTTCGACGCACAGCGCCTCGAGCCGGCATCTGAAAGCCGCCCGACGGCGCCCGAGCCGGAAGCACCGGCCCGTGACCTGAGCGACTTCGAGCGCGTCCTGGAAGAGGAGATGGCGCTTCATATCGCAGCCGATCCGCGACCGGGTCTGAGACCCAAGTCGATGGGGCAGCAAATTCTGCCTGAAACCCGGGCAGATCGCCCCCGCCTGCCGGTCTCGGCGATCTTGCCGGAACCGGGCCAAGCTGCAGGCGCGCCACCAGCTCCGCCGCAAGCGGCGCAGGAACCCAATTTGCAGACCGAAATTGCCCGCATCTTCGGCGAAATGTCCGCGAGCCGGAATCCCTGAGGGCAGGCTTGCGCCGAGCAAAAAAAGACCCGCCAGAGGCGGGTCTTGAATTCACAGCAACCTCGACCAATCCGGCAAGGCTTGAGCTTTACTCGTCGCGATAAACCTTCTCGCGACGCTCATGCCGCTCCTGGGCCTCGATCGAGAGAGTGGCAATTGGACGGGCGTCCAGACGCTTCAGCCCGATCGGCTCGCCAGTTTCCTCGCAATAGCCATAGGTGCCGTCATCGATACGCTGCAGCGCCGCGTCAATCTTAGAGATAAGCTTGCGCTGACGATCCCGGGCTCTGAGTTCGATCGCTCTGTCGGTTTCGGAGGAAGCCCGATCAGCGAGATCGGGATGATTGGCGCTTTCTTCCGCGAGATGGCCAAGCGTCTCGCGTGCTTCACGGAGGATGTCGTTCTTCCAGGCGATAAGCTTGGCCCGGAAGTAGGCCCGCTGGTTCGCGTTCATGAACTCATCGTCTTCCGAGAGTACATAATTGCTAAGATTGATCTTCTCACTCAACGCGATTCTCCTGAAGAACATCTCAATGGGCGGGTGTATATCCTTTCAACGCAAGCGGTTCAAGCCTCAAGACTGTTTCCCCGCCATTTTTAAATCTGTTACATTTTTCATCTAAATTTCTATTTTTTAAGCATATTTTTCTTCCCCGTCATCGAGCGATACACAAGGATCGAACACGATGGAATGATGTGCGCAGGCTGCTCGCAGGTTGACGGCAAGGGCCTAGAACCGGTACTTCAGTTGTGCAGCACCATCTCACGCGGAATGTCCAACGGATGACGCCCTCCATTCAGTTCCCCAAGCGCATCTATCTGCTGCGCCACGCGAAATCCGGTTGGGCCGAGCCCGGTGGTCGGGATTTCGATCGCAGCCTGTCGGATGCAGGCTTCGCCGAAGCGGAACTGCTGGCTGAAACGGCCGCCGACAAGGGTTACCGCCCTGATCTGGTTGTATGTTCAACCGCCAAGCGCTGCCGGCAAACCGCAGACGCCATCAAGCGAGTATTCTCCGGCCTAGTCGAATTCCGCTATGTCGACGCACTCTACAATGGGCCGGCTGATGCCTATCTCGAGATTGCCCATTCCACCCGCGGGGTTGACGCCCTGATGCTCGTTGGTCACAACCCGGCGATGGAAGAAGTCTTCGCTATGCTCTGCGGCAACGAGGTCATGGAGCGGACCGTGCCTGAAGGCTATCCCACCTCGGGGCTCGCAGTCATCGACGCAACGGGTGATGACACCTATATCTTGCGCGATTTTCTGGTCGGCTGATCCGGTCAATGACAGGGAGGCCATGCCTCTTTTTTGCGCCCCGACCTGCGCCTATATGAGATTTCCAGTTAGATGAACTCTCGTGCCGGGGGTGTCCAAGACCCGTCACCGCTCTGCAGGACAGCCCTTTGCCCCCTTCCCTCACCAGCCTGACCGATGAAGCCGCGATCACCCTCGACAATCTTGCCGATCGTGCCGCAAACCTGGTCAACCCGACGATCAGGCTCGGCGTCACCGGCCTATCGCGTGCGGGCAAGACCGTGTTCATTTCGTCACTGGTGCACAATCTGCTGCACGGCGGACGCCTGCCCTTGTTCGAGCCCCTGCGCTCCGGCCGCATGACGGGCGCGACCCTGCAGGAACAGCCTGACGACGCCGTACCGCGATTTCAATACGAAGATCACATCAGAGCCCTCGTCGAAGAACGGATATGGCCCGACTCCACCCGCGCCATCTCGGAACTGCGGCTGACGATCGAGTACCAGAGCGCCAGCACCTGGAGCCGCATGTTCTCCTCGGGCAGGCTGTCGATCGACATTGTGGACTATCCTGGGGAGTGGCTGCTCGACCTGCCGCTTCTCGGCCAGGACTACCGCACCTTTTCGCAAAACACCGTGCAACTCGCCGGTACCGGCGTTCGGGCCGAACTCGCGGCGGAGTGGCTTGCACTGGCTGAGAGTATCGACCCCGATGCCCCGGCTGACGAAATGACTGCCCGTCGGCTGGCCGACACCTTCACCACCTATCTAAGGCTTTGCAAGTCCGACGAACGCTCCTTGTCCACCCTTCCACCGGGTCGGTTCCTGATGCCGGGCGATCTGGAAGGCTCGCCCGCGCTGACCTTTGCGCCGCTGCCGATGCTGCCGGAAGGCCGGGCACCGAAGGGTTCGCTTCGGGCCATGATGGAGCGCCGGTTCGAAGCCTATAAGTCCGTCGTCGTGAAGCCGTTCTTCCGGGAGCATTTCGCCCGCCTGGATCGCCAGATCGTGCTCGTCGACGCGCTTCAGGCAATCAACCGAGGCCCCGAAGCGGTGCAGGATCTCGAACGCGCGCTGGCCGAGGTGCTTACCTGTTTCCGAGCCGGCTCCAACAATATCCTGACATCGTTGGTACGCCGCCGGATCGATCGCGTGCTGGTGGCGGCGACCAAGGCCGACCACCTTCATCATGAAAGCCACGACCGCCTTGAAATCCTGACCCGCCGTCTGGTCAATCGCGCGATCCGCACCATCGACATGAGCGGTGCCGGCATTGAGGTCATGGCGCTTGCCTCCGTTCGCGCGACCCGCGAAGCCAATGTGAAGCAGGACGGTCACGATCTTCCGGTGATTGTCGGCACCCCGATGGCGGGCGAACGCATCGGAGACGAAATTTTCGACGGAAACCGCAAGACCGCGGTCTTCCCCGGCGACCTGCCGCGCGATCCCGAGGCCTATTTCAAGTCGGTGGATACAGGTGACGCCTCCGCAATGCTGCCAGACCTTAGCATCGTCCGGTTTCGGCCGCCGCATCTCGACGAAAAGCAGGGCGTAACGCTCTCCGTACCGCATATCCGTCTCGATCGCGCGCTGCAATTCCTGCTTGGAGACCGTCTCGCATGAAGAAACCGACCGTTCCTCCGACTGGCACGCCAGCGGCGCAATCCGCTGACCGCCAGAGACGCCCCGCAGCCTTTACTGTCGAGCCGGAAGCGCCGAGCACCACCACCACCACGGAAGCCTCCAGCAGGCCGCCGCGCAGTTTCGCGGGGGACGTCGTGATCGTGCCCGATGAGGAAGACCCGTTCATTGCCGCAGCCGGTGACCTGCCGCCGGTGCCGGTGGCCGAACCGCGCCGCCGTCGCTTCTCCTTTGCCAAACTCGCCACAGCCGCTTTCGGCGTCCTGTTGTCGCTGGCACTGGGCCTATGGGTCGACCGACTGATCTCCGATCTCTTCGCACGCGCCGACTGGTTGGGCTATATGGCGCTTGCAGTGCTCGCCATCGGTCTCCTCGCCCTGTCAGTCGCCGTTGGTCGCGAACTGGTCGGCCTTTGGCGTCTCGACGCCGTGCAGGATCTGAAGGCCGAGGCCGAAGCCGCAGCCCAGAGCGGCAAGCGCCAGCAGGCTGCTTCTGTGGTCAGGAAGCTGACGCGCCTCGTCGCCCATCGAGCCGAAACGTCCCGCGGGCAAAAGACGCTCGCTGCGGTGGAGGACGACATCATCGACGCGCCGCATCTGATCGATCTGGCAGAACGGGAATTGCTAGGCCCTCTTGACGTGAAGGCCCGCGCGCTGATCCTCAACTCGTCCAAGCGTGTCTCGGTCGTCACCGCCGTCAGCCCACGCGCCGTGGTCGATCTCGCCTATGTCCTTTTCGAGGTGGTCCGCCTCGTGCGCGGCATGGCCGACCTCTATGGCGGCCGACCGGGCTCCTTTGGAATGCTCAGGCTCCTGAAAGATGTCTTTGCGCACCTGGCCGTGACCGGCTCCATCGCAATCGGTGACGGCCTCGCCCAGCAGGTGCTTGGCCATGGGCTTGCCGCGCGTCTCTCGACGCGCCTCGGCGAAGGCGTCATCAACGGGTTGATGACGGCCCGCATCGGCATTGCCGCCATGGACCTCTGCCGACCGCTGCCCTTCCGCGCCACAAAGCGGCCGGGCGTCGGCGACTTCATCGGTGACCTGACACCGTCAATGACCGGCAGAGATCGCAACCGGACAGAGTGAGGCAGATCAGCCACACTGCAGATACCTGTGACTTTTGGCGATTGTCGGACCCCGCATTTGCGGCTAATGCAAGGATGCATTAACCATTTTTCCGCTAGGGTCTTCGCGGGGTTTCTGGTTTCTCGTACCAAGGCAAATCGATGTTCTCTCGCTCCTCGACATTCGGCCGCTGCGCCGCCATTCTTGCCGCCGTCGCTCTGATGCCGGCCACGGTTGCTGACGCGGCTTCGCGCGACAAGCGTTTCTTTGAGTCTGTCGCTGGGGTCTGGAAGGGTCCGGGCGAAATCGTTGCGGGCAAGTACAAGGGCACCAAGTTCACCTGCAACCTGACGGGCCTGCCGGCCGAGGGCAATGAAACAGGCCTGAAGCTCGATGGCACCTGCCGCGTCGGCGTTTTCAGCCAGCCCATGTCCGCCGTGATTTCCCAGGCCGGCGGCACCTACAAGGGCCAGTTCCTCGACGGCGCTGAAGGCAAGGGCCTCGACATCGTCTCAGGCACCGTCACCGGCAACCGCGCCGTCATGGGCATCAACCGCGCCAAGCTCAACGGCGCAATGGTTGCGCGCATCGAAGAAAACGATGCCATGAACATTACGATTTCAGTCAAAGTGGAAGACCGGATGATCCCGGTCATCGGCCTGAAGCTCAACCGTCAGGCAACCGCCATGGCCGAGAACAACTGATAGCCACGAAGGCATGATCGTCGGAATTTAACCGCGCCACCAGGCGCGGTTTTCGTTTGCGACGACAATTCCCGCCTTATCGACGGCCTGCAGCCAAGCGGCCACCGGCTGCCCCTGGACCGATAGCTGGGGATCAAGATCGGCCAGCGGCATCAACACGAAAGCGCGTTCCGTCATCCGCGGGTGCGGCACCTTGAGGTGCTCTGCATCGATGATTCGGTCGGAGAAGGTCAGGATGTCGATATCGATGGTGCGCGGCCCCCAGCGCTCCACCCGTACGCGTTTCATCGTCCGCTCAATCTCAAGGCAGGCCGCCAGCAACTCCTGCGGCTCAAGCAAGGTCTCGACAGCCGCACAGGCATTGTAGAAATCGTCCTGATCGGTTTTCCCCCAGGGTGGCGTCCGGTATAGCCGTGACACCGAGGTAACGCGACAGTCGCGCCGCTCATCGAGGCGCCGCAAGGCCTCAGCCATCGCCGCCACCGGATCGCCCAGATTACCGCCGAGGCCGAGTGTAGCCGCCTGCCAGCGCTTAACGTCTGAATTCTTCAACACTCACCTGCACATGGTCGAGAATGCCGGCGATAGGAGCGCTCGGCTTGCGCACGGTGATCCGACACCGCAGTATTTCCGGAAAGCGATCGAGCAGCCCGCGCGCGATCGCAAGCGCCAGTGCCTCGATTAACTGCCGGCGGCTTCCCGTGACGATGTCACGGATCACCTCGAAGGCAATGCCGTAATGCACGGTCCCGTCGAGCGTATCGGTCTCGGCTGCCGCGAGTGCGTCGACATCGAATTCCGCATCGACAAAGAAGCGCTGGCCGAGCACGCCCTCCTCTGGAAACACTCCATGATGAGCAAAGAAAGCGCAGTTCTGGAGTGTGATGGTGAAAACACCGCTCATTCGGTCGATCCCTTCGTCGCGGCGAGACGCCGCTCGGCGGCAAGCATAGCATCCGCCATCACCAGCGCGTCCCGGTTGATCGCGACATTATGGACGCGGAAAACGGATGCACCTTTCAACCGCAGCGCCACGGTCGTCGCAGCCGTTGCGGCATCACGGTCACGCGCGTCCCGCCCTGTCAGGGCGCCGAGGAATCGCTTGCGTGACGTACCGGCCAGCAGCGGCAAGCCAAACGAGCGCAACTCCTCGAAACGGACAATCAGTTCCATGTTTTCTTCCGTGGTTTCCTTGGCAAAACCGAAACCCGGATCGAGAACGATTGTTTCGCGCGCAACACCGGCCTTGGCCGCGATCTCCAGCGAAGCCCCAAGAAAATGCCGTTGATCGGCGATCGGATCCGCGAGCTTCTCGCGTCCTCTGCCGGTATGCATGATACAGAGCCCTGCACCACTCTCACCCGCGACGGCCGCGATTACGGGCTCCCGCTGAAGGCCGTGCACATCATTGATGATATGCGCACCGGCATCGACAGCCGCCCTTGCGGTCGAGGCACGGTAGGTGTCGATCGAGATGAGCGCTTCAGTTCTCTGCCTCAGGGCAGATATGACCGGCAGAACCCGTGCCATTTCTTCGTCTGCACTGACCTCGGCAGCCCCTGGACGGGTCGATTCCCCGCCAATATCGAGGATGACGGCGCCCTCGTCGACACAAGCGAGGGCATGCGAGACCGCTGCCTCGACATTCGCATGCAGCCCGCCATCCGAGAAGGAATCGGGCGTCACATTGACGATGGCCATGATTGCACCGCGATCTGTCAGGTCGAGCGTACGGCCGTGCCCCACACGCCAAATTGAGCGTTCAACCATGGTCACGCGACCCTGTATCCTCTCGACGGAAATCCGCGAAGCTGCGATAGTGCAAATCGGCTTTGGCTATGCCTTAAGGGCGCGGCGAATACAACATTGCGGAAAAAAGAATGAAGCACTCCCGCCGTCTTCGGGCCGCCCTGACCTTGGCAGTCCTGACCGGCATCTCCCTGCCACCTTCGGCAAGCGCGGACGTCGTGGTTCGCAAGTCCATCACCTACTTTCAGATCGGCGGTCGCACAGCCGCCGAACTCGACGCGGAACTGGCACGCAAGGGTCCCTATACCCAGGCAAGCGGCAGCCGGCACCCCGGCGCGACACAGATCCGCTTTGGAGGCGACCTGACCTATGCGCTTCGCGGCAATCGCTGCGCAATAGAAAATGTTCGGGTGACGGTCGAGACGAAACTCATTCTTCCTCGCTGGAAGAACAGAAAGCGCGCGACACAGGAGATGGCCACCCTGTGGGACGCTTTGTCCTCCGACATCAAGCGCCACGAGGAGCGCCATGCCGAGATTGCCCGTCAGCATGCCAAGCTTCTTGAGCAACGGCTGCTAAAGCTGCGACCGACGCGGGACTGCGACATGCTCCAGGATCGAGCCAGCGAGGTGACGGACGAGGTCACTGCCGCACATGACGAAGCGCAAATGCGATTCGACCGGATCGAGGCAAAGAATTTTCAGGATCGAATGCAGCGCATTCTCAGACACCGCCGCGAAGCTGGCCAAAACCCGTAGAAATCACCCATAAAATACTACGGTATGTGTTGCTGGTTCGCTGCGGCTTGCCCGAGCCTTGCGTCTTGGCCTGTGAATAACCGGCAATTTCTCGGCGTGGCCCTTGATACAAAACTGAAATATAAGTGTCATCGAATACGTTGATTAAGCGTAACCGATTTCCCCGTTCTCCCGGCGCGTCCTGGTGCCACAGGTGCTTCCTCCCTCGCCTGCTTGGCGATGCG
>OGCL01003179.1_pt1 | contig 10068 bp, 7 predicted proteins | sample 1570041 | NCBI WGS metagenome assembly OGCL01 (sample SAMN06266162, study PRJEB24511) | hot springs metagenome | isolation source: Hot spring water | place: South Africa: Limpopo | collected 2015-06-22 | reverse complement strand
AAATTGTTGAGACATAGTATTCCAAAATTCATCCCAACCTACTTTCCCCTTACCGTACATTTCATAAGCAATATTTAAATGGTTTTGATTATAAAAAAAATTCCCCTTTTCATGTAAACAAAATAGACTCCATCCAATTACAATTGGAAGTGAAGATATAATAATAATACCAAGTTTAATAAACCTTTCTTTCAAAGTTAGATTGTTATAATTGATGATTAATAAACCAAATACGACAGCAAGATAAATTGATATACCATTATATCGAGTTATATATGCATATCCCGTGATTAATCCAGCTGCAATGAGTTCCCAAGTTCGAAAATTTTTACTACGTAATAGAAGAAATAATACAACTACTATCAACATATTAAAAAACATATCTGTGGAAGCAACATAAGTGTGTCTCATAAATACAAAATTAACCGCAAGACAAATTGTTACTAATGTAGCTATTTCAAATTTGAATAATTGATTTATTATCTTGTGTGTTAGAAATAATACAAAAGCAGCGCTAATTAGGGAAATTAATATTCCAGCTCTAAAATATTCTCCAACGATAATTTTAACAAATGCAAGAATAATTGGATAACCTGGACCCTTAAATGGATCTATATCAAGTTTTCCGTTTAAAATTTGTTGAGCATTTGGCACATAAGCCCAATAAAAATCTGTTTCTACGTGATAATCCCCAATGATGTGGTAGCGAAAAGCGAAATATCCCATTATTATGAAATAAATTATTGAAAGTATTATCTCAATACGGAAATTTGCAATTTTGGGGGGAAATGGAAATAAGGGTGAATTAAAATCTTCATTCGATTTAATTTTCGATTTAATTCTTCGTTTTTTCATAAATAGAAAGTATAAACATATATTACAATTTTTCAGTTATGTAATTCGTTATCATAGTGTATAACTGAAGACGAATTAGTCCGCCAGCTATACCGTGTGTACCTCCAGGATAGAAAGCTGTTTGAAACTGTTTATTATTTTTTTGAAGCTCGCTTACTAATGAAATAGTATTTTGCCAATGGACATTATCATCCGCTGTTCCGTGAATCAGCAAAAATTTACCTTTTAAGTATTTCGCAAATCGAATGGGGGATTGTTCATCAAAACCATTTGGATTAGTTTCCAAAGTCCCCATATAACGTTCGGTGTAAATGTTGTCGTAATACCTCCAATTAGTAACGGGAGCCACAGCTATGGCTAATTTAAAATAATCAGCCCATCGGGTGATGCAAAGTGAAGAGAGATAACCGCCGTAACTCCATCCAAAGATACCGATTCGTTTGGCATCCACAAAAGGCTGTTGCGCCAGCCATTTGGCCGCTTCTACTTGATCAGTGCTTTCCAGATCCCCTAATTTCCCATAGGTACAAGTTCTAAATTCGTATCCGCGCCCACCAGTGCCTCTTCCGTCAACACTCACGACAACAAAACCCTTCTGAGCCAACATTCTGAACCACATATAATTGAATCCGCCAAAAGAATGTGTTACCGTTTGTGCACCTGGGCCTCCATAGACGTACATAAAAACTGGATATTTTTTGTCCGGGTCAAAAGATGAAGGTTTCATCATCCATCCATTTAAATGTGTTCCGGTGGAAGTAGTGCAAGTAAAAAATTCTGGGCCAGAACCTTCTAAATTTTTAATTAAATCATTTAGTTTTTCATTTTTTTCTAAGTAGTAAAGCAACTTTCCCTCTGCAACGTGACATGTATATTCCGGTGGTTGATTTAAAGCGCTAAAATTTTTTATCATATATTTAAACGAAGGTGAGAACTCAGCATCGTGTGTTCCGGCTTCTAAGGTTAACTTCTGTTTTCCCGAGCCATCCAATTTGATCCTGTAAATGTGCCTTTCAAGAGGGCTTACCTCACAACTTTGGTAATATATAAACCCGGAATTTTTATCAAAACCATAGATTTTAGTGACTTCCCATTCACCGTTCGTAATTTTCCTTTTTGATCCATTCTGTAAATTCACAGAATATATATGGAAAAAACCATCTTCCTCAGATAGGATAAGGTACTCCTGCGCATTAGGAAAAATATTAGTCCACATTTTTTCGATTTCCAGATATCTGGGCGAAAAAAATTCAATCACCTTTCGTGAGCTTCCTGTTAGAGCATTTGCTTCATAAATAACCAAACGATTTTGAAGACGATTCATGACGGCTAATAACAAACGATGTTCGTCCAACCACGCAAACCGAGGCAAGTATTCGTACGGCTCTGGAATCACAATTCCTTGAGTTTTTTTCAAAGCCATATCATATATCATAAGGGTTACCTTACTATTGACTTCACCAACCTTAGGATATTTAAAAGTATAATTCAAGGGATAAAGGTTTCCCTGGTATAATGGCATAGAAAAGCTAGGAACCTGCCGCTCATCGAATCTAAGAAATGCTATTTTTTTACCAGATTGATTCCATTCATAGGCTTTCACAAGTGAAAATTCCTCTTCGTAAACCCAATCAGGTAATCCGTTTAAAACTTCATTCTTTTTACCATCTTGAGTAATTTTTTGTATCTCTCCATTTAATAAATTTTGAATATGAAGATTATTATCCTGAATGTAAGCACAGTAGTTTCCATTCGGATTTAAGTCTGGCAACATGATGCGACTACCTTCGGCAATCGGAAACGGCTTTTTTTTGCCTTTAGAACCTATGCTATATCCATAAGCTTTCAAATCGGTTGAGTGTCTATAAATGGGTTTAGATTCAGAAGTTAACAAAATAGTTTCTCCTTTTTCGTCAAACTCAAATGATTCAATTGAAATATCCAGTTTTGGTGTCAGTAACCCTTTAGATTTTCCATCATTAAAACTAAATTTTTCGAGAGTGTTTTCATTTATTTTAACATAGTGCTCGCCATCCATGAAGGGCGTTATTTCGTCCGGACTTGCCGGGAAATATTTATAATTAACCCAAATATCCTCAAGACTGATTAAAGTTTGGCCGTGTGTAAGATGAACGGAGAAATGAACGATTGTAAGCCAAATAAAAGTTTTTTGATACATAATTTTAAATTAAAAACCAGATTAAGATACCCACAAGCTGCAAAGCTATTCAAGGATTTAAACTATCAAAAACGTCTGCTAACTGTTAATTGAATGTTATTGAAATTGATTATAGGTAAGAATGCTTTAATTTTGCTATATTATGCATGCATAATTTTAAAAAATGAAGTCAGGAACAGGAAAAAGCGAAATTCAAGTTAAAGGATATGGCTATGGAATGATGGGGTATGGAAGAGAATTTAATGTTGTAAAAGGACAGCATGCCCCCCTTTTTGTCAGAACTCTAATAATACAGGATGAGAACGGAGAATCTTTGGTGATTACTGTTGCTGAAATTTGCTTCACTTTATGGGAACTTAAGCAATCTGTCCTAAATCAACTTGCTCAATTATTGCCTCAGGCCAATATACGAGATGAAAATTTTCTTTTCTCAGCACAACACACCCATAGCGGGCCTGGAGGCTATTCGCATTTCCCATTCTACAATTGGAGTATACCAGGATTTAAACCTGAAGTTTTCGAGGCTATCACAAAATCAACAACTGAATCCATCATCAAGGCTTGGAATAATCTTCAGGAAGCTCATTTAACATTTTCCTATTCCGATTTTGCTCCCCATGAAGACGTGGCCTTTCAAAGGTCTTTGAAAGCTTATTTGAGAAATCCTGATGTGGAGAAATTTTCGGTATATGAAACTCATCTGGCTATTGAACGCCGGATGTATTTACTTAAAGTCGAAAATTCCAATGGCTCTCTCCTGGCTTCTATTAATTGGTTTGGGGTTCATCCAACTAGCATCAGTAATCGTTCAGGACTTCTATCCCCTGATAACAAAGGATACGCAGCTACATTCATAGAGGAAAAATTTCAAAGAAGCATCGCCCTCTTTGCACAACAATTTTCCGGAGATGTCTCACCAAATTTTCATGGTAAGGGGAAGAAATGGCCAGGGGGAAGGAAATATAAAGACGACATCGACACAGCTCTGTTTAATGCCCGACTACAGTACGAAAAAGCCCGTTATCTCATTCATAAACCGGGAGAATTCATTGATGGGAAAATCAGCTATGCTTTAGTGAGACGTAATTTTGGAAATCTCGCGGTGCCTTCTGAACTTGCTAGCGGAAGAACAGGTGCCAGGACTGTTCCGGCTTGCCACGGAGCCTCTTTTTTAAGGGGTACTCCTGTAGACGGAAAGGGGATGCCTACAGGGCTTTATGAACTTTCTATTGCTTTAGCCAGATCCGTTAAAACTTCAGAGTTATTGCTCGCAAAAGTCAAATCTGCTGATTACAAATCCCGAATTGAAACGAAATATGCTATGCAAGATCCGAAAGACATCATATTTGAGTCGGGAGAAGGTTTTCTTCTAGGAACAAGAGATTTAAAAAATTTTGTATTGCCCGGTATTACCGATTCGGGAATTTGGCAATTTAAACAGGAACATAAAAGAGGAGCCCTGAAAACACTACCTTGGACACCTCATGTTCTCCCACTACAGACTTTTAGAATTGGCCCATTATTAATCATAGGATTTCCAGGCGAAATGACTACTCATGCTGGAAGGCTTTTAAGACAACATATCTGTAATATTACCATGGGCTCTGGAATTAAACATGTGATTATTCATACTTACGCTAATCATTATTTCGGGTATGCCACTACAGAAGCAGAATACATGGAACAGTCTTATGAAGGAGGCCACTGCGTTTTTGGGCGCTATACACACGGCGCATTTATGAATGAATATGAACAACTAGTAAAGGCTTTTTTAACGGGTAAAACCTTAGATCCAGGACCTCCTTATGAAATATTTCCTGAAGAAGAGCTTAAACTCCGAACTTATGAAAAAGACAAAAACCCGCCACTACGGAGCTACAAGAATATCGAAAAAAAAATTTTATCTCAAGAGAAAAAAACTATTCAGTTATGAATGCCGGTGGAGCCAAATCCTCCAGACCCTCTCTCTGTATCACTTAATATATTGACCGGTTCCCACAAAATTCTTTCGTAGCGTGAAATTACCATTTGCGCAATTCTATCACCCGGTTGAATTACGACCTCCTCTGTAGATAAATTGATAAGAATTACACCAATTTCTCCCCTGTAATCGCTATCAATAGTTCCCGGAGTATTTAGTACTGTGATCCCTTTTTTCAAAGCCAGGCCGCTTCGAGGTCTTATCTGAGCCTCATAGCCGGGCGGAATTTCAACAAAAATCCCTGTAGTTATCAGTTTTCTTTCAAAAGGCTTCAAAATTAAGGGCTCGGGAATATGCGCCTGAAGATCCATGCCGGCAGATCCCTCAGTAGAATAAGTGGGGTTATTGAACCCGGATATATTTTTTATCTTAACCATTGAACTCATATATTTAAATTTTTATTTAAAAGTAAACTTTTGTATACTATTAGGATATATAGATTTAATCCTACGATGGCCGTAAAATAGCGAATAAATGTCGAAATATCTTCAAATATTTTAAAAGATATAAATATTAATGCTGATACCAAAAAGATATAGCCTAACTTTTTTATTTGATAAGGAATAGGATATTGTTTTTGCCCGATTATAAATGAAACTATAACCATTATCAAATAGCAAAAAAATGTAGCCCATGCAGAACCCAAATAGCCCATTAAGGGAATTAAGGAAACATTTAAAATTATAGTCACACTGGCGCCTAAAATTGAAAAATACATACCATAGCGTGTTTGACCTGTCAACTTGTACCACATACTCAAATTCAGATATACACCGGAAAGCAAAATGGCAGCTGAGATTATAGGAACTATATGAAGTCCTTCCCAATAAAGGGGTTGACTAATAAAATATTTGAGCAAGTGTATAAACATATTAATAAATAGAAATAAACCCAAGCAAAAAGCTACAAACCAGGTCATGATTTCAGAGTAGATCAGTCGGGCATCTTTTTTACCTTGCTGGGCGAAGAAATATGGTTCTGCAGCGAAGCGAAAAGCCTGTATGAATAAATACATGAGGAGCGCTATTTTATAACAAGCTCCATAAACCCCTACAGCATGTCGAGCATGATCTTTCGGTAGAATGTGGGTTAGAAAAAGAATGTCCGATTTTTCGTTAATGATAAAACAAACAGATCCAATTGCCAAGGGCCAGGCATATTGGAACATATTCAGAATTTTTTTCAAATCGGGTTTTCCAAAAGATTGAAAAATAACCGGCATTAATACACCCAACTTGAAAGCACTGGCTATCACGTTACTGATGAATACGTAAGCAACACCAAGATTGTGATTGTATAAATACTTAACAAAAAAACCGGCCTCTGAACCTTTTGTCAAATATTGTTGCCTGCAAATAATTAGCCAGAATACAATTAATCCGACTGAAACAAGAATGCTTCCCAAATTAACCAAAGCAAAATAGCCCGGACGGTTTTCTTGCCTGAGTCTTGCCTGAGGCAATGCAGATAAAGCATCTAAAGCAATAATTATGGAAAACATGACGACGTAGTCGCTATGTCCGGGGTATTTAAGCCATATGGAAATGTTATCTGCCCAACTGACCACTAAAATGAAGAAAACCCCAGTAAGTAGCGAAACAAACGTAAATGAAGATCCAAAAACGGACTTCACTTCTTCAATCTTACTGCCAAAACGGAACAGAGCCGTTTCCATACCAAAAGTGAGAATAGCCAACATAATGGCTATGTAGGAATACAATTCACTGATGATGGCGTAGACTGAGGGTTCAAAAATCCCGGTTAAAAGCGGGGTTAATAAATAATTTAGAACCTTGGCTATAATACTACTTAATCCATAGACAGCCGTTTGAGAGGCTAATTGGCGGATATTAAGCTGCATCAGAAAAAAAGTCAGCGTCCTGTGAAACGGGGTTTTCGTTTTTCCAGAAACGCTTTTGTTCCCTCCTTAAAATCTTCAGTTTTGAAACATAAGCCAAAAGCTTCAATCTCTTTTTCGAATCCAACCCTTAATGGTTCATAACCGGCTTTAATGGCCATCAAAGCGGCGGAGATGGCGGATGGGGAATTAGATGCAATTTGGTTAGCTAATGCCTTAGCTTGTGAAATTAATTGATCTAAAGGATAAACATGATTAAATATTCCTAAAGATAATGCCCGCGATGCCGGAATTCGGGCTGCTGATGTAATAAGTTCGTAAGCAGCACCAGGACCAGCAATTCTGGCAAGCCTTTGTGTGCCTCCATAGCCGGGGATCACTCCTAGTGATACCTCGGGTAATCCTACCTGAGCATTTTCCGAACCCAATCTGATATGACAAGCCAAAGCTAATTCCAGCCCTCCGCCCAGAGCAAATCCATTTACAGCAGCTATCACAGGTTTTCGGAGATTATCGATAAAAGAGAATAGCCGAGCCTGACCATCAGCAGCCAAGGCCTTTCCTTCTTCAGGAGTGAAAGATGCAAATTCTGAAATATCAGCGCCTGCGACAAAAGCTTTTTCCCCTGCCCCGGTAAGAATTATAACGCGCACATTTTCATCATCTTCTGCATCGGATAGTGCCTGATTTAACTCCAGAATTGTGGCTCTGTTGAGTGCATTGAGTTTTTCGGGGCGATTAATAGTGATTATTTCAATCGAACCATCTTTTTCTGTCAGTATGTATTGAAAAAAGCGTGATGACATTATTTATACTTTTAAAATTTTTAATACTGATTTTCTGTGAGATTCCTTGATCTCTATGAAATATATCCCTTGCGTTAAATGACTTACATTTAAATTGAATTTAGAACCAGAAATGCTTCGATTAGAAAACACAACTCTGCCCGAAGCATCTAGAACTGAGCAATCAAAACTTTTTATACCTGGTACAGTGAATGAAACAGACAAGTAATCCATACATGGATTAGGACCCACCATAACAGGACTAAGTGAGTTATCAAACTCAGAAAAAGAGGTTAAGGAAGGTTTAAAAAAAGATAATCCTGAAAGAGTAGCAAACCAGTAACTTGTGTCCTGACGCTCTCTCACAGCAAAAACACGATTAGAGGCTAAGCCACTGAATCCGGCAGAGTAGTTTATAAATGAAGTATCGTTATAAAGCCAGACCCCTCTCGTTAACTCGTTGGTGGCTATCCATTTACGGCCAAACATATCCACGTAAATGTCCCAAACAGAGCGAATGCCTTCATCTAGAGTACTCAATTCGTCGAAGATAATCCAGGACTGGTCTGTCAGATCAAGTCGAAGAAGTGCGCTATCTGGCCTCGGACCGTTAAGTCCGGTCCAGACATAGCGATTATTTTCTACGCATACAGCCTGTACGTGATTGGTTGAAAAATTAGTATTTAATTGGTTGTAGGAAATCCATCCCAGATCACTAATTTTCACTAAACCCCCGTTATGTGTTGCTAACCATACGTTATTGCTGTCATCAGTGTCAATATCATTGATAAAATCAATATCTATTCCTGTATTTTGATGACGCCAGTTTTGCCAATTATTGTTAGTAAGCACGTAAGCCCCTTGTCCGTGAGTGCCTACCCAGAGATCTCCGTTCTTTCTCCGAGCAACAGCACTGATGTTATTGGTCAACCAATTGGTATTCCCTGTATGATAATGAGTCCAGGAACCATTAAAGAAGCCAAAAAGCCCGTCCTGTAATGTGCCTATCCATAAAGTATTATTGGGATCAAACTGAAGACATTTAATCCAATTGCTAGTTAGCGGAGAGTTGCTCGTATCATACAACGTCCAGTTTAACTGTTCACTTAATGAAGCCAGGCCTGCTGAAGTGCCTATCCAAACTGTCCTATCATGAGCAATAGCTATACTTGTTATCAAGTTTGACCTGAGCGGTGATGACAACGTATCATAAGTAAACCAACCCGGAAAAGACTGACTATAAGAAGCAACACTCATCAGTCCAAACATACTGATCGTAATAACCAGCCTGCACAGGTTCATGGTACAAACTTATTTATTAAAGACTATTTTTGACAGATAAACCTACTTAGGGTGAATTTCAAAGGTAAAAAAATCATCCGCACCTCAAAAAAGATTTCAGATAATTATAGTGAAAAGTTATTTCTATATCGATTCGAATTTTTGCTATTTACTCTTTTGTTGGTATTATTTGATAAAATAATCTTCTCTGAAAATGAGGTTTATGTCAAAATTGTGTGGCCGATAAATATGCTTATTTTAGGGGTGGCATCGTTTGCTATATTCAGGGAACGCGGTTTTGCTCTAAAACTAATCAAAAATGTTCTTTTCGTTTTGAGTATGGTTATTCCTTTTTTCGCATTCAGGGTTTTCAACAATAATAATCTATCAGTTGCGGCTTTAGTAACCTACATATTTTATTATTTATTAATATTTTATGAAGTTTTTCGCCAGATTCTACGTCCGCCAGTTGTAACGGCAAGTGTTATTATTGGCGCAGTTTGCGGGTATTTGTTGTTAGTTGTAATAGGAATATTTACCTTCATGTCTTTGGAACTTTTAGAACCAGGCTCTTTCCAGGGAACTACTTTTGATAACATTACAATGTTTTATCATGAAATTACCTATTACACGATGATAACCATGTCCACCATTGGATATGGCGATATAGTACCTAAATCACAATCTGCAAGACTTCTTTCAGCCTTTTTTGGGATCCTGGGGCAATTTTATATAATCACTTTTGTGGGCATTATTGTATCCAAGTATTCATCACGTTCAGGGGTCTAATGGACTAATGCAAAGACCCAAAAGCGTCTGGAATATGCCTGATTTTCCAACCTGTTTTATCAGGACTGACTATGATAATATCAAAACGCAGATTTTCTGCTTCTAAACCCTTTTCCAAAAGATATATTTCAGCAGCTTCCTTTAGGCGATCTTCCTGCTTAGATTTTACTGGCTCTAGTATTCCCAGATTTTTAAAATCAAAAAATTTGACTTCTGCAATTACAAATGTTTCTCCTTTACGCGCCAGTATGTCAATTTCCAATTTGCCCAATCGAAGATTAGTTTCTAAAATTTCGAAGTTTCTTTCTTTTAAATAAGCAACAGCTAACTGCTCTGCTAT
>OGCL01003178.1_pt1 | contig 10086 bp, 10 predicted proteins | sample 1570041 | NCBI WGS metagenome assembly OGCL01 (sample SAMN06266162, study PRJEB24511) | hot springs metagenome | isolation source: Hot spring water | place: South Africa: Limpopo | collected 2015-06-22 | reverse complement strand
CTTCGCAATATCAAGATCGACCTTCTCCACCGTCCAGGGCGCCGTCAGCCCAAGCAATTGCCGGTACAACTCCACACTGTCCATCGCACATCCTCCTTGCAGACTATGCGCGACAGCGTACTACCTACCCACAGAAATGTCTGATGAACCAAATACATGAACCTGCGGGCCAGCGGGGCGGTGCGCATCGTATTCCTCACCGCCGTGTTCACCCGCGCGGGCGTCCAGGCGGGCTATCCGGGCGGGGTTTCGGGTTTCCGCAAGGACTACCCCTACGCGCGGCTAGACCGGGAACTGCTGACCATCTCCACCATGTCCAGCGGCGAACTGGGGGATATCCTGGACGCCATCGCGGCCAAAGGCCTCGACCTCCCGTCTTGCTGCGCCGTGGCAGACGTGTTCGCCGGCCCGTTCGAGGAGTGCGCCGCGATCGAGATCTTCAGCACGCGGGACGGCTTCTTGGACAGGGGCTGGATGGCCCGCCTACGGAATGTGACCGCCTAAACCTGTCACCGCCTGCAACCTTCGTCGTCATTTAGCCCCACTTGCCGCGACGCTAAACAAGGCAGCTAAACGGGTCGCGAAACATGGAGATTCGCGACATGCCCAGAAAGAAGCCCATCCGCCTGCTGCGGTCCCTCAACCTGTTCGGCCTCGACCACCTGGACCCGGTCATCCTCGCCGCCCTGGCCGACGAGCGCCCCCTGCTGCTGGTCGCGCCGCACGGCACGGCCAAGTCCGAGCTGCTCAACCGGCTCGCTGCGGTGCTGGGCCTCGCCCATCGGCACTACAACGCCAGCCTGATCGCCTTCGACGACCTGCTCGGCTACCCGGTACCCAACGCCGCCCGGGACGGCCTCACCTACCTACGCACGCCCGGCGACCTCTGGCAGGCGGAGTCGGTGTTCCTCGACGAGATCTCCCGCTGCCGGCCAGAGACCCAGAACAAGCTCTTCTCCATCGTCCACGAGAAGCGCGTGCAGGGCCTGCCCCTGGAGCACCTGCGCTACCGCTGGGCCGCCATGAACCCCCCGGCCACCGCGGACATGGACGACGAGGAAGAGGTCTACGAGGGCTCCCTGCCCATCGACCCGGCCCTGGCCGACCGCTTCCCCTGGGTGCTGCCCCTGCCGACCCTGGCCGAACTGGGCCGGGAGGACCGCCTCGCCCTCATCGACGGCGGCGACCGTCCGCCTGAAATTGCGCCCGACGTGGCCGGCCTGGTCGCCCGGACCCGCCAAGCCCTGGCCGGCACGCCCCGGCAGGAGCGTGACTGGGCCGCGGCCTACGTGGACGCCCTGGTGCCTTCCCTCATCGAGGCCAGGCTGGGCGTCAGCGGACGACGGGCGGTGCACCTGGCCAAAGGCATCCATGCCGTTTACGCCGCGCTGGCGGCCCTGAACCTGAAGGCCGACCTCGCTGGCGCCGCCTTCCTAGCCCTGCGCTACGGCCTGCCGCAGCGCGCCCAGGGCCGCAGGATCGAGGAGTCCAGGCTGAAAGCCATCCACCGCCAGGCGCTCGCCGCCGCCGGTCAGCCGGCCGAAAGCCCCTGGCACGCCCTGCGTGCCATCGCCGACCCGGTGGAGCGCGTCGCCGCCGCGCTGCCCCATTTCCCCGCCAGGCTGAGCCGGTCCGAGGTCTCCACCCTGGTGAGCGACGCCTTCGCCGGGTTGTCGAAGCCGCGCCAATACCTGCTGTCCCGCCACCTGCTGCCCGTGGCCAGCCGGACCGGCTGCCTCAACGTGCCGGCCTTCGAACTCCTCTCGGAACCGGCCAGCAAGGTCCGCCGGATGGTCGAGTCGGGCGGCCAGAACCTGACCATGGAGCGCTCCCGGGCCGCGAAGTGGGACACCCTGGTCGCCGCCATCGGCAAGGCCAGGAAGGCCGGGCAGGCGGACGACCAGCTCGCCAACACCCTGCTGGCGATCCGGGCCGTGGAGCAGGAGGAGTTCGACGCCGCCGAACTGCTGGCCCTGGACCAGGCCTGGTCGAGACTGTTCGCGGCGGCGGGCCAACGCGACGGAGTCGGTTGATGACCCGCCTGAACTTCCGAGGGGAACACGCCGACCTGGCGCATAACATGTCGGCGCCGCCCCGCAGCACGGTCAGCTTCCGTCCCTATGGCACTGCTGTGGAGAGCACCGGAAAGATCGGCGTGACGCCCGGGGCGGCGGGACTGCGCCATGTCCTGCGCGCCGATCCGGACGCCCTGCTGGCCGCACGACTCCCGGACACGGTCCGACGGATGCGGGCGCTGCTGGCCGACGGGCTCGACGCCGCGCGCGGCCGGTACAGACAGGGAGCCCGGGCCAGCATCGCTCGCGTGCGCGCCCTGCGCCTGGCCGGACTGGTAGCGCTGGCGTCGTCGTTCGAAGCGGGGGCTCCGGCGGTCGTGGTCGAGGACTTGGCGGACCAGCCCCTGGAGGCCCTGCAGGACCGTCTCGCCGACCTGGCCGGACGCCTGCCGCCCTGCCCCGCGCTGCCGGCCATGGCCGTTGCCGAGTCCCTGGCGGGCGGCGTATCGGGCAGCGTCCCCGGCTCGACGGACGTCCTCGCCGTGCTCTGGACCCTCACCCACCTCAACGGCCGTACCTTCGACCGGGACGGCCTGCCCATCCTAGCCCCCGACCTCGCCGACGGCGGGGCCTGGGACTTCTTCGCGCCTTGAAGGAGACCGCATGCGCCCTACCGTTCAAGACCCCCGTGCGCGCGCACTGACCGCGCGCATCTGGAACGCCTTCCCCGTCGCCCAGCCGCAATTCGCCAAGTTGCTGGGCCTGCTCGACATCGAGGTGACGAAGGACATCCCCACCGCCGCAGTAACCCTGGGACTCGACTCCCGCCTGCTGCTCAACCCGGACTTCGCCGAAGCGCACTGCCGGACCGACGCGGCCCTGGTCATCCTGGTGCTGCACGAGCTCTGGCACGTGGCCCTGGGCCATACCCGACTCTACGAGCGGCTGACGCCGGCCCAGAACTGGGCCTTCGACGCCGTCATCAACGCCCAGCTCTGCCGACAGTTCCCCGACACCGCCCACACCCGGCTGTTCCGGGAACTCTACGACGCCGACCAACTGCCCTGGGCCCTGCTGCGACCGCCCGAGGGCTGGGGCACCGGTGCCGAGCGCTGGCTGCCCGGCCGCGCCGGAGAGGTGCACCGCCTTCTCTACAGCGATGCGTCCGCCAGCACCGAGGAGCTGTTCCGGTTGCTGCCGACCTTGGAGGTGGCCGGCGCAGACCGGATGGAAGGTCTCCTGGGCTCCCACGACAGCCAGGGTGCGGACCCTGCCGCCCCCGAGGTGCTGAAGGAGATCCGCGGCATCGTCGCCGAATGGCCCATGCTGGAGCGGCGCTCCGGCCGCGACCTGGGCGGCGACGCCGAGAACCGGCGGATCAGCCTGGGCCGGAGACGGGAGGATGCCGTGCGCACCCTGCGGCGCGCCCTGATGCGCCTGGCCGGCCTCGAGGCTGGATCGGGCCGGCTGCGCCACGCCACGGGCAACATGGAGGCGGTGCTGCCCTACGGCCGCGACCGGCGGGCCTGGCTGCGGGAACTCTGGGGCGAGTCGGTGCCGGCGCACCGCGCGGACCTCTCCGGCCGCGCCCTGGCGCGGCGGGAACAGGTACGGGTCTACCTCGACGTCTCCGGCTCCATGGACGGCGTCATCCGCCCCCTCTATGCCGCGCTGGCCGGCCTCTCCCCCTGGATTGCACCCGAGGTGCAGCTGTTCAGCACACAGGTGGCCGGCGTTTCCATCGCCCGCCTGCGCCGGGGCGAGCTGCTCACCACCGCTGGCACCGACATCCGTGTCGTCACCGAGCACCTTCTGCATGGCAAGGCCGACCGGGCCCTGATCGTCACCGACGGCTGGGTCGGCCGCGTCCCGGCCGAGCATGCACACGCCCTGAAAAAACGCCGTGTCCGCGTCGAGGCCGCCATCACCGACGGCGGCGATGCGGATTTCATGGGCCCTTTGGGCGGCCGCTGCAGCCGCCTGCCGAAACTGGACTGAACAGCGGAGAACGCCATGACCGAAACAAGCTTCGAGACCGCCGAATTCGTGCTGCCCGGCCACCCGGACAAACTCTGCGACGCCGTGGTGGACAGCATTGTCGACGCTGTCCGCCAGGGCGACCCGGAAGGCCAGTGCGGCCTGGAGGCCGCCTGCGTCTTCGACCGCCTCTTCATCACCGGGCGCATCGCCGCCCACAGGGACGTGCTGGACGCCCTGGACGTGGAGGCCCTGGCCCGCCAGGCCTACGCCGGCGCCGGCTACGGCGTGGACGCCGCCGGCTTCGCCTGGGGCCCGCTGCCTGAAAACCTGCGCATCGACACCGCCTTCTGCCGGAGCGAGTTCGAGGACGGCGAGCGGGAACTGCGCCATCTCTCGGACGACCAGGCCGTCTGCGTCGGCTACGCCAACCGGCTGGCCGATACCGACTACCTTCCACCCGTCCACTGGCTAGCGCGCCGCATCGGCCGGGAACTGCACCGGCTGCGCCGGGAGAAGGGGCCGGGCCAGGTGGGGCCGGACGCCAAGGTGGTCGTCCGTGTCGAACGTGCTGGATGGAACTGGAAGCCCGTGCACGCCTCCGTGTCGCTTAACCACCACGCCGGCAGCGACTGGATCCTGCTGCGGGAGATCGCCGAGGAGGCGGTGGAGACGGCCTGCGCCGGCATGGCGCTGCCCGACCTCGCACTCAACGGCGCCGGCATGTTCGTCTCCGGCGGCCCCAACGGCGACAACGGCCTGTCCGGCAAGAAGCTGGTGGTGGACGCCTACGGGCCTACCGTGCCCATCGGCGGCGGCGCCTGGTCTGGCAAGGACTTCCGCAAGGTGGACCGCATCGGCGGCCTGCTGGCGCGGGAACTGGCGCTGGCGGCGGTGGCGGAATCGGGCGCCGGCGAGGCCCTGGTCACCATGGAATACATTCCGGGCTGCGACGGACCGGTGCACGTGGGCGTAGTGCTCGACGGACGGCCGGCCCGGCTGGACAGGCTTCCAGGCACGGCCGCCATCCCGCTGGATAACCTGGGCACCTGGCGGCGCTATGTCAGCGCAGCCGTGCCGCTGGCCGAACTCGCTCGATGGGGACACCAGCGCACAGGGATGCCGTGGGAGAATGTGCCGCGCACAGCCTGAGCAGCCCTTTGCAACCAGCCTGCACGAACATGAACCTCGAAGACATCGACACACTCCACATAGGCCATCCCCAGGTTGCGGTAGGCCGCGATGATCGAAGGATCCAGCACGAGAACCCGGTCGAGGATGCCGACGGCCTTGCGGTAATCCCCCTGCCGGCAGCGCTGCACACCTTTCTCGAAGAGGCGCATGGCCTCGGCGTGCGCGGATTCGGCGACCGGCGGGAACTCGATGACGAGGACGCCCTCGCGGATGGAAAGGTGGGCCCCCTCGAACAAGCCCGGTTCATCCGCACGAACACGCTCGACGATCTCCCGCTCCGTCAGCGCGGACAGGTCGGTGGCGTGGAAAAGCTCGAGGTCGGCGAGGGGAATGAAAAAGATCATGGTTTCCGCGGGGACATGGGGCTTGGGACGTGCCGGCCCCAATCAGGGCTGGAATTATCGCATTGTCGGGCCAGCCGAAATCCGGCGCTGACGCGCTGCTGGCATCACGCGCCGGCCACCGTTACCCTTGCGGGATGAAACTCCCAAGCGCCTGCCTGGACATCGTCCTGCCCCTCATCGACAGCGCGCGCGGCTTCCTGGAAAACGGCGAAACGCTGGAACCCTTCGCCTTCGTCGGCAACCAGGCCACGAAGCAGGTCATCCCCATCCTCATCGACACCGCCACGGCATCGAGCAAGGACCGGGCGGTGCAACTCATCCGCGCCGCCGCCGAGGCCGCCCGGGCCGACTTCGTCTTCACCGTCATGGAAGCCTGGGGCCTGCCCAGGGACAAGATGCCCCGCTACCAGGAGATCCTGGACAAGTACGGATCGGTGGGCGCCAGCCCCTACAAGGTGGACACCGCCGCCTTCATGCTGGAAACCCGCTACGGGGTGTGGGGCTGCCAGGTGACGCTGAAACCCAAGGGCCATTCCAAGAAGAAGCGCACCTTCGGCCCGGTGGAACTCAAGTTCATGGACGGGGTGGAGGGGCGCTTTGTGGGTCTGCTGCCGCAGACCGGCCCGGAAACCCTGCACTGAAAACTCGACCCCTCACGCCATGATCCCCGACGCCCCCATCTCCGACGCAGAACTCGACGAACTCGAGCAATTCCTGACCTCCGACGCCACCCCCGAGGAATGCATGGACATCGCCATGCTGGACGGCTTCCTCACCGCCCTGGTCATCGCCCCCAACACCATCCTGCCCAGCCAATGGCTGCCGGCGGTCTGGGGCGAGACGGAGGAAGAGGAAATGGTCTGGGATTCCACCGAGCAGATGCAGCGCATCCTCGGCCTGGTCATGCGCATGTACAACGACCGCGTCCAGGATCTGCACGAGGACATCGACGCCTACGACCCGCTCCTCTACCTGAGGGAACATGAGGGCCAGACCATCCCCATCCTGGACGAGTGGTGCATGGGCTTCATCCACGCCATCGAACTCGACCCCGAGGGCTGGCAGCCGCTGGTGCAAACCGACAACCCCGAGGACGCCGGCGGCCTGCTCACCCCCATGCTGCTCTACGGCACCGAGGAAGGCTGGAACGAACTCAAGGAAAATCCGGCCCTGGCCGACCGCCACCAGGACTTCGCCGACGCCATCGGCCCCTGCGTCATCGGCATCCGCGACTACTGGCTGCCGCAGCGCAAGGCGGCCTCAACCTTCCGCAGGGAAACGGAGAAGGTGGGGCGGAACGATCCGTGCCCGTGCGGGAGCGGGAAGAAGTACAAGAAGTGCTGTGGGAGTGCGGAGAAACTGCATTAGCGGTGTCGATCTGCTGATCAGGCGGGGCTCTAAGGAATAGCGCAGGTTACCGTGAAAGTCGCACGAGCGACTCACGACGCGCCCCTCCCCCACGGGGGGAGGGGCTGGGGGAGAGGGACCGTTCATGGTCGTCAACGACGTCTTTCATCGGCAGGGGCGGCCATTTGGCCATGAACGGTTAGGGAAACTCTGCACAACCGCCCTGTCTGGGACACAATAACGGCATGAGGCAGAAGGGACGGAGGAGCTTGCCATGAAGCAGATGAGTCTTGCCGAGAGCGGTTTCGAGCGGCGGCCGAAGAGGACGAAGCGGCAGCGGTTTTTGGCCGAGATGGACGCGGTGGTGCCCTGGCAGCGGCTCGTTGCGCTGGTGGAGGAGGTACAGCCGAAGCCGAGTGCACGCGGAGGGCAGCGACCCTATTCGGCAGAGACCATGCTGCGCATTCACTTCATGCAGCAATGGTTCGCACTTTCCGATCCGGCGATGGAAGAGGCCTTGCACGACATTCCTGCCATGCGCGCCTTTGCCCGGCTGGATGCGGGCTGTGACTGCATCCCCGACGAGAGTTCCATCCTGCGTTTTCGCCACCGCTTGGAGAGCAACGGGGTCTCCGAGTGTCTGCTGGCCGAGGTCAATGCCCTGCTCAGCGAGCGTGGACTGTTGCTCAAGCAGGGCACGCTGGTCGATGCCACGCTGATTGCGGCGCCGAGCTCGACCAAGAATAACAGCGGCAGCCGCGACCCCGAGATGCACCAGACCAAGAAAGGCAACAACTGGTACTTCGGCATGAAGGTGCACATCGGGGTGGACGCCGAATCGGGGCTTACGCATACAGTCATCACCACCGCCGCCAACGTCCACGACGTCACCCAAGCGCATGCACTGCTCAATGGAGAAGAGACCGACGTCTTTGCGGACGCGGGCTACCAAGGCGTCGAGAAGCGCCACGAGAATCATGACAGGCAAGTCACCTGGCATGTGGCCATGCGGCCTGGCAAGCGCCGCGCGCTGCCCGACACCCCGTTGGGGACCTGTCTGAGGCAGCTTGAAGAGGTCAAGGCGCGCATCCGCGCCAAGGTGGAGCACCCCTTCCGGGTGATCAAGCGTCAGTTCGGCTACCTCAAGACCCGTTACCGGGGGCTGAAGAAGAACACGGCCCAGGTCGTGACGCTCATTGCGCTGGCAAACCTGTACATGGCGCGGCACCGGTTGCTCACGAGCACAGGGTAATTGCGCCCGCAGTGCGCCCGATGCGGTGCATCGGGGCCGTGCAGTGGCAAAAAGTGACGCATGGGCTCGTCTCGGGAACGACATTTGCTCAAAATGTGTGCAACTGCGCGTAGTCATCGATCCCCGAAGCATTTCTGTCTGCATGATCCCCGGCCGTGCAGAGGTTCCATAACAGGCTTCGGTAAGCGCATCCAGGACGGTCTCGATGTTGCCGATGTCGCTTTCCGGCTGACCAACCGCCAGGCGGATTTCCGGGACGCTGGCTTCCTGGGCGTCCGCGCCCACCTGCCCGCCGTTGGACTCGAAGAAGATCGTCGTGGCCACCTTGCGATGCAGCCGTGCTTTCTTGATGGCATCGATAGCCTCGGCATCCAGTCGCACGGCATGGGCGTCCTTCTTGCCGGCGATGTCCGTGGTAACCGCCCCCTCAAGCTTGGTTTCGCCGAGTTGCTCGAACACGGCGGCGCGAAACATGGGATCTTCCAGCGGCGCCGTTCCCAGGGTGATCAACGGATCGCGCTGCGCGCCCTTGTAGCCCTACTGGTAGGCCCTGGACACCCACAGCGCCAGCAGTCGCAGCACGCCGCGCGTTTGCTGGAAACGCGGCAAGGTCTGCCACTTTCGCTCGAAAACGGAAATCGCCATGGGATGGAACGGATAGGTGGCGCGGAACTCCTCTCGGGCCAGGTCCGGGTTGATCAGGCTGGGCAACTGCTGGCGATGTTCCTGAATCCAGTCGCCATAGGCGCGGCAGGCATCCTCGGCGTCCTTGTTGAGGATCACTCGGCCGTCCGGGGTCACGGCCCGCTCGTCCCACTCGAACAGGCGGCGGCGGATGATCTCGGAGGTCTCCGATTCCACCGACACGATGACCGCCTTGCCCAGACGGTCGAGCAGATTTTTCAGGCGCTGCTGGTCGGCGTGGTCCTTGTCGGTATAGGACAGCTCCGAGGCCGGGATGGAGCCCACCATTACCGCGTCATTGCGGCCGCGTATGGTCTCGGACAGCGCCTGGATAAAGTTGTACAGCTTGTTGTGATAGCCCCGGTCCCGGTAGGTGCTGATGTAGTTGAGCACCTCGTCCATCAGGATCAGGCAGGGACGATCCGCCGGCAGGAACTTCTGGATGACATCGCCCTTGGGTTCGATGAATTCCTCGTCGTGCTTGGCAACCACGGCAAAGGATTCCGCACCACCCAACTGCCAGGCCAGTTCCCCCCAGGGCGTCCGGCGCCGAGGGGTGCCGTCGTCACCGCCACGGCCCGTTACCGAATCGAACTCGGTGCCGACGAAGACCGCCACCGCGCAGTTGTCCGGCACGCTCTTGATGCCGGCGCGCTCCAGAATCTTGGCCACGCCACGCCAGCCGTTGCCGGCCGAGCCGTGCCTGGCCAGGTGGTAGAGCAGCGTCAGCGCGTGGGTCTTGCCGCCGCCGAACTGGGTGGTCATGTTGAACACCGCGCTGGTCTCGGTGGTGATGCCGGAGAGCCTGCGCAACACCTCCGCGCCCAGCCCCGTCAGGTTCTCGGTCAGGAATGTCCGGTCGAAGAAGCGCTGCGGGTTGCGGTAGTCCTCCGGGGCGTTGCCCTGATCCCCCAGGCGCACCTTGTCCAGGTGCACGGCGAATTCGGACGCATCGAGCGGCTTGCCCTCCCGCAAGTCCTCGCGTGGCTTGACCACGTCATACCAGGGTTTGAGTTTCATGCTCTTATCCTAAGCTTTGGCCAAATCGGCCACTTCCTTGCACATAACCAGCACATAGAGGCTGCGTCCGGTTATGCGCGTAACGCGTTGATCTTAAAGTCACAGAAAATTGGGCTGCCCGTATTGGTGACCACTTGGCGCCACCATGGCCCACAGGTTTGCACATAAGAACCACATAACAGGCTGTTGAAAAACGCCCCGCCCGAGCCACTGAGCGGGACGAACGTGGGAAAATAGCGCGGACGTAACCCGA
>OGCL01003177.1_pt1 | contig 10087 bp, 10 predicted proteins | sample 1570041 | NCBI WGS metagenome assembly OGCL01 (sample SAMN06266162, study PRJEB24511) | hot springs metagenome | isolation source: Hot spring water | place: South Africa: Limpopo | collected 2015-06-22 | reverse complement strand
TTGAGAAACTTTAGCAAAAGGCATTGCATTATAAAGAATAAAGCAAAATTAAAATGAAATCGTCGATTATAAAAATTCCGAAACAGCCCTTCCTAAGCGCTATTTTTGGGAGATAAATCATAATAAGAACAACCTTTGACATCATCATTGTTATTCTATCTCCAATTAGATTCTTGTTTATGTTGATTTGACAATCCTTTAAAAGGATTTATCTCCATACCAAAGGGAATTAAATCACCACAAATGCAGTGCCAACCGTCTTCTTTTTTATACTCACTTTTTAATTCACTCCCACAGGCAGGACAAAGGTATTCTTGTTGTTGACCCTTAAAAAAAACGGAATATTCGCTCATAATTAACAGCTTAGTATAAAATATTTTTACGATTAGACAAAACTGCTTTAAAAAAAATGCTATAATTGGAAAAATCAATACAGTATAAGCCAATGAATTTTTTTAATATAACAATACTAATATGTTTTATTCTCCTTTACCCGAGTAGTGCTTATGCTTTAGTTCCGCACGACTACCCAGCGATTTACACAAATATAATCGGCAGGATATTTTTTTTATTTTCTTGTGTTATTTTGATTATATACCTTAAGAAATATAACCTCCAAAAAACCAAAGGTTGGCGCAATATTTATTTTTCAATCATCTTTATGACCCTGTGGAACCTTGAGATGATGTTTGCAAGGACTAGTGAACTTTGGATAGTCGGAGCGAGTGAGGGGTTAAAGTATTTCGACCAATATGTATTTATAGCAAGGACAAGGGACTTATTCCTTTATATTGCCAATTTTGATTTTGTGCTTCTTAATTTTGCCATGTTTCTTTTTTATAATGGTCTAAAGCAGCATTACGAAAGCACTGATAAACAATCTATTCAATTTAACTCTGTTAGCATCACAATGCTGCCTTACCTTCCCATCATCGTATTTGATATGTTTGGCGCAATTGTTTTTTTGACCCTATCTTTTTTATGTCTTGACAAAAGCCTAAAATTATTAAAAAAGGATAAAGAAAATATACTCTGGAATTACATGGTCTGGCTTACTGGCTCTTACTTGCTTTATGCCTTTTCAAGGACAATAGGATATATTTTGAGACATATTTTATATATTTTTGAGCAAAATGTTATCACAGCCTATATTGAACCAATATCAGGGAGTATAAATACTCTAACTTTTATATGGCTCGGGACCATAAGCCTATTTTTTATAAGGATTTACCCAATATATCTAAAGGTTACAGAAGACAGGGAAAAGATTCAGAAAATAAATGGAGAAATCATAAACCTTAATAAGGAACTTCAAGACCTTGTTGCAGAGAGGACTATGGCGATTTTGGGATTATCTGTAGCCGACAAAGTGAGAAATCCAGTGGCAATCATAGGTTGTATCTGTCGAAGACTTTTGAAAAAAGAAAAACTTTCTGAAAGGGCTGAGGAAGACATCAAGGACACAGTTGAAGAATGTAAGAAGCTTGAGATTATAGTTAGTGACTTTGAAAATATCCTAAAGACAAGACAAAGGCTTTTTAAATATATAGATGTCAATGAAATAATCAGAGATGTTGCATCGATAATACAAAACGAGATTTCTCAAAAGGGTATTCAATTTGAATTAAAATTATCTGACAAACCAGTGATGATGAATGCCCAGAAAAACCTATTAAGGGCAGCTATCTTTCATTTGTTAAAAAATGCCTATGAAGCCACATCAAAAGGTGGTAAGATTTGTATATCAACCTATTCTGAAGATGATAAAATTATAATAACAATTAGTGATACAGGTTCAGGTATTGATAAGTCAATCATAAAAGAAATCTTTGAACCATTTTTTAGTACAAGGGAAAACAGGATAGGTATGGGTTTACCACTTGTAAAACAGATAGTAACAGAACAATTTGGTGATATACAATTGGAGAGTCAGATAAACAAGGGGACTATATTTAAAATAGTTTTCCCAGTTAAATGGTGTGTACTTGCAGATAATATTAGAAAAGAGGTTACAAATGGAGTCAAAAGCTGAATTTATAAGGAAAAAATTGTTGGAGTTTTATAAGGGTTCAATACCTGACTATGTGGTAAATGCAGGGAAGAGCCACATAACAATTAGACAACAAGAGACACCTTTTACATCAAGAGAGTATGTAGTAACCATCTGCTCAGTCCACGAGTATTTTACCTCTGAAAGTGACAAAGATGAAAGCGAATTGGCAGGCATGACTGGAGAACCTAATTTTATATATAAACTTGCCCTTGAGTGTCTTAGGTGGTTTAAATTTATAAGCCCTGAAGAGTTTAAATAAACCCAAATACAGCGATAAGGATGGGGCTCTGAAGTTAATAGCGATGTTTTGGCAGCAGTTCTTTGCGACAGGAGCGTTAAACAGCCACAAGTGTTTGAACCCGAAGGAACTGGGTCTCCAAAAAGTCGCAAGACTTTTTGGGGTGGTAGTTGAGTTTTGCGGCTGCAGTGAAAAGAGCATTAGGACTGTTAAAACGAACGAAAGAGACTTATCCTTATTGCTGGATCTCGGATAAAGATTTTTTTGCAAAGTAAATTTTTTTCTATTTTTTGGAAATTCTGAGGCCTATATTGTTAGAGTAAATAGTTAATTTTAAAAGGGGTGAAGAATTGTTATGACAATCTTGGACAAAATCAAAGAGAAAAAAATAGAACGTTTAAATGATGCAAGGGCAAAGATTAGCCTTAAAGAGATAAAGTCAATGGCACTTGACACTGTAACTCCAAAGGATTTTAAATCATCTATAAAAAAAGCAGACTCTCAAACAGTTAAATTAATAGCAGAGATTAAAAAGGCATCTCCGTCAAAGGGCATCATATCAGAGCAATTCAATCATATAGAAATCGCAAATATCTATGAGGATACACCTGTTTCAGCAATATCAGTCCTTACAGAGGAAGATTTCTTTATGGGTTCCACTGATATATTAAAGGATGTCAGAAAAATAGTAACAAAGCCTATACTCAGAAAGGATTTTATATTTGAGGAATACCAAATATATGAAACAAGGGCAATGGGAGCTGATGCATTATTACTGATCGCTGCAATGCTTGATAAAAACCAATCTAAAGAACTTATAGCCCTTGCAAGTGAATTATCTCTTTCAGTTTTATACGAAATCCATAATGACTATGAACTAGAAAAGGCACTCTCAATCAATGTTGACATAATTGGTGTAAATAACCGTAATCTTAAGACCTTACAAATAGACATAATTACATCTGAAAGGCTTGCATCATTGATTCCAAAAGATAAAGTCAAGGCATCAGAAAGTGGGATTGATAACCCTTCTCATGTGAGCAAGATAAATAACCTTGGTTTTGATGCAATCCTAGTGGGGACTGCAATCACAAAGAGCAAAGACAAACGGGCAAAGATTATTGAGTTAACAAGTGCCCAAATACAGCGATAAGGATGGGGCTCTGAAGTAAATAGCGATGTTTTGGCAAAAGTTCTTTGCGTCTGGAGCTTTAAACAGCCGCAAGTCTTTGAACCCGAAGGAACTGGGTCTCCAAAAAGTCGCAAGACTTTTTGAGGTGGTAGTTGAGTTTTGCGGCTGCAGTGAAAAGAGCATTAGAACTGTCAAAACGAACGAAAGAGACTTATACTTATCGCTGGATCTCGGAAGCGTTTAGATGGAAAACCTTAAAGATAATCCATTTTTAATAGATATTGATCAGGTTGATTCTTTGTTTAACAAACTTGTATTTCGTACAGAACAAGCAGATCCTATATGTTGTCGCACAGAATGGCAGATATCCTTTCATGAAGCATTCAGTCCTTTCAGGAGTTTGATTATAAATAATACAGAGGACAGTTTAATTGCCTTTGCCACATACTTTTTCCCATCAGTAGGGTATATATTAGAGCCTTTAGAAAATCATTGGTTTTTTGCTTGCCCATTGCTTGGAGATAACCCAAACGAATTGCTAATTTCACTGCTTCAAAAAGAACCTTTTCTTAAAAATCCGCCTTATATAATAATTAGTGGACTAATTAGAGAGAGTAAAATAACAAGGACTTTAATCCGTTTTTTTCAAAAAAGGTATGATATATCACTACTTGAACCTACTTTATACAGGAGTGCTTCCCTTGAGGATGGTTTAGATGGTTATCTCTCAAGGAGAACTGCCAAATTAAGAAAAAATCTAAAATCCGCAGAGAGAAAAGCTCAGAGAGAAAATATAGTCTTTGAGTTTGTCAATCCTAAATCAATTCAAGAGGCTGATTCTATATATTCAAAAGTAACGGACATTGAAAGGAGGAGCTGGAAAGGTATTAATAACTGTGGGATCACTGTCCAACCATCTTATAGTTTTTATAGATTGTTAATCATGAGGATGACACTCTCAAAGACAATCAGGATACTCTTTGCAAGACATGGGAGTAAGTACATAGGGTATATGTTTGGAGGTGTCGCAGGTGGTTATTACAGAGGGCAGCAATTTAGTTACGATGAAGATTATAGTCATTATTCCATAGGCAATCTCTTACAAATTAATATGATAAATAGGCTTGCACAAGAGAATATCCAGCGATATGATATGGGGCAAGATATGGAGTATAAGAGGATTTGGGCAGAAATTAGATTAGAGACAAATACTATTTTGTTAAAACCAAAAGTATATAATAACCCAAAAATAGCGATAAGAAGTGCTGTTTCAGAATTTTTATAATCGACGATTTCATTTTAATTTTGCTTTATTCCCAAATACAACGATAAGGATGGGGCTCTGAAGTGAATAGCGATGTTTTGGCAGCAGTTCTTTGCGACTGGAGCGTTAAACAGCCGCAAGTGTTTGAACCCGAAGAAACGGGGTCCCCAAAAAGTCGCAAGACTTTTTGGGGTGGTAGTTGAGTTTTGCGGCTGTAGCGAAAGGGGCATTAGAACTGTCAAAACGAACGAAAGAGACTTATCCTTATCGCTGGATTTGGGTTTTGCTTTATTCTTTTTATAATGCAATGTTTTTTGCTAAAGATTCTCAAGGTTTCTTTTATAAGGTGTCGTATAAAATTTTTCACCAACCCTTCCTACTTGATTTTATTAAGCTCTCAGTACTATCGCTGATTTTGGCTGGTTTTAAAAATTTGAAACTTTATATAGATATAAGGGATAATTACGGCCTAAATTTACATTTGTTTGGATTATCAACAAGGAGGGCTTTTTGATGAATTATCAGGTGGGAGAACAAGGGAGGGTGGTAGTTGTAAGGTTTGAAGATGATGACAAAATCTTGGAAGGTCTCCAAGAAATAGCCAAAAAGGAGAACATAAGGGCAGGTGTAATTTTCGTACTTGGCGGTATTAAACAGGGCCGTTTTGTAGTAGGTCCTGAGAAAGATGATGAGATGCCACCGAAACCAATGTGGCGTGACATAACAGAGAGCAATGAAATGGTTGCCTCTGGCACAGTCTTTTGGCAGGGAGATGAGCCAAAGATACATCTTCATTGTGCCTTTGGCAAAAGAGATGATGTAAAAATGGGTTGTTTGAGGGAAGATACGAAGACCTTTCTTGTCCTTGAGGCAATAATTATGGAGATAAGGAATGTTAATGCAGTAAGAGAATATGACCCATCAAAAAAATTGTCTCTGTTAAAACTATAAATCAGGAGATTGAATATGGTTAATATTTCAGAAAGGGCTAAAAGGGTTAAGCCCTCAGCAACGCTTGCAGTAGATTCAAAGGCAAAGGCATTAAAAGCTCAAGGACTTGATATTATTAACTTTGGAGTTGGAGAGCCTGATTTTGACACACCAGACTTTATCAAAGAGGCTGCTATTAAGGCAATCAAAGAAGGATTTACAAAATACACCCCCGTTGGTGGGACAGATGAGTTAAAGTCAGCTATTATTGAGAAATTTGAAGTTGATAACAATCTGCATTACAAACCAGAAAATATCATCGTATCTTGCGGGGCAAAACACAGTCTATACAATATCTCGCAGGCAATACTAAGTCCTGGAGATGAGGTTATAATCCCTGCACCTTATTGGGTATCTTATCCTGATCAAACCTTGCTTAATGATGCTGTCCCTGTTATTGTCCCAACCTATGAGGAAGATAAATTTGTCTTAAAGGCTGAACAGATTGAGTCTGTCATTACAACAAAGACAAGGGCTCTTATTTTAAACTATCCTTCAAATCCGACAGGTTTTACTTATGACAAAAAATCCCTTGAGAAGATTGCTGAACTTGCAGTCAAACACAACTTTTATATCATATCAGACGAGGTATATGAGATGTTTTTATATGACGGTCATAGCCATATTAGCATTGCTTCCTTAGGTAAGGAGATAATGGGAAGGACTATAGTCGTTAATGCACTATCTAAATCCCATGCCATGACAGGTTGGAGGATTGGCTATGCGGGTGGCCCTGCAGAGGTGATAAAGGCTATGACAAGTATTCAAAGTCAATCAACCTCAAATCCCACATCAATAGCACAGAAGGCAGCTGTTGCAGCACTGAAAGGACCAAAGGATTTTACCATAAAGATGGTTAAGGAATTTGAGACTCGCAGAAATTTACTTATTGATGGATTAAATAGCATTAATGGTATTAGATGTATCTTGCCTGTTGGGGCTTTCTATGCCTTTCCAAATGTCTCTGCCCTTTATGGCAAAAAGAAGGGTTCAAGGGCAATAAATTCATCCTTTGATTTTGCTATGTATATGCTTGAAGATGCTAATGTAGCCCTTGTCCATGGTGAAGCCTTTGGAAATGACAATCACATAAGGGTATCTTATGCCATCTCAAAAGAAAATATTCAAACAGCCTTGTCAAGGATACAAAAGGCAGTATCGGAGTTAGTTTAAAGAGATGTCTTCTTTTAAGAGTGGTTTTGTTGCCATTGTAGGTCCTACAAATGTAGGCAAATCAACCCTGCTAAATGCCCTGATTGGCGACAAGGTCTCTATTGTGTCATCAAGACCACAGACTACAAGACAGAATATAAGGGGCATAAAAAACCTCCCTAATGGACAGATAGTATTTGTAGATACACCAGGTATTCATAAGCCTGTGCATAAACTCGGAGAGAAGATGATTAAAGAGGCTTATGACTCTTTTAAGACAGTAGATTTGGCAATATTAGTTGTTGATTGCAGGAAGAGGACAAATTCAGAGACGAAGATTATAAGTGAATTAAAAAAGACAGAAGTCCCGACGATATTGGTAGTAAATAAGGTAGATTCTATAAAAAAACCACTCTTGCTCCCAATCATTGATAATTTCAGCAAGTTGGGTTTTTTAAAGGAAATAATTCCAACATCGGCAATAAAAAGGGAAGGACTACAGGAACTCCTAATGGTGGTATTAAAATATCTGCCTGAAGGACCCAAATATTTTGATGATGATATTTTAACTGACCAATATGAGCGATTTATGGTTGCTGAAATTATAAGAGAAAAAGTAATGGAAAACACAAGGCAAGAGGTGCCTCACTCTGTGGCTGTAGATATTACCTCTTGGCAAAAACGAGATGATGGTCTTATTTCAATCCATGCAAACATACTCGTTGAAAAAGAAGGGCAAAAGATTATTATAATAGGTAAAAAAGGTGCTATGCTTAAAAAGATTGGCATAGAGGCGAGAATTGAAATTGAACATTTACTCGGTGATAGAGTATTTCTTGAGCTATGGGTAAAGGTTAGAAAGGCTTGGAGAGAAGATGAAAAACTGCTTCAATCATTGGGGTATTAAAAAATGCTTATTCAAATGAAAGTAGAAGGATTATTGTTCGACCCAAGAAGTGGTATGTATATTCTGCTGCTTCAACAAATTGATGGGATGGAGACACTTCCTATATGGATCGGCAAACCAGAAGCAGATTCAATTGCCCTTGCAATTGGAAAGGTGGCTACCCCGAGACCATTGACCCATGATTTAATAAAAAACATCTTTGATGTACTCAAAATAAATGTATCACGGGTTGTAATAACAGAGATTATTGATAACACCTATTATGCTATCATTTATATTTTAAATGGTAATACCGAGCTGCTTATTGATTCCAGACCATCAGATGCAGTTGCAGTTGCATTAAGAATAGGGGCACCCATATTTGTATCGACAGATGTTCTTACCTTTAAAAAATCTGATGAGCTTGAAGAATGGTTAAAGAATCTAAAACCTGAAGACTTTGGAAATGTAATGTAGTTATAAAAGTTTTTCGATAGTGAAAGTTTCTTAACAGGTATCCTAAAGTATGATTAGAAATACAGAGGGTATTGTCCTTAAGACAGCGATATATGGAGAGGCTGATTTAATTGTTACCTATTTGAGCAAGGATTTTGGCATTGTAAAAGCCTTTGCAAAGAGTCCCCGTAAGATTACAAGTCGTTTTGGCAGTAGCTTAGAACCACTCACATATTCAAAAATTGCCTTATTAGGCAAAGAAAATATCTCCCTTCCGAGACTGACAAGGTCTGACATCATCAAATCTTTTAATGATTTAAGGGAAAACATCAATTGTTTCATAGAGTTATCAGAGATTATAAAGATGAATCTGTCGCTTATCCATGAAGGTTCTACTGTGAAAGAACTTTTTGACCTCCTTTATAAAACTCTAATTTATCTACAACAAGGGTATGATAGGGCTATGTATCTTTTATTTTACAAGATTAAGTTTCTTGAAAGAACGGGCTACATGCCTAATCTTGATGTATGTGGGCTCTGTGGTAGGGAAATAAAAAAGTTTAGCAATAATTCCATTAATTTCCATATTAATCATGGCTCTATTTTATGTAACAACTGTTCGTCTTTTGAAAGCAAGGCAATTAACATTAACAAATCCTCTCTTGTTTTTTATTCTGCCTTGAGGAACTGGCATATACAAAAGTTATCAAGGCTTTCTGCGCACCCTTCAGTCTTGATTGAACTCTCTCAAACGATAAATGCCCATATTGGATTCATAACTGCAAAAAAATAGTCTTGATTACTTTATTTTCCCCAGAGATGCTATATAAATTACAAATTCTTCCTCTCCATCAACTTCTATCAATTTATCCATTAGTAATTGATCATAAGCTCCGATTGCACAAACACCGCAATGAATAGCATATGCAGAGAGGTAGAGATTTTGGCATACATGTCCGATATCGATTGCAATAACCTTATGACTCGCCAATCCATATCGCCATTCCATCCTGTATGGTATTGTGGACCATATGAAATTAACACTTGCCTTTCCTGTAAAGGACTGTCCTAAAGTACCCATAATAATACTAGTTTCGATATTCTCATCAAGTCTTATGGGTAGCAAGCTGTGTTTTGTAGGCATGTATCTGTAAATGCCTTTATCTAATCCAATTACATTTATGGCTGTAATATAAGTCTCAAAACTATGTCTGCATCCTGCTGAAGGGACTGTTCGTAAGGCAACTGCAGGATTTATGACTTTTTGTATTCCTTGAGTTGTGTAAAGCAAAAAAGATAGTTCGTCTAATTTTAATGGTTCTTTAGTAAATACACGATGACTTCTCCTGTTATTTATTGCCTCGAATAAGGAGGTTTCCTTATCAATGATAGATTGAAAGTCAGGCAGTTTTATAAGGGTATAGCCTTTGTCATAAGGCTTTTCTAATGGGGGTGGTTGTAATCCCATGCTTTGATCAGTAAGAGAGAAGTCAATCATCTGCCTTATGCTATCTTTTAGAAAAAATCTAAATTCATTGATTTGTTTTTTTGTCATCATACCCTCCATTATTACTTCATCTGTTTAAGAAAGACTATTTCTAATTAAATCTTTATTTCATTAACTTACCTAACCCCCGAGATCCAGCGATAAGGATAAGTCTTTTTTGTTCAGGAGCTATGTTTTGACAGTTCTAATGCTTCTTTTGCTACAGCAGCAAAACTAACCCTATCGCTATTTTGGGGTAACCAAATTACCCATTGACAAAGGGAGAATTTTAAAGTATTTTTTTAAATAAAATTTATATTACCATATTAAATATTAGAAATGACCCAAAATCGGCGATAGAACTAAAAAGCTTAGTAAAATCAGCAAGTAAGATAGGAAGGGCTGGTGTGGAATTTTTATACGACACCTT
>OGCL01003175.1_pt1 | contig 10091 bp, 10 predicted proteins | sample 1570041 | NCBI WGS metagenome assembly OGCL01 (sample SAMN06266162, study PRJEB24511) | hot springs metagenome | isolation source: Hot spring water | place: South Africa: Limpopo | collected 2015-06-22 | reverse complement strand
AAGGAAGGTTTTCCTCCCTTAAAACTTCTGATCCTCGGGAGGGATCAACAGGGTCCATATCTCCGGTTAGCCAAGAAATTAAATCTCTCGAAGGAAGTCATTTTCGCTGATTCAACTCATGAGCCAGAAAAATATTATGGTGCATCTGACCTTTTAGCCCACCCTACGTTCTATGATGCTTGTTCCTTAACCGTCCTGGAGGCCATGGCAAGCGGTTTGCCGGTCATTACCACTGTTTATAATGGGGCGAGCGGGGCGATGAAGGGAGAAGAGGATGATGCTGTCCTTTGTAATCCGGGGGATGCCGGAGATCTCGCAAGGAAAATTTCAGAGAAATTCAAACCCGAAATACTGGAAAGGGCTTCGGGCACCGCAAGACGTATGGGTGAGGCTTATTCCTTTGATAGAAATTGGAAAGAAATTAAAAAGGTATTTCAAAATTGTATTCAGGAAGGAGCGAGCCGAAAATGAAGAAGAAAGGGTTTTGGTATCCCCTGGCCAACATAAAGAACAGATTCTTTTTCGGAGCTTATGGGAGGGATGTTTATATTGAATCTGGAGTGGTAATTAACCGACCTCGATTCCTTCACATTGGCGATCATGTGAGGATCAAACGCAACACGAGCATTAATCTTCATCCCAAGGATAAGAGTTCTCGCCAAAGACTCCTTTTTATCGGAGACCATGTGATCATTTCAGAAGGATGCTTCATTAGCGCCTGTCACTGCATCGTCATCGAAGAAAATGTCGGAATTTCACCCAATGTGATGATCATCGATAACTCCAGAAAACCTGGAGATGTCAGTCGGCCCAGCAAAGAACAGGAGGTTGAAGTAGGCACGGTTCGGATCGGTGCAGATTCCTGGATTGCCTATGGGGCCTGTATTTTCCCCAATGTGACTATCGGTAAACACTGTATTATTGGAGCCCTCTCAGTGGTGACCAAGGATATTCCCGATTATTCAGTGGCTATGGGGGCACCTGCTAAGGTGGTAAAACGGTTCGACTTCGAAAAGAGGCAATGGATAAAGGTGAAAGATGGAAAAGATAGCTTGGAGCAATCTTTTTAGACATCGTGATGAAATACATTGCCGTTATCCTGACATCTGGCATCTTAGAATTCTCCGGAAACGATTTCCCCTATTGCTACAATATATCAGGGATGGTGAGAGAGTCCTTGATATGGGGGCCTCCAATCGAGACCTTGAGGGACGATTAAAGAAATATTATCCGAATCTCATCTATCAAAGCATGGATATTGATCAGACCCAATTGCATGACTATTATCGGCTGGAGGACATACAGGGGAGGTTCCATGTCGTCTTACTATTTGAGGTAATTGAGCACCTCACCTTAGAAGAGGGGGCGCACATGTTGGGGAAGATATACGAACTTCTTGAAGAAGGGGGGAGATTGATCCTAACCACTCCCAATATTTTTAACCCCGGCCGTTATTGGCGGGATGCCACACACAAACAGGCCTATTGTTATGATGAACTTGGCGGCATTCTTTTAGCGCAGGGTTTCGAGATCAAGGCGATGTATCGAACTTACAGTGATGCCTTCCATCGCTATCTCTTCAGAGTCTATGTGATGGCATTTATTCACAGGTATTTAGGAATTGATTTTGCTAAATCCATCTTAATCGTCGCTGAAAAGAAGGAGCATCATTCGAAGTGAGAATCGTTTTCCTTACCCATTCCAGCGATCAAGGGCATCGATTCCGGGTCGAACAATACTTCCCCCTTCTCCATGAAAATGGGGTTGAGCCATTGTGGCAGCCACTTCCCGGTTCCCTGAAAGATCGCTTTTTAATTTATAAGAAGCTCCCTAAATTCGATATCGTTTGTATTCAAAGGAGGTTACTTTCTCCTCTGGAATTCATTTGGATTCGAAAGAGATCCAAAAGGGTTCTTTTTGACCTTGACGATGCGGTCATGTACCGTTCTTCCAGCTCCCCTCATCCCCATTCTTTTTCGAGGCGGTTTAAATTTAATTGGATGGTTAAAAGAAGCGATGCTGTCATTGTAGGAAACCATTTTCTCAGAGAAGAAGTGCTCAAAGCCGATCCAAAGAAAAGGGTGTTCGTCATCCCTACTCCTCTGGATCTTAATGCCTATCCGGTGAAAAAGGAGATCCGTCCATCTCAGAGGATGATTATTGGGTGGATGGGAACCAAAGGAAATTTGAGATACCTTTGTCCCCTGGAACCTGTGTTTCAAGCGATTGCTTTCCAATTTCCGATGGTGCAGTTGAAAGTTGTGAGTAACGGCCATTTTGAATCCAAATATCTTCCTACGATCAATAAACCCTGGGCATTGCAGGAGGAGAATCACGATCTCATTTCTTTTGATATTGGTTTGATGCCCCTTGAAGATAACCTCTGGTCGAGGGGAAAATGTGGTGTAAAGATTATCCAGTATTTGAGTGTTGGCTTGCCTGTCGTTTGCTCCCCTGTAGGAATCAATCAGGAAATTATTCAACCTGGAGTGAATGGTTTTTTGGCGAAGACCGAGGAGGAGTGGGTGGATTGCTTAGCGACCCTTTTAAGAAATAGCGATCTGAGGAGAGAGATGGGCCTTCGAGGCATTAAAACCGTCAAAGAAGGATACAGCCTCGAAGTGAATTTCTATAAAATATTACAGGTCTTCCAGTCATTGGGATAGAGGGTTTAGGTTCTATGAAAGTCCTTTTTTTAATTCAGGGATTTTCCGTTGCCGCCAGCCGTTACCGTGTGCTTCAATACCTTCCTTACCTTCAATCCAAAGGGGTAGAACCCACAGTTCAGCTTTATCCCAGAACCATAAAAGAAAACTACCAATTTTTTCAAAAGCTCCCCCAGTACGATATTGTTTTCCTCCAGAGGAAGAGGTTCAATCAACCAAGACTCAGCTTCCTGCGAAGAAGGGCCAATAAGATTATCTATGATTTTGACGATGCGGTAATGTACCGAAATTCAAAATCAGATGATCCCATTTCTACTACCCGGAGAAGACGTTTCACTCAGATGATCCGCACCTCCGACTTTGTGATTGCAGGAAACGAATTCCTTAAAAAAGAAGTCCTGTCCATCCATTCTAATGTGTCAGTCATTCCTTCGCCTATCGATCAGAGTCGGTATCTCCCCAAAGACTATTCCATACAAAAGCAAAGAGTGACGCTTGGGTGGATTGGTGACCATGGGTCCATTCACTATCTGGAGAAAATGAGGGATATTTTTGAGACATTGGGGAAGAGATATCCTGAGGTGGAATTGAAAATTGTTTGTGACATCTTTTTTGATTGTGCTAACATGAAAGTTGTAAAAAAAGAATGGAATTCGGCAGAAGAGGTGGCAGACCTCCAGAGCTTTGATATTGGAATCATGCCTCTGATCGAAGATCCATGGTCATGGGGGAAGTGCGGTTTGAAGATCATTCAATATCAAGGGGTTGGGGTTCCGGTAGTCTGCACCCCCGTGGGGATTAACCGAGATCTGGTTGAAGATGGAGTGAATGGGTTTTATGCGACCACCCCGGAAGAATGGGAAGAAAAGCTTTCTCTTCTGATAGAAGACCGAGAGCTAAGGGAGAGGATGGGATTACAAGGGATTCAGCGGGTTGTGAAAAACTATACCCTTCAATCTTGTGCTCCCCAATTGCTCTCCGTTCTTCGACGAGTAGCGGAAATGTCCAAAGAAGGGAGTAGGCGTTGAGAGAAGCAGTTGTCAATTATGTGAAATGGGCGGTTGAGCAATACCCCTATGAGGAGCCCATCCTGGATACCTGTGCGGGTTGGGAGCCAAATTATTATCAGCCCCTGTTTCCAGGGAAGCAATATCTTAAACAGGACATGCAGGATTTCGACCCTCCTTGCATTGATATTCTCTGTGACATTACGGATATGAAACCCATTGCCGATGAGAGCATCGGGTTGGTCTTAAACCTCGAATCCCTCGAGCACATTTCTCAACCCCAGAAAGCCATTGATGAAATCTATCGGATCCTTAAACCCGAAGGGCTTTTGATCTTGACTACGGTGATGCATTTCAAAATTCACCATGCGCCAAAGGATTATTGGCGATTTACCCCCGAAGGTCTTGAGTTGCTCTTGGCACGATTCAAGATATTAGATTGCACGCTGGAAGGCGATCGCAAAAGGCCCAAAGGAGTCTGGATAACGGCACGCAAAATCTCTTCAAAAGAGGAGTGGGGGAAATTACCTCCTTTAAGGATCGTCAAGAGTGATGATAGACTATGGAGTAAGTGGAAAAGGAAATTCAGAAGAGAGGGGAGGAAGATCGCCTAATTCCTTTGGATCATTCAAATGGTGGAGTCCCTTTATCAGAACGTTGCTGTTGGAGAGATGAAAGGGTGGATCAGGAAGGAGCTGCTTTACCTTCTTCCTTCGCACTTTTTCCAAGATCCTGTGAGGTCAGCCATCGCATTAGGAGGAAAGTGTATTCAGGAATCAAAATGGCGGTGGGCAGGGTTCTTAGAATTGCCGGAGGGGAAGAAAATATTCTTAAAGCGGGATCTAACCAAGGACTGGATAGAATCGTTAAAATACATGATGTTCCCATCAAAAGGGAGAAAAGAGTGGTTTATCGCTTATCAGATGGGAAAACGGCATCTCAATATTCCAAAACCCATGGGCTGGTTGGAGCGTATCCACCGAGGTTTGGTCACAGAGAGTTATTATCTCTCGGAAGCCGTCGCTCCAAAAGGGTCATTACCGGACCTCTTGAGGCAAGAGAAGATACCAGGCGAATTGGTGAAGGCCGTTTTAAGAATGCACAATACGGGATTGTTCCACCAGGACCTTCATGCCGGTAATTTCTTATGGGATGGAGAGTCTTTATTTCTCATCGATCTACACCGCTCAAGGCTCATCCGTTCCCTCTCCTTGAGACAGAGATTGTGGAACATTGCTCAGCTCTTTCATTCGCTCCGAACAGTTTGGGGGAGGGAGGATTACGAGACATTTCTTTTTCAATATTTTGGAGGCGATTCGGTGTTCCCGAAAAAAAAAGAGGAGTATCTCCAACGAGTTTATTTTGATATGGATCGTCTTCAAAAAAGGCAGTGGAAAAGTCGGACCAAGCGTTGCCTAAAGGAGAGCACAGAATTTTCTGTCAAAGAAGAAAAGGGAGCTACTTATTACCATCGGCGAGATTTTCCCTATGACCGTTTGGAAAAGGCACGAGAACAGCATCTTTCCATTGCCCAGGAAACTCCCCATTTATTGCTGAAACAAAGCCCTGAGGTATTGGTTTCCATCTTCTATGAAGGAGAAAGCAGGATTTGTGTGAAGCAATACGCTTACCTTCAAGGGTGGGAGCGTCTCAAAGAGCGATTCCGTCGCTCCAAAGGACTTAAAGCATGGTTAGGAGGGTATGGATTACAGGTAAGGGGAGTTTCCTCCATTAAACTTCTTGGCCTTATGGAACGAAAGCGTTGTTTAGGAAAGGTCGAAAGTTTATTATTCATGGAGGCACCTGAAACAGGGGAGGAAATGGATCGCTTTCTATGTAAAGGCTTTCATGGGAGCAAAGAAAAAAGAGATTTAGTGGCAGCATTTGCTGGCTGGCTTGCCTCCCTTCATCAGAAGGGAATTTACCATCAAGATATGAAAGCGTGTAACATTCTCGTTTCAAAAATGGATCACGGTTGGGATTTTCGATTGCTGGATCTGGAGGACGTCCAATTAAATCAGGAAGTAAATGAAAAGAAATTATTTAACAATTTGCTTCAACTCAACACTTCCATCCCACCCCTTATCACTCTCAAGGATCGCCTAAGATTCCTCAGGGAGTATCTAAAACGGCGGCCAATTCTCAAGGATAAAAAGAATTTTCTTTTTCGGCTCATCAAGAAAAGCAGGGAAAGGGGCACTGTTTACGTCTCCCCCTCTGGGGTGGTTGAGGAGAAATTGAGTTGAGCGAAAGTAAGATTGCTTCTACACCTTGGGCTTATGGGATGGTCTCCCTTTCGCGAGATGAGATTCACGATAAAGTGGTCGAGATCGCTCGAGGAGAACCCAGAGGTCGAGCTTTGGATGTGCCTACGGGGACAGGAATCCTGGCAGATCGACTGAAAAAGATGGGATTTCAAGTCTCATGCTGTGATATTGATCCTTCTTATTTTTCGGCACCTGATTTGAAACTTGATCTCGGAGACCTAAATCAATCGCTTCCTTATCCCTCCTCTTCCTTCGATTTAATCACCTGTGTGGAAGGAATCGAACACCTGGAGAATCCCTTTAATGCCATACGGGAATTTTCTCGCCTCCTTCGACCTGGAGGAAAATTGATTCTCACCCTGCCAAATTACCTTAATATCGAAAGGAGATTGAGGTTTCTCGTTACTGGACTTTTTTCTAAAATCCCTTCTCCGAAGAAAATAGGGAAAGAACGTTTTGAAGACCTCTGGATGCTTCACCTCACACCGTTGACTTATCCCATTCTGAAGTTGATGATGGAACATTCGGGGTTTAAGATTCTCCGCATCGAAAAGGACAAAGAAAAGAAGCGGATGAAATGGCTGCTTCCTCTCGTATGGGCCATCCGGGGATACAGTTTCTTCTGGTCGGAAGAGAAAAAAGAAGACTACCATTTGAAGAACACCCTTTCGGATTCACTGATCATGGGAGGCAATACCCTGATCGTGGTCGGAGAGAGAGAGAAGGGATGAGGGTAGGATATTTCATCAGGAATTATGTATTGAGTGGGACCGATGGAAAACCTGCCCTCTCCGGCGGAGTCAAGGTGGTTTCCCAGCATGTGAAGATGCTTAATGAGGCTGGCATCGAGGCTTTGCTCCTGACAAGAAACGTCCAAACCAATCTGTATCTGGGGGAGTTAAATCTATTCGATCGCCCCGTTGTTTTAGGGAAAGAAGAGGATCTTCCCAATTGCGACATCTATGTCGGTACAAATTTCAACGATGTGAAGATGCTTTTCCAGAGAGGAAAAGGCCGGATTGCCCATCTGTGCCAGGGGTATGAACCCATCGACTTTAAATCGAGACTCGAAGAAAAGGTGATCACGGAGAAATATTCGAGAAAGGGCATTTTGTCCTTATGGCGATATGCAGACGGATGGAAATTTAAAAAGCGGATAAAGAAGATTGAATTGATCTACAATTTGCCTACCGTTAAGGCAGCCGTATCGAAACATCTGGTTGAGTTGATCGAAAAGCGCTACCGCCAGCCATGTTTCCTGATCCAGAACGGGATCGATCCAAAAATATTTTACCCCAATCCCATGAGACCGTGGGGTCAAAACAGCAAGATCAAGGTATTGTCCGTTGGTCCAATCAATGTTGGTTTTAAAGGTATTCCGGACACACTCCAGGCGATGAAGATATTGAAGGAGAAAGGAGTTCAGATAGAATTTATTAGAGTTTCTCCCCACCCTCCTTCAGAGAGGGAAGAGTTGGGAAAGGTCGTTGACCGGTATTATATGAATCTAAAGGAACAGGAAATGGGAGAAGTATACCGGGATGTCGATATCTTTATTTCAACATCCCTTGAGGGAGAAGGTTTCGGTTTGCCCGCCATGGAAGCGCTCGCGTGCGGTGTTCCATCTATCCTGACTGAAATATCGAGTTATAAGAATTTTGGAGAAAGGAAAGATTTCGCCTATTTTGTCCCTGTTCACCAGCCAGACCGCGTTGCTGAAGGAGTTTTGGAATTGATTGAGAATCGAGGCTTAAGGGAAAGGTGTCAAGAAAATGGGATCATGATAGCAAAAAATTTTACCCTCCAACAAACCAAAGAAGATCTATTGAATTTTATTAAAGGCCTTCAGTGATGGTAAAATTAATCGAACATGCCCCCGAGGGAGTTCATCTAAACGTACTAAATTACTTAAACGAACATCCCAGGGGTTTTGTTCTCGATGCCCCTTGTGGCCAAGGGGCCATCTCGCAAGATTTAGAAAAAATGGGATTTAAGGCTTTTTTGGGGGACATTGAAAGAAATAATATTCTTTATCGAAATGGAAGATTTGTTCAGCTTAATTTAAATACTTTTCTTCCTTTTAAAAATCAAACATTTGATTATTTGATCTGCGTTGAAGGAATTGAACATTTAGAAAACCCTCATCATTTGGTCAGGGAATTTGCAAGAGTTCTGAAAGAAGGAGGCCATCTCATCATTACCACCCCTAATGTCATGACGATTAAATCGCGTTGGAGATTTCTTTTCTATAGTTATTTAGATTACTTCCGATATTTCGGGCCCATCCCCTCATATGAAAAGCATCAAATTCATGAATATGATCATCAACACATTAACCCTCTCTTCTATGAAGAGATAAAGTTTATTTTGACGAAATATGGTTTTAGGATCAGGACGATTTTGACCAATCGGATGGTGAAGAAGAGGATCTGTGGATTTTCGATCATCAAACGGCTCATCTTATATCAAACTAAGAAGAAATTTCCAGATGATCCCAATTATCTATCCGATATTCTCCTTGAAGGAGAAATTCTAATCATAGTGGCTCAGAAGTAGAGCGATGGGAATAAACGAAATAAAGGATTTATCCGTCGTTATTGTCAATTGGAACACAAAAAACCTTTTGATTCAATGTCTACAGTCACTGAAACAGACCCTTCAGACATTAAGGACCGAAATATTTGTAGTTGATAACGGATCAACAGATGGAAGTAAAGAGAAGGTAAGAGAGGGATTCCCAGAGGTGGTGCTTATTGATAATCCATCTAATCTCGGATTTGCCAGAGCCAATAATCAAGCAATGAGGTTGTCAACAGGAAAATATACCCTCCTTCTCAATCCGGATACTCAGGTGAAGGAAGGGGCCATTGAGACTCTGAAGGCCTTTATGGACAATCATCCGGAGGCAGGTGTGGTCGGAGCTCAGCTTTTGAATTCCGATGGCTCGAAACAAAACTCCATTGCCAATTTTCCATCCTTGGCCACCGAACTGCTTAATAAGAGCCTTCTCCGCGGGCTTTTTCCAGGTCGGTTCCCAGGGAAGGAGAGAGCCTATTCTGAACCCATTGAAGTTGATTCGGTCATCGGTGCCTGTATGATGGTAAGGCGGGAGGCGATGGAGCAGGTGGGATTGTTGGATGAGGAGTATTTTCTCTTTCTCGAAGAGACGGATTGGTGTTATCGGATCAGGAGGGCAGGCTGGAAAATCTACCACCATCCCAAGGCAGAGATCTACCATTTTCAGGGAAAGAGTGCGGAGAAGGATAAAAAGAGGGCAAAGGTGGAGTATTACCGTTCCCGCTACCAATTTTTTAAAAAGAATAGAGGGTTCTGGCGGTGGTTCGTTCTCTTGATCGGTTTGCTGATTAAATTGGGGGTTGAATTTCTTTTTATGGCTATTGCTTGCATACTTACCGCTTTTGCAGTAAAAAAGTGGAGAAATAAATTTTCAACTTATGCCTATCTGCTGGGGTGGCACCTCAAAGGATGCCCCGGAGGAATGGGGTTGAAGGCAACGAAATGATCACAGCACATGAAAAAGGGGACAGGCTACTTTTTTGAGATTTTTCCACTTATATTGATTTCACAAAATATGATCAATTTATATCAAAATACAAAAATAGATTTCATAAAAAGTTGCCTGTCCCCTTTTTAAATAAAGGAGAGTTTTATGATCGGCATTGCGGTAGTGGGGGCTGGGGCATGGGGGAAGAATCATATTCGGGTCTTTTCAGAGATCCCCGATGTCCATTTGAAGTATGTTTGTGATTCCGATCCATCCAGGCTCACAAAACTTCAGAAGTCCTACCCTCAGTCAAAGATGGTAGAAAATATAAATCCCATCTTGCAGGACCCGGAGATTAAAGGAGTCGTCATCGCCTCATCCGCTATTTCACATTTTCCACTGGCCCAAAAAGCTCTCCTGGGAGGAAAGGATGTATTGGTGGAAAAGCCATTGGCTCTTAATGTGAGGGATGCCGAAGAATTGGTTGGAATCGCCGAAGAGAAGGGCCGTATCCTCATGGTCGGCCATCTCTTGATTTACCATCCTGTGTTTGATCGATTGAAGGAGATGATCGCCTCGGAAGAACTGGGAAAGATCCATTATATCTATACACAGCGGGTCAATCTCGGCATCATCCGTCAGGACG
>OGCL01003174.1_pt1 | contig 10094 bp, 11 predicted proteins | sample 1570041 | NCBI WGS metagenome assembly OGCL01 (sample SAMN06266162, study PRJEB24511) | hot springs metagenome | isolation source: Hot spring water | place: South Africa: Limpopo | collected 2015-06-22 | reverse complement strand
CGGGGGGCGCGAGCGCGGCATTCGGCTTGCGTCCGATCCCGAAACTTGGTTACCAGGGTTACCAGTTACCACCCCGGTTACCACCTGAACCGAGTTACCACCCAACTGACGACCCGCCCTCCGTGGCGGGTTTTTGCGTTTCTATGACCGAACGACTGCGCGTCGAGTATCGCATGATCGAGACGCTGATTCCCTACGCCCGCAATCCGAGGACGCACACCGAGGCCCAGATCGCCAAGATCGCCGCCAGCATCGTCGAGTTCGGCTGGACACAGCCCATCCTCGTCGACGGCGCCAACGGCATCATTGCCGGCCACGGCCGCCTGGCGGCAGCGCGCAAGCTTGATCTGGTTGAGGTGCCGGTGATCGAACTCGGACACCTCACCCCGGCACAGAAGCGGGCCTACGTGATCGCCGACAACCGCCTGGCGCTAGACGCCGGGTGGGACGAGGAACTGCTCTCCCTGGAACTGGCCGAGTTGTCCGAGGCGGGTTACGACCTGACCATGACCGGCTTCTCCGTTGATGAGATCGAGGAACTGCTGGTTGGTGCCGAGCAGGCACTGCAGGACGAGGACTCTGATGGTTCAGAGGAAGATGCTGCCGACGATGTGCCGGAGACGCCGGCCAATCCGATATCGCGTCCCGGCGATGTCTGGCAGATTGGCGCGCATTGTCTGATCTGTGGTGATGCCACCGATCCGGCCGTCGTCCGGACGCTGATGGCGGGCGAGCAGGCTGCCTTGTGCTTCACCTCGCCACCCTATGGCAACCAGCGGGACTACACGAACACCATCATCGATTGGGATGCCCTGATGCGGGGCGTCTTTGCCAACCTGCCGATGGCCCCGAACGGCCAGGTGTTGGTCAATCTCGGCCTCATTCACCGTGAGCAGGAAGTCATTCCCTACTGGGACGGCTGGCTCGACTGGATGCGCACCCAGGGCTGGAGGCGCTTCGCCTGGTATGTATGGGACCAGGGGCCGGGGTTGCCCGGCGACTGGAATGGCCGACTGGCCCCGTCCTTCGAGTTCGTCTTTCACTTCAACCGCAAGGATTCCGAGCCGCGCCGGCCGAACAAGATCGTGCCCTGCATTTATGCGGGCAAGGATACCCACTTGCGCGGCGACGGCACCAGCGCCGGCGGCATGCGCAACAAGGACGGCAGCCGGACGGCCTGGAACCATGCTGGGCGGGTGACGCAGGAGACCAAGATTCCGGATGCCGTGATCCGCATCATGCGGCACAAGGGCAAGATCGGGCAGGACATCGACCACCCGGCCGTGTTCCCGGTGGCGCTGCCCCAATTCGTGCTGGAGGCTTATACCGACGAAGGCGATATCGTCTTCGAACCCTTCTGCGGCTCGGGCACGACCCTGCTGGCGGCAGAGCGCACCGGCAGAAAGGTGCGCGCCACCGAGATCGCCCCGGAGTATGTGGATGTCGCCGTGAAGCGCTTCCAGCAGAACTATCCCGAGGTGCCGGTGACGCTCATGGCGACGGGGCAGACCTTCTCAGCGGTGGCCAGCGAGCGCCTGGGAGTGCCGGCATGACGATCTCCTGGCTCGCCGACAAGATCGAGCAGTGGCCGACCGTGAAGCTAGTGCCCTACGCCCGCAACGCCCGCATCCATACCGAGGCGCAAGTCGCCCAGATCGCCGCTTCGATTGCCGAGTTCGGTTTCACCAATCCGATCCTGGCCGGCTCCGACGGCGTGATCGTCGCCGGGCATGGCCGGCTGGCGGCGGCGCGGAAGCTCGGGCTTCCTACCGTGCCGGTCGTGGTGCTCGACCACCTGACGCCGACCCAGCGCCGAGCCCTGGTGATCGCGGACAACCGCATTGCCGAGAACGCCGGCTGGGATGAAGCGATGCTGCAGGTGGAGTTGGCCGCGCTGCAGGACGATCAATTCGACCTGTCTCTGACTGGCTTCGATGCTGATGCCCTGGCCGACCTGCTGGCCGGTGAGGAAATGACCACCGAGGGGCAGACCGACGAGGATGCCGCGCCAGAGGTGCCGGAGATGCCGGTGGCCCGGCCGGGCGACGTCTGGGTCTGCGGTGACCATCGGGTGATCTGTGGTGATGCTACTGACCCGGACGCCTACGCCAGCGTGCTCGGCGACGAGATTGCCGACATGGTTTTCACCGACCCGCCCTACAACGTGAACTACGCCAACAGCGCCAAGGACAAGATGCGCGGCAAGAACCGCGCGATCCTCAACGACAATCTCGGCGAGGGCTTCTACGATTTCCTGCTGGCGGCACTGACACCAGTCATGGCGCACTGCCGGGGCGGCATCTACGTGGCGATGTCTTCCAGCGAACTGGATACGCTGCAATCCGCTTTCCGTGCTGCCGGTGGGCATTGGTCGACGTTCATCATCTGGGCGAAAAACACCTTCACCCTGGGGCGGGCCGACTACCAGCGCCAATACGAGCCGATCCTCTACGGCTGGCCAGAGGGTGGCGAACGCCACTGGTGCGGAGACCGCGACCAGGGCGACGTCTGGCAGATCAAGAAACCGCAGAAGAACGATTTGCACCCGACTATGAAGCCAGTGGAACTGGTGGAACGGGCTATCCGCAATTCCAGCCGACCAGGAGATACTGTCCTTGATCCCTTCGGAGGTTCTGGCACGACGTTGATCGCGGCTGAGAAGTCGGGGCGCCATGCGCGACTGATTGAACTTGACCCGAAGTATGTCGATGTGATCGTGCGCCGCTGGCAGGACTATACCGGGGCGCAGGCCACCCGGCAGTCGGATGGTGCAGCGTTTGGCACGCTGTCAGTCGGTGGGGAACTCCGGCAGGAGATCGCCGCTGGTGATGTCGGCCACGTAGCAGACGTTGCGGAACTCGCCGGGATCGTCGGCGAGGATGACACCGCCGACTGACTGTATCGCCACGCCGTACCTGCGGGTGAGCGTCGTCAGTTCGGCGATGAATTTGTCGTAGTTGGCTTCGAGTTGCGGGGTGGTGACGACGGCGGCCATGTCGATCTCCTTACGCGGCTTCGGCTTCGAAGGACTCGTCGGTCACCTCGCAGTGGATCACGAAGCCGGTGAGGTAAGGCAGCCCCTTGGGGATGCCGTACTGCTTGCTGGTCTGGCGGCCAATCGTCCAGCCCATCCACCGCGTCACGGCGGCGTCGATGGCCTGCTTGATGTTGTGGCCCCGCAGCATCTCGTTCAGGACGTCGTCGGCAAAGTGCCGCCCGTGGCGACTGTCTAGGAAGACCCTGACCGATTCGAGGGGCTGGCAGGTGGCGTCCGAGATCGCGGTCATCGCGATGGGCCAAGCGGCTTGGGCGTCGTTGTTCATCGTGCCCCAAAAGCCCCAGGCTTCGTTCTGTGTGGCGGGGATTTGCTTGGTGGTGGTCATTTCTGTCTCCTTGGTTGATGGTTGCGACACCCGTATGAACGCGCTGTTTGATTGAGAAGCCAAGCGCTTTCTGAATCATTTTTTCGGGGCGGCGGCGAGTATCGCCACCCCGTCTCGATCAGACGATCCTGTAGATGCGTTCGCTCCCTTCGGGCTTCTCGGACGCAAGGTTGATCCCGAGTTTCTTTTTGAATGCCCCGGCGAAGGTGCCGCGCACCGTGTGCGCCTGCCAACCGGTGGCTTCGCATATCTGGTTGATGGTGGCGCCCTCGGGACGCTGCAACATCTGGATCACGGTGGCCTGTTTGCTGTTTTCCCGAGTGCGGGGCTTGCCCTCGACGCCGACCTTGAGCAGTCGCTGGGCGGCAGCCTGTTTCTCTTGCGTCCAGTTGGCCTCAGCGGCCGACACGGCGGCCTCGACCTCGGGGTCGGAATGAGTGGTGGCAGGTGCCGGCAGGTCGCGCCCAAGGGCCACGTAACCCTCGGCGGCGACGAAGTAGTTGTCCTGGCCGTCGCGGGTGATCAGGGCCTTATTGAACAAGCCTTGGATGACTTTGTGCCGGGCACCGCCCTTGACGTTGTCGGGAAACCAGACGATCTGGCCGTTGGTCTGGTCGATGGCGTGTTCGAGGATGTCGTATTGGGTTGTGCTGAGTGTGATGCGGGTAGTCATGGTGATCTCCTGGTGGTGGGTGTTGTTCAGTCTTCGAGAACGATGCGTCCGTCGAGGGTGATCCAGAGGCGGGCATCCTCGATCGTGGCCATCTCGCGCGTCCCGCGGCCGGTGGACATCCAGACGCCGTCTTTGCCCGTGTAGGTGTAGGTCTTGCCGTCGTGGCGAACCTCGCAAGGCCTGCCGGCGAGGAACTCGATCTCGACGTTCATCCGGCCGCGCAGGCGATGGTTGGTGTCGGTCACGTTGGCGTTGATGGTCTGGGTGGTCATGCTCTGCTCCTGCGTTGTTTGATGGTGATTGCATGAACGCGCTGTTCCGGAGGAAAGCCAAGCTCTGAATCGCGAAATGTTCGCGAATCCGCACCTGGCTTGATGTAAATCAGGTCGGACCGCCCTTCAAAACCTTGATGCCCTCGAGTGCCATGGTGAGCACGGCGGTCTGGTAGGCGACCTGCGCCAGGCCAGGCACGTCACGGGCATCGTCGATCATGGTGTCGACGGTTGATCGGCTGATTGCGCGCATCGCCGCGCATGCGGCTTCCTGTTGCGCTTCCGTGGCCTCGCGGATTGCCGGGTATAGGCGGATCAGGGTGGTCAGGGCGTCGTGGGCGAGTCGCTTGCCCAGTGTGTCGATCAAGTCGTGGGTGGTGTTCACAGGGTTCATGGCAGCCTCCTTGCTTGGTTGATGGTGATCGTATGAACGCGCTTCTTTTGAGGAAAGCCAAGCTCTGAATCGCATCGTTCTGAAATATCTGCGATGGGCTTGATGTAGATCATGGGTCTGTCGATACGCGCCTACGCCCGGCATCGCGGCGTGTCTCACGTGGCGGTCAGGAAGGCAATCGAGAGCGGGCGCATCACGCCCAATGCCGATGGCACTATCGACCCGCAACGGGCTGATGCCGAGTGGGCGAAGAACACCGTATCGCCGCGTTCGGGCACGCGCGCCAGGCCCATCCGGGCCACCGTGCCGCAGGAGACCGCCGCCAGCGCGCCCGCAGGCGACGCCCACACTGCCTTGCCTACCGGCGGCGCGTCCCTGCTGCAGGCACGCACGGTCAACGAGGTGGTCAAGGCGCAGACCAACAAGCTGCGCCTGGCGAAGCTCAAAGGAGAACTGGTCGACCGCTCGCAGGCCATCGCCCACGTCTTCAGGCTGGCGCGGGCCGAACGGGAGGCCTGGATCAACTGGCCGAATCGCATCACGCCGATCCTCGCGGCGGAGCTGGGCATCGATGAGCACACCCTGTTCGTGGCGCTCGATGTCGCCGTACGCGCGCATCTGGAGGAACTGGGCGAGTTTGTGCCGAAGGTGGACGGATGATGGCCGACGACTACGACGGGGCGCGCGAGATCGAAGGCGCCTGGCGCGAAGGGCTGCGGCCCGATCCACGCCTGACCGTATCCGAATGGGCCGAGCGCTACCGGATGCTCTCGACCAAGGAATCGGCCGAGCCCGGGCGCTGGCGCAATGCGCGCACACCGTACCTGCGCGAGATCATGGACTGCCTGTCGCCAACGTCACCCGTGGAGCGGGTGGTGCTCATGAAGGGCGCGCAGTTGGGCGGCACGGAACTGGGCCTGAACTGGGTGGGCTACGCCATCCACCACGCGCCCGGCCCGATGATGATCGTCTGGCCGACGACCGAGATGGCGCAGCGGAACTCCAAGCACCGTATCGATCCCCTCATCGAGGAGTCGCCGGTGCTCAAAGACATCATCGCGCCGGCGAGGAGCCGGGACTCCGGCAACACCGTGCTGATGAAGGAGTTTCGCGGCGGCGTGCTGGTGATGACCGGGGCCAACTCGGCGGTGGGCCTGCGCTCGATGCCGGTGCGCTACCTCTTCCTCGACGAGGTGGATGCCTATCCGCTGGACGTCGATGGCGAGGGTGACGCGATTCACCTGGCCGAAGCGCGCACCCGGACCTTCGCGCGGCGCAAGATTCTGCTGGTGTCCACGCCGACCATCGCGGGGGCGAGCATCATCGAGCGGGAGTTCGAGGCATCCGACCAGCGTCGCTACTTCGTGCCGTGCCCGCATTGCGGACACCGCCAGTGGTTGAGGTTCGAGCGGCTGCGCTGGGAACGCGGAGAGCCGGACACCGCCGCCTATCTCTGCGAGGCGTGCGAAACGGCAATTGCCGAGCATCACAAGCCTAGGATGCTGGAACTTGGGGAATGGATGGCGCAAGGAACCGGCACGAGCGCAGGGTTTCACCTCTCCAGCCTCTACAGCCCCTGGCGCAAGTGGCGCGAAATTGCGGCGTCGTGGGAGAAAGCAGCCATGTCGGAAAGTCGTTCGGTGGCGATCATCAAGGCGTTCAAGAACTCCGAGCTGGGCGAGACCTGGATCGAGGAGGGTGAGGCCCCAGACTGGCAACGCCTGCTGGAGCGGCGTGAGGACTACCCGATTGGCACCGTGCCTGCGGGCGGCCTACTGCTGACTGCTGGTGCCGACGTGCAGAAGGATCGCATCGAAGTCTCCATCTGGGCCTTCGGGCGCGGGAAGGAAGCGTGGCTCGTCGAGCATCGGGTGCTGATGGGCGATACCGCTCACGATGAAGTGTGGACGCGCCTCGGTGGGCTGATTGACGAGACCTGGACGCACGCATCCGGGGTTCAGATGCCGCTGACCCGGCTGGCGCTCGATACCGGCTTCGCCACGCAGGAGAGCTACGCCTTTGTGCGGGCTTGCCGCGATTCACGGGTGATGGCGGTGAAGGGATCGGCCAGGGGCGCGGCCCTGATCGGCACGCCGACGGCGGTGGACGCCACGGTCGGCGGCAAGAAACTGCGCCGCGGCATCAAGCTGTTTACCGTGGCGGTCGGGCTGGCCAAGCTGGAGTTCTACAACAACCTGCGCAAGGCGGCAGACGTGGCAGAGGACGGCGTCACGATCTGTTACCCCGCCGGCTTCGTGCATCTGCCCAAGGTGGATGATGAATACCTGCAGCAACTGTGTGCCGAGCAGCTCGTCACCCGCCGCGACCGCAACGGTTATCCGGTGCGCGAATGGCAGAAGATGCGCGAACGCAATGAGGCCCTCGACTGCTACGTCTATGCCCGCGCGGCAGCGAGTGCCGCCGGCCTCGACCGTTTCGAAGACCGGCACTGGCGCGAAATTGAACGACAACTGGGACTGCCTCCGCCCGAGACGGTCACCGAACCCAACCACGAGGCCACCGAATCCGGTGGCCTTGTCGTTTCTGCGCGCCGGGATACCGCGCGGCGCGTGATCAAGAGCCGCTGGATGAGGTAACGCATGACGCTGCAAGCCCGCATCGAAACGATGGCTGGCCGCATCCGCCAGGAGTTCGATGCCACGAACGAGCGCATCGGCAACCTTGCGCTGCTCGCCACGCCGCACAAGGAGAGCCTCGTGGCGGCGATCAACGACGTGCGCGTCATGCAGAGCACGGGTGTAACGATTTCCACCGATCCGGGCAATGCGCTCGGGGTCGGCCCGGACGGCGGGCTCCATTGCCCGGCCGTCATCGTGTCAACACTGCACTGGTAAAGGAGCCCCAATGGCCACCATCAAGATCCACAAGACCACCACGCTGCCCGGAACACTGGAGGGGCATGCCGTCTACCTCGTTGCGCCGGCGGCCAAGCCCAACTACGTCGAGATGTATGTCACCAGTGCCGACGGATCGAGCGCCCGTCGCGTGATCAACGCGGACGACATCCAGGCGATGATCGACGCGGCGGTGGCCGGCATCTCGACCGGCATCGAGATCGTCGCCGACATCGCGGCCCGAAACGCACTGACCCCGAGCAACGGCAAGTATGTTCTGGTGCTCGACGCCAGTGCCGATCCGACGGTGGGCAGCGGGGCCGCCTCCTACGTCTGGCGGCAGGCGACCAGTCAGTGGATCAAGCTCACCGAGTACGAGTCGCTCGATCTGACCATCACCTGGGCGATGATCCAGGGCAAGCCGGCCTCGACCCCGGCCGCCATCGACGCGGCGGTGGCCAACAGCCACACCCACGCCAACATGACCCAGCTCTCCAAGGTCGGCGAGGATGGCGCAGGTGACTTCACCTACAACGGCCAACCTCCGCGTGCGCGCCTGGAAACGGCGGGCTGGTAAGCGATGTCCGCGCTCCGTTTCACCAAGGTCGTGGCGAGTCTTCCTGCCACGCTCGACCCGCACACCCTGTATCTGGTGCGCGCGGGGGCGGGTTTCGACCTCTATCTCTCGGATGCTACGGGCGCCATCGCCTATCCGGTAAATGTACCGGCGCAGGCATGGCCGAAGCGTTCGGCCACGCCGACCATTGTCGGCGACGCAAATGGCACCGCGCTTACCACCCAGGCGCTGACCTCCGGCCGGCAGTACTTCCTGCCGCTGACGGTGCCGCGCAAGGTCATGCTCGCGGGACTGCGCCTTTCGGTGACCACGGCCGCATCGGGCACCGCCGCCATCGGCCTCTATGCCAACGCGCAGGTGTCGGGCGACGATGCGCCGGGAGCGCTGCTGGCCAGCGTCACCGGGCTCTCCACTGCCTCGACCGGCGACAAAACGGGGAGCCTCAATTTCGCGCTGCTGCCGGGCACGCTCTACTGGATGAGCCTCATTGCATCCGCTGCTGCGACGGTGCGGGCACTGGCAGTCGGGGGCATTCAGTCATCACTGGGCCGTACTCCGAACAATACGACCGTGGTCTCGCATCTCTATGCCGCCGGCAGCGGTTCGACCCTGCCCGGGAACGCGCCGACGGCCCTGACTGCCGGCACCGGCAACTGCCCGGCCGTCTATCTCGTGGAGTGACGCGTGGCCTACACCCTCGAACAACTCGAAGCGCTCGAAGCGGCACTCGCCAAGGGCGAGCGGCGCGTCACCTTCGCCGACAAGACGGTGGAGTATCGCTCCATCGAGGAAATCAAGGACGCCATTCGCGAGGTCAAGCGCCAGATCGACCGCCTCGACGGCCAATCCGGCCTGTGGCCCAAGGCGCCGCGCCAGATCCGCGTCACCACGAACAAGGGACTCTGAATGCGCTGGTTCTCGAAACTTCGCCGCCGTTTCTTCGGCGGCACGCCGGTCTACGACGGGGCCGGCGGCGGTCGGCGCACGCTCGCCTGGATGCCTGGCAACCTCGGCGCGGTGGCGACGCTGGCCTACGCCCAGGATGCCTTGCGCGCCAAGAGCCGCGACCTCGTGCGCCGCAACCCCTGGGCGGCGGCGGGGCTGGAGGCCTTGGTGTCGAACGCCATCGGCACCGGCATCAAGCCGCAGAGCATGGTCGAGGACACTGGCGTGCGCGAGGCGATTCACGCCCTCTGGTGGGATTGGTGCGAGGAAGCCGACGCGGCGGGACTCACCGACTTCTACGGTCTGCAGGCGCTCGCCACCCGCGCGATGCTCGAAGGCGGCGAGGCCTTCATCCGCATTCGTTACCGCCGGCCCGAGGATGGGCTGGCGGTGCCGATGCAGGTGCAGGTGCTCGAGGCCGAGCACGTGCCGGTTACCCACAACGCCGTGGCCGAGAACGGCAACGCCATCCGCTGCGGCATCGAGTTCGACCGTCTGGGACGCCGCGTCGCCTATTGGATGCACACGAGCCATCCCAACGACGCGCTGGCCTCGCCCATGAGCGGGCAGGGCGGATCGCTTCATGATCTCGTGCGGGTGGAGGCTGCCGAGGTGTTCCACCTCTTCCGGCCGCTGCGCCCCGGCCAGATTCGCGGCGAGCCGTGGCTCGCGCGGGCGCTGGTCAAGCTCCACGAACTCGACCAATACGACGACGCCGAACTGGTGCGCAAGAAGACGGCCGCGATGTTCGCCGGCTTCATCACGCGCCTCTCCCCGGAAGACAACCTCGTCGGCGAGGGCGTGGCTGACGAGGGCGGGGTGGCGCTCGCCGGGCTGGAACCGGGCACCCTGCAGATTCTGGAGCCGGGCGAGGACATCAAGTTCTCGGCCCCGGCCGATGTCGGATCGAGCTACGCCGAGTTCATGCGCCAGCAGTTTCGCGCGGTGGCGGCCGCGATGGGCATCACCTACGAGATGCTCACCGGCGACCTCAC
>OGCL01003173.1_pt1 | contig 10095 bp, 8 predicted proteins | sample 1570041 | NCBI WGS metagenome assembly OGCL01 (sample SAMN06266162, study PRJEB24511) | hot springs metagenome | isolation source: Hot spring water | place: South Africa: Limpopo | collected 2015-06-22 | reverse complement strand
GCAGCGCCGATCGCCCGTCGTGTGCTTGACTATCTGTTGCTGGGTGTCTACCCCAGCGAGGAAGACATCTTGGCGGTGCAGCAGGGCCGGGCGGCGGCGCCCATCGGCACGCCACGTCGGGTGGCCGACGTGCCGCTGCCGCGTGGTGTCAATGCCTTTGGCGCCGAGGTGGACGGCGAGGTGATCGGCCAGCCGTCCGACCCCGCGCGGCCGCCGGTGCCGCCGTCTGGCGCGTCGGCCGCATCCGTGCCGCTGGCCGCTGCAAGCGCGGTCGTGGCGCCGGCCGCATCCGCACCCGCGGTGCCCAACTCGCCGGCCGCACCGGCACCGCCTGCCCTGCCTGCGCCGTCGGCCCCGGCCACGCGCGACTCTGGAGGCCCGCCATGAGTGTTGCGTTCGACAAGCCCTCCCTGTGGCAGCGCTTGCGCCCGGTGTTCCAGGGTTTTGATCTGCCCTTGGTGGCGGCCATCGTTTTTCTGTCTGCGCTCGCGCTGATCAACATGTACTCGGTCGGCGCAGATCACGGGACGCGCTTCTTCCAGCACGCCCGCAACATCCTGCTGGCGCTTGGGGTGATGTTCGTGGTGGCGCAGGTGCCGCCTCAGCGCATCATGAGCCTGGCGCTGCCGCTGTATGTGGTCGGTGTGGTGCTGTTGCTGGGCGTCGAATTCTTTGGCGTCACGAAGAAAGGGGCCACGCGCTGGCTCAATGTGGGTGTAGTGATCCAGCCGTCGGAGATCATGAAGATCGCGATGCCGCTGATGCTGGCATGGTGGTTCCAGCGTCGTGAGGGCCAGTTGCGGCCACTCGACTTCGGCGTGGCCGCCGGCATTCTGGCGTTACCGGCAGCGTTGATCCTCAAGCAGCCGGATCTCGGCACCACCTTGCTTGTGGTGCTGGCCGGTCTGTATGTGATCTTCTTTGCCGGGCTGAGCTGGCGGCTGATCGTGCCCGTGGTGGCCGTGGGTGCGCTGGGCCTGTCGCTCATCGTGGCTTTCGAGGCCGACATCTGCCAGCCTGAGGTCAACTGGCCCGGCTTGCACACCTATCAGAAGAACCGGGTCTGCACGCTGCTCGACCCCATGTCCGATCCACTGGGCAAGGGCTTCCACATCATCCAGAGCATGATCGCCATTGGCTCGGGCGGGGTCACGGGCAAGGGCTTCATGCAAGGCACCCAGACCCATCTGGAGTTCATCCCCGAGCGCACCACCGACTTCGCCTTTGCCGGCTACGCCGAAGAACACGGCCTGATCGGTGTGCTCGTGCTGATGGTGGGCTTTCTGTGGTTGATCTTCCGCGGCCTGCTGATCGCGTGGCAGGCGCCCACGCTGTTCACCCGGCTGCTCGCGGGGGCCATGGCGCTGAACTTCTTCAGCTATGCCTTCGTCAACATGGGCATGGTCAGCGGCATCCTGCCGGTGGTCGGCGTGCCGCTGCCTTTCGTGAGCTACGGCGGCACCGCCATGGTCACGCTGGGTCTGGGCATGGGGGTGCTGATGTCGATTGCGCGCAGCCGCGGCCTGATGCAGCGTTGACCCTGACGAGACGCAAACCCTGTTGACGCCATGGCGCTAACATCGGCGCCATGACCGATGTTTCTCAACCCCCTCTGGCCGGCGCCAACCGGGCCCACGGCGTGCGCCACGATCCGGTGGACCGCCTGATTCTGGCCGTGGACAGCGCGTTGCGCACCTGCTTTGCCGATCATGCCGCCAGCCGCCCATGCCCGCGCGCAGAGGCCGAAGACGGCCCGCTGTCGGCGGAGGACAAGCGTCTGTCGGCCGCATTGATGCGGGTGAACCACGTGGGTGAGGTCTGTGCCCAGGCCCTGTACGCCTCGCAGGCCTTCGGGACCACCGATCCGGCGCTGAAGGCGCAGTTCGAGCACGCTGCCCGCGAAGAAACCGATCATCTGGCCTGGACGGAGCAGCGCCTCAAGGAACTGGGCGGGCGCACCAGCCTGCTCAATCCGCTGTGGTACGGCGGGGCCTTTGCCATCGGGCTGCTCGCCGCCAAGGCGGGCGACAAGGTCAGCCTGGGCTTTGTGGTGGAAACCGAACGCCAGGTGGAGCATCACCTCAACAGCCACATGGACCGCCTGCCAGCCGGCGACCAGGCCTCTCGGGCCATCGTGGCGCAGATGCGTGACGACGAGGTCGCCCATGCCGACGCCGCCTTGGCGGCCGGCGGCCAGGCATTGCCCGCGCCGGTCAAGGGCCTGATGCGGCTGGCGGCCAAGGTGATGACCACCGTGGCGCACCGCATCTGAGCCGGCATCCGGCTCGGTGGGAAGGAGAGGCCGCCGCTCAGGCGGCAACGATCTCGAAGCTGGTCGTGATCTCGGCGGTCTTGCCGATCATGATGCTGGCCGAGCAGTATTTCTCGTGCGACATCTGAATGGCGCGGGCCACGGCGGTCTCGGTGAGGTTCACGCCGGTCACAACGAAGTGCATGTTCACTTTCGTAAACACCTTGGGATCGGTGTCGGCGCGTTCGGCTGTCAGCTTGACCTGGCAGCCCCGCACGTCGTGGCGCCCCCGCTTGAGGATGAGCACCACGTCATAGGCGGTGCAGCCGCCGGTGCCAGCCAGCACGGTTTCCATGGGCCGGGGGGCCAGGTTGCGGCCTCCGCCCTCAGGGGCGCCGTCCATGTTGATGATGTGGCCACTGCCGGTTTCGGCCATGAAGGCCATGCCGGAGGCGGGCTGCCAGTGGATGGTGCATTCCATGAAAAACGTCCTGTCTGCGGTAACAAAGGCGGGCGTGAAATATGCCACGAGGGCAGGTGCAACGGCCGCGGAACTTTTCTGAATGTAAAGGTTCTCACCCAGAGCTTGTTTCTTGTTTCTCTCCACTTACCTCCCTGGTCGGGAAGTATTGCAGCCCGAGGCCCTCAACGGCCCTCGGGCTTTTTTTTGGGCGGTGTGGGCTGAGCCTGCTCCCCCAAGAGGAGGGGAGTCCTGCGCGCGGCCAGGCCGTCGGCGTAGCATGCCGTATCGGTCTTCGTGGCCATGACAAGGAGCAGCCAGCATGGATCATCGGACAAGACGGTTGTCCGAATGGGCGCGTCACGGCACGGGCTTGCCGCAGGCCGTGGCCGTGTCAGGAGCCGGGCTGCTGGGCTTGGGCGTGGTCTTCTGGGTAGCGGCCCACTGGGCCTACTGGCCTCGCCTGGCTCAGTTCGCCATCCTGCAGGGCGCCTGGTTGGCGTGCTGCGTGGCGGCGGCGCAGCGCCCGGCTTGGCGCACGCCGCTGGCAGTGGTGGCGTTCGCCTCGCTCGGGGGCCTGTTGGCCTATTTCGGGCAGACCTATCAAACGGGCGCCGACCCGTGGACGCTGTTTGCCACCTGGGCGGCGCTGGGCCTGCCCCTGTGCCTGGCTGTGCGGCGTGATGGCCTGTGGGCAGCGTGGGCGCTGGTCGCGCTGACGGGCGTGGCGTTGTGGTGGCAGACCTGGCAAGGCTCGCTGTGGCGTCACGACGGCAACTGGGGGCCGATGTGGCTGGCCTGGGCGCTGGCCGCAGTCATCAGCCTGGCACTGCATCCCACCCTGCATGCCGGCTGGGCACACTGGCGCGGCGCCGGCCGCGTGGCCTGGTTGACCGCCCTGGTGCTGACGCTGCTGATGCTGGGCACGGGGGCGGTGCTCGCCCTGACGCGGCCAGACTGGGGTGGCCCGTGGGCGGTGGCCGGGTTGCTGCTGGCGGGGCTGATGGGCGCGACCCTGCGCGCCAGACCGCGCGACGTCGCGGCGCTCAGCGCCCAGGCGCTGTTGGGCAATGTGCTGCTGGTCGGCGGCCTGGCCAGGCTGTTGTTCGACGGGGCGCGCGGATCGGACGCCGGCGTCTTTCTGCTGCTGGGTCTGATTGCCATGGGCGCGCTCGCGGCCTCGGTGACCTGGATTCTGCGGTGGTCCCGAGCGGACGCCGAAGCGGACGGCGCGGCCCGGCAGCCAGGTGGTGCCGCATGAGCGCCCCGGTGTCTCGCCCCTGGCCGGTGGTGATCCTGACCGCGTTGGGCGCCTGGTTGTCGCTGTTGCCTCTGGTGGGCGTGCTGGCGCTGCTGTTCGGCGACGCTTGGCGCAGTGGGCCGGGGCCGTACGCGTTCGGTGCCCTGTTGCTGGGTGGCGGGCTGACGGTGGTGCGCAGCCGGGGGCTGTCGCTGTTTGTCGAGCAACTGGCCTGGCCGGTGTTGTTGCTGGGGCTGGGGGCACTGACCTTTGGCTTCACGCGAGATCTGAGCGATGAGGGGGCCTTGTGGGCGCTGGCGCTGTGCGCGCTGGGCGTGTCGACGGTGGTGCCGCAGCGCGCGTTCCAGGCCTTGCTGGGCGCGGCGGCCCTGGCATTGGGCCTGATGGCCTGTGTGGAGGCCTTGCCCTGGGCGGGCCGCACGGCGGGCCTGGCTTGGGCGGTGCACGGGGCTGTATGGGCCGTGGGGGCGCTGATGGCGGTGCGGCATGGGGCCGTGCGCCAGGGGTTCGGGCCGGGCGCGCTGGCCTGGGCCGAGGCCGTGCTGGACGGCATGGCCGTGGTGGCGTTGGCCGCCCTGGCCGCGTGGTCGGGCATGACGATGTTGCTGCCGGCGGCGGGCGGCGGGCTGATGGGCCCGGGTGGCACCGGCGGTGCCCACGCATTCGAGCAGTCGGGGCTGGCGTGGGCGGCCGTGTCCGCAGTGGGCGCCGCTGTGGCGGGCGCGCGCGTGTGGCGTGCGTGGCCGCACTGGCGCCGGCCGTGGTGGGTGGCGGTGTGGCTGTGTCTGCTGGCGCTGGCTGCGGTCATCCCGGGCCTGGGCTGGGCGCTGGCGGCGCTGGTGCTGTGTGCCTTGACCCGCCGGCCGTATCTGGCGGGCTGGGCCGCACTGGTGTTGCTGTGGGTGTTGGGCGCCTTCTACTACCAGCTTGCCTGGCCTCTGGCTTGGAAGGCCGTGATGCTGGTGGCGGCCGGTGCCTTGCTGGGTGGTTTGGGTGCCTGGGGCATGCGGGAGCATCGAGAAGCTGCTGTGTCCGGCACAAGGCCTGCGTCCGACCCCCGCTCCGCCCATCCCATCGACCGCCGCGGCCTGATCCTGGCCGGGGCGGCGGTGGCGATGTTGGGCGTCAATGCCGCGATCTGGCAGAAAGAACAACTCATCCGAGAGGGCCAGCCGGTGTTCATCGCGTTGGCGCCCGTGGACCCGCGTTCGCTGATGCAGGGCGACTTCATGGCTCTGGCTTTCGAGATGCCACCGGCGCCCATGGGGTCGGCCGCGGCGCCGGGCTGGCACGAGGCCTTGCCCGGCGGGCAGCGTTGGCACGCCGTGGCGGTGCGCGATGCACGCGGTGTGGCCACGCTCAGGCGGTATGACCGGGGTGAGGGCGCGTTGGCGCCGGGCGAGTTCCGCATCCAGCTCACGCGCAAGCCGCAGGGCTGGACGGTGGTGACCGACGCATGGTTCTTTGCCGAGGGCGAGGCCCGTCGCTGGGAGGCCGCACGCTTTGGTGAGTTCCGCGTCGACGCGCGGGGGCGGGCCTTGCTGGTGGGCTTGCGCGGGGCGGATCTGGCGCCGCTGTGAACCGGAAAGGGGGGCGGAGGCCGGGGGGGCGGTCAGCCCGCAGACTCAGCCCGCCACGGGCCCCCGGGCCCGCGCTGCAAGCTCTTCACGCAGCCGGCGCAGCTTCTCCCGCGGGTCTTCCTTCGGCCCGCCTTCGCCCAGCTTCATTTCGGCCACGAAGCGGCTGGGCATGGCCTGGATGTACTCGCGGCCCTTCTTGCGGCGCTTGAGCACGCTCACGGCCAGGGTTTCGCGTGCGCGGGTGATGCCCACGTACATCAGGCGGCGCTCCTCCTCGATCTGCTGCGGCGAGATCTCGCCTTCTTCGCGGCTGAAAGGCAGCACGCCCTCGTTCACGCCGGCCAGCACCACGTGTGGCCACTCCAGGCCCTTCGAGGCGTGCAGCGTGGTCAGCGTCACCACGTTCTGCTCCCCCTCGCGCTCGGCCAGGGTGGTGATCAGGGCGATGGTCTGGGCCACCTCCAGCACGGTACGGCGTTCGCTTTCGGTGGTCATACCGCCATCGGCCTCCACGTCGCCACCACATCGTTTGGCCACCCAGTCCACGAAGTCCAGCACATTGCTCCAGCGGGCAGCGGCCACCTTCTCATTGTCTTCGTTGTCCATCAGGTGCTGCTCGTAGCCGATGTCTTTGAGCCAGTCCATCAGCAGCGCCTTGGCATCCTCCGAGCCCTGGGTGTGGCGAGCGCGGTACTCCAGGTCGTTCACGTAGCGGCCAAACTCGCGCAGGCCGTCGATGGCGCGTTCTGACAGCGCGGTGGACAGCGACTCGGCGAACAGCGCCTCGAACAGGCTCACTTTCCACTTCGAGGAGAACTCGCCCAGCTTGCCCAGCGTCTGGTGGCCGATGCCGCGCTTGGGCGTGGTGATGGCGCGCAGGAAGGCCGGGTCGTCGTCGTTGTTGATCAGCAGGCGCAGCCAGGCGCACAGGTCGCGGATCTCGGCGCGGTCAAAAAAGCTCTGCCCGCCTGACACCTTGTACGGGATATTGGCCTTGCGCAAGGCCTGCTCGAAGATGCGGGCCTGGTGGTTGGCCCGGTAGAGGATGGCGAAGTGCTTCCAGTCGCCTTTGTCGCTCGCCGGGTAGTCGTGCAGCAGGCGGTTGCGCACCAGGTTGAAGTGGGCCACGGTGCGCTCGGCCTCATGTTCTTCGTTGTCGCACTCCATGAGCTTGACGGGCTCGCCTTCGCCCAGGTCCGACCACAGCGTTTTCTGAAACAGCTTGGGGTTGAGCTGGATGACGTTGTTGGCCGCGCGCAGGATGGCGCTGGTGGAGCGGTAGTTCTGCTCCAGCGGGATGACCTTGAGGTTGGGGAAGTCTTGCGGCAGGCGCTTGAGGTTGTCCAGCGTGGCGCCGCGCCAGCCGTAGATGGACTGGTCGTCATCGCCCACGGCGGTGAAGATGCCCTCCGGCCCCACCAGCAGCTTGAGCAGCTCGTATTGGGTCGCGTTGGTGTCCTGGTATTCATCCACCAGCACGTGGCGCAACTGGCGCTGCCACTTCTGGCGCACGTGTTCGTGCTCCGACAGCAGCTTCAGCGGCAGGCCGATCAGGTCATCGAAGTCCACCGCCTGGTAGGCCAGCAGGCGCTCTTCATAGAGCTTCATGATCTTGGCGGTCAGGGCCTCGTCATCGGTGGCGGCCTGGCTCAGGGCGTGGCCGCTGGTCAGCCCCTGGTTCTTCCACAGGCTGATCTGCCACTGCCAGCTGCGCGCCAGCTTGGCATCGGTGGTGGCGCCCGCATCGCGCAGGATGCTCAGCACATCGTCGCTGTCCAGGATCGAGAACTTGGGCTTGAGGCCCACGGCCTCGCCGTCTTCGCGCAGCAGCCGCACGCCCAGCGAGTGGAAGGTGCACACCAGCAGCTTGCCGGCCGCCTTCGGCCCGATCAGCGCCTTGACCCGCTCGCGCATTTCGGCGGCGGCCTTGTTGGTGAAGGTGATGGCGCCAATCTGCGACGGCGCCAGGTCGGCCCCGTGCCCGGGCTGCAGCAACCGCGCGATCTTGTGCGTGATCACCCGCGTCTTGCCCGAGCCCGCGCCGGCCAGCACCAGGCAGGGCGAATCCAGATGTTGAACCGCTGCCATTTGGGCCGGGTTCATGGTGGAGGGGGCAAAAGACGACATGCAGCGCGGAGAGGCGGGTAATTGGGGACAGAACCACGTGGGTGGGGGGTGACAGGATAGTGGATGTGTCGCACCGAGATGCTTACACTCCGTTACCAGAGGCATTTGCCGCTTGGCGGATGTTGCCATCGCGTGCTGTCGAGCCCCTTACAGCACAACAAGGAGTCCACATGCACCAACATGCTGCCTGCGCCCGCCGCTGGCGCCAAACTGCCGTCGCCTGTCTGTTCGCCTGTAGCGCCGCGGGCGCGCAAGCAGCAGCCTACGAATACAGCTTCACCACCTTCTTCGACCCGACGACGGCCGATGCATTCGACACGCGATCGGTCTTTGAACCGGTTGCGCGCCTGTTGCTGGAAGACACAGAGGGGGGCGTACGCTTCACGCTGAGCCAGCCCATTCACAGCTTTCCTGCGGCGACGTCGGCTGGCACTTTCCTGCAGACGCTGTGGCTGAACGGGCCGACTGGCCAGTGGGCGAGCACGGGCGGTGTGGGACTGGTGGCAGGTACGGGGCGACTGAGCACCCCGGCGGTGCAGGACGCCGGCCTGACGTACAACTGGCGGTTCGAGTTCGCCTCTGGCAGCTTTGCCGAAGGCAACAGTGCTTCGTGGACGGTCACGGGCAGCGGTGTCACGGCCGCCTCGTTCATTCCCTCGTTTGGCTGGCCCATGCTGACGCTGGTCGACGCTGGCGCGCCCTACAACGGCAACCCGGGCGGGGCCTTGAACTTCATCGCGGCGCGGCCGGCGGCCGTGGTGCCCGAACCCGGAACGGTGGCCCTGATGCTGACGGGCCTGGCCGCGCTGGCCGTGGGCGTCAGACGCTCGCGACAAACTCGCCCAACAGTTCAGTGAAGGCCTCGGGCTGCTCCACCGCACTGAGGTGGGCGCAGCCTTGCAGCGTGGCCAGTTCGGCACGCGCGATGCCGCGCGTCAGCGCCTGGGCCACCTCGATCGGCATGCTCTCGTCGTGCGTGCCGGCAATCACCAGCGTGGGTACCTGGATCTGGCCCAGCTTGTCCCAGAGGTCTGCCTCGCACAGGGCGGCCGCGCAGGCCGTGTAACCCTCAGGGTCGGTGCATTCCAGCAGCCGCTGGTGGCGTGACACGGTGGCCGCCCGCTGCTGGCGGAAGCCCTCGCTGAAGAAGCGGTGCATCGTGCTGGTAGCGATCGCACCCAACCCGTGCGCCTCGACGGTGGCGATGCGCTGGCCGATGGCCGCACGGCCCATGTCGTCGTAGCCTGCCGTGGTGTTGGCCAGCACCAGGGCCTTGACCTTGTCCGGAAAGCGCGTGGCCAGTTCCTGTCCGATCAGGCCGCCCATCGACAGGCCCACCCAGACCACCGGCTCGCCGTCGGCCAGCTCGTCAATGAGGCGGGCGGCATCGGCGGCCAGTTCGGTCAGCGTGAAGGGCTCTGCGGGGGTTTGCGAGCGGCCATGGCCGCGCGTGTCCGGGCAGATGACCCGGCAGGTCGCGGCCAGTTCGTTGGCCACGGCGTCCCACATGCTGCCGTCCTGGCCCAGTGCGTGGCTGAACACGATGGTGTGGGCGGCCTCGCCACTGCGCGGCTCACGTACGGTGGCATGCAGCTTGGGTCGTGTCTGCGTGAAGTAGGAGCGGCCCACACCGGGATGCCACGACTGGTCGGCCGGATGGGGCGGAGGCTCCATGCCCAGCTCTTTCATGATGCCCACCGCGCGCGCAAAGCCGGTGTTGGCGGCCGGCACGCCCGCATAGATGGCGATCTGGATCAGCGCCTCGCGCACTTCTTCGGGGGTCAAGGTGTGTGCGTTGCCCGGTGTGAGGGCGCCGCGCAGGTGGATCTCGAACTCGTCCCAGCGGCCCAGTGCGCTGGTCACGGCCAGCACGATGATGCGTCGGGTCTTCCAGTCCAGGCCGGGGCGGCCCCAGACGCCATGCCAGGCGTAGTCGGTGATGAAGTGCTGAAAGCCGGCGTTGAAGGCATTGGCCTTGGCCACAGACTTGTCGACCCAGGCATCGCCCAGGGCGGCACGGCGGTTGCGCATGCCGCGCTCGAAGTCGTGGTCGAAGGGGGTGGGCGGCTTGGAGGACATGGTGTGTGCGAGATCTTCGGGATGTGGCGGGCCAGGCACCGCGGATGCGAGCGTGATTGTGCATGCAGGCGGCGTGCCCGTCATCGCGGGGGTGCCCCCGGTCTTCGCACAATGGCCAAGGGCGCGCGCATCGGTTATGGTCGCGGGCATGTTGACTCACGCTGCCTGGATTCGGGGCCGCTTCGTGCTGGCCGTCTCGTGCATGCTGGCCCTGCTGGCGGGATGTGCATCGGGCCCACAGACGGTGACGCGCGACGGCCCACCCGCGTCCCCCCCACCGGCGGCGGTGCTGGCCGACGCCAAGGTCGAACCACAGGTCGAGCCCATTCGCCAGGGC
>OGCL01003172.1_pt1 | contig 10103 bp, 8 predicted proteins | sample 1570041 | NCBI WGS metagenome assembly OGCL01 (sample SAMN06266162, study PRJEB24511) | hot springs metagenome | isolation source: Hot spring water | place: South Africa: Limpopo | collected 2015-06-22 | reverse complement strand
CCGCGCTCCTCGCGCCTTGCCTCGCGCAAAAATGGGCTCCGGCGCGGCCGCGAATGAAATGGCAACAGACCCTAGGACAGGCAGGCGGCGCCGGTGACCCGCTGCGCCTGCAGTTGCGCCGTCTTCCACTGGAAACCCAGCACCAGGCCGCTGGCGGTCACCGCCAGCCCCGCCGCCAGCCCCCACCAGACCCCCGGCGCGCCCCAGCCCAGCGGGAAGGCGAACAGCCAGGCCAGCGGTGCACCGATGCACCAGTAGCCGGTCAGGCCGATCAGCAGGGTGGTGCGGCCGTCGTTCAGCCCGCGTATCGCACCCATGGCGATACTTTGCAGGCCATCGAACAGTTCGAACCAGGCGGCAATCGCCAGCAGGCCGATGGCCAGGGTGACGATCTCGGCGAAGGCCGGATCATGGCGGTCGAGGAACAGGCCGATGATCGCTTCCGGCAGCAGCCAGAACAGCAGGGCGAACAGCAGCATCAGCACGGCCCCCAGGGCCATGCCCAGGTGGCCGCTGAGGCGCGACAGGTGCAGGCGCTCGGCGCCATAGTGCAGGCCGACGCGAAAGGTCACCGCGTAGGACAGCCCCTGGGGCACGATAAAGGCCAGGGCCACCGTCTGCATGGCGATCTGGTGCGCTGCCAACTGCACGCTGCCCAGGGCGCCCATGCACAGGGTGGCAAAGGTGAACAGCCCCTGTTCGGCGGCATAGGTGCCGCCGATGGGCAGGCCCAGGCGCAGCAGGGCGCGCATCTCCGCCCGCTGTGGGCGGGCCAGGCGCAGGCGATAGGGGCGATAGGTGGGTGCCAGCAGGATATACAGGCCCAGGGCCAGGGCCATGGCGCTGCTGACCAGCGCGGTGGTCATGCCGATACCGGCCAGACCCAGGCTGGGCAGGCCGAACCAGCCCTTGATCAGGGCGTAGTTGATGATGAAGTTGGCCGCCGTGCCGACGATGCTGATGGCCATTACCGGGCCGGGGTGGCCGATGGCGCTGGTGAAACCGCGCAAGGCCATAAAGCACAGGTAGCCAGGCAGGGCCAGGGACAGCGGGCGCAGGAACTCCATGGCCAGGCTGGCGGCAGCGGGGGCCTGGCCCAGGTGTGGCAGCAGCGGGCCGAAGCTGTTCAGGCACAGCGCGCTGACGATGCCCAGCAGCAGGGCCAGCCACAGGCCGTTGTGCAGCAGCCGGGTGACCCCCTGCGGATCGCCGGCGCCATGGCGGATGGCGACCAGGCTGCCGACGGCGGCGATCACCCCGGTGCAGAAGATCGAGAAGATGAAATAGCAGGTGGCGCCCAGGGCGCCGCCGGCCAGCTGCTGCGGGCCGAGCATGGCCATCATCAGCGTGTCGGTGAAAATCATCAGCGCGTGGGCCAACTGGGCAGAGACCAGGGGGCCGGCCAGGCGCAGCAGGGCGCCCAGTTCGTGACCAAGGGAGTTCTTCATGATGAGTAAAACTTCGGCAGGGAAGCATCCCCAGGCTGTCGGGGGATAAGCAATGGAGGCTATTCTCCGGTTTGAACCTGTGGCGTACAAAAGGAAAATAGCCATGCCATGCATGATTAAAACTCATGGTTTAGTGCGGTGAACCGGCGCCTGCCGCCGCTCTATGCCCTGCGCGCCTTCGAAGCCGCGGCGCGACATGCCTCCTTTACCCGCGCGGCCGAGGAGCTGGCCATTACCCAGAGCGCGGTGAGCCGGCATATCCGCACCCTGGAAGAGCACTTTGCCTGCCGCCTGTTCGAGCGCCGCGGGCGCAGTTTGCAGCTGACCGATCCGGCCCGTGCCTTGCTGCCCGGCCTGCGCGATGGCTTCGACGCGCTGGAGCGGGCCTGCAATGCCCTGCGCGCCGATGATCAGGTGCTGCGTCTGAAGGCCCCCTCGACCCTGACCATGCGCTGGTTGCTCGGGCGTCTGTCGCACTATCGCCTGGCCCATGCCGATAGCGAGGTGCAGCTGACCAGCGCCTGGATGGATGTGGACAAGGTGGATTTTCGCCACGAACCCTTCGACTGCGCCGTGCTGCTGTCCGATGGCCAGTTCCCCGAGGAGTGGGACAGCGTGCTGCTGTTCGAGGAGTGGCTGATCCCGGTGTGCGCCGCCGCCGATGCCCAGGCCGGCCCCTGGTCGCTTGAGCGCCTGCGCCAGGCTGAGCAACTGCACCCCACCCCGGATCGACGCGACTGGCGCCAGTGGTTGCAGGCCACCGGCCTGGCCGAGCAGGTACCTCTGAAAAGCGGCCAGCTGTTCGACATGCTGGAGCTGGGCATCGTCGCGGCGGCACGCGGCTATGGGGTGTCCATCGGTGACCTGCTGCTGGTGGCCGAAGACGTCAATGCCGGGCGCCTGGGCCTGCCCTGGCCGCAGGCGGTGTTCAGCGGTTGCAGCTACTACCTGGTGTGGCCCAAGGCGCACCGCGCCCAGGCCCGTCTGCAGCGGCTGCGCGATTACTTGCTGGCGGAACTGGCGGCCATCCGTCTGCCCGAGGTCGAGCGTGTGCAAGGCTGAACAGGCCGGGGCTCGTGAAAATCAGGGCGTAAAAAAAAATGGACTGCCGCTGAAAATGTTTCACAATAAAAGTGTTTAAAAACAGCTATTTATAAGTGAAAACCGGTTTGTGTCAGGAGGCTATTCGGTCTTTTTTCTATACATTTGCCGCTTATTTGTTTGACATATTTTACGGCTTTGGCAGACTGGCAGCAGGTTTCCAGCAGCGCCAGGTCGCTTTAGTGCGGCCTGGTAGTGCGCCTCGGCACTGCCCGAGGGCGCTGCAACCTGCAGTAAACAGGGAGTCGTGTGGCACTTGCCCCCTTCCTGCACAACAACGGCAGCCACCGGCTGCCCCAAGGTGATGTATGTCCAACCACAATGCGAACACTGCCAAGCGTAAACCCGTTGTACTGATGTCCATGGGCGCCCAGGAGCGCAAGGGCCACGACTATCAGGTCATGACCCACAAATACATAACGCCCCTGGCCGAGATTTCCGGCTGTGTGCCGGTGCTGGTCCCCACCTGCTGCGGCACCGAGGATCTTGAGCAATACCTGGCCATGGCCGATGGCGTCTACCTGACCGGTGCCGGCAGCAATATCGACCCGGCCCTCTATGGCCAGGAAAATCTGACCCCAAACAAGGGTCAGGACAAGGACCGCGACCTGTTCGACCTGCCCCTGATCCGCGCCGCCATCGCCCGCGGCATTCCGCTGTTCGGCATCTGCCGTGGCATGCAGGAGATCAACGTGGCCCTGGGCGGCAATATCCACCAGAAGGCCTACGAAGTGGATGGCATTGATGACCACCGCGAGGATTCCGACGACCCGGTGGACGTGCAGTATGCCGATACCCACAAGGTGCGCCCGGTGCCCGGCAGCTGGCTGGCCGAGTTGATCGGCGAGGTGGAGTTTCCGGTCAACTCCCTGCACGGTCAGGCCCTCGACCGCCTGGGCGAAGGCCTGGAGGCACTGGCCCACGCCGAGGACGGCCTGGTCGAAGCCATCCATATGCCCAGCGCCAAGCAGTTCACCTTCGCCGTGCAATGGCACCCGGAATGGCGTGCGGCCGAGAACCCCTACTCGGTCAAGATCTTCCAGGCCTTTGGCGAGGCCTGCCGCCAGTACGCGGCGCAACGCGACCAGTAACAGCAACAGCTGAGCAAAACGCCCTGCAGCGCAGGGCGTTTTGCTGTGTGCGGGTCACTGCTCCGGTCGGTACTGCAGCGCCTCGGCCAGATGCTGGCGCTGGATGGCGGCCGCGCTGTCCAGGTCGGCCAGGGTGCGTGCCACCTTGAGCACCCGGTGGGCGGCGCGCAGGCTCAGGCCCAGGCGCTCGCAGGCACTTTCCAGCCACTGCCGCTCGCTGTCCGGCAGGGCGCAGTGCGCCTGTACACCGTTAAGGTCGAGGTGGGCATTGGCGCAGCCCTGGCGTTGCAGCTGGCGCTGCCGGGCGCGCTGTACCAGATCCGCCGCCTCGGCACTGCTCGGGCCCGGTGCCGCATCGGGCTGCAGGCGGGTGCTTTCCCGGGGGACCTGCAGGTGCAGGTCGATACGGTCCAGCAGTGGCCCGGACAGTTTGTTGCGATAGCGCTGGATCTGCTCCGGGGTGCAGCGGCAGCGCCCGGACGGGTCGCCCAGATGGCCGCAGGGGCAGGGGTTCATCGCCGCCACCAGCTGGAAGCGGGCCGGGAAGCGCACCTTGTCCTTGGCCCGGGCGATGACGATCTGTCCGCTTTCCAGGGGTTCGCGCAGTACTTCCAGCACCTTGCGATCGAACTCCGGCAATTCATCGAGAAACAGCACGCCCTGGTGCGCCAGGGTGATTTCCCCCGGTTGCGGGCGGCTGCCGCTGTAGGATTACGAAATAGCTGCGAAACTACTAGGCTAGAGGCCTGTAAACACCGTCCTTGATTGCACTAATAGATGCGAAAAATATCCGAATTGGATGCGATAGGATTAAGAATGACTCGAAATAGTTGCGACCAGCTTAAACAGGTCCGTCCAATCAAGCCGACACGTCGTAGCGTCTCAGGGTTTTTGCCCTTCCGTGGCGTAGGAGGTGTGCCGTTCGAGTCGTTGCTTGAGCGTGATTTCCTTAAGCGGATGAGGTTCTCCCATCGGGTCGAGTCAGTGATTGCCCAGCCAGTCCGTGTTGACTTCATTGACTCGCTCGGGCGTGCTCAGACCTACACTCCCGACTTCCTTGTGCACTATCGCCAGCCAGCCGGCATTGACTACATGGATTACATCAAGCCGATGCTTGTTGAGGTGAAGCCCGCCTACGAGTGGCGGAAGAACTGGCGGGCCTGGCTCGGTAAGTGGAAGGCAGCACACCGCTACGCGAGAGGGGAAGGTTGGACTTTCAGCATTTATGACGAGTCGCGCATTCGGGGGCTGCCGCTCGACAACATCACATTCCTGGAGCGTTTCGAGCGGTTGGACTTTGATCGAGAAGACATCGATATGGTCCTGAAAACGCTCCACGAAATGGAATTCGCCCCCGTGCACTACCTGCTGGCACGCCATTTCAAGGGCGTATACCGTGATCGCGGTGTGGCGTTGTTGTGGCACCTGATCGCAACTGGCCGGGTGGAGTGTGATATCACCGAGCCTTTGAACGAATACCTTGAGCTTTGGGTGGCCACGCCATGAACATCTATGAAATCGATACGGATGAGCACTTCGTTCCATTCGAACCCTCCAGGGAGCGCATTCGGGTCGAGGTGGGCGAGATGGTCCGCTGCGACAAGCAGATCTTCCGGATCGTCCAGTTGCTCGACTTCCAGAATGTTGTCGGCGTCGAAGTTGAGACAGGCCGAAGCGTGTCGCTTCGAATCGCCGAGTTGCAGCCTGTCGAGCAGGAGCGAGTCGATGGTCTGTACGTCAACTACGACGTCTCGACGATCAGCTCCGATGAGTGGGCAGTAGCGCAGCAGCGCTTCTCGGCAATCAAGCCTCTATTGCATGACTCAATCTTGCCCAGGGTCAGCGTAGAGGCGCGAGCCAAGGAGGTGGGCGTCGACACCGCCACGCTCTACCGGTGGCTTGAGCGGTACCAAAGCTGGCACGAGGTGCTGGCGCTAGTCCCGCGCAAGCGGGGTTGGCAATCGGGCAACAGCCGATTGACCGCCCAGGCGGACAAGCTAATTGATGATGTGATCGACCAGCACTACCTGACTATTCAGCGCAGAACGGTCCAGTCGACCATCGCCGAAATCGAAATGCAGGCCAAAGCCCTGGGGATTAAGCCACCCAGCGCTTCAGCTATCAGGGCTCGGATTAAGCGCATTCCCGAGAAGATCAAGCTGCGCAGACGCGGTTACGCTGACAAGGCTCGGAATCAGCACACACCTTCCGTGGGCAAGTTCCCCGGTGCCGATTACCCCCTGGCAGTCGTCCAGATTGACCACACACCAGTCGACCTGATCATTGTGGATGATCGGCATCGTAAACCAATCGGTCGTCTATGGCTGAGCCTGGCGATCGACGTCCATTCTCGGATGATCACGGGTTATTACCTGGCTCTGGAGGACCCTTCCGAGATTTCCGTGGGCATGTGCCTGGCACACTCGATACTGCCAAAGGAGGCCTGGCTGAACCTTCACAATGTGCGAGGTGAGTGGCCAGTATGGGGCTTCCCCCGCGTGGTGCACACGGATAATGGTCCCGATTTCCAGGCCGAAAACTTCCGTCGTTCGTGTGCGAACTACAACATCGAGAACCAGTTTCGCCCGGTGAAGCGGCCTAAATACGGCGGTCATATTGAACGCCTTCTCGGCACATTCATGAGGGAGTTGCATGAACTGCCGGGCACGACGCATAGCAACGTTCCTGATAGGGACGGCTACGATTCTGATAAGCATGCAGCGCTCACGATGAGTGACTTCGAGGAGTGGCTGGTTCGTACCATCATTCTGTACCACAACCGCGTCCACTCAGCGCTCTACATGAGCCCCGCGCGCAAATGGCACCTCGGTTTTTTCGGCAGCCGAGAAGCCGATGCGTTGGTGAGCATTCCGCCGCGGCCTGCAGATCCACTGACTGTGCAGCTGGACTTCATGCCTTCGTACCGTCGGACCGTCCAGCACTATGGCGTTCAGTTGGACGTCTACTACTATTCGGAGGCTTTGCGTCACTGGATCGGGGCGACGGATCCTGAGACCGGCCAGGCTCGCAAATTTGTTTTTAGGCGAGACCCTCGCGATATCAGCATCATCTGGTTCTACGACCCTGTGCTCAAGCAGTACTTCCGCGTGCCTGTGGCTAACCAGGCCTTCCCTGCGGCGACCTTGTGGGAATTCCGTGCTGCGAAGAAACAGGCGGTCGATGAAGGACGACAGCACATCGATGAGGCGTTGATCGGCAGACTGATCCTAGAGCGTCGCCAGATCGTTAACGAGGCATCCGCGAGCACCAAGAAGGCACGTCGTGATGCCCAGAAGCACAAGGTGCACAGTAAGAACACTACGCCGGCACGTCCTATCAAAGCGCCCGTGGAAGCGGTGCCTTCGATTCCTACAGACGAAGGGCTGCTGCTCGACGATGTTGACCTGATCGGTGATATCCAATGACTGAGTACGCACACCTGCACGCCGACTTCAGGCCTGTGCTGCAGCTATCCGCTCGGGAGCGCATTCGCTTCATGGGTGAGCCGCGCTGGATTGGCTACAAGGCGGCCCACCACATTTTGGATAGCCTTGAGTGTCTGCTTGAGGCTCCCAAACGGCCGCGGATGCCAAACATGCTCATCGTCGGTGATCCGAACAATGGCAAGACCACCATTGTCCGGCACTTCGAGAAGACGCACGGCCAAGGCTACGTTGACGAAAACGCGGAGCCAGTGCGGCCGATCATCCTTGCCGAGGCACCGCCGTCTGCAGAGGAGAAGGACCTCTACATTGCCATCCTCGACCGGATGTGGATGCCATACAAAACGACCGATTCCAAGGTCACGCTGAGGTTTCAGGTGATTCACGCGCTGCGTGAGCTCAAAGTGCGAATGCTGATCATTGACGAGGTTCACTCGATGCTCACCGGTTCTGCCACGAAGCAGCGAGAGGTCATGAACGCCCTTAAGATGCTGTGCAACACTCTGGTGATCCCGATCGTCGGCGTAGGAACTCCCGATGCTGTCCAGATCCTTCACCTGGATCCTCAGCATGCCAGCCGTTTTGATGTGATCAAGCTAGACACCTGGAAGTTGAACGCGGATTTCCAACGATTGTTAAAGGCGTTCGAAGCCGTGCTGCCGTTGAAACAGCCCTCTGAGCTCTATAAGCCCGAGCTGGCTCAACTGGTTCACTCCATCTCTGGCGGCAACACCGGCGACCTGCACGGCCTGCTGCTTGAATGTGCCACGGAAGCCATTAATTCTGGGAAGGAGTGTATTGATCGACAACTCATCGAGAGTAAGTCGTGGAAGCGTCCTACACGTGGCATCCGGGAGCGCGTTGTCTAAACCCTCGTTGGCCACTTACCCCATCGATTCTGCCTGATGAGCTGTTTTCTTCCTGGTTGGTGAGAACAGCGCTAGCCCATGGGTGTCGGCCTGACACTTTGACCAGCGCTGTTTGGCCTGGTACACGCGCATGGACTCGAGACCTTGATCGTGCGCATCCATGGGCTGACCTGGGGGCCCTCGCAGGCATGACCGGCTTTAGCGCATCAACGCTCTTGGCCAGTACGCTCTGGCCCATCGTGCTACTGCTGCACCCCAATGCAGTTCATCAATCATCGTGGTTGCCTTGGATCCTGCCGCTGGGGTGCCGGAGCCGCGCGCACGCGGGTGGGTTGTTGTGCTGTCCCCGTTGCATCGTGGGCCCTGTTTCCCATTATCGGCAGCAATACCGACTGGCATGGCACACGGCCTGCCCTTGGCACCACGTGTTGCTAATTGATCGTTGCCCCAGTTGCAATTTGGCGCTGCAGCCTGACCGACTGCGTGTTGATTGTCAGTTGTCCGAGTGTCATCACTGTGGTCAGTCGTTGGATCGCGCGTCGCCTGTGCCAGTGGTTGATTCGGCTCTGAAATTTCAAGCCTTCGCTGATGCGCGTCGCCAGTCGACAATCCTTTATGGTCGGGTGCCGTTGAGCTTTTCAGAGTGGATGTGCGTCGCTCGGGTCATGGTCAGCTATCTGGAGACAGTGGCGCGGCAACCATCGGCCGGGTCGCGACTGTTCTGCGAGACAATCGGTGTAGATCTGGCACAGTTGAAATCTTCATCGCTGGGATTACCGTTCGAGTATGCAACACCCGCTGAGCGCGCTGGGCTGCTGGGACAAGCTTGGGTGATAATGCAGGCCGGTCCAGAACGGTTCGTGGAGCTTGCAACGGAGGCTAAGCTACCTGTGACTGCTTTTCCGCTGCCTATGACCGGCGTGCCCGAGATACTCATGCAGATGGTCTCGGTGCTAAGTCAGCACACCCCGCACAAGCTTGGCCGGCAAGTCTTTGGACGCACCCGCGAACCTCTCGAAGTCTGGCATATGTGGCATCGATTGCAGAGAAGGACGCGTAGAAATGGCATCTCATGACACACCCACCCAGGCGGGCTGCGATGGATGCGGGCGCGAGATGGCCAAAGCCAAGAAGGTGCATGCGAACAAGCGGTACTGCGAGACGTGCTATCCACGGCTTTTCAAACGGCGCATGTGCCCAAAGTGTGGGAATTTGGCTCGGCTCCCGGTCTTTGATCTCGCTGCTCATTGCCCTCCCTGTGAGCGAGCTGGGCCCTGCGTAAGGTGCGGAAAGGTCGAGTTTGAAACAGGTATGCGCACGGAGTACGGCCCTGTGTGCAAACCCTGCGCGCCGTATTTCCGAGCCGCCGAGCCCTGCGATGTCTGCGGCAAGATCTCTCAGCGGCTTGCTCGAAGCAAGACGACAGGGCTGCGTCGATGTCCAAAATGCAGTGGGCCCGAGATGGCAACCTGTCCGGACTGTCGGCGCTACCGCGTGCTAATCACAGGGCAGGATGGTGTTGCGCGCTGCGAACTTTGCACCTCCAAGCCCGACCATCCTTGTGAATCATGCGGCACACTCATGCCTGCTGGCCGTGGGAGCGAATGCGAGGCGTGTAAGTGGCAGAGCGTCTTCCAGAAGCGGTTAGCGATCAACGCTAAGGGCTTCAGCAGTGACCGCATTGCTGGACTCTTCACTCAATTTGGGGAATGGCTACTGATTAGGGGCAGTGCGCATAGAGCTGCGTTGAGCATCAATGGTCACTACCGCTTCTTCTTGGCACTTGATGCCAACTGGGGCTCGGTGCCTTCTTACGAGCAGCTCCTGCAGCATTTCGGTGCTGCTGGGCTGCGCAAAGCAGAAAACCCAATGCGTTTTCTGACCGAAACTGGCGTGGTCACGGTCAGTGTGCAGCTTCGTGATCAGCACACGGAACAGCGCCGGCTTGCGGCGATTCTGTTGGAGCCTGCCGACAGCTGGTCTGCCCAGCTGCTAAGCGAGTACGTCGATGCCCTGAAGGCGAGAATGGAGCAAGGAGCTACGGGCTTGCGGTCAGTCAGGTTGGCAGCTCGTGCGGCAGCGAATTTCCTCAAAGTTGCCCAGCTGAAGTTAGGAGCGTTGCCTACACAAAAAGCTCTTGAGTCATTCTGG